>Ga0307290_10000622_pt1 | contig 11744 bp, 9 predicted proteins | sample ER_DNA_144_FD_194472 | JGI IMG/M metagenome (GOLD analysis project Ga0307290, IMG submission 194472) | Bulk soil microbial communities from the East River watershed near Crested Butte, Colorado, United States - ER_DNA_144 | ecosystem: Environmental > Terrestrial > Soil > Floodplain | place: USA... | reverse complement strand
GGCGTAGCTCGCGCGGAACGTTAGTTTGCCGGCCTCCGGCTGCTGCTGGACTGCGGCCACCATCGCCTGGAACTCGTCGACGTTGAAACCGTTCTTCTCTGCCATGGCCCCTTCCTTTCACTCTTGCGGCGCCACCGGCGCCGCCTGGGACTATGGCCGACGCTAGGGCGCGGTTCTTCCCCGGCTGTTCCTCGGCGGGTTCCCGGAGGCGATCTCTCCTGCGCGGATCCGGCAGCGGGCCTCATCGAGCGGCTGTCCAGCGCGCCTGAACAGCTCGGCGGCATCACCGAAAAGGGTGGCCGCCCTCTGGAGCTCGCCCTCCGCGACAACAAGCACGGCCTGGGCTTCAGTGACACCGGCCGTCCAGGCGCCTCTCCGCCACATGCCTGCCACGTGCGAGGCGCGCTCACCGTAGGACCGGGCCCGGTCAGGAAGCCCGGCCTGGGCGCAGGCGATGGCGGCGGCGATCAGGAAGCCGATCGAGCACGGGGTGCAGGCGGGCGTGTCGGCGAGTGCCTCCTCGGCCTCCTCCAGAGTGTGGAGCGCCGCTGCCGGGTCCTGGGCGGCGCGGATGGCCACGTCATAGATCCGGGGCAGGAGGTGCTGCGCGAGCAAGGACGCCTGGGCGATGGGTAGCGCCTCGGCCAGCCGGGCTCGCGCCTGGTCGGGCCGGCCGGCGGCGAGCGCCGTCTCGGCCAGGCGCTGCATGGCGTGGGCCTGGCCCACGTCGGCACGGCTCCGCCTGGCGAGATCGATCGCGCTCCGAAGATCCCCTTCAGCCTCTTCCACGCGGCCGGAGAGCAGCTCGGCCTCGCCCAGCACCGTGGCGGCGAAGGCCGCGCCACGTACCGCACCCGCGCGGTCGGCCGCTGCGCGGAGCTTTCGCGCGAAGCCGATGACCTCGTCGTACGGCTCTCCCCCGTACAGCGAGAACTCGACGAGGCACAGATGCCCGTCCAGCACCGACCCGGCGAGGCCGGGGTTGCGGGCTGTGTCGAGCACATCGGCGCGCACGCGGTCCCAGAGTTGCCCGCTGCTGTGGGCCACCATCCCGAGGAGCCCGGATGCCTCGACCGCGGCTGCGGCGAGCCCGACGTCGGCGGCGAGGCGTCGCGCCTCCTCGGCGGCGGCCCGGGCGGCGGTCAGATCCTGGCCGTGCCAGGCGACCAGGCCGCGTGCGAGGAGGAGCGATACGTGATCGTCGGAGGTCGAGGCCTCAACACCTTCCAGGGCCGCCGCAGCCTCGTCGACCTCGCCCCCAGCCAGGTACGCGCGGGATTGCCGGATCCGAAGTGAGGTGCGCGCACGGCCGCGGGCCGCGGCGATCGCCTTCGCGTAGGCGATCGGAGCAGAGGGGTCGCCGACCGCGAACAGGAGATCGGCGCGGAGCGCAAGCAGCCCGCCCCGCTCGCGACCGCCCGCGTACTCGAGGGCGCGCTCTGTAAGGGCGAGCGAGTCGGCGTACGCGGCGACCGCCGCAGCGCTCCGCGCGGCCCGCTCGAGCCACGGCACGGCCTCGACTGCTCGGCCTCCTTCGAGCAGATGATGGGCAACGCGTCCTGCCGGTGCGCCGGAGGCCGACAGCGCCCCGGCCGCGATGCGGTGCACCTGGGCGCGTCGATGGGCGGGCAGCGCATGGGCCAGCGCCTCACGGAGCAGGGTGTGAGCGAACCTGTATCCGCCTCCCCGTTCGACGATGAAGCCAGCCCCAAGCAATCGATCGAGCGCGTCGAACGCCGCCGCCTCATCCACCCCACCGACGGCCGCGAACTCGTCCGCGGTGAACTCGTCACCGGTGACCGCGGCCCGCTCGACGAGCGCACGAACCCCCGGGTCCAGGCCGAGCAGACGAGCCTGCAAGATGTCATAGAGCCGCTCGGGTACCACGACCGTGCCGTCCGCCTCGATCGCCGAGGCGAGCTCCCGGATGAAGAAGGGGTTGCCCTCGGCCTTGCGCCAGATCGCCTCGATCGCCTCCGGGGGGACCGCCGAGCCGTGCACACGCTCCACCACCGAGGCGGCCGCGTCTAGCGGGAGCGGCCCGAGGGCAATCTCCGTCGCGGTGCCCTCGGCGAGCAGGCTCGCGCGCACTTGCGCCAGCGCGGGACTCACGCCTGCCGCTCGGTATGAGAGCACCACGAGGAGCGGTTGGAAGCGCGACGTTCGCACGAGGTAGTGGGCGAGCTGGACGGTCGCGTCGTCGGCCGCATGCAGATCCTCGAGCAGGACTACCGCGCCCCGCTCGCGGGCGGCCGCCGACATGAGCTGCGCGACCGCCGAGAACAGACGGCGGCGCACCGTGCCGGGGTCCGCCTCGGCCACTGGCGCCGGCGAGGCGGCCGTGAGTCGCGCGATCTCTGCCTGGGCCCCGTCGCTCAGGGCAGCGGCGAGATCCGAGCGTTCCAGCAGGAGACGATCCAGCGCCTCCACGATCGGGGCGTAGGGCAGGACGCCTTCTTCCACACGGGTCGCGCCCCGAAGCGTCGTACGCCCGGCTGCGGAGGCTCGGGCGAGTAATGCGTCGCACAGGCGTGTCTTGCCGATCCCCGCATCACCGCTCACCAGCAGACCGCCGCCGCGCCGGGCGTCGAGGCGCCCAAGCGTCGCCAGGGCCGACGCCAGCTCACGCTTCCTGCCAACCATGGGCGCCGTGGACTCGACCGGCGCCACTGCCGCGGGTCCCCGCACGATCTCCTCATACAGGGCCACCGACTCGGGGTCGGGCCGAAGCCCGAGCTCTTTCCCGAGCAGATCCTTGAGGCGCCGGAACTGCCGCAGGGCCGCTGCACGGTTCCCGGCGTTGGCGTAGGCGCGCATCAGGGCACGATGAGCCTCCTCGTCAAGAGGCTCGACCTCCAACACATCGCCCCAGCGCTCCGCGCAGCGCAGCAACCCCAGGCACAAGAGACGGAGGCGTTCGCGCGCCGGCTGAGTCCACTCCTCGTATCGATCCTCCGGGAGCAACTCGCCGGTATAGAGGGAGGCCGCCGACGCACACCCGCCTTGGTCAGGTGACCCGAGCGCGAGTTCGGCCTCCCTTTCGAACCGCTCGACATCCACTGCGACGTCGCCGCCGAACCCGACCTCCTGGCTAGAAAGCGTGATCGCCGAGGGATCGCCGATGCCCCTCCGGGCAAGGTGGATGGCCTTGTGCAGGTTCCGCTCCCCGCCCACTGGAGGCAGATGCGGCCACAGGGCTTCGATCATCTGCTCGCGGTGCACCCGATGGCCCGACGCCAACGCGAGCAGCTTGACCAGGCCAGCGGCACGACGATGGCGCCAAGCGGAAGCCGGCACCGTACGGCCCTCGACCATGACCTCAAACCGACCGAGCAGCTGGATCTCAACGCTTGCCATCTGACCTCCTGGCGCGAACGACCCACTCAGGCCTGCAAGGGTCCAGCGCCGCCTCTTGCCACGAGGCCCTGGTGCCGACGGGCCAGCCATCCCCGAAGGAGGCTGTGGACCCTTTCCTGGTATTCGAGCACTAGAACCATCCCCGCGCTGCTCCCCCAGCTGGTCCGGACTCTCTTCGCTAATCGTTGCGATCCGCGGACAGAGTTCCTTGTACGTACACCATCTTGCCCCGCTCCGTACAACGCCGATGAGCTGGCCGCGACGCTTGGGTCCGAGTGGACCCTCCTCGCCACCGAACGCGAGCCCCCCCGGCGGTGCCACCCAGCCCTTCGGCGGCCTTCCGACGCTCGACACCGCGGGACTGACCCCCGAGGCACCGGCTTCGACCGAGAACAGCGCCGGGCCGTGCCGCTCGTACATGAGCCTGAACCGTTCCCGCCGCCGCCTTCAACCGGCTTACCGTTGACACAAGCCGCATGTTCCCCTGGAGGACCGCATGGAGCGACGCGACATCACCAAAGAGATGGAGTGTGCCCGCGCCGACTTCCACCAACTTCTCGACACGGCGACCAGCGCGGAATTCCGGGCGCCGACACACGGCACCAAGTGGACCAACGAGCAGCTGCTGTTTCACATGCTCTTCGGCTACCTGCTCGTCCGCAACCTGCTGCCCTTGGTCAAAGCCCTCAGCCGGTTGCCCCCGGGCGCCTCTCGAGGCTTCGCCGCAGCATTGAACGCGGCCACCAAGCTGTTCCACCAGGTCAACTTCATCAGCTCTCTTGGCGGTGCACGAGTCCTCGGCCACGAGCGCATGGAGCGACTGATGGATCATGTGGTGGCCAGCCTGCAACGGTCCTTGTCGTATGCCAGCGAGGAGGGCCTCGGTCGGGGCATGCACTTTCCCGTTGGCTGGGATCCGTACTTCACCGACTACATGACAGTAAAGGAGGTCTACCACTACGCCACCCAGCATTACGATCACCACCGACGCCAGCTCATCCTGGCGTCCACCGCAACAGCACCCACCTAGACACGGGTCGCCGAAGCCGGGGTGCCGTCAGGTCAACTCTCCATTGCACCCATTTGGGCTTGATCGCAGAACCGTGTCCAGGCTTGGAATCCCCCAATGAGATCGGTTGCGCGCTCGATGCCGAGTTGGCGCAGCGATCCGGCCGCCAGACTCGAGCTGTACCCCTCGTTGCAGACGATGATCATGCGCAGGCTTGCGCTGTCTGCCTCGGCAATGTGGTGCGGGCAGGTAGGGTCCAGCCGCCACTCCAAGACGTTGCGGTCGATGATCAACGCCCCGGGTAGTTCCCCGTCGCGCTGCCGTTGCTCGATCGGGCGGGTGTTGATGACCAACGCGCCCGCAGCGACCTCGGATGCCAGGTCAGCGGGTTCTACGCGGTCGAGGCCGGAGCGAACCTCCTCAAGCACAACATCGATCGCGGCTCGGCCCACCATGACAGTCCTCCAACAGCAGCCCAGACTTCCTGAGCGTAGTCCCATGGGAATTGCCTTCCAATAGTGAAGACTGAGGTCAGGCGTGGCGATGAACGGCAGCTCTCGCCTGACTCAGCGGCAACGCAGATTTGCCTCCAAGCTCCTCCCCCTGCCAATCAGACTGCTAGTCAATCGGTCCAGCACCCGGCGGTCAGCTGGGTACACCCACGGACCTCACTTACGCCTACCGCCGCATTGTCATGCGTGCCATTTCCCTGAGCGTGCTCGCCATGCACCAGCCGGAGAGAGCTTCAGAGTCACTGACCTCAATTTGGGTGACACATGCAAAGCGGTGGGCATGACGTGCGCGGTTGTGATCGCCAGTTGCGAGTGGCCGAGCACATCCATCACCGCCGGCAGCTTTGAGGAAGCCACATATGCGTCGCGGCGAACCTTCGAGGCTCGCAGACACTCGGCGCTGGAGGTGCAGCAGCACAATGTCGGGGTTTCGGTGGTAGCTAGCTAGCATCGGCGGCGTGGCCGCATCGCAGGTTCTTCCGGGTCCTCCGCGGCGCGGATCGATGCGGTCAATCGTGCGCTTCCTCGATCGACTGTCCGATCTCGGTGCGCGACCCGAGGATTCTGATGATGAGCGCCTCCGCCATGGGACGCTGATCTTCGCGTCCATGCTGATCACGCTGATCTCCCTGGTTTGGGTCGCTACCTACTTCGCCTACGGCTACCCCATGTCGGCGGCGATCCCGGCCTTATATCAGCTGATCACGGTGGTAGGGCTTGTCGTGCTGGCGCAGACGCGGCGGTTCAGCGTGTTTCGCACCACGCAGCTCCTCGCGTTCCTCGTGCTGCCTGCCCTGCTCCAGGCCTCGCTCGGCGGCTTCGTCGCATCGAGCGCGATGATCCTGTGGGCGATCTTCACACCGCTCGCGGCGCTCGCCCTGCGGGGGCTACGGCGCTCGGTCGTGTGGCTTGTGGCGTTCTTCGCCGAGCTCGTGGTGCTCGCGCTGCTCGACTCTGGCCTCTCGCAGGACCCGGCGGCTCTCCCGACGGGCTTCGTGATCACGTTCTTCGTGCTGAACGTTATGGGGCTCACCCTGAGCGCATATGTGATGCTCGGGTATTTCGTGGAACAGCGTGAGCGGGCGCGTCGCGCGCTCGAGGCGGAGCGGGAGCGGTCGGAGCGCCTCCTGCTGAACGTCTTGCCAGAGCCGATCGCCGCGCGCCTGAAGGTCGGGACCGGGGTGATCGCGGATCACTACGACACGGTCAGCGTGCTCTTCGCGGACCTCGTCGGCTTCACTGAGCGGTCGTTGATCATGGCCGCCGACGAGCTCGTGGCCCTCCTGGACCAGATTTTCTCCGCGTTCGACCGGCTCGCCGATGCGGAGGGCGTCGAGAAGATCAAGACGATCGGCGACGCCTACATGGTGGCGGGCGGGTTGCCAGAGCCACGTCCAGACCACCTCGAGGCGGTCGCCCGCATGGCGCTCGCAATGCGTGACGAGATCGCGGCGATCGCCGAGCGGACCGGAAGGGACTGGCTCGCCGTCCGGATCGGGATCGACACCGGACCGGTGGTGGCGGGCGTCATCGGCCGGCGCAAATTCATCTACGACCTCTGGGGCGACACCGTGAACACGGCGAGCCGGATGGAGTCCAACGGGCTGCCCGGGGAGATCCAGGTCACCGACCGCGTCGCGGCCGCGCTCGGTCCGGGGTTCGCCGTGCGGCCGCGCGGAACGAGCGACCTGAAGGGGAAGGGACCCATGGCGACGTTCCTACTTGACGGCGCCGACTGCTGACGCTCCGAAGATCCCACTGAGCGTCAACAGCTAGACCACGCGCGGGTGGCGTCCAGGTCGTTTAGGCGCGGTCGCGGTGATCGCACCGGTGACGGCGGCGGTCATCTTAATGCGATGTGTGTATAGCGAGCGTGGCGAAGACTGGTTCCCGCGTCGGGATGGGGAGGCCGAAGATCTCACCGTCGAGCATCATGGCCTTTGCTTTGGTTGTCGGCTGTCGAAGCCTGCGGCCGGGGTTCGTGGCGATGCCAGCCTGGCGGCACCGAGCGACAGGATGTACGCACGGTACGGAATGCCGCCACTGCGCCCGAATCGGCTGCCAGTCCGGAGGCAGTGTCGCATCGATCCAGTTCGCGATCATGTTGTCGATCGGTACCTCGACGGCCAAGGTGATCACGAGGACCGAAATCATGAGCAGGAGTCCGACGACGGCGTCCTGCTCGACTCTCGGGCACTATTCCGATCCTGATGGCGGTCAAAACGCATCGACTTGATGCTTGCAAGAGCAAGCACCCGCGGGTCGGGAGGCGGTGCGGCGCCGTCACCGGCACCGACGCCAAGATCACTGCAAGGTGCTCCCGCGCCGCGCGGCCGTCTTCATGCATTCTGAAGGCTCTACGACCGCTACGGAAAATTAGGGTTGCGGCTCGCGGACCCTTCGGAAGCGCCGTGGTGGGCTGCGCGAGGTGCCGTGCTCGTCCGGCTTGTGATCGTCCCTCAGTAGCTGAACGTGGTCGCGGCCTCGTCGCCGATCCATTGCCACAGCGGGACCGTGCCTTGTAGTTCGGCGCCCTCGACGAGTGCGTCTCGGTCGAGCTTCTTGGCATCGAAGCAGATTGGGCAGACGTAGTAGCGACCGCCGGCTGCCTCATACCGTTTCGCCAGATCCACCAGCGGGGGGCAGCCGTCGCAGGCGACACCGACTGCGGTGCCGTTGAGGGCGAGGCGGACCGCTTCCTTGGTGAGGAACATCATGCTTGGACGCCCGGACTCGGCGGCGCCGACGGCGACGAGGTAGGCCACGGTCACCTTCTCGGGGTCTTCGAGTCCCGTGGTTAAGCTGACGACTGCCTTTCCGGACATACCTGCCTCCTTTCTCTCGGTGTTATCGGCCGGCCGGCACATGCGTTCGGCCCACGCATTCACGCTAGGGATCGCCGGAGGCCGTGTCGTCCGGAGTTCTCCCTACGAATCGAGCGGCTCGAGCGTGTCGAGCAGACCATGCTGCAGGGCGAACAGGGTGGCCGTGGAGCGGGTGGACGCGCCGGTCTTGCCGTAGATGCGTTCGATGTGGGTGCCCGCGGTCTTCATCGTGATCTCGAGGGCGCGAGCAACCTGTCGGGTCGATGCGCCGCGGGCGATCAGGACAAGAACCTCGACCTCGCGAGGTGTGAGCCCGGCCGGTCCGGCGCGCCGCCGGGGTCGACTCTCACCCGCGGCCGTGAGTACCGCTTCCACCGCGAGGGTGGCGAGTCGGCCAGCGCGGACCTCAGCCAGGAGCTCGCGGGTGGCCTGCTTGGCCGACAGGGCGGGCCGGTACGGTCGCGGCTCGGTCATAGCGCGGTAGGCATCGGCTGCGGCCAGGATGCGGGCGGGTGCGGACAGGGCGGCCCCAGACAGGCCCCGGTGATAGCCCGACCCGTCGAGCCGTTCGTGGGTGAGCGCGGCGATCGCGCCCAGGCGGGCGAGTGCGGCCGGTCGAGCGAGCACTCGCTCGGTGTAGTAGGCAGCCATGCGCACCCGCTCGAACTCCGTGGCCGTCAAGGAGTCGGGCTTGTCGAGGATCGTGGCCGGTACGCCGTGAAGGCCGACATCGTGCAGCAAGCCCGCCCGCCTAACTGCGGTGACCTCGGCGGCTGGAAGGCCCGCGATCTCGGACGCATGGGCCGCGAGCCCGGCCACGCCACGGCTGTGGCCGGCCCGCCATGTCGAGCGCAGGTCGGTGAAGTCGGCCACCACCTCGAGCGCGGCGTCGAGCTCCGGGTCGGTCAGGCGGTGCTGAAGCGTGGGATCGGCTGCGATCAGGTCGTGCCAATCCGGCTCATCCGCACTGGCGTCGAGCACATCGGACGCGGTGGCGCAGAAGGCGTCAACGACGGCGGGGTCGAAGTGGCTGCCGCGGCGGGCGCGGGCGACTTCGACCGCCGCATCGACACCGTCGGTACGGTGGATCACCTCGACAACGTCCGCGAGGTGGAACAGTCGCATGGAGCTTGCGATGTCCTCGCGACCGACACCCCCCGGCACCCCCTTGCCGTCCCATCGGGTGAAGAACTGCTGCAGCGGACCACACACCTGCGGTCCCATGCCGAGTCGCTCGGCCATCCTGGAGGTCGTTAGGCAGTGCGATAAGAGCCCGCGCTCGATTCCCTTGCCGCCGGTCGCCAGCAGGGTCGCGCCCAGACGGAACCGGTGTAGCCCGGGGCCACCGACACCTGCGTGCGTCAGCATGAACGCCAGTCCCGGCAGCCCAGCCAACTCCACTTCGTAGCTGTCAGCCCGAAACATGATGTCGTCGCCGAACCACTTCGCCACCTCCGGCGTGTCGGCGACGCAGCCCACCCAAGCGAGGACAGCGATGTAGTAGATGGACGCTCGCTCTTCGTCGGCCAGATCGATCCGCTCGCCCAAACGAGCAGCGATCCGCCAAGACCGCAGAACATGCTCCATCGGCTGGCCCAAACCAAGGTCAATCGCCAATGAGAAGGCAGCGAGGAGCTCGGCGAGGGAGATCCCTTCGCGCTCGGATCCCTGCACAAATTCAGCCTAACCATGGCGCGACAGACGGCCTCCGGTCGGCGGAACCAGCTCGTGAGGAGTCCGGTGACAGCGGTGGAGAACTGGTCCCACACGGCGCGTTTCTCGCCGAGGGCGGTGTCCCGGCTGGGGTGAGGTGGTAGGACCGGCGGCGGCGTCCGCCGACGGTCTGCCAGTCGCTGGCGATCAATCCGCCGCGTTCCAGCTGGTGCAGCGCCAGGTAGACCATGCCTGTCGGCGGTCCAGTGCACCGTCGCTGCCAGAGCGCAGCGCCTCGCTGAGGGCGTACCCGTGGTGCGGGCCGGGTTAGAGGACGGCGAGCAGGAGCGCGTCGAGGTGGCCTTTCAGCAGTTCCGGTCGCATTGGCAGCACCAACGTCACCTCCTTGAGATCTTGTCGGTTTCAGCACAGCGCCACTGGTGTAGCGTCGCAATAGTTTGCGTTGCTACCTATGATGTCAGTGGATGCAGGGGCAGCTAGTGACTGTCGACGGCTCCCGGAACTGTCACTCCCACGACGAACCCATCGCCGATCGGCGGTGAAGGTCCATCTGGGTGGTTTTCACCGCGCGGATGCTCGCAACGGGAACGTCGACCGTGGAACCTCCACCCTCTGCTCGCCCTGCCAGTCAGATTGCTAGTCAATCGGTGCAGCTCCCAGCGATCATCTGGGTACAGCCACGGACCTCGCTTACGCCTGCAGCCGCATTGCCATGCGTGCCAGAGATCACTGACACGGAAGTGGTCAAGCCGCTAGATAGCCGCCGATGATGGTGCGGTCAGTTCGGCGATGAGGTTCTTCACGCGTTGGCGGATCTGGTCGCGGATCGGTCGGACGTGGTCGAGGTCTTGTCCGGCCGGGTCGTCAAGGACCCAGTCCTCGTAGCGTTTCCCGGGGTAGTAGGGGCAGGTATCGCCGCAGCCCATGGTGATCACGACATCCGAGGCTTTCACTGCGTCGGTGGTGAGGATCTTGGGTTGTTCGGCGGCGATATCGATGCCCTCTTCGGCCATGGCCTGGACGGCGACGGGGTTGATGTGTTCGGCGGGTTCGGAGCCGGCGGAGCGGACCTCGATGGCGCCGCCGGAGAGGCGGGCGAGGTAGCCGGCGGCCATCTGGGACCTTCCAGCGTTGTGGACACAGACGAACAGGACGGACGGCTTTTCGGTCATGGGTGGTCCTTGGGTTGTGGGTAGAGGGTGCGGGCGGTGAGGTAGCCGAGCGCGCCGCCAATGATCTGGCAAGCCAGGAACGCCGGGACCGAGGCGGGGTTGATGCCGGCGAAGGTGTCGGACAGCATGCGGGCGATGGTGACGGCGGGGTTGGCGAAGCTGGTGGAGCTGGTGAACCAGTAGGCGGCGGTGATGTAGACGCCGACGGCCCAGCCGATGTGCTGGGTGCGGCCGGATCTGGTCAGCGCGGTGATGGTCAGCACCAGGCCTGCGGTGGCCACCACCTCGCCCAGCCAGAGCCCAGGCCCGGTCCGGTCGGTGGTCGCGACCGTGATGGCCGGTTCGCTGAACATCAGATTGGCCAGCACCGCCCCGGCCGCCCCGCCGGCCAGCTGGGCGGCGATGGTGGCCAGAGCCTGACCGGTGCTGAGTGTGCGGGTGAGCCGTTCCAGGAGTGTGACGACGGGGTTGAATGCGGCGGAAACGGGTTGCAGCACCACGATCAGTACGGTCAGGGCGGCGCCGGTCGCGAGCGCGTTCTCCAGCAGCTGCAGCCCAGCATCACCCGGAGAGAGACGTTGCGCCGCGATCCCCGAGCCGATCACCGCTGTAACCAGCAACCCGGTGCCGACGGCCTCGGCCACCAACCGCGGGGCGAGCCTGGCCGGCGCCGACGTTTCCTGCGGTTCGGTGTCGGTGAGCGCGGCAAGGTCGCGGTTCATCGGCTGCCCGGGGCAGCGACGGCCTGGGCAAGCGGTGCGGCGGTCATTGGCAGCCGCAGCTGGCCGGCAGAGTCGCCGACGTGTTGCCGCAGCATGACGCCTTCGCCTGGGGCGCGCAGCAGCTCGACCCGGTATGGGTGTCGCAGCACGCCGAGACGGTGTCGGCGGTCTCGATGCTGGCGGTGGTGACCTCGTCGGTATGGACCGCTGACGTCGCCTCGGCGGCGCTGGACTTAGTGGCCTGGATGATCGCGTTGTGCATTCCGTCCGCCACCTGCTGGGTGAAGCGGACCGACGCGTCGGCGAACCCGGCGGCGGTAAGTCCGTCGAGGTACTCGGTGCGGGACAGGGCGCCGGCGATGCAGCCAACGTAGGAGCCGCGCTCGGCGCGCTCGGCCGGGCTGAGGTGGTCTTCGGCGACCACGTCGGAGATGCCGATCCGTCCGCCCGGGGTCAGCAGCCGGAATATCTCG
>Ga0307290_10000615_pt1 | contig 11815 bp, 7 predicted proteins | sample ER_DNA_144_FD_194472 | JGI IMG/M metagenome (GOLD analysis project Ga0307290, IMG submission 194472) | Bulk soil microbial communities from the East River watershed near Crested Butte, Colorado, United States - ER_DNA_144 | ecosystem: Environmental > Terrestrial > Soil > Floodplain | place: USA... | reverse complement strand
GAAGACGGGCAGTTCGACCTCGAATGGCTGGCACCAGTGCTCGACGGTGCCCACCAGCGCGGTATCGGAGTCGTTCTCGGCACGCCGACCTACGCTGCTCCGCCCTGGCTGGCTCGGCGGTACCCCGAGATCGCTGGGGAGCCGTCGACCGGGCAGCCGATGCCATGGGGAGGCCGGCAGGAGATCGACTACACCCATCCGGCGTTCAAGTTCTATGCCGAACGGGTCATCCGCAAGATCGTTTCGCGTTACGCCGACCACCCCGCGATCATCGGGTTTCAGGTCGACAATGAGCCGGGCATGCTGTTGTTCCACAACCACGGCGTCTTTCAACGCTTTGTCGATGAGCTGCGTCACATGTACGGAACGGTGGAGGCCATCAATGAGGCATGGGGGCTGGTCTATTGGTCTCACAAGCTCAGCACCTGGGCCGACCTGTGGGCACCAGACGGCAACTGGCAGCCGCAATACGATCTTGCTTGGCGTACCTTCCAGGCCAAACTCACAACCGAGTTCATCGCCTGGCAGGCCGGCATTGTCCGCGAGTATGCCCGAGACGATCAGTTCGTCACGACGTGCATTTCCTACGATCGGCCAACAGTGGACGACGCCAACCTCACCGCGGCCCTCGACGTGACAGCGGGCAATCCCTATTACGCCATGCAGGACGCGCTGGCCGTACCGAGCACCAACCTCACTCCGCAGGGTTGGACAACCTCGGGGGCCTGGAGCCTGTTTCTGTCGGCGGACCGGATGTATGCCTCCAAGCAGGCTCCGTTCCTCATTACCGAGACCAATGCCGGCGCGATCGGCGGATCGTCGACTAACTTCCCCGCGTTCGACGGGCAGTGGCGGCAGGCAGCTTGGGCTTTCGTCGCCCGTGGCGCCGAGATGATCGAGTACTGGCACTGGCACACCAACCACTTCGGCACCGAGAGCTACTGGATCGGCATCCTGCCGCACGACCAGCAGCCGGGACGCGTATATGCCGAGCTGAGCCAACTCGGCGACGACTTTCGTAGAGCAGGGTCGCGGGTCGTCGGACTACGGCCCGACGCGCAGGTCGGGCTGCTGTATTCGGCTCGGTCCAAGTGGGGTCTCGCGTTTCAAGCAGCCTTCCCACAGCCTGGCAAGGGCACGGCCGTCTGGTCGCCGTACGACATGGATCAACGGTCATACCACCGCATTTTCGAAGCCTTCTACCGTGGCACCTTTGACGCGAGGGTGCCAGCACGGCTCATCCACGATGTCCAGATCATCGGACCGGACGGCAGCCCGCTCCTCGAGCCATCGGCCGTGGTCGAGCAGTTGCCGGTGTTGATCGTCGCCGGTCTGCTGGTCGCCGACGACGACATGCTGAGCTGGCTGCGGAACTACGCCGCCGCTGGCGGCCATCTGGTCATCGGTCCACGAACCGCGTACGGCGACCAAGAGGGACGGGCCCGACTCGAGGTCAAACCGGCGCACCTGACCGAGGCCGGCGGCGTGCGCTACCAAGAGTTTTCCAACCTCGGTGAAGCGCTGCCGGTGGCTGCCGAGACCGACGCGATCACCTTGTCCGATGGGGCTGCCGCCACCGACTGGGTCGACGGACTGATCAGCGACGGCGCAAAGGTGATCATCGGCTATGACCACCCCCACTTCGGCCGATTCCCGACGGTCGTGTCCAACGAACACGGTCAGGGTCGGATTACGACGGTCGGCACCGTGCCGAATCCTGCGCTAGCCGCTGATCTCGTGCGATGGTTTGCTGCAGAGCACAATCAGCGCTGGGAAGCCCTACCGCCATCGGTGACAGTTCACTCGGCAACCAATGCAGACGGCGAGCGCATCCACATCGTCCACAACTGGAGCTGGGTTCCCGCACAGCTCAGACTTCCGGGAGACATGATCGACATCCTCGCCGAGGGTGAGGCCGCGACGCGTGATCTTGAACTCGGCCCTTGGGACGTCCGAGTTCTCGCCGAATGATGCTTTGTCGATCGTTCAATGTGGACTGGGTGGCCGGCCTCAAACTGACGCCGCCGGGAGCGACCAGGGTGAGCACACCGGCTACTTCCCCGGCGGGTTCTTCGAGTACTCGAAGACCGCTTGACTCTACGATTCACTACATCGGCAGCGCAGCCGGGCTATTGCGCCGCGTGCTCTGTCGAATGATTAGTTCAGGTTTGATCAGATCGGGTGCCGGTGCGGGCGAGCCCGAAATTGCGATCATCACTAGCTCGATCGCTCGACGACCAACTTCGGCGAAATCTTGCCGAACCGTAGTCAACGGCGGGATGAGGTACTCAGTTTCGGGCAGGTCGTCGTACCCGACGACGCTGATGTCCTCCGGTACTCGGCGCCCCGCCTCATGCAGCGCGCGGAGCAGCCCGATCGCCATCTGATCGTTTGCTGCAAATACCGCAGTGGCCTCCTTGAACGCCACAATCTGCTCACCAGCGACATAGCCGCTCGCGGCGCTCCAATCACCGTGGATCGGTTCACGCGGGCGGAGTCCGGCTGCCGCCATCTCGGCACGCCAGCCGTCACGACGTGCTCTGGCCTCACTCCAGTCAGCGGGCCCTGCTAGATGGATGATTTCTCGATGGCCATGTTCCAGAAGGTGCCGTGTGGCCATCCGTCCGCCTTCAATTTGGTCCACCCCAACGGTCCATTCCGCACGGCTCAAGTCACCCTCGACTACGACGATCGGCACGCTTATGGTCTGACTGCGTGCGATCTCGAGCGCGTCATCCTGACCGGCGATGATGATGATGCCCTCTACGAGCTGCCGAAGTAGATATTCCACGGAGTTGTCGAGCATCTCGCGCGTGAGCGTCGGCAAGCTAACCGGGCTCGCGAACAGGCCGGCGACCTGGGCAGCATCTTCGACGCTGCGTTGGATGCTTGTGGGCCCGAATTGCGCTGACGTGCTGATGACGCCGACGACTCCGGAGCGACCTTTGACAAGAGTGCGAGCGGCGGAGTTGGGTCGATAGCCCAACAGTTTGATGGCTTGCTCAACACGGCTGCGGGTCTGGGGGCTGATGTTTGGTGAGCCGTTGACTACCCGCGAAACGGTTTGATTGGATACGCCGGCGAGCCGTGCGACGTCCGCCATGACCGCAGCTTTGAGAGGAGCCGCTCCTTGGGCGGTCATGTGGGACAGTTCTCCGTTGTCGGTTGTCCGCTGTGTGACGGCGCGATCACGCTAGGCTGACGGAACCGGATTGGGGGCCGACGAGCGTTGCTCGGGGACGGTTCATCGCCCCAAGCGACTGACCACCGTTGTTCCTCGGTCAAGACCTCTCCCAATGTCTCTGCAGCGTAGAGTTTTGCGGCCATCTCAGTTGCGCGCATATCAGGCGGGTGCTTCTCGCATGTTAACGTGATCACGCCAATTCCAAGCGCTTGAGTAAGGCTTTGGCGCCAAGACCTGAGTATTGAATATGCGATGAATGTTAGCGCTCGACTGGGGACTGGTCTACGCATGCCAGATTCAATCGACCCTACGGTTTGCCGACTGACGAGTTCATGGCGGGACGTCGTTGACTAGGCCATAGGCCATCGAATCTGCGAGCTGCTGGAAGACCATAGGGTCGGCTCCGCGTCGCGGTTACGCCTCGGTCGTCTCGATTCCGCTCTAGTACCGAGTGCGATCTTGGTAACGCACCCATCACGAAGCACGGACCATCTTGACAAGAATGCGGAGGCTGTGCAGGATGCAGATGTTATCGCTCACAAACATAGGTCTTCGCTGTGCGTTTGCCTTGTAGTGATCGGTTTGATCGTTCGAATCCTGTAAGCGAACCACGGAGTGTGGCGCATGCCGACCGCGAGCTGCTCTATCGCATCGCCTTTCGCAGCCGATCATGTTACGGCGGGCTGGATGGCAAGCGGGAGTTCGGCGATCACTCGGCTGACGTCCCATCGTCTGTGCCGACTAGGCCTTTGTGGCCGATTCTCACGGTGCCTGCAGGTGCCATCTTTCGCCCAAGCAGCGGGTGAGCCGCTCAGGCGACCTACCGGAAGGAATGCGCGTGAATAGAAGAAGGCTGCTTGCCGGCGTCGCCGCGACTGCCGCCCTGGCGTTGGGTTTGACGGGCTGTGGTGGAGGTCGTGCTGGCGTCCAGAGTTCCACCGAGCCCGGGGGCAACAAGGGCGCTCTGATCGGCATCGCGATGCCGACCAAGACCTCGGAACGCTGGATCGACGATGGAAACAACGTCAGCAAGAAGCTCGAAGAGCTGGGTTACAAGGTCGATCTGCAATATGCCAACGACAAGGTCCCTGATCAGCAGCAGCAGATCGAGTCCATGCTCAACAAAGGCGCCAAGGCGCTGATCATCGCCGCCATCGACGGCACCGCCCTGACCCAGCAGCTGAAGTCCGCCGGGGACAGCGGGGTGAAGGTGATCGCGTACGACCGGTTGATCAATGGCTCGCCTAACGTCGACTACTACGTCACGTTCGACAACAACAAGGTCGGCGTCCAGCAGGCGACCTCCTTGCTGACCGGACTTGGAATCATGGACAAGGACGGCAAGGACACCGGCAAGAAAGGTCCGTACAACATCGAGTTGTTTGCCGGCAGTCCCGACGACAACAACGCCAAGTTCTTCTGGGATGGCGCGATGAGCGTGCTGAAGCCGTACATGGACAAGGGTGTGCTCAAGGTCCCCTCCGGACAGACCCAGTTCAGCCAGGCCGCCATCCAGCAGTGGCAGCTCAAGACTGCCCAAGACAGGATGGAAACCATCCTCAACGGCTTCTACGCCAAAGGAAATACCAAGCTGGATGGGGTGCTCGCTCCCTACGACGGCCTCTCCCGCGGCATTCTCAACGCCGTCAAGTCGGCCAGCATCCCGAACCCGATCGTGACCGGTCAGGATGCCGAGAAGCCGTCGGACAAGCTGATCTTGGACGGGGTCCAGTACTCGACGATCTTCAAGGACACTCGGAAGCTGGGTGACACCGCCGCGACGATGGTCGATAGCGTCCTGAACGACAAGGAGCCTGAGGTCAACGACACGACGACGTACAACAACAAGATCAAGGTAGTCCCGTCCTATCTGCACCAGTCGGTCATCATCACGAAGGACAACTTGATCAAGGAAGTCGTCGACACCGGCTACTACACCAAGGAAGAGGTCGAATCGGGCGAGTAGGTTCCCGACGAGGGCGGCGGCACAAACCGCCGCCCTCTTCCACAATGAGATCTGCTGGCTTGTTCGCCCGCTGGCCCAACGCAAGTAAAGGAAACCAGATGGCTGACCACATACTCGAGATGCGCAATATCAGCAAGACCTTTCCCGGTGTGAAGGCGCTGCAGCAGGTTGACCTGTCAGTTGAGCGCGGTGAGGTGCACGCCATCTGTGGCGAGAACGGAGCCGGGAAGTCAACGCTGATGAAGGTTCTCTCCGGCATCTACCCATACGGAGGCTACGAAGGCGAGATCGTCTACGAGGGGCAGACAGCGCGGTTCCATAGCATTCGGGACTCCGAAAAGGCCGGCATCGTCATTATTCACCAAGAGCTGGCGCTGAGTCCGTACCTGTCGATCGCGGAGAACATTTTCTTGGGCAACGAACGCCGCACCGGTCCCCTGGTCGACTGGAACGTCACCAATCTGGAGGCCGCAAAGCTACTGGCAAGGGTAGGACTCAAGGAGAGCCCGATCACCAAGATTGTCGATCTTGGAGTCGGCAAGCAGCAGCTGGTGGAGATTGCCAAGGCAATGTCGAAGGACGTGAAACTCCTGATCTTGGACGAGCCCACTGCAGCGCTCAATGACGAGGACTCGGCTCACTTGCTCGATCTCATCCGTGGCATGCGCGACCACGGCGTCACCAGCATCATCATCAGCCACAAGCTGAATGAGATCCGGGCCATTGCCGACAATGTCACGATCATCCGCGACGGCCAGACGATCGAAACACTTGATTTTCGCGGCGAGGAGGTCTCGGAAGATCGGATTATCCGTGGCATGGTCGGGCGCGACATGGCCCACCGCTACCCCGAGCGCGATCACAAACCGGGCCCCGAGGTTCTCCGAGTTGAGGACTGGACGGTGCATCATCCTCTGGAGAACAGTCGAGTGGTCGTGGACCATGCCAATCTGACGGTCCGCGCGGGTGAGGTAGTCGGTATTGCCGGCTTGATGGGCGCGGGGCGAACTGAGCTGGCTATGAGCATTTTTGGCCGCTCTTACGGTCACAACATCAGCGGGCGGTTGTACCTGCACGGTAAGGAAATTCATGCTCGGACGCCGCGCCAGGCGATTGACCAGGGCATTGCGTACGCCACCGAAGATCGCAAGACGTACGGGCTGAATCTCATTGAAGACATCAAGCGGAATATCACCGCCGCAGCGCTCGACAAGCTTTCGCGCTGGGGTTGGGTCGACGCCAATCACGAACAGGTGGTGGCCAATGACTATCGGCAGAGCATGCGGATCAAGGCACCGAACGTTGCCGTCATTACCGGCAAGCTGTCCGGCGGCAATCAGCAGAAGGTCGTCTTGTCGAAGTGGATGTTCGCCAATCCCGACGTCTTGCTTCTCGACGAGCCGACCCGTGGCATCGACGTCGGGGCAAAGTACGAGATCTACACGCTGATCAATCAGCTCGCCTCTGAGGGCAAGGCCATCCTCGTCATCTCCAGTGAGCTGCCTGAGTTGCTGGGAACTTGCGACCGCATCTACGCGATGTCAGCCGGGCGTATCACCGGCGAGGTGCCGATCGAGGAAGCCAACCAGGAAGTGCTCATGCAGTACATGACCAAGGAAAAGGAAGAGATCTATGACATCTCCAGTCTCTGATGTCGCGGAGCCCCAGGCTCCGGTCGAGCCGCCGCGGACGCAGCCTCACGCCGGCGTCATGGCGTTCATGGTCAGCCGGCTGCGGCAGATCGGTTTGTTCATCGCCCTGATCGCCATCGTGATCTTGTTCCAGGTGTTGACTGGTGGCAATCTGCTGACTCCGCGCAACGTCACCAGCATCATCAATCAGAACGCCTATGTCCTGATCTTGGCCATCGGCATGGTGATGATCATCATTGCCGGCCACATCGACCTTTCCGTCGGCTCGGTGGTCGCCTTCGTGGGCGCGATGAGCGGCATCTTCATCGTCAAATTGGGAATGCCATGGTGGGTCGGAATCCTGCTGGCTTTGGTGGTGGGTGCCCTTATCGGCGCCTGGCAGGGGTTCTGGGTCGCCTATGTCGGAATCCCGTCCTTCATCGCCACGCTGGCAGGCATGCTCACGTTCCGCGGCCTGACCCAGATGGTCCTGGGGAATGTCCCGATCACACCGTTCCCGTCGCAGTACACCGCGATCGGCTCAGGGTTCCTGCCCGACCTGGGTGGTGGCACCTCGTTCCTTGAGCCTCTCACCGTCGGTCTTGGCCTGCTCGCCACCGCGGCACTGGTTATCCAAGAAATCCGGGAACGCCGCAAGCGGGTGCAGCTCGGCTTGGAGGACGAGCCAGCCGCTTGGTTCTGGGTCCGAGTTGGCTTCATCGCTGTCTTCCTGCTGGGCATCACATTCGTGCTGGCAAGCTACCGGGGCACTCCGATCGTGCTGGTCATTCTCGCGGTACTGGTGTTGATCTACACAACGGTGATGAACCGCAGCGTCTTCGGCCGTCACGTGTACGCCCGCGGCGGCAACCTGCTGGCAGCGCAGCTCTCAGGCGTGAACACCAAGCAAGTCGACTTTTGGCTGTTTGTGAATATGGGTGTGTTGGCAGGTATCGCCGGTATCGCGTTCACCGCGCGGAGCAATTCCGCGCTCCCTGGTGCCGGCACCGGCTTTGAGCTCGATGCGATCGCTGCCGTCTTCATCGGTGGTGCAGCCGTTACCGGTGGCATCGGTACTGTGACCGGCGCCCTGATCGGTGGCCTCATCATGGGTGTGCTCAATAGCGGTATGTCACTGCTCGGCCTCGGCACTGAGGTTCAGTCCTTTATCAAGGGCTTCGTCTTGCTCCTGGCCGTCGCCTTCGACATCTTCAACAAGAGGCGGGCGGCGAGCGCTACCAAGTAGTCAGCGGGCTATGGGCAACGTTGATCCCATCGCGAACGGAGAAAGCCTTATGGCGGCGTACTGCTGGTTCCTGACGGGAAGCCAAGCTCTTTACGGTCCGGAAACGCTCAAGCAGGTCGAGGGCCAGTCCCAAGAGATTGTCAATCAACTGAATGATTCGCCAGACCTGCCCTTCCACGTGGAGTGGAAGCCCGTACTCACAGACTCAGAAGCCATCCATCGGGTGATGCTCGCGGCGAACGCGGACCTCAACTGCGTCGGCGTGATCGTGTGGATGCATACCTTCTCTCCGGCGAAGATGTGGATCACCGGGCTGGATGCGCTGCGTACGCCGCTGCTACATCTCCATACCCAGGCGAACGTTTCCCTGCCATGGGCCGAGATCGACATGGATTTCATGAACCTGAACCAGGCGGCGCATGGCGACCGGGAGTTCGGCTACATCCAAACCCGGCTCGGCGTCGCCCGAAAGACGGTAGTCGGCCACGTCTCCAATCCTGCTGTGGTTGCCCGGATCGCAGCCTGGCAGCGGGCGGCGGCCGGTGCGGCAGCTGTGCGGCAGCTGAAGCTGGCCCGCTTCGGCGACAATATGCGCGACGTCGCGGTCACCGAGGGCGACAAGGTCGAGGCGCAACTGCGTTTCGGGGTCTCGGTCAACACCTATGGGGTCAACGACTTGGCGGCCCTCGTTGACGAGGTCGGCGATGCAGAAATTGATGAGTTGATCAAGACGTACGCCGACAACTACGAGATCGTGCCGGAGCTGGCGGTCGGCGGTGATCGGCATGAGTCGCTTCGCTACGGCGCCCGGATCGAGGCCGGGCTACGCGCCTTTCTGACCGACGGCGGCTTCGGCGCCTTCACGACGAACTTCCAAGATCTCGGCGCGCTCCGCCAGCTCCCAGGACTGGCGGTGCAGCGATTGATGGCCGAGGGCTACGGCTTCGGCGGCGAGGGCGATTGGAAGACCTCGGTGATGCTGCACACGATCAAGGCCATGGGTGGCAACGACTCGCGCGGGACGTCGTTCATGGAGGACTACACCTACCACTGGGGGCCGGGAACGCCGAAGATTCTGGGAGCCCACATGCTTGAGGTCTGCCCCAGCGTCGCTGCCGGCAGACCGCGCGTCGAGATCCATCCGCTGAATATCGGCAATCGGGAGGATCCGGTACGGCTGGTGTTCGACGCCCAGCCCGGTCCAGCCGTCGTTGTCGGTATCTGTGATCTTGGTGATCGGTTTCGCCTGGTGCTCAACGAGGTCACGGTGGTCGAACCGGACGAGCCGCTGCCAAAGCTGCCAGTGGCTCGAGCCGTCTGGGAACCGGAGCCGGAGCTTGCGACCTCAGCGGAGTGTTGGCTCGCTGCTGGCGGGCCGCATCACACTGTCTTGTCAGCTGCTGTCGGCACTGAAGAGCTGTCCGATTTCGCGACCATGATCGGTACGGAACTGTTGATCATCGACAAAGACACCACGCCTCGGCGCTTCGAGCAGGAGATTCGTTGGAATGAAGCGTTTTACAGACTAGCCAATCGGCGCTGATCTCTCTGCGCCCTGAGCCTGTCTCTCTGCGGAGCCTGTCTCTCGGCGCCGCCCTGAGCCAGTCTCTCTGCGGAGCCTGTCTCTGCGCGCCCTGAGCCTGTCGAAGGGCCACGCGAAATGATCTTGGTGGCGATCTCCAGTCAGGAGCGCTTGGCTACCGTCAAGAGCACAGCGGAATCTTCCAGCGCCTCAAGGCTATGGCGCTTATCAGGCATGATCAGCAGGTCCCCGCGGGAGCCCTCCCACGACTGCTGAGCGGCACGAAGTCGCACGCGTCCGTGCACGATCAGCGCCGTCGCCTCGCCAGGGTTCTCGTGCTCAGAGAGCCGAGCGCCGGCAATCATGCCGATCATGGTCTGGCGCAGCACTTTCTCGTGACCGCCAAAGACGGTGTCCGCTGTATGTCCGCCGGCCGCAGTCGCTGCCAATTTCACCTGCTGCCGCGCGAGTGCCTCGAGCGAGATCTTCTGCATGCCAACAGTGTCCCCTCTGGAGCTGCGCCTCGCCACGCACACCACGCTGGATGTCCAACGAGCTTGATCGACTGATGACGATCACCAACAGCTGATTGAGCGCTCCCCGAAGCGCGGTGGTCACCGTTTAGGGCGTGCTGTCCCAGAGGGCAATGTCCGCCGCTCCACATCAGCTATGCGGAGAGCAAGGAAGATCCGGTGGGCGGTGATCAACAGCGCAAGCCATGCCAGGCCCAGGAGCCAGGCGAAGATCACGTCGGTGAGCCAGTGGTGGCCGAGAAAGACACGGCTGAACCCCATGGCCGCCGACCAGGCAACCGCGAGCACCACGCACAGAACGATTCCGAGCCGACTGGTAAGCCGTCTTGCCACGAGGTAGGCGACAATGCCGGCGATGACCGTGCTGTTCAGCGTGTGACCGGAGGGAAAGGAAAAGGCGTGCTCGTACGGCGGCACAGCGTCGCCGAGCGGCGGCCGCAGCCGTCCGACGATCGCCTTACCGACATTGGTGAAGGTGAGCGAACCGGCAACGGCGATGATCATGAGTATCAGGGGCGTGGGGGTACGCCATCGCCACACCATCAATAGCGTTATGGCGCTGGCGATCACGGTCATCCGGAGCGGCCCGCCGAGCTCGGTGAACCAGGTGAAAAGCTGATCGACAAAGGGCGTGCGCAAGGCGATGACCTGGTCGAGGACGGGCCGATCGAGGCCGGCGATTCCATCTTTCTCGGCGACCGCGTCATAGACCCCGGCACTGGCAGCGGTCAGGCCGAGGATGATCAGCCCACCCGCCAGTGCGGTAATCACGAGGACAGCGCGCGCAGAGACGTAACTCGCGAGTCGTCGCAAGAGACCATCCTGACGCATCAGAGATCTAGACCGGCGCGCTGCTCAGCACGGTCGAGCTGTTGATCTTCAGACGTCCACCGTCGTTGATCAACCCGTACGCGGTCCGTTCGCGTATCACCCGACCGTCCTTGTAGTAGTAGGTGATCGTTGCCTGTGCCGACCGTGGCCGGTAGCCCTTCACCTTGGTCACCGAGATCTTGCTGATCGCATCCCAGAATCGTTCGTACCCCTGCCGACCTCCCGCGTGGTTGGTCTGATATGAGGACGTCATCCCAGGCCAGGCGGCGTCGGTGTTGCGCGGCAGCAACGCGTAGTAGCTGGTGATCGCCCGTCGAAGCTCCGCTGCCGTCGCGGCGCCACGCACGGTTGGTACGGAGGTCGGGGATGGAGCCCGGGACGGCGTAGCAGATCTGGTCGGTGAGGCGGCTGTCGGTGATGGACTCTGCGTTTGTGTCGACGAGGGCTCAGAGGACTTTGTGGATGCAGGCGGAGTCGGGCTGCTCGCCGGTGCGGCAGAGGTCGACTCGCCGGTGCTGGCCGTCGGATGGGCCGACCTGCGGTCGTTCACCAGCAGCGCGGCCAGCAAGATCCCCATGCCGAGAAGCACAACGGCCAGCACCGCCGCTATGCCGCGATTGCGCCGGGGCCCGGTCGGCCGCGGAACTGGGCTCGCAACAGCCGGAGCCGTCAAGGGATCAGACACCGAGGTTGTCAAAGATGCTTCAGTCGCCGAGGGCTCGGGAACTGGGTCACTCGAAGGGGGCCCGGTCTGGCGCAGCACGGCAATTGCGTCGGCCACCGCCCGCATGGACGGGCGGGAATGTGGATCGACGGCGAGCATGTCCATAATCAGCGGCGTCACCGTACCGCAATGCTCCGGCGCAGCAAATTGACCGGCGGCTACCCGATGCAGCAGTGCC
>Ga0307290_10000596_pt1 | contig 12002 bp, 12 predicted proteins | sample ER_DNA_144_FD_194472 | JGI IMG/M metagenome (GOLD analysis project Ga0307290, IMG submission 194472) | Bulk soil microbial communities from the East River watershed near Crested Butte, Colorado, United States - ER_DNA_144 | ecosystem: Environmental > Terrestrial > Soil > Floodplain | place... | reverse complement strand
CCATCGACCCCGACCGGGCCGGTGACTACAGCCGCGGGGCATGGCTCGTGACGCTGGGCGCCTACCTCGTCCTGAATGGGTTCGTTGGGCCGATCGTCGAGGAGCTGTACTTCCGCGGTTACCTGCTGCCGCGGATGGAGTGGATGGGCCGTTGGGCGCCGCTGGTCAACGTCAGCCTCTTTTCGGTCTACCACTTCTGGTCGCCGTGGCAGGTGCTCGGCAGGATCCTCGCGCTCGCCCCGATGGTCTATGCCGTGCGCTGGAAGGAGAATGTCTACCTCGGCATGGTCATCCACTGCACGGGAAACATCCTGGGCATCATCCTGGTCGGAAGCCTGGTCCTCGGCCGCATCTGACATCGACGATCGTTGGACACCGCAGAGCCGCCGCGCAGACATTCAAGGACGCCAGGTGACAGCCAAATCACCGTGAACGACATCGCCACAGCAGGTGCAGGTTCGACCGCCCCGGTTGGCACGCGCTCAACGCTCTACTTGGCGTGGGCGATCGTTCTGCTCCTAACCGTCCCTGAGATCATCCTGCGCGCCTTCCTGCGCGTCGATACGTCGTGGATGCTCCTCGCGCGGATCGGATTGTTGGCTGGCGCGTGTGCGCTGACGTTCGTGTGGCCGCTCCTTCGCCCGCTGCGCGGCATGCTGGTGGTCTTCCTCGTCATCTACGTGGTCGAAGCCTGGCTGTTCCTGACCGTCATTCCCCGCACCCAGATCTATCTCGATGTCGTCGACGACGACCCAAACCTGGCGTTTTTCGGCGAGCGTCTCATGCGGATCGGTGCCGTACTCGTGATGCTCCTCGTCCTCCTGATCATGGGGTTCAGGCGACGCGACCTGTACCTGACGGTCGGCGACCTCAAAGCCACGGCTGAGCCGACGAGGCTGAAGATCCCCCACAGGCCCGAGCCATGGACGACCTTCGGGCGGAACTACGCGATCATCTCCGTCGGCCTGTTGTTGTTCTTCCTGATCCCTGCCCTGAAGCCGTCACTGTCCAACCTCACCGTCGGGCTGCTCCTCTTTGCCGCGGTCTGTGCCGCGATGAACTCCTTCGCCGAGGAATTCCTCTACCGGTCGGCTTTGATCCCGCAGGTGCTGCCTCTGTTCGGCAAGGGCGCGACGCTGATGCTGGTTCCAGCCTGGTTTGGGTTGGCCCACTACTTTGGTGTGCCGAACGGACTGACCGGCGTGCTCCTCGCGGGCATCGGCGGCTGGTTCTTCGCCAAGAGCATGATCGAAACGCGCGGGATCGCCTGGGCGTGGTTCCTCCACTTCCTGGCGGACTTCACGGTCTACCTGCTGCTTCTGCTCGCGGGTCGCCTATGAGACTTGATGTCGCGCGCCCGTGGGGGTCAGCGCAGGAACGACGGTCGTGCACGGGACAGCGCGAGCCAGGTGGATCAGGCCTATCCCGGTCCGCCTGATCCAAACAGCCCGATCGTCGCAACGACCGATGTCACCACCATAGCCAACATCAGGACGCCGACGACGACGTGCTGGGCGTTCGGGATCGGGTGGTCGCCGATCGCCGGAAGGAACGTCGTCGTGCCGCCGAACAGTCTTGCGTGCTCCGCTTTCTGCGCCTCGCTCCCTCCGCGCAGGTAGGGCAGCCACCAGTAGGCAACGTGCATGAGCAGATCGATGCCACCGACGACGAGCGCGAGGACGGCGAGGATGCGACTTGGCTGCGAGATCGCGAAGGCGATGAACAGCAACGGCGTGTAGTTCGCCACGCTGATCAGCGCCTTCTGGCGGACCGGCAGATCCTCGACGTTGTTCCAGGAAGCGAGATTGACCCAGTCGGTGACCAGGAGGTAACCGGCCAGGCCAACCGCCAGGCACGCCGCGACGATCGAGACGTTCATCGCGCCGTCGCCGGCGCCGCATGCTGGACCCGTGATCGCGAGACCGAACGGAACCCGCCCAGCGAGACGACGGCGACCGCGATCAGCCCGGCCAGGATGTTGCGGATCACCCACTCGGTGTTCAAGTCGACACCGGCCATGACGGGTGCGACGGCGTTGAGACCGGCATGGAGGAGAGCCGTCATGAGGACGCTTCCGCCGGTTCGGACGAACACCCAGGTGAGGATCACCGAGTACGAGACGATGCTCAGAACCCCGGCCCAGACAACCAGGGACCCGTTCATCTGACCGGGCAGGAACAGGCCCAGGTGGACGAGGGTCCAGGGGATCGAGACGACAAGGGCGGCCCGAAGCGGCGACATTGCCGACATGAGCCGTGGCACCGCGAAGCCTCGCCAGGCGACTTCCTCGGCGATTGCGGGGATCAGGACGACCGGGAAGACGATCAGCACCGACGGAAACACCTTGTCGAACAGTCCGGTCGTTGGGGCGCCCAGGACGACCGCGATCGCGACGGTCGCCAGCGACCAGGCCACGGGGAGGCCGAGGATGAGGTACCAACGCCGCCTGGCGGGCCGTGTCACGAGCGAGTGGCGGAGTCGAGCGAGTGCGCCGTGCCCTTCGCGCCAGGCAAGGGCGATGGCGATGACTGTGGGTCCGAGGGCGAGGATGAACGGCAGGAGGGCCGACGAGACCCCGGCCACGATCGAAACGATCGCCAGGGCAAGGCTCAAGCCGAAGAACCACCCGACCGTGACTAGCTGGTCGCGGACGGATGGCACCGAGCTGGGTGCCTGCTCCTCAGCCCGATGTGATTGAGCCGTAGCGTGCGGTACGGTCATTGGTTCAGCCTCCAATCGATGTCGGTGGTCCGACGTCCCAGGAGCGTGCCCGTTCACCTCCGCGCGCCCATCGGGGCGGACCCGCGAGGGCCATAAGGGCCAACCCGGATCTGGGTCGGCCGGCGGTCGAACGCTCGGTCGCGCGCGTCCGAGATCAGCTCGCGCAAGCGGCGGGGTAGCGGCGGCGTGCGACGATAGCCGTGTCCGACCGCACGAGCCGAGGCCGTCAAATGAGGGGAATGAGCGACCGCAGGGCTCGCCAGGTGGCCATCGTCGCAGCCGTCGCCGTGATTGTTGCGAGCGTCGCCTACGCGAATGCAGCGGGCGTGTCCACCGGTGGAATCGCCAGCATGCTGCTGGTCGCCGGATCCTTCCTGATCACGGGCTTCCTGGCATGGGCACAGCGTCCGGCAAACCGTATGGGGCGCCTGATGGTCGGGCTGGCGTTCTGTCTCCTGCTGACGGCCTTTGCCCAACCGGTCTGGCCCATCGTCGTTCCATTCGGACTGCTCAGCTTCAGCCTGGCGAACGTGCTGCTCGGCTACCTGATCCTTGCCTATCCGTCCGGGGAGCTGCGCTCGAACGCCAACCGGGCGCTCATCGTGCTGACCTTCGTCCTCGGTGGAGGACCCAGGTTCGTCCGGTTGCTCACCCAGGATCCGAGAGCCATGGGTCTGGGTTTCGACAACCCCTACCTGCTGTTCCACGACCCGGCGTTCGCCGCGACGATGGCGACGCTCCCATACGTCCTGGACATCGTCCTGCTCATGGCGTTCGTCGGTTTCGTCGTGGCCCGCTGGGTCCACGCCTCGGGGCCGACGCGACGGACCCTGTCGCCGGTCCTGATCCCCACGCTGGTATTGCTGCTCATCCTGCTCGGCGACGCGATCACGATCGTGATCGAGGTGCCGGCCAACGTCAGGGAGTTCTTCGACAACGCGCAGCTCCTGGCTCGGACGGCCATACCCATCGGGTTCCTGCTCGGGATCCTGCGGACGCAGATCGCGCGGTCCGCGATTGCCGCCCTCGTCGTCGAGCTTGGCGCCACACCCACGCCGGGCAAGCTGCGCGACGCGCTCGCCCATGCGCTCGTGGACCCGACGCTCACGGTCGCCTACCGGGCGCCGGGAGGGGCGACCTTCATCGACGCGGAGGGGCGGCCAGTCAACCTGCCCGGCGAGGATTCAGGACGCGCCGTGACGATGCTCGAGCGAGATGGGACGCCTCTGGCGGCGATCATCCACGACCCCGCCCTTCTCGTCGATCCGGGACTTGTCGCTGCGGTCGCGAGCGCCCTTCGGCTGGCCGTCGAGAACGAGCGTCTCCAGGTCCAGGTCGAGTCGCAGCTCGATGAAGTCCGCGCTTCTCGCGCGCGGATCGTGGCCGCGGGCGACATAGAACGAAAGCGCGTTGAGCGAGACCTCCACGACGGCGCGCAGCAGCGTCTCGTGTCGCTGACCCTTGCCCTGCGTTTGGTCCGCACGAAGATGGGCGACGATGGCGATGCGGGCGTCAGGCTCAGCCTCGAGCAGGCCTCCGATGAGGCGAAGGCCGCCCTGTCCGAGCTGCGCGAGCTGGCGCGCGGGATCCACCCCCAGATCCTCACCGAGGCCGGCCTGGCCGCTGCGATCGATTCCCTCGCCGACCGAGCCCCGGTCGACGTCTCGGTCAAGGTCGGCCCGGGTCGATACTCGGCTGCCGTCGAGGGTGCGGCCTACTTCGCCGTCTCCGAGGCGTTGGCCAACGTCGCAAAGTACGCTCAGGCGAACCACGTGCTCGTTCAGGCCCAGTGGGCCGATGGCGCGCTGTCGATCGAGGTGTCGGACGATGGCGTCGGGGGCGCCGACCCGGGCTCGGGTAGCGGCTTGCGCGGTCTGTCCGACCGGCTCGCGGCGATCGACGGGACGATCGAGGTCATCAGCCCGAACGGTGGCGGCACCCGCGTCATGGCTCACATTCCGACCGTGGCTCCGGTGCTGCAGCCGGCATAGCAGAGAACGCCGACTCCAAATGAGGAGTCGGCGTTTTTCGGATCGGATTCTCGCGCGTCGCGAGCGGGGGGTTGATCCTCAGGCGACGGCCGCCGCCAGTTCGGCGCTCGCCGATCGGCGCCCTGGAAGGACCGCCGCTCGCTTGGCGCTTTCGAGCAGCAGCCAGACGAAGGGGAGCATGAAGACGACCTTGAGGTTCGCCACTTCGATGCCGGTGAGAAGGCCGATGAAGAGCGCTGCCTGGAGACCGATGACGGCTGGGACGATCACCCACCCGACATACCGCGTCCTGCCGCGGCTGGCGCGAAGGAGCAGAGCGGCGAACCAGAAGAGGATGCCGATCGGCAGCAGGAGCTCGGGCGCCTGGCCGAGGATCTTGAAGGCGATGAAGTCGAGCGAGTCGTTGAGGCTCAGGCTCAGCGCCTGGAGCAGGAAGATCGCGCCAAAGGCGGCGGCGGATGCCGCGCCGATCACGTTGACCCAACGCGGGAGCGGGAAGTCGAACACGGCGACTGCGAGCGCCAGCATGCTCGCGCCGAGGAACACGTGGATCACGATCACCGGCGCCCATGCGCCGAGAGCCTGCGAAGCGAGTGTTGCGGGAATCGCGAGCAGCATGAAGGCGGCGGATGCGATGCCTCGGGTGGATGTCATGGAGGTGTCCTTTCTGTACCGGTTGCGGGTTCGTGGTTGGTTGCTCGGATCAGGATCGCCGCCGTGGGGAGCTCGAACGTCGGGGACGCCCCCTGTTCGGTCACAGGGTTAGCCCTCGAGAATCGGAGAGCCGGACGGGGCGCCTCGCGCTCCGTCCGACTCTGAGGCGACGTCGGTCAGACTTCCTGGCGATCGAAGACGAGCTTCGCTCCGACCGCGATGACGACCATGGACACGAGCCAACCCACGAGCGTCAGCGGCGAGGCCGGCTGGCCCTTCGCCACGGCCAGCGCCCAGTTGCCGATCGAGGTCGGCGACAGCTCGTTGACGATCGGCAGGATGCCGCCGAGGATCTGCGGCACGAACATCACGGCGAAGGCCGCACCGGCGACGCCGGCGGTCGACTTGATCGCCGTTCCGAAGCCGATCGTCACGGCGACGAAGAACGCCGGCAGCATGAGGTACAAGCCCGCATACGTACCGACGATCGCGAAGTTCGGGAGGCCGCCGTAGGCCACGGTTGCGACACCGCTCGACACGGCAAGCGGGAGGACGATGGCCGTGACCGTGATCACGAGCATCGCGGCGATGTACTTGGCGGCGATGATGCTGGTCGGCGAGACAGGGTTTGTCAGGCTCCAGGCAAGTGTTCCGCGATCTCGCTCGCTCGAGAGGAGAGCCATCGTCGCCACGACGACGATGAAGGCGATGGTTTGACCAGCAAAGACCAGCAGGACGTTGGCGGTCGGGTCCATCGACGTCATGCCGGCGGCCTCGGTCTCGCCCGACGCTTTCGCGATGAACGGGATGAGGGTCATGAACACGGCACCGAGAGCTGAGATCCCGGCGATGATCAGGACCTTCGGGCCCCGCGTCCACTCGGTGAGCTCCTTGCGGAGCGAATTCCCGAAACCGAGGAACATGCCGCCCCGGCCCGGGCTCGCGGTGATCGGCCCGATGGCCACGGACTGGGCGGTCATGCCGCCACCTCCTTCTGGTCGATGAGTCGCAGGAAGACGGTCTCGAGATCGAGCGTCTCCTCCGAGTTGCTGATGAGGGTCAGGCCCGCCTCGACGGCGAACCGGGTGATTGAGCGCTGGACGTCCGAAGATGCGCCCGGCTTGGTCGTGACGTCGAATGTCGTGTCAGCGCCGGTCCGGGAGACGACAGTGACGGTCGCGACGCCGGGGAGCCCGCGGATGCCGGCCTCTGTCGTCTCGATGGCTCCACCGAGGATTACGCGCAGGGTGTTCTTCGTGAACGAGCCGAGGAGGACGTGGGTCGGAGCGGCCTTGACGAGCCGGCCGTGGTCGAGGATCGCGACGTGGTCGCTCACCCGCTCGACGTCGTCGAGGATGTGGGTGGAGTAGAAGACGGTCGTCTCGCCCTTGAGCTCGCGCATCAGGTCGAGTACGTCCTTGCGGCCGATCGGGTCGAGGGCCGAGACGGGCTCGTCGAGGAGGACGACGGCCGGGCGGCCGACGAGGGCCTGGGCGATGCCGAGCCGCTGGCGCATGCCACCGGAGTAGGTCGACGTCCGGCGGTCGGCTGCCTCGGCAATGCCGACGCGATCGAGCAGGGACGCGATCCACGGCTCGCGATTCTTGTCGACGCCCCGAAAGCGCGCGACGTGGCGAAGGGTCTCGCGGCCGGTCATCCAGCCGTAGAAGCGGGGGTCCTGAGCGAGGTAACCGAGCTGGCGACGATGCTCCCCGGCAGCGGAGACCGGCACGCCGCCGACGGTGGCGCCGCCGGCGGTCGCCCGGGCGAGGCCGGCGAGGACCTTGAGGGCGGTCGTCTTGCCTGCGCCGTTCGGGCCCAGGAAGCCGAAGACGGTCCCGGCGGGCACGTCAAGGGTCAGGTCGGTGAGTGCATCGACACCCTTGTAGTGCTTCGTGAGACCGGTCATGGAGATGGCGGTTGTCATGTGCTGCTCCTATGGCTGAGGGTTTGACTGCCAGGCAATCGTGGATCGCGGCGTCGGGACCGCCATCCGTGTCGTCCCGGCAATCCCGGCAGGGCCAGCCCGGTGACGCTGGCCGAGCCGGCGGAATCGAAAGCGACGTCCGGGGAGAGAACGGACGTCGCTTGTTCTGAGGAGCCGGATCGCGCCACGAGCCGGCGCGCCGCGGTGGTGCGTCAGGCCGCTCCGTCGAGGAGTTCGTCGGCGGCCGAAGCCGGGAGGGACCACATGGGGTCTGCCGCGATCACGCGGTCGGCGGTTTCTCCGCGGAGGCTGGCGACGCTGGCGAAGTAGGCCGTGCGACGGGTGGAGACGATCCTCGCATCCTTGCACGTGCATCCGTCGACCAGGCACGCCCGCCGGACCGACGAGCTGCCGACAGTTGCCGTTTCGGGACCGTTCATGTCGTTGCTCCCTCCTCGTCCGCGATGGTGCGGGCGGTTCGTGGCTGAAGCATCGACGGCCGGCCGACGATCTTCATCGGGGCGATCCCGCGTTGCGGGGCGGGGTTCGCCCGGCTTCGCCTAAGGGTTGCCCCGGGATCCACCGAATCGCCGACCGACGCCGGCCCGGTCGATCCCGAAACGTCAGACGATCGGGATCTCTGCGACCAGGCGGGTCCCCTGCCCCTTCGGGCTCTCGATGGTGAATCGTCCGCCGATGGCGGCTACCCGGTCCTGAAGGCCGCGGATGCCGGAACCGCGGGAGGCATCGGCGCCCCCGACGCCATCGTCGCCGACCTCGACGTGAAGGGTCGAACCGCGGCACTCCGCACCCACGGTCGCGTGGGTCGCCGACGCGTACTTCGCCAGGTTGGCCAGCGCTTCCGAGATCACGAAGTAGGCAGTCGCCTCGATCGCCGGCGAGAGCCGCCGGTCGGGCAGCGCGTCCACGGTCGCCGGCACGGTCGATCTCTCCGCCAGCGCGGTGATGGCGGCGCCGAGGCCCGCCTCGGTCAGGATCGCGGGGTGGATCCCGCGGGCCAGCTCGCGGAGCTCCTGCAGCGCGACCTTGAGCTCGGCCGCAGCGTCGTCCGTGGCGGCGATCGCTTCCGCGTTGTCGCCTCCCCCGCCCTCGAGGCGAGACCTGAGCAGACGCAGCGCGAGGGACAGTGAAACGAGGCGCTGCTGGGCGCCGTCGTGAAGGTCGCGTTCGAGGCGCCGTCGCTCGGCGTCGGTTGCCTCCACGATTCGCGCGCGCGAGCGGCGGATCTCCGCTTCGGCCGCGCGCTGATCGGTGAAATCGCGGACGATCGCCGTCACCTCGTCTGGTCCGCTCGGCGCGACGCGCGCCTCGAAGTTGCGTCTGCCGGCCGGTAGATCGAGCGAAAAGTCGTAGGCCTGCAGCTCCCCTGTCTCGAGCGCGCGGTCTGCCGCTGCGAGGGCGGCCTCGGACGCCGCTGCGAACATGAGCTCGTGCAATCGGTGTCCGACTGGGATGTCAGGCTCAGCGGCCTCGTCACCGTCCTCCTCACCGTCGCCCGATCCGACGAAACGGCCATCGCGGGCGAATCGGAACATCCGGTCCGGGATCGCATCCACGAGTGCCTGCAATCTCCGCTCGCTCTGGCGGTAGAACCCGACGAGCAGGGCGATCGGGATGGCGGCCGGCGCGAGGTCCCTGACCGCGAGCAGGATCGCTTCGATGCCCTCAGGCAACTCGGCGATCCGGCGAATGATGTTGATCACGAGGCCCGCGACGAAGACCAGGCCGGCCACGAGGACCGGCGACAGTTCCCGCCGGGAGCGCCGCGGCGCGATCAGCCAGCGCCGGATCACGACGACCGCGGTCAGGGTGGCGAGCGCCAGGCCCCCGTACAAGCCGCTGCTCTTGTCGGCGATCAGCGGCAGGCTCGTCGAATAGAGGACGTTGAGGGCCGTGGCGCCGATCGCCAGAATCGCGACAGCGACCCGGTCGACGGTCGTCTCCAGCCGGCCGCTCGGGTAGGCCAGCACGAGGGCAAGCAGGATGACCGTGGGCGTGTCCTCGAGGGCCAGAGCGACCTCGTTGAGGATCGGAATCCCGGACTCGTCCAGCGTCCCGATGAACCAGGTCAGACCGACGAGCGTCATCAACCGACCCGTCCGGTTCTCCGGTTCGTGGCCCCAGATCGCGAGGCCGCCATATAGGTAGGTCAGGCCGATGGCAAGATGCAGCAGGCCGAAGCTCGCGGACCGCCCGACGCTCATCGCGATCGCCTCGCCCGCGACCGCCCAGAGGGTCCCGAGGAGCCCGATTGCCAGCCGAGTGGAACGTCCGCTCACCGGCAGACTCTGACACGGGCCGGCCGGGCGCGGAGCAGGGCTAACCCTGACTCAATGGCAGGGTCAGGCCGGAGGTGAACCGGGCGCGATCAGGGCACAGTGCGGGCTAACCCTGTAGGTCGGGGCAGTCCTCTGTGCCACGATGGGTCCATGAACACGATCCTCATCATCGATGATCACACCGGCTTCCGCGTCCAGGCGCGCGCCATCCTCGAGGCCGATGGTTTCACCGTCGTCGGCGAGGCGGACGACGGCGTCTCGGGCCTGGCCGCCGCCCGCTCCATCCGTCCGGATCTCGTCCTGCTCGACATCGGCCTGCCCGACATCGAGGGCTTCGACGTCGCCCGTGAGCTGGCCGCGGACGGTCCGCCGCCACACGTCGTGCTGACCTCGAGCCGCGAGGCCAGCTCGTACGGTCCGCGCCTGGAGAGCAGCCGCGCACTCGGGTTCATCCCAAAGGACGAGTTGTCCGGCGCAGCAATCCGTGCGCTCATCGACGGCGCCCGCAACGGTACATGACCCTCCGGCTCGTCCTCGCCGACGACTCGCTCCTGCTCCGGGAGGGAATCGCCCGCTTGCTCGTCGAAGCCGGCTTCGACGTCGTCGCCCAGGCCGGCGACGCTGAGTCGCTCCTCGCAGCCATCCGCGAGCACGGCCCGGATGTCGCGATCGTCGACATCCGGATGCCACCGACCCACACCGACGAAGGCCTCCGGGCAGCCGAGGCCATCCGCGCCGAGCACGGCACGAAGGTTGGTGTCCTCGTCCTGTCGCAGTACGTCGAGACGACCTTCGCCCTGCGGCTCGTGGCCGACGGCGCGGGTGGCGTGGGCTACCTGCTGAAGGACCGGGTCGACGATCTCGAGGACTTCTCCGACGCGATCAAGCGGATCGCACGAGGTGGCTCGGTCATCGACCCGGAGGTCGTCGCGCAGCTGGTGGGACGGCGGCGGGCGAAGGTCCCGCTAGACGACCTGACGGAGCGGGAACGCGAAGTCCTCGCCCTGATGGCGGAGGGCCGCTCGAACCAGGCGATCTGCGACGCCCTTTTCCTCGCACCGAAGACAGTCGAAGCGCACATCGCCAACATCTTCTCGAAGCTCGAGCTGCTGCCGGCACCCGACGATCATCGCCGGGTGCTCGCGGTTCTCGCCCACCTCCGAGGCTGAAGCAAACGCCAGACCGCCGACCCGAGCTGTCCCTGGTCGGCGGTCCGGCTATTCGGTTGTGGAGCGGCGTCTTCAGTTGGTGGAGCCGCGATTCGTCCGCGGAGCCGAGGCAACGACGTTCATCGTCAGGAGCACCGCGAGTGCAAGAATCAGCATCGTGATCGGGTCCATCTCTGTTCGTCCTCTGGCTTCGCTTCCGATATGCGGAGTCTCACCCGCGGGGTGACGCGGGCCATCGGGGGAGCCACCGAAACCGAACCGAGGGTTAGCCCGGCTCGGGTATGGGGGCTGCCCGGTGGGCCCGGACGAGGGCGACCGACAGACTCACGGCATCGAACGTCCTGTGGATCGCGCGAGGTATCCGATGACAGCAGCCATGACCCCGACGTCGCCGGCGAACGGACTCAGCATGCTGGAGGTCGAAGCCCGCCGGAACGCCGGCCATGGCAATGAGTTCCGCTCGCCGACCAGCCGGACGTATTTCGAGATCCTCAGGGACAACAGCTACCCGTTCATCAACGGGCCGCTGCTCATCGTTGCGGGCGCGCTCGTCAGCTTCGGCGCCTTCACGGAGGCGCTCATGACCGGCGTGCCCGTCATCGGCAACATCGCCATCGGCGTCGTCCAGGGCTCGCGCGCGAAGCGCCAGCTCGATCGGGTTGCCTTGCTGAGCGAGGCTCCTGCGACGGTCGTCCGCGACGGCGTGGAGCAGAGCATCAGCCCGAGCGCGGTCGTTCTCGGCGACATCGTCCTCGCCAATCGCGGCGACGAGATCCAGCTCGACGGTCGCGTGGTCGGCGCCGGAACGGCATCCATCGACGAATCGGCTCTCACCGGCGAATCGCATGCCATCGACAAGTCGATCGGCGACACGGTGATGTCCGGGAGCGCCGTGCTGAGTGGGACGGCCCGCTACGAGGTCGAAGCGGTCGGTGCCGCGACCTTCGCCAATCGAATCCTCGCCCAGGCGAAGGGCCACCGGGACGTCCGAACGCCGCTCCAGAGCGACATCGCCAGGGCGTTCGTCGCCGTCGCCGTCCTCATCGTCCTGTCGGGCCTGATCGTGGTCCTCTCGTTCCAGGCGAGTGCCGCCGACGCCGGCCACGAGACGGTCTTCGCCGCGGCAGTCCTCGTCACGCTGGTGCCACAGGGCCTCGCCCTGATGCTGACCGTGACGTACGCCGCCGCCGCGGTCCGGATCTCGCGCCTCGGCGCTCTTGCCCAACGCCAGAGCGCGATC
>Ga0307290_10000593_pt1 | contig 12053 bp, 10 predicted proteins | sample ER_DNA_144_FD_194472 | JGI IMG/M metagenome (GOLD analysis project Ga0307290, IMG submission 194472) | Bulk soil microbial communities from the East River watershed near Crested Butte, Colorado, United States - ER_DNA_144 | ecosystem: Environmental > Terrestrial > Soil > Floodplain | place... | reverse complement strand
TCGTCGATCTCGAGCCAGCCGTCGAGCGGCTGCGTGTCGCCCTGGCCGACCTCAGCCTCCAGTTCGAGGCGACGGAACGCCTGCCCGTCACGATCAGCGCAGGATTGTGCAGCTATCCGGAACACGGATCGTCGGTCACGGTGCTCCTGGCGGTCGTCGCCAGCACGCTCGAAGAGGCCAAGGCTGGCGGCGGCGACGCCGTCCGTGTCGCCGGTGTCGAGCAGGACGAGCAACGGGGGACATCGGGCTTCGACGTGCTGCAGGGTCTCATCCTCGCCGTCGACACGAAGGACCGCTACACGAAGCGCCACTCCGAGGATGTCGCCCGGTACGCGGTCTTCCTGGCCGGCCGGATCGAGGCCGATCCGGATCTCATCCGGACGATCCGGGTGGCGGGTCTTCTTCACGACGTCGGCAAGATCGGCATCCCCTACCAGATCCTGCGCAAGCCCGGGAAGCTCACAGACGAGGAATACGGGATCGTCCAGCAGCACGTCGCCCTCGGCGACATGATCGTCCGCGACCTGCCCGATATCGAGGTCATCCGGGCCGGGATCCGCCACCACCACGAGCGCTGGGACGGCGCCGGCTATCTCGATCACCTCGAGGGCGAGGAGATCCCCCTCATCGCCCGGATCCTCGCGGTCGGCGACGCCTTCTCGGCGATGACAACGACCCGACCGTACCGGAAGGCACTCGACGTCCGAGACGGCTGCCGACGCGCCGCTGCCGGGCGCGGACGTCTCTGCCGCCAGCCTGTGGACGCCTCGCGTCGCATGAGCGACGGTCCTTTGCGACGTCTGGTCGCGGTTCTCGCTGCCGGAGTGATCCTCGCGACGTACACCGCCCCGTTCGCCAGAGCCGGTCTGCTGGTGACCGCCAATGACGACAGCTACACCGTCGCTCACGATCGCGTCTTGACCGTGGCTGCTCCCGGCCTGCTCGCCAACGACAGCGGCATTGGCCGGACGGCCGCCAAGCTGTCGAACCCGGCGCACGGCACGGTGACGGTCAATACGAACGGCAGTTTCACCTATCGACCAAGCGGTGGGTACGTCGGCTCAGACGCATTCACCTATGAGGCCCGGATCCTGAACCTGGGCATCCTCTTCACCGATCCGGCCACCGTCTCCCTCACGATCACGAACGCCGCCCCGACCGCGACGAACGACTCCTACAGCGCGACGACTGGGGTGACGCTCACGGTGGGAGCCCCAGGCGTGCTTTCGAACGACCACGATGCCGACGGCGACGCCCTGACGGCGACCAAGGTCACCGACAGCGGTAGCGGGTCGGTCAACCTCTCGTCGAACGGCGGGTTCACGTTCACGTCCGGCGGCTCGTTCACGGGACTCCGGACCTTTACGTACCGCGTGTCCGATGGGATTGCGTGGTCCGGGACGGCGACAGTCTCCATCCAGGTCAACGCGCCTGCGCCCACACCGACGCCGACCCCAGCGCCGACGCCGACACCCACACCAGCGCCGACGCCGACCCCGACCCCAGCGCCGACGTCGACGCCAACGCCAACGCCCCCGCCGACGCTTCCGACGCCGACGCTTCCGCCGATCGCCACACTGCCCCCGACGCCGACCCTTCCGCCGATCGCGACATTGCCGCCGCTGCCGACGATCCTCCCGACGCCACGACCGACGGCGAGCACCGGGTCGTCTGCGAGCCCCGGCGCATCGCCGGGACCGAGCTCCCGCCCGACCGGCAGCTTGAGCACGTCGCCCACCGACTCGGCACCTCCTGGGGAGCCCACGACGGTCGACGGATCGCCTGCGCCGTCATCCACGCCCGTCACCGGGACGATCGGGTCCGTCGGCGGCGATCCTGGAGGGGGTCCGTCCCTCACGGGCTCTGGCTTCAGCGTCGGCGGCGGCACGGTCGCCCCGTTCGGGCTCGGCGACGTCGGGCTCGCAGCATTCGGCAGCCTGGAGTGGGCGGTGCCCGCGCTCGCCATGACGGTGCCGGGGCTGTTGCTGATGCTCGCCGTGCTGGCCCAGCTATCGACCGGCGTCGTCTGGCTTCCGGTCGTCCGGCGCTGGCTCGGTGGCTTCGGCGTCGGGCGGCGACGTCGACGCCCGAACATGGTCTGACGCCAGGCGCCGTTCGAGCTGCCTGGCGGCAGAGAGTCGCTGAACGCGCGAGGCGCGGCCTACGGAGCCGTGATCGACCCGAACAGGCCGTGCGTCTCGTCGTCAGGACCGGCGGCGAAGAAGAGGGTGTTCGTCGGGCCCGCACCACCGCCGTTGCCGAAGCCGATGCCCCAGAGGCCGTCGATCGAGATCGGCCGGTTGTTCGTCCCCTTCAGCTTGCCGTGCTCCTCCCAGCCGCCGTGCGTCGGGCGCAAGGCGTTGATCCGCCCGTCGCCGAAATTGCCGATCAGGAGGTTGCCGCTGAACTTGCCGAAGTCCGACGGCGCCAGGGCCAGGCCCCACGGCGCGTTCAGGGCGCCACGCGAGGCGATTCGCCCGTGGAACGAACCATCGGTCCCGAACGCACTGACGTAGCCGAGGCCCTCGCCGGCGATCTCGTCTTCGGCGTCGGCGTCCTGCTTCGCGTACGTCACGAAGATCTGGCCGGCGATGTTCTGGATGCCGAACGGCGCAAATCCGGCCGGAATGCCCGGATCGACGAAGGCATCACCCCAGTCCTGGAGTGCAAACGAGCTGTTGTAGACGTCGACATGGGCGTTGTGGAAGTCGGCGGCGAAGAGATAGGTGGCGGTGCCGACCTTCCCGATGGCGAGGCCCTTGTAGATGGCACCGTTCTGCGAGGTCGCCTTGATCACGGCGGCGGTTCCGCCATTCCACGCCGACACCGTACCGTCTTCGCCGTCGAAGATGAAACGAGCCGCGGACGTTCCTCCACCGCCGGTGATGACGAACTCGGTCGGATCGATTGACGTGTTGAAGACGACGCCGGTCGGTGCGCCGGGGCCGTCGGGACCCGGGATGTCGACGATGACAGCGGTGATCTTTGCGCCGGTATTGCCGTTGTAGAGGGTCGACTTGGCCGTCCCGTTGTCGGCCACCCACCAGGGCGACGACCCGCTGGCCGTGATGCCCCAGCCGTTGACGAGGTCGGGGTCCGTCTGAGCCGCGGCGCCCGGAACGTCCGACTGCAGGTTGTGGACGACATAGGCGTTGATGCTGTTGATGTTCCGGGCGGTGGCCGGGACCACGAGCACAACCAGGAGCCCGAGACTCGCCACCACGGCGAGGACGCGTTTCGCCATCAGCTGATCCTCCAGATGGATGCGACAGCGCACGCGCGAGAACGAGGGGAGCGTGACCGTCGGTTTCAGCCGGTGGTACGACTCGTGTACCGGGCCGGTTTCAGCAGTGAGCGCCGATTGATGCCCACCGGCTCAGCGGTCAGGCGTCCGCCTCGGTGGACTCCTGCTCGAACCTGGCGAGCCGATGCCCGATCAGGGCCAGGGCCTCCGCCGCGGCCTTGAATTCCTGCGGCGGAATGGCGAGCACCTGCGGCTCATAGTGTGCTTCCTCGGGGACGATCACCATCGTCGCCGGACGATCGCGTTCGATGTCGAACTGGATCCGTCGGAGCTCATGGAATCCGACGCTCAGGGCGACACGCTCGCGGGCGGCGACGATGAGCCGCCGATCGCTTACGGCGAGGACCGCCTCCCGCGCGCGAGCTCGCGCCCGCAGCACCTCGTCCGGCTCCAGCACCTGGAGGACGTAGGTTTCGACATCGCTCGCTGGCTCTTGACTGGCCATCGTTGACGCTCCATCTTCAGGGGCGGCTGCTGGTCTCTGAAGAGAATCTACCGAGGCGGAAGAGGCAGGTACTCGCCACCCAGCTCCGTGGAATGTCGCAGCCACGTGACGAACCCTCTCATCTGGCTCGCTGAGCCGCGCCGTTGTGAGATGTCCGCGATCCGTGTTGCGACCGTTGGCGTATCCGTAGGCAGGCGCGTGACGCGGGGGTTCGCGCGCCCGGTCAGCCGCGGGATCGTCCGCGCCGCGGTACTCGACAGCGGAGGTACCCCTGATGCGCATCCTTCGATTCACGGCAACGATCGCCTGCCTCTCGCTGGCCTTGGCGCTCGTGGCATCAGGCACGGCGGGAGCGGTCGGTGGCCGCCCATTCACGACGCAGCTCGAGGGAGCCAACGAGGTGCCGGTGTCGGGTGACCCAGATGCGACGGGCACGGCCCACCTCTGGATCAATCCCGGTCAGGGCAGCGTGTGCTGGTCGATCAGCGTCTCGAACGTGGATCCGATCCTCGCGGCCCACATCCACGTCGCGCCGGCCGGCGTCCCCGGACCGGTCGTCGTCCCGCTGAACCCGTTCAGCGGCGGTTGCACGACGGTCGACCGCGACCTTGCGATCGCGATCCTCAGCAATCCCTCGGGCTACTACGTGAACGTCCACAACGCCGGCTTCCCAGGCGGCGCAGCGCGCGGTCAGCTGAGCCACACGCCCTAGCGAGCAGCTCGCGTTCGCCTTGCACGCACGGCCGGATCGCCGGCCCGCGCGGATGCCAATCGCTCGACCGCCCGGGCGATGACGACGTCCTCGCGGGCGGCGATCCGGAGGACCGCCGGTCGCTGATCGCCCGCGCTCACGACGGCGTCGCGCGTGATCTTGCGCGCCGCCACCCGCGGCACGCCGGCGATCCCCAGCCGCTGACAGATCCGGGAGCGGATGGCCGCAGCGTTCTCGCCGATGCCGCCGGTCAGGACGAGGGCGTCCAGGCTGGCCAGGCGGGTCATCGCCGACCCAATTGCCGCCGCCGCACGGTCGACGAACATGGCGACCGCCAGGGTCGCGCGATCATCACCGGCGGCCTCACGATCCAGCAGCGAGCGCATGTCTGCGGTCCCACCGATCGCCAGCAGGCCGGAGCGTCGTTCGAGCGCGTCGTCCAGCTCCTCGACCGTGAGGCGACCGTCTCGCAGGAGGCGGATGAGGGCGCCTGGATCGATCGATCCGGCGCGGGTTGCCATCATGGTCCCCTCGAGCGGCGTGAGCCCCATCGATGTCCAGACCGAGCGACCCCGATCGACCGCCGTGACCGAGCAGCCGGCGCCGAGGTGAGCGACGACCAGTCGGACTCGCCCGATCGGTCGATCGAGCAGCGCCGCCGCCCGGCCGACGGACCATTCAACTGACAGGCCATGGAAGCCGTAGCGCCGGATGCCCCAGTCCAGCCACGAGTCAGGTGCCGGATAGCGCCAAGCCGTCTCGGGCAGGTTCGCGTGGAACGCCGTGTCGAAGCAGGCCACGTGGCTGACGTCGGGGAGCCGGCTCGTGGCGACACGGATGGTCGAGATCGCGATCGGATTGTGGAGCGGCGCGAGCGGACCGAGTCGGTCGATCGCGGCCACCGTTGCATCGTCGATGACCACGGGGGCGCGGAACGAGTCGCCGCCATGAACGACCCGATGCCCGACACCCCCGACGGCCGCTGTCTCGCCTCCCACTCCGTCGAGGACACGCTCGAACGTGCCTTCCACATCCTGCCGGCCCGCGCCGGTTACCGCCCACGTCTCGGTCACGGACGCTCGCGGCGCGTCTGTCCCGGGCTCGATCAGGCTGGCCTTGAGCGTGCTCGAGCCCGCGTTGAGGACCAGCGTGGTCAATCGGCGCCGCCTGAGCCCGACCAGGTCCAATCCGTGATATCGGCCGGATCCTCACCGTACGTCTCGGCGTAGGCTCGCGACTGGATTCGGGCGTCGACCATCCGCTGGCGCAGCAGCCCGGCCTTCGCGCCGAGGCCGGGCGCTCGGTCGATGACGTCCATCACGAGGTGATACCGGTCGATGTCGTTGCGGACCGCCATGTCGAACGGCGTCGTCACCGTGCCCTCCTCCTTGTAGCCACGGACATGGAGGTTGGCGTGGTTCGTTCGGCGGTAGGCCAGCCGGTGGATCAGCCACGGGTAGCCGTGGTAGGCGAAGACGATCGGCCGATCGCTCGTGAAGATCGTGTCGAACTCGTGATCGGAGAGGCCGTGCGGATGCTCGCTGTCGGGCTGCAACCGCATCAGGTCGACGACGTTGACGACCCGGATCCGCAGCTCCGGCAGCTCGTGGCGGAGGATGTCGACGGCGGCCAGGGTCTCGAGCGTCGGCACGTCGCCGGCGCAGGCCATCACGACGTCCGGCTCGCCGGCGTCGTTGCTCGCCCAGTCCCAGATGCCGATGCCGCGGGTGCAATGGAGGACCGCGTCGTCCATCGAGAGGTAATTCAGGGCGGGTTGCTTGCCGGCGACGATGACATTGACGTAGTTGCGACTGCGGAGGCAGTGGTCGGCGACCGACAGCAGGCAGTTGGCGTCGGGCGGCAGGTAGACCCGGATGACCTCGGCCTTCTTGTTCGCGACGTGGTCGATGAAGCCCGGATCCTGGTGGGAGAAGCCGTTGTGGTCCTGGCGCCAAACGTGACTGGTGAGCAGGTAGTTGAGCGACGCGATCGGCCGCCGCCAGGGAATTTCGCGAGTCATCTTCAGCCACTTGGCGTGCTGGTTGAACATCGAGTCGATGACGTGGATGAAGGCCTCGTAGCAGTTGAACAAGCCGTGACGCCCGGTCAGCAGATAGCCCTCGAGCCAGCCTTCGCAGAGATGTTCCGAGAGGACCTCCATCACCCGGCCGTCGGGCGCCAGGTGGTCGTCGCCAGGGATCGTCTCGGCGACCCACGTTCGGTCGGTCGCCTCGAACACTGCGTTGAGCCGGTTCGAGGTGGTCTCGTCCGGGCCGAACAGGCGGAACGTGTCAGGGTTGGCCTTGATCACGTCGCGGAGGAATGTCCCGAGCACTCTGGTCGCCTCGGCGCTCGTCGTAGCCGGCTTCGGCACGTCCACGGCGTAGTCGCGGAAGTCGGGCAGGGCAAGGTCGTGCAGCAGCAGGCCGCCGTTGGCATGCGGGTTGGCGCTGAGGCGGCGCGGCCCGAGCGGGGCCAGCGCGGTGATCTCCGGGCGGGGCGATCCGTTCGCGTCGAAGAGCTCGTCCGGGTGGTAGCTCTTCAGCCACGACTCGAGCTGGGCGAGGTGCTCCGGCTTGTTCCGGACGTCCGAGAGCGGCACCTGGTGCGATCGGAAGGTGCCCTCGGTCGGCTGGCCGTCGACGGTCTTCGGGCCGGTCCAGCCCTTCGGACTGCGGAGGACGATCATCGGCCAACGCGGGCGTGTGAGGTCCCGGCCGGATCGGGCCGCGCGCTGGATCCTGTCGATGTCATCGAGGACGTCGTCGAGGGCTGCCGCCATCTGCTGGTGCATGTCCTCTGGCTCGTGACCGGCGACGATGACCGGGCGGTAGCCATAGCCCTCCAGCAGGCCGACCAGCTCCGGCTCGGGAATGCGGGCCAGGATGGTCGGGTTGGCGATCTTGTAGCCATTGAGATGGAGGATCGGCAGGACGGCGCCGTCGCGAGCCGGGTTGAGGAACTTGTTCGAGTGCCAGCTCGCCGCGAGCGGCCCCGTCTCGGCCTCGCCATCGCCGACGATCCCGAAGACGACCAGGTCCGGGTTGTCGAACGCCGCCCCGAAGGCGTGAACGAGCGCGTACCCCAGCTCGCCGCCCTCGTGGATTGAACCAGGGGTCTCAGGTGTCACGTGACTGCCGATCCCACCCGGGAACGAGAACTGCTTGAAGAGTCGGCCCATGCCCGCCGCGTCGCGGGTGATGTTCGGGTAGACCTCCGTCTCGGTGCCCTCGAGCCAGGCGTTGGCCACCGCCGCCGGCCCGCCGTGGCCCGGCCCCACGATCCAGATCGCGTCGAGATCGCGGGCCCTGATGACCCGGCTGAAATGGGAATAGAGAAAGTTCAGGCCGGGCGTCGTGCCCCAATGGCCAAGCAGCCGAGGCTTGACGTGCTCCGGGCGGAGGGGCTCGCGGAGGAGCGGATTGTCCAGCAGGTAGATCTGCCCGACCGACAGGTAGTTCGCGGCCCGCCAGTAGGCGTCGATCTGGGCGAGTTCCGCGCGCGTCAGCGGTCCCTGGGTGTCGGCGGCGAGCGTGGCCTGGGATGGGGACATCTCGAGGGCCCTCGTGCGATGGCATCTGCAGCTCAAGACGAGCCTACAGCGCCCGGGCCGATGCAGGCGAGACACCGAGGTCTATCCGTGCCACATGGCCCCCCGCCCGGAGGGTCGAATGGCCGGCATACGGGCCGGTAGGCCCCTAGCACCTATCCACCCCATCGCTGACTCTGGCCTCAGACAACGAATTGGTAGAAGTCAGGAAGGAATGGAACCGTGAACAGTCGCTTGAAGGTCCTCGGAGTCATGCTGGCAGTCTTCGGGCTCGCGTTCATCGCGGGCGGTGGATATGCCTACTACAAGACGGATCAGGGAGCCAAAGCGCTCCAGGCGTTCAGCGCCGCGCAGAACGTCACGCTCACCTACAACCAGGACGGACAGCTCGTCGACCGCGGCAAGACCGAAGGCGCCGCAGCGATCATGTCGCTCCTGACCAACGACTGGGGCTACACGGTCAGCTCATCCGAGCTCAACCCGAACGACCCGCTCGTCAACACGGCCAGTGAGTACATGTACCAGATGGCCACGATCTCCTACCACACCCTCCACGCCACGACGACCGTCACCTTCCCCGAGGATGTCGTCGTCGACGGCAAGGTCGTCCAGGCTGCCGGCACGTACGACTTCGCGAACGACGGCAAGTACTGGACCGGCTTCGATCGGACGAACCCGATCGAGGGTGCGGCTCGCGAGAAGGTCTGGACAGGCACCGCGCTTGCCCTGATCGGCCAGCTCGGCGTCGGCAGCGTGACTGCCTCGGCTCTCCAGATCGGGATCGGCATGGCCGCTCTCCTCGCCGGCTTCGGCATCACGATCCTGCTCACAGGCCTCGGCCTCGTCTGGGCAACGCGACCGGTGACCGAGAAGGTCAAGGCTCCGGCCCTGCGAACGGCCACATCGGCCGCCTAGAGACCCACGACGCGGGCCGCGACCCGCAGCTCCAACCGCGAACGGCGAGGGCTCTTGAAGCCCTCGCCGTTTCGGCGTGTCCGCGTGCCCGCCTCGCGGCGCGGGCCGTGGCGCGGGAGTCGGGAGTCAGCCCGTCAGACCGCGCCCAGGCGGGCGGCCTCCGAACGGAGACGATCGCGATGATCGGGATGGGCGATCGCGATGAGGGCCGCCGCCCGCTCGCGAAGGCTCCGCCCGAACAGCTCCGCGACGCCCCACTCGGTGACGACGGTTCGGACGTGTGCTCGGGTCGTGACGACGCCGGCGCCGCCGGCCAGAGCCGCGCTGATCCGTGAGACCGTCCCACCCGCGGCGGTCGAGGGCAGGGCGATGATCGCCCGCCCCTCGGGCGCCAGCGCCGCCCCGCGGACGAAGTCCATCTGGCCGCCGACCCCCGAGTAGATCCGCGACCCGATGGAGTCGGCGACGACCTGGCCGCTCAGGTCGACCTCGATCGCCGAGTTGATGGCCGTCATCGCCCTGAACGAGCGGATCACGTGAGTGTCGTTGGTGAAGTCGACCGAGCGCATCTCGACCATCGGGTTGTCGTCGACGAAGTCGTACAGGCGCTGCGTGCCCATCAGGAACGCCGTCACGATCTTGCCTCTGTTGCGCTCCTTGCGAGCACCGGTCACGACGCCGGCTTCGACCAGGTCGACAACGGCGTCCGTGAACATCTCGGTGTGGATCCCGAGGTCGCGGTGGCCGTGGAGGGCGAGCGCCGTCGCCGCCGGGATCGCGCCGATCCCCAGCTGGATCGTCGCGCCATTCGGGATGAGCGCCGCGACGTGCTCACCGATCCGCCGTTCGACGGCGCCGATGGCGCCCCTCGCGTGCTCGTAGGGCGGGACATCGACCTCGACCGCCAGGTCGATCTCGTCGACGTGGATGAAGCTCTCGCCCAGCGTTCTCGGCATCGCCCGATTGAGCTGGACGATGACCGTCGACGCCGCGCGAACCGCGGCGTGCATCGCCTCGACGGACACCCCGAGCGAGCAGAAGCCGTGAGCGTCGGGGAGTGTCGCGTTGACGAGGACGGCGTCGAGCGGCAACGCCCTGCTGTCGAACAGCTGGGGCACATCCGAGAGGAATACCGGCACATAGTCTGCCCGGCCCTCATTCACGGCCGCCCTCGCATTCGGGCCGACGAACAGTGCCCGGTGCCGGAAGTGCTGGGCCATCTCCGGAGCCAGGTGTGGACCCGGACCCTCGGTGTGAAGATGGATCATCCCGACATTGCGAAGCTCGGACGCGCGGGCAACGAGAGCCTCGAGCAGGACCGATGGAGCGGCCGCCGCGCAGTGGACATAGATCTGGTGGCCGTTCCGGATGCCGGCGACGGCTTCGGCGGGGGAGACGATGCGCATGACGCTGCGGATCTTCGCACGCGCGATCCCGGTCAGGCTGTGTGGCGAAGACTCCCCGCGGCCGGCTCGGTCACGTCGAGATCGACGAGGCGATCGGGTCGCCGCGTCACCGCGACATACGCTCGCTCGAACGCCGTTCGCGCGAAGGCAGGGCCGGAAACGACGAGACGGTCGTGTTCACCGATTGCCGAGATCGTCCTGGACTCGAACCTCTCCCGGCGCTCGGCCGGCAACCGGTCGACGCGCACGAGGCTTCGCGGTCCGGGCCCGTACACATCGATGACCGCCCGATCATGGTCGATCCAGACGAAGGCCTGGCTCCTGCTCTCATCGATTCGAGCTTTTGTTGGAACGTCCGCCACCATGGCACCTCTTTCCGATTGATGGTGCGGACTGGCTCGTCCAGTCGGCAGGGCCGAATGGCCGCTTGCGGCGGGCCACTCGGCCCGGCTCGCTTACGAGGCGGCAGGTTCCGCCATGGAGTGAACGAGATCGTTCATCGACAGGACCCCGATCGGCGACTCGTCATCGATGTCGATCACGACAAGCCGGTGGATGTGCATCCGCTCCATCAAACGGGCTGCCGCGGCGATCGCCACATTCGACCTCACCGTCGCGGCGGGCTTGGTCATCACGTCGCGGACAGCAAGCACAGGCAAGGCTTGCCATAGGGCCTGCGTCGTCCGAACGACGAGCAAATCCGTCCAGCCGATGACGCCGATCAGGTTGCTTTCCCAATCGATCACCGGCACGTCGCTGACCCGATAGAAGTCCATGAGCTCTGCCGCATCGACCAGCGACATGTCGGCAACTGCCAGCACAGGGTCACGGGTCATGAGTTTGCCGACGGTTTCTGGCTCCCTGATCGCGTTCATCTCGCACCCCTTCAGCCTTGAAGCCTGGGTCGATCGGCCGCCGGTAGCGAGGCCCAAAGCGGCCCAAGCTCAGGGGCCGATCGGCCTGTTCGTCGGCGTTCGGGCCACCTGGCCCGCCACGGATGGGCCGATGGCACCTGTTTCGCGGCGCGCACAGTGCGGATGCTTCGGTTGGCGCGGCGAAGTCCCGCCAACGAAGGGAGATGTCGGAATGAAAATCCTCGTCAGTGCGGCGTCCAAGCACGGTTCGACCGCAGCTATCGCCGAGGCCATCGGCGGCGTGTTGTCATCGGCGGGCATCGAAACGGACGTTCGCCCGCCGGAGGAGGTCACGAGCGTCGCCTCCTACGACGGCATCGTCCTCGGCAGCGGCGTCTACGCCGGCCACTGGCTCACGCCAGCGAAGGAGCTCGTCGAACGCGAGGCCGCCGCCCTGGCCTCCGTCCCTGTCTGGCTCTTCTCGAGCGGGCCGATCGGCGACCCGCCGAAGCCCGACGAGGAACCGGTCGACGTCGCTCAATTGCGAGACAGCACCAATGCCATCGACCACCGGGTCTTTGCCGGAATGCTCGATCGTCGCCAGCTGGGGTTGGCCGAGAAGGCGATCATCGCCGTCGTGCGTGCGCCGGAGGGCGACTTCAGGCAGTGGGATGCCATCACCGAGTGGGCATCAGGGATTGCCCGGACACTCCAGGCACAGGTCGGGGAAGTCGCAAGGAGCGACCGATGATCGATGTGACCGCGACTGCTGAACACCTTGACGTTCTTCACGCCGGCACCGTCGAACGTCGGATCGCCACCGATTTCGCTCGGGACAAGGTCGCGAAGGCGCTCTACGAAGTCATA
>Ga0307290_10000583_pt1 | contig 12115 bp, 9 predicted proteins | sample ER_DNA_144_FD_194472 | JGI IMG/M metagenome (GOLD analysis project Ga0307290, IMG submission 194472) | Bulk soil microbial communities from the East River watershed near Crested Butte, Colorado, United States - ER_DNA_144 | ecosystem: Environmental > Terrestrial > Soil > Floodplain | place: USA... | reverse complement strand
CGTTGGGGTAGGTCTTCACCCCCTGGGAGCCGGCCGCCTGCCGGCCGGCCTGGAGCGCCGCCGGCGTCACCGCCTTGTTGGCGGCCGGCGGATGCTCGCGCCCCATGAACACGATCAGCGCGACCAGGGCGACCAGCGAGACCACGGCCACACCGGTCCAGAGCAGGGTGCGCCGACGGCGCTGCTTCTCCTGCAGCCGGCGGGCCGCCGCCCCCTTGGCCAGCTTGCCCTTGTCGGCCTGGCGGCCGCGCCCGTCACCGCCCCGGCCGGGCTGGTTCTTGCCGGTCGGTCCGGGCTTCGGCTTGCGCTTGCGGGTGTCGGCCATCGTTGCGCTCCGGGTGCGGCGGGGAAGGCGGTACAGGGTACAGAGGGATTCTATGGAATGCCGGCGCCGACCGCGCCCGCCTCGAGCGGTCCTGCGCGTTTAGGGCCCCTTGGCGGGGTACCTCTTCAACCCGAGCGACCAGGAGGCGATGCGGATGGGCGTGCTGCGCACGAAGTCGATCGAGCAGTCGATCCGGGACACCGAGGAGTCCGAGCACAAGCTCAGGAAGGACCTGTCGGCCTTGGACCTCACCGTGTTCGGGATCGGGGTCATCATCGGCACCGGCATCTTCGTGCTCACCGGCATCGCCGCCGCCACCAAGGCCGGCCCGGCCGTCTCTTTGTCGTTCGTGCTCGCCGGCGTCGCCTGCGCCCTGGCCGCCCTCTGCTACGCCGAGTTCGCCAGCACCGTGCCGGTGGCCGGCAGCGCCTACACCTTCTCCTACGCCTCGCTGGGTGAGCTGATCGCCTGGATCATCGGCTGGGACCTGGTGCTCGAGTTCGCCCTCGGGGCCTCGGCGGTGGCGGTCGGCTGGGCCAAGTACTTCTCCTCGGTCTTCCCCGTCCCCGAGTCGATCTCGGGCGAGGGCTCGGTCAACCTCGCCGCCGGGGCGATCGTGCTCGTCCTGACCGCGGTGGCGATCATCGGGGTCAAGCTCAGCTCCCGCTTCAACGCCGTCATGGTCACCATCAAGCTGGCCGTGGTGGCCCTGTTCATCGGCGCCGGCGCGGTGAAGATCACCACCTCCAACTGGCATCCGTTCATCCCGCCCCCGGCCGAGGCCCCCAAGGCGGCCAACGCCGTCGAGGCCGGCCGGCCGCTGATCGAGGTCATCTTCGGGCTCAAGCCGCTCGCCTTCGGCTGGATGGGCATCGGCTTCGGGGCCGCGATCGTGTTCTTCGCCTTCATCGGCTTCGACGTGGTCGCCACCACTGCCGAGGAGACCCGCAAGCCCCAGCGCGACATGCCCATCGGCATCCTCGGGTCGCTGGCCGTCTGCACCGTCCTGTACGTGGTCGTGTCGCTGGTCCTGACCGGGATGGTCAAGTACACCGAGCTCAACACCGCCGCCCCCATGGCCGACGCCCTCAAGGCGGTCGGCTACGACTGGATCGCCAGCCTGGTGTCGCTGGGGGCGCTGGCCGGCCTGACCACCGTCATCCTCATCCTGATGATGGGCCAGAGCCGGGTCCTGTTCGCCATGAGCCGTGACCGGCTGCTGCCCCGCTACGGCACGCCCTGGGTGATCTCGGCCATCACCGGCGTGGTCGTCGCCCTCATCGCCACCTTCGTGCCCCTGACGACCCTGGCCGACATGGTCAACATCGGCACCCTGTTCGCCTTCGTGCTGGTGTCGATCGGGGTCATCGTGCTGCGCCGCACCGAGCCCGACCTGCCCCGGGCCTTCCGCACCCCGGCCGTCCCGCTGGTCCCGATCCTGGCCGTGGTCGCCTGCGTGTTCCTGATGCTCAACCTCGGCAGCCTGACCTGGTGGCGGTTCCTGGTCTGGATGGTCATCGGCTTCGTCGTCTACTTCGGCTACGGCTACCGCCACAGCCGCCTGGCCCGCCAGGAGCGCCCGGCGGCCCGACGCTAGCCGGAAAAGAACCCGGGCCGCGAGCCGGGGTGGCCGGCGGCGAGCAGGCCGAGCGGCCGCCAGCCGGGGTCCAGGCCCAGCGCGGCGGCCACGGCCGCGGCCCGGTCCGCGGGCCCGGCGGGCTCGAAGACCGTCCCCACCCCGAGGGCGTGCAGGCCGAGGACCAGGGTCCGGACGGCCCCGCCGGCGGCCAGCTCGGCCCCGGCCGCGTCCTCCCCGGCGGGCCGGCCGGCACGGCCCGCCGCCGGGGCCAGGCAGCAGGCGAGCAGGGCCGGCGCCGTGGCCAGGACCGGCGGGGTGGGGGAGAGGGCGGCCAGGCCGGCCGTCCGGGCGGCCGCCGGGACGGGGACGGCCCGGAAGCGCTGCCCGCCCGGCAGCGGGACGGCGCCGGCGGCGGCGACCGCCCGGGCGAGGGCGTCCGGGTCGACCGGGTCGGGCCGGAAGCCGTCGGGCGGGGGCGCGCCCTCCAGGAACGCCAGGAGGTCCTCGGCGGTGCCGGCGGTGCGGAACAGGTCCTCGGCCGGGGGGCGGACCAGGTCGCGGGCGCGGCCGTCGCCCTCGGGGTGGGGAACGCCGCGCAGCAGGGCCGCCGGGACCCGCGACGCCTTGCCCTTGACCAGGTCGGCGGCGGCGGCCACCTCGTCGGCCACCGCGACCTCGGTGACCTGGAGGGGCCGGCCGTCGCCGTCGCTGCGACCCCGCCAGTCGTCCAGGGCGCCCATCCCGGCCAGGCCGACGGCCACGTCGGTCTGGCCGAGGCGCCAGGGCCGGCCGAGGGTGTCGGTGACCACCACGGCCACGTCGTGGCCGTCGAGGGCGGCCAGGCCGGCCCGGAGCCTGGCCGCCGAGGCGTCGGGGTCGGCGGGCAGCAGCACCAGCCGGTCCCCGCCGGCGTTGGACGCGTCGACCAGGGCGTTGGCCCCGACCAGGCCGTGGCGGGTCTCGGCGATGACCAGGCGGCCCCGCCTGGCCACCACCCTGGCGGTCTCGGCGGCCACCGCCTCCTGGAGCGTCCGCTCGCGGCCGGCCGGGTCCTCGGGGAGGGGGACCAGCCGGCCCTCGGCCTTGGCCACCACCTTGGAGGTGACCGCCAGCACGTCGCCGTCGGCCAGGGCCAGCCCGGCCCGCCCGACCGCCTCCAGCAGCAGGCGGGCCAGGTCGTCGCCGGGCCGCACCTCGGGCATGCCGGCCAGCGGCACCACCCACAGGCCCCGGTCCCTCACAGCGCCCCCAGGGCCGCCTTGGCCAGGTCGGCCGCGTCCTCCACGGTCCGCATGAGGGTCGGGACCACCACCGGCTCCAGGCCGAGGCCGGCCACGTCGGCGGCCTGGGCGGCGTCCACGGTGTCGAGGACGAAGGCGTCGGCCAGGCCGGCGTAGAGCCCGGCCACGCCGCGCGCCGACACCTCGGCCCCCCAGGCCGGCAGCAGCTTGTCGGCCATGCCCCTGACCGGCGCCCCACCGACGATCGGGGTCACCGCGACCACCCGGCAGCCGGCCGCCTCGACCGCCGCCCGGATCCCGGGCACGGCCAGGATGGGGGCGATCGACACCACCGGGTTGGAGGGGCAGAGCAGGATCCCGCTCGCCGCCGCCAGCGCCTCCAGGACCCCGGGGCCCGGCCGGGCGTCCTCGACCCCCTGGAAGCGGACCGCCCGCACCGGGTCGCGGGCCTGCCGTCCGACCCAGAACTCCTGGAAGCCCAGGTCCAGCGGGCCGTCGGGGCCGTCGACCTCGACCCGGGTCTCGACCCGCTGGTCGCTCATGGGCAGCAGCCGCACCGGCACGCCGAGGCGCCGGCACAGCTCGGCGGTGGCCGCCGACAGGCTGGCCCCCTCGCCCAGCAGCCGGGTCCGCAGCAGGTGGGTGGCGATGTCGCGGTCGCCGAGGGCGAACCAGCCCGGCTCACCCAGCCGCACCAGCGCCTCGCGGACGTTCCAGGTCTCGCCGGCCAGGCCCCAGCCCCGCTCCTCGTCGGCCAGGCCGGCCAGGGTGTAGGCGACCGAGTCCAGGTCGGGCGAGACGGCCAGCCCGTGTATGCGCAGGTCGTCACCGGTGTTGCCGACCACCACCAGGTCGCCGGGGTCGTGCACGCGCAGCAGCCCACGCAGGAACTTGGCGGCGCCGACGCCGCCGGCGAGCGCGACCAGCATGGCTTCCCCTCGATCCGGGCCGGGAGCGCCCCCAGGATAGCCGCCCGGCGTCAGGGGAGGGTGGTCGGCGGGGCCTGCTCCGGCGGCGCCTGCCCGAACGGTCCCGCCTGGTCCACGCCACCGCCGCCGATCGACCCGGGGGTCGTGGTGTTCTCGGTGGGTGGCGACGGCTCGGTGGTCGGCGGGTCGGTGACCGGCGGCGGGCTGGTCGTGGTCGGCGCCACCGAGGTCGGCGGCTCCGGAGGGCTGGTGGTCTGCGGCGTGGTCGGCGGCGACGTCACCGGGGTGGTCGAGGCCGGGCCCGAGCCGGTCCCCGGGTTGGCCGGGGTGGTGGGGGGCGGGCTCGGGGTCCCACTGGGCGTCCCGCTCGGCGGGACCGGCGGTGGCTTCACGGCCGGTGCCTGGTTGACGGCGTTCTGAATGGCGTCCCGGGTGCCGTCGGTGATCGCGAGCGACCCGTTCATGGTGGCGTCGACGACCTTCTGGACCACCTGGCCTCCGGCGGCCACGACCCCGCCCAGCCTCGCCTTCACCCCCAGGACCGGCTCGCCTTCCCGCTGCGCCTGCGCGACCGCGACCTGGGCGGCGATCACGGCCTTGTTGAGGGCCTTGATGGCGCCGGGCAGCTGGTTGTACATCTTCAGATTCAGCAGGCCCTGGACCTCGTCGAGGCGCTCGTGGGCGACCCGGGTCCGCTCGCCGGCCTCCCGGCCCGGCGACCACTGCACCGAGGCCAGGCGGACCTGCTCCATGGCCAGCTTGAACGGGTACATGGCCTGGCCGGGGAGGGCGGCCGCCGAGGCGATGGTGGCGGGGGCGAGGACCAGGGCGGCCGCGAGCACCACCGCGGCCACGCGCCGGCGCACGTCCCAGCCGTTGGGCTGGGGGCGCGTGGGCATCCGGACCACCGTGGCCGAGCCCTTGAGGACCTGCTCCAGGTGCCGGTTGGCCACCTCGGGGTCCAGCTCCTGGGCGGCCAGCTCGACCCGGAGGGCGTCGGCCACCTCGGCCAGCGGCGCAAGCTCGTCGGTGAGCTCGACGGGACGCCCGTCCAGCAGGGCGTCGAGCTCTTCGTGGAGCTTGTTCGGCTGTGACCGGTGCATCCTCACCCTTCCTCCCCCTCCTGACTAGTCAGGCGACCGGGCTCGGGTGATGGATACGGCCGTTCCTGCGTCTGGTCTGGACTACGTAGGCCAAGGACCCTGGCCAGGCTGGCCAGGCCGCGGAACTGCAGGGACTTGACCGCGCCGGTGGTCTTGCCGAGGACCTCGGCCACCTCGGGAGCGGTCAGCCCGGCGCCCATCCGCAGCAGCAGCACCTCGCGCTGGTCGGGGGAGAGCTCGCGCATCGCGGCCAGCACGCGGCTGCCCTCCAGCCGGGCGATGGCCAGCTCCTCGGGGTCCTCGGCCCCGGCGATCACGGCCACCTCGTTGAGGTTGTCCTCCAGCGGCTCGATCCGCGAGCGGGCCTGCCTGCGCCGATGGTCGTACAGGTCGTGGCGGGCGATCTGGAACAGCCAGCCGCCGAGCGCCTCGACCGGCCCGCGGAACCTGGGCAGGCTCTCGATGGCGCTCACGAAGGCGGTGCCGGTGAGGTCCTCGGCCTGGTGGCGGTCGCCGACCGCGGCCATGAAGAAGCGGAACAGTGCCGGGGCGTAGGCGGTGTAGATGCGGGTCACGGCGGCCGGCTCGCGGCGGCGTGCGGCGACCAGGTCAGCCGCGGTCAGCCCGACCCTGGACACCGCCTCCCGCTCTCCCCCGAAGCCGAGCACTCCACCCCCCAACGCACCTTGTCCGCCGGTGAGGCTATCCCATGCACCGGCGACCGGCCAGGCGTACCCACCGACGCTCGGGCCGCGGTCATCCACAGAAAAATCTTTCCGCTTGAAATTACCACGCAAGCGGCCGCAGAATGCCACCGATGTAATTACGATCGTGACGTTCGAATCACCATAACCGTGCGACCCGGACGCCTCGCTGCACCGGTTGAGGAGGCCATGGATGGGCCCCATCCCCGTCGAGATCCAGCCCTGGTACGAGCGGGCGGCCTGCCTGGACAAAGACGCCGACTGCTTCTTTCCGGAGAAGGGCGGCTCCACCCGCGCGGCCAAGCGCATCTGCCAGACCTGCACGGTCCAGACCGAATGTCTCGAGTACGCGCTGGCCAACGACGAGCGGTTCGGGATCTGGGGCGGCCTGTCCGAGCGCGAACGCCGCCGCCTCAAGCGCCGCGCCTCCTGAAGCTCCGATCGCTGGTGAGTGTCTTATTCCAGTCGCGCCTTTTCTGACATCCGTCCTGCCGGCTGGGCCGTCGTGGGCGGCTTGGGGCTGCCTGGCGGCGCCGTGCTAGCATTCCCCGACGCCCGTGGGGGAGCTGCGAACCCTACGGGCCTCTCGCTACACCCCCGGCTACCCCCGGCCGGCGAGGCCTCGAGAGGAAGGTTGTGCCAGCGAGTCAGCCCCGGGTCATCGCGGTCGTCGTCAACCACAACGGACGGGCCTTCCTCCGCGACACCTTCCGCGGTCTCGCCGCCCAGACCCGCCCGATCGACGACGTCCTGGTCGTCGACACCGGCTCCACCGACGGCAGCGCCGACTGGGCCCGCTCCCGGCTGGGCGACGACGCCGTCATGGCCGTCAGGGGGCAGTTCGGCCGGGCGGTGATGTCGGCCCTGCGCGACCCCCGCACCTCGGGGATGGACTGGCTGTGGCTGCTCCACGACGACTGCGCCCCCGAGCCGGAGGCCCTGGAGCGGCTGCTGGCCGAGGCCGAGTCCCGGCCCAGCGCCTCCATCCTCGGCCCCAAGCTGGTCTCCTGGACCAACCCCGACCGGCTCTCCGAGATCGGCTTCTCGATCGACCGCACGGGCCGGGCCGTCTCCCCGATCGAGGACGACGAGATCGACCAGGGCCAGCACGACCAGATCCGCGACATGTTCTTCGTCAACACCGCCGGCATGCTGGTCCGGCGGGGCGCCCTGCTGAACGTCGGCGGCTTCGACGAGCGCATGCCGGCCTTCCGCGACGACCTGGACCTGTGCTGGCGCACCCACCTCACCGGGGGGCGGGTGCTGGTCGTGCCCCAGGCCAGGGTCCGCCACTTCGCCGCCGCCGCCTCCCGCAGCCGCCGCACCCGCGCCGTCGGCCATCCCCGCTACCTGATCGAGCGTCACACCATCGCGGCCATGCTCAAGGCGACCAGCCTGCGCAAGCTGCCCTTGGCCGTCCTGCTGGCCCTGGCGGGGGCGCTGGTCCGCTCGGCCAGCCTGGCCCTGACCGGCCAGCCCGGCGACGCCCTGGCGGTGCTGTGGGCCTGGGGCTGGAACGTCAAGGAGCTCCCGGTCACGATCGTCCAGCGCCGCCGCCTCCAGCGGCAGCGCAAGGTCGACGACAGCGCCCTGGCCCCCTTGCGCGCCCCCGGCGGCCAGCACCTGCGCTCCATGCTCCGGGGCAGCCTCGAGCTGGTCTACGGCGCCGAGGTGGGCGCGCACGTGGCCCAGCGGGACGACGACACGGGCGAGGAGCAGGACATCCCCAGCGGGACGTCGCTGCTGCGGGTGGTCGCCGGCCACCCGGTGGCCTTCATGGTCGCCGGCTTCGCCCTGGTCATGGCCGTCTCGCTGCGCTCGGTGCTGATCGCCCCGGCGATCGCCAGCATCGGCCTCGGGATCTGGCCGGCCACCGCCACCGAGCTGCTGCGGGAGTTCACCTCCAGCTTCCACCAGGCCCAGATGGGCTCCACCGCCTCGGCGCCGCCGTCGCTGGCCCTGCTCGGGGGCCTGTCGCTGCTGACCTTCGGCAAGGCCCTGGTGGCCGAGAAGCTGCTGCTGTGGCTGGCCCTGCCGCTGGCCGCGGCCACCTGCACCAGGGCCCTGCGGGTGGTCGTGCCCCAGCTGTGGGCGCGGGCCCTGGCCGGGCTGCTGTACGCGACCGCGCCCCTGGCCACCGGCGCCCTCGCCCAGGGCCGCATCGGCGAGCTGGTCCTGCTGGTGGTCGCCCCGCCGGCCCTGGCCCAGGTGGTGTTGGCCTTCCGCGCCGAGCAGCCGCGCGAGCCGTGGCGCCCGGCCCTGCGCTTCGCCCTGCTGGCCGCCGTGGCCATCGCCATGAGCCCGGCCGCGGTCGTCGCCTTCGGGCTGGTCGTGGCCGCCGCCATCGTGGCCGCCCTGGTCAGGGCGGGTGCCGCCGGGCGCCGGGTGGTGGCCCGCCAGTCGCTGCTCCTGGCCGCCGGGTTCGGGCTGGCCCTGCTGCTCCTGCTGCCCTGGAGCGGGCGGCTGGTCACCGGGGCCGCCTTCGACGGCCTGGGCCGGCCCCTGGCCACCCCGGGCCTGGCCGACCTGCTCCAGCTGCGGCCGGGCGGTGGCGGGGTGCCCGGCCCGCTGGTCGGGCCGGTCTACCCGTTGCTGGCCCTGGCCGGGCTGTTCTTCGCCCCGATCGAGCGCCGCAAGCAGGTGTTGTGGCTGCTGGTGGGGTTCGTGGCCGCCGGGCTGCTGGCCGCCTGGCAGGCCAAGGGGCTGGTCCCCAGGGTCACCGACTGGCCGGCCGGGCTGCTGGTGCCGGGGGCGGTGGCCTGGGCCGCGGCCGCCGGCCTCGGCCTGGCCGGCCTCGGCGAGACGGTCCGAAACCTCAACTTGAGGTTCAGCCTTCGCCGGGTCACCGCGGCCGCCCTGGTGCTGCTCAGCGCCGTCACCGGGCTGTTCGTGGCCGGCCACCTGGTCCGTGGGGCCTGGTCGCCGATGGCGGCGGTCGACAGCCCCGCCCTGCCGGCCACGGTGACCCGCAGCCAGGCCCGGGTGCTGTGGCTGGCCGGTCGGCCCGACCACGGGGTCGACTTCGCCGTCACCGGGCCGGAGGGCAGGACCCTGCTCGACCCCGGCCGGCCGCCGGCCAAGGCGGTCGACGACCTCGGCTCGGTCGTGACCGACATCGTCCAGGCCCGCACCCATACCGCCGGGTCGATGCTGCGCATGTTCGGGATCGGGTACGTGGTCGTGCGGCCCGGGGCCGAGGCCGACCGGCTGGTCGACCTGGTGGCCAGGCAGCAGGACCTCGACGCCAGGCCGACCGAGCAGGCCGGGCTGTTCCAGGGCCCGGACGTGCCCCAGACCGGCTGGGTCATCCCCGGCGAGGACCCGCCGGCCGAGGTCCAGGGCCTGCTGAGCAGCTCGACCAAGCCCGTCCCGGTCCCCGACCCGGCCAGCGGGCAGGTCCAGGCCACCGGCCCGGGCACGGTCGTGCTGCCGGTGCCGGAGGCGGCGGTGTGGCAGGCGACCGCCGGCGGGACCCGGCTCGAGCCGACCACCGCCCTCGGCTGGGCGCAGGGCTTCAGGCTGCCCGCCGGCACCGCCGGCGACCTGGCGATCGTGCGCACCGGCGAAGACCGGCGCCTGACCCTGCTGCTGATCGAGGCGCTGCTGGTCCTGGCCACGGTGGCCACCATGGCCCGGCCGACCCGGGTGGCCCCGCCGGTCGCCCCGACCGCCGGGGTCGACGACACCACCGGCGGCGACCTCCGACTGGCCGGCCTGGCCCGAGGAGGGGTGGCCCGGTGAGCGACCAGCTGCCCCCCGGCGGCCCCGGCGGCCCGGACGAGGAGCGCCCGGCCCCCCTGATCCCCAGCCGCGCCGCCCGCCACCAGGCCAAGCGCGGCCGCCTGCGCCGCTCCCGACCCACCCCGGAGCCTTCCGGCCGGGAACGGCCAGAGCCCTCCGGCCGGCCCACCCCCGAGCCTTCCGGGTGGCCGCCATCGGAGCCTTCCGGGCGACAGCGGCCGCGGCGGGAGCCGCGGGCCCGGCCGAGCCCCGACCTGCCGGGCCGGGAGCCCTCGGCGGTCCCGCCGGGGGAGGAGCCGCGGCGGCGCCCGGCGCTCAAGGCGCCCCAGCTGCGGCCCCCGCGGCCCGCCGACCTGCGCGGCTCCAGCTTCGGCCTGGCCGGGGCGCTGGTGGCCGTGGTCGCCGTGCTGGTCCTGGCGGCCAACGCCCTGCCCGCGGCCAAGCCGCCGGCCACCCCGCCCGCCCGCGACCCCTACTCGGCCCGCTGGGTCTGCCCGCTGCTGCCCGGCCAGGCCACCCCGGTGACCATCGCCAACGTCGGCGACGCGGCCGCCTCGCTGCGCACCACCGTCCGCGAGACGGGGACCAAGTCCGCCCCGGTCGCCAAGAAGCTGGCCGGCGGGGCGACCCAGAAGCTGTCGCTGGAACCCGTGAAGCCGGGGTTCGTGCAGGTGGAGGCGTTCAGCGCCCCGGTGGTGGTCAGCGCCCCCGGGCTCGGCTGCGCCCCCGGCCCCGAGAGCCGCTGGTGGCTGCCGGCCGCCGACACCCGCTTCGGCACCGACACCAAGGTGATCATCGCCAACCCCGACAACCAGCCGGCCGTCGTCGACCTGGTGCCCCACCTGACCTCGGGCTCGATCCGGCCCGACGACCGCGAGGTGTTCATCCAGCCGGGCGAGGCGGTCGTGCGCGCCCTGGGCGACGACGCCCCGGCCGGCCTCAAGCCGTCGATCGAGGTGGTCGCGCGGGCCGGGCGGGTGGTCGCCGGGGCGGCCGTGAGCAGCGGCGGCAAGGCCCCAACGCTCCTGCCGGCCCAGGGCGCCGCCCAACCGGCCTGGTCGTTCGCGGGCGGGGTGAGCGGCGGCGGCGCCCAGGCCCAGGTGCTGGTCACCAACCCCAACCCGACCCAGCTCAAGGTCGACGTCCGGGTCACCACGGCCAAGGCCACCTTCCGGCCGCCCGGCGACTTCGGCGAGCCGATCGCCAACGGCGGCACCGCCGAGCTGGCCATCCCGGCCCTCGACGTCCAGGGGCCCTTCGCCGTGCACGTCCGCTCGGTCGACGGGTCGCCCTTCGTGGCCGCCCTGCGGGTCACCCAGGGCGACGGCAACCAGACCACCTCGCGCATCGACCTCGGCACCGGCCAGCCCGAGCGGAACTGGCTGGTCCCGGGCGCCCCCCAGGGCGGCCAGCTCGTCCTGGCCAACCTCTCCTCGGACGAGCTCGAGGCCCGCCTGGGCGACCTGACCGCCCGCGGCGGCGGCACCGGCCAGCCGGTCCGGGTCCCCCCCGGCCGGGTCGCCGTCAAGAAGGTGCCCGACGGCGTCGCCAACCTGGTCATCCAGGCCGGTTCGACCGGCCTGGTCGCCGCCCCCCTCAACGGCGGCCCCATCGTCCCCGGCTCGGCCATCGGCGGCCTCCCCGCCGGCGGCCCCATCACCCCCGGCCCGGCCGCCGCCCCCTGAACGGCGGCCGGCCGCTACCAGCCGAGCTCGTCGAGGCGGTCGTCGTCGATGCCGAAGTAGTGGGCCACCTCGTGGATGACGACCTCGCGGACCAGCTCGGCCAGGTCGGCGTCCGAGCGCGCCCTGGCCTCGATGGGGCGGCGGAACAGCACGATCCGGTCGGGCAGGACCCCGAAGTAGCCGGCCCCCCGCTCGGTCAGCGGGACGCCCTGGTACAGGCCGAGCAGCAGCTCCCCGCCGGGCACCTCGTCGCCCCGGGGGGTCTCCTCGACGACGAAGTCGACGTTGGCCAGCCGGTCCCGGAACTCCTCGGGGATCGACTCCACGGCCTCCTCGACCAGGCGGATGAACGCCTCCCGGCCGGTCCCCGGCGGCTGCACGGTCGGCAGGCGCAGGCGCGGCCGGGGCGGCCGGCGACCATGGCGGGCGCGGGGCAGGGCGGCTCTCCTCCTCGGACGGGAACTCCGCCAAACCATAGCCCTGCACGTGCTTGACCGGCAGCGCCGGCCGCCGTACCGTGCCCCCGACGCCCACGGGAACCGGTAGGGGAAACCTGACAGTTACCGCGGGCGTCGCGAACGTCCTGGCCGGTTCGGGTGGGGCCGGGCTGGCCATGAGCTGCCGAGCTGCGCCTCCTCCCGCCTGACGGCGACCCGGATCCGCCTCGCCTCGGGACGGGGCTAGAATCGCGGGCGTCCCGAGCCGTCGCAGCAAGGAGTCGCCGTGCCCGCCGCCCTCGACCAGGTGTTCAAGGCCTATGACGTCCGCGGCGTCTACCCCGACCAGCTGGACGAGGACCTGGCCGAGC
>Ga0307290_10000575_pt1 | contig 12204 bp, 10 predicted proteins | sample ER_DNA_144_FD_194472 | JGI IMG/M metagenome (GOLD analysis project Ga0307290, IMG submission 194472) | Bulk soil microbial communities from the East River watershed near Crested Butte, Colorado, United States - ER_DNA_144 | ecosystem: Environmental > Terrestrial > Soil > Floodplain | place... | reverse complement strand
CCAGGTTGTCGTCCACGTGAGAGAAGATCACGATGTCGACGTCCTTGAACACACCCTCGCGAACGAAGTACGCCTTCGTGCCGACCAGCTCCTCAGCCACACCCGGCCAGATCTGCAGCGTCCCCGGCAGATGCTCGCGCTCCATGATCTTCTTCACCGCGAGCGCCGCCGTGATGTTCACCGCCTGTCCCGAGTTGTGGCCTTCGCCGTGCCCCGGTGCGCCCTCGATCAGCGGCGCATGACATGCGACGCCGGGTTTCTGCGAGGCCTGCGGGATGTCGTCGATGTCGGAGCCGAGCGAGATGACCGGTTTCCCCGATCCCCACGTGGCGAGCCACGCCGTTGGAATCCCGGCGATTCCTTCGCGTACGGTGAAGCCGTTCTTGCGCAGCAGGTCCACGAGATACCGCGACGTCTCAGTCTCCTGGAACCCGAGCTCGCCGTAGCTGAAAATCTGATCCACCATCTGCTGTGTGAACTGCGCGCGGCTCGCAATGTCTCGTACGACTTCTTGTTTGAAGGCCGGGAGCGTTGCAGCCTGAAAAACAAGCAACAATGTGTTGAGGGACGGCACGGACACCTCCGAGTTGTTGTCCTCACCCCCTGACCCCCTCTCCCGTTGGGAGAGGGGGAACGAGGAGTGGGAAAGCTGTATATTCTCGCAACTCACGTCCAGCGGGATATTCTCGAATGTTACGCCTCCTTGTTGCTGCTCTTGCCGCATTTCTTGTCGGGTCAACGCCACAGGTCCGAAAGCCGGTCTGTGCTCCCGACAATGCGGGACTGACGTTGCCGGCCGGCTTTTGCTCCCTGGTGGTGGCCGAATCGATCGGCCCGTCCCGGCATATGGTCGCCCTGGAAAACGGGGATCTGTTGGTTGCCGTGTCCGGAGCACGCGGCGGCGTGCGGCTGCTGCGCGATACGACCGGAGACGGAAAGGCCGACGTCGTCAGCTCGTTTGGTGTCGGCGCCGGTACCGGCATCGCTTTCGCAGGGGAATACCTCTACTTCGCCACGAACGACGCGGTCGTGCGCTGGCACTGGCAGGTTGGCCAGCTCACTCCGAACAGTGGTCCCGATACCGTGGTCAGCGGCCTCACGAACCGCCGCCAGCATGCGGCGAAGAGCATCGTGATCGGCGCGGACGGGCAGCTGTACGTGAACATCGGCGCGCCGTCCAATTCGTGTCAGGTCCAGGACCGCGCGCCCGAGTCGCCCGGCCAGGATCCGTGCCCTCTGCTCGAAATTGCGGGCGGGATCTGGCGTTTCGACCCAAAACACGGCGGTCAGACGCAGAACGACGGACAGCGCTACGCGACCGGTCTGCGCAATGCGGTCGCGCTCGCGGTGGATCCCGGCACGGGCTCAATATTCGCGGCGCAGCATGGCCGCGATATGCTGTCTGCGAACTGGCCCAAACTCTTTAACGACCAGCAGAGTGCGGAGCTGCCGGCGGAAGTCGTGTTCAGACTGGAAGCGGGCGGCGACTACGGCTGGCCGTTCTGCTATTACGACTGGCGCCGTCGCCAGAATGTGATGCAGCCCGAGTACGGCGGTGACGGCAAGACCGTGGGACGCTGCGAATCAGCACCGCGTCCGGTTGTGGCGTTCCCGGGACATTGGGCGCCGGACGGGATGGCGTTTTACACCAGCCGCCAGTTCCCGCTCAAGTATCGGGGCGGCGTGTTCATCGCGTTTCACGGGTCGTGGAATCGCGCCCCACTGCCGCAGGCCGGCTACAAGGTGATGTTCGTGCCGATGGCGCGTGGAGCAGCGACCGGTCCGTCCGAGGTCTTCGCCGACGGATTTGCGGGGCCCGTGGTGTCACCCCAGGGAGCCCGCTATCGGCCCACCGGCGTCACGATCGGGCCGGATGGCTCGTTATACGTCGCTTCGGATCAAGGCGAAGGCGCGGTCTTCAGGATCCTGAGCCAGCCCTAGGGCGCCCTAGCGCCCCAGCCGGGCGCGTGTGACGGAGTCGGCGGTCGCGAGCGCGCGATCCGAATCCCATTTGTAGTAGAGCGTCAGGCACGACGACAGATTGAAGTCGCGCTTGGCCATGCACGCTTGCAGCTCGCGGCGATGCTGGGGTATCTCCGCATTCCACATGGAATCCGTGGTGTGGCTCACGCGCCGCAGCGGCCAACCGGCGACGAGGAGACAGTTGTTGAGGTGCTCGGTGCCGCGCTGGCACGCTTGAAAGTCGCGCTTGTGTTTCGCGGCACTGAGCCCCCAGACAGAATCTTCCTGGAAAGTCTTCAGAGAATCCAACTCGTCCGCGCGGGCTTCGGCGGCTTTCTGCGCGTCCGGCAGCTTCCATTTGTACAATTGGACGAGACAGAGCGTCGTCCCTTTGGCGTCGAGCGAGATCGAGCTGCACTCGACCACTTCAGCTCGGCGGGTGCGCTTCTTACTGCACGCGCCCAAGGCGACGACGCAGGCCAGCACGACCAGCTTCACGAGATGGGATTTCATGGCGCCTAAAATAGCGAACGGCGGTTTAGCGGAGCAACAGCAGTACATCGTAAAGTGCGTGAGTCCAGGCGGTTATGCCGAATCCGCGAAGCAGGTACAGACCGCTGAAAAACAATCCCGCGATGGTGCGAAAGACGAAGGAAAAGACGTCGAAGCGGTCGCCGAAGGGGCCGATATAGTGGAAGGCGGAGAAAATGAGCGCCCCGAGCACGGTGGCGGCAATGCCGGCGATCAGGGGGCGCCAGCCCAGCAGCTTTTTCGCTCCCCACGCGAGGAGTCCCACGAGCACGACGCGGAACAAGAGCTCTTCGTAAATGCCGGCGCCCAGGGATAACATCAGCATCGTCCAACGGCTCAGCTGGTCGGTAAGCCCCACCGTCATCGGTGGCAGAGGGGTACCCAGCAACGCGGCGGTGAGGCCGCCGACGACGACACCGAACACCAGGGAGAGGACGACCGACTCGAGCAGCATGCCCCCGAGCACCGCGGGCGACAAGTCGCGGTGGGCGCGCACGTCCCGGGCGATGAGCCACGCGCCGGCGCCGATCAGACAGACCATGAAAAGGCGCGGGCCCCAGGCGCCGGCGAGCCAGATGAATACGGTCTCGAGAATGACGTCGGCGCCATTGCGGACGCCCATGCCGCCGGGTCCCGCCGGTGCGAGCGCCGCGAGGACCTGATAGAAGATCAACAGGGGCAACGCGAACAGCAGGCTGTAGCGGGGGGCTCGGCTGGCCTGGAAATAGGTACGAAGCATCCTGAATCTTATCCTTCACCCGGGTCCGTACAGAGCCCTACGTGAGCTTCGCTTTCCTCGTTACCGCCGTCCTTGCCGTTCAGTCGCCCGCCACGGCGGGTGACAGCACTGCCTATCTCGATGCCGCCGCGCGCCGGCTCGTTGCGGCGGCGCGCACACGCCGAGAAACGATCGACCGATCCATCACCGCCTACCGGACACGCATGCGGGAGCGCATCGGCGTGGGGATCCGTGCCCTGCGGCGCGACCGCATGCTGTTCCGCCGCGAGCTCGTGTTACGGATCGACTGGCGCCGCGATTCCGTCGCGCAGATCGACGTCATCGGTGCGCGACAGTCGGTGCCCGCGGCCGTTCCAAAGCGGGAGGTCCCGGAAGATCTGAAAGGCGACGCCGGTGACTACGCGTTCGATCCGGCCGACGACCGGCTCACCATCGGATTCGGAAATACGCGGCGCGACAGCACCCAGGACTCGACCAGCAGGCGGCGCGACGTGGAGTTCCGGCATCCGCTCGCGCCCGGCAGTGAAGCGGATTACCGGTTTGCGACCGGGGACTCGAGTGTCGTGGTGTTCGCCGATGGGCGCACGATAACCCTGCGCGAGCTGCGGATTATTCCCCGCCGGCTCGACTTCCGCCTCATGTCGGGATCGTTCTGGATCGACGCGGCGTCCCACGCCGTCGTACGGGCACTCATTCGTCCGTCGCGTCCGTTCGACTTCGAGCAGGATGTCAGCGAGGGGGACGACAAAGACATCCCCGGTTTCGTCAAGCCGATTCGCATCGAGGTCCGGTTCATTACGATCGATTACGGCTTGTGGACGGGCCGGTGGTGGCTGCCGCGGCTCGTCGCGATGGACGCGGTCGCGACCGCCGGATCGTTTCTGCAAATGCCCGTTCGCTACGAGCGCTTGTACGACGAGTACGAGGTCACGGGCGACACGACGCTGCGCCGGGCTGTGCGGCCCCCGGTGGCGACAGCGGCGGAGGACTCGATCGCGCGTGCCGCCTGTCACGCGCGCGAGGCAGCCGAGCGCATTTCCTGCAAATGCAGGAACGGTCACTGTCTCGCTTTCCGGGTCAAGATTCCCATTGATTCGGCCGCGCTGCTCTCGAGCGCCGAGCTGCCGCCGCCGTTCGGATCCGCCAACGACACGCTCATTTCCGAAGGCGAGATGCGGGAGCTCACGAGCGGCCTGGGCAAGCTCCCGGCCGCTCCGTGGCAATTCCGGGCCCGGCCGCCCCGCTGGGGTCTGGCGCGGTACAACCGAGTCGAAGGATTGTCGCTCGGCGCGCGCGGCGAGCTGGATCTCGGGCGGCTGCGGTTGGCCGGCGAAGCGCGCATCGCGACCTCCGACGGCGAGCCCGACCTCGTGGGGAGTGTGCTGCACGAGACCGGCACCGCCCGCTTCCGGCTCGCGGGCTATCGGCGGCTCGCCGGCGTCGATCCGACCGCGCGATCGTTGTCGCTCGGGAATTCGCTCGGCGCGCTGTTATTGGGTCGCGATGACGGCGACTACTTCCGTGCGGCGGGTGCCGAGCTGACGATCGAACCGCCGGTGACCTTGCCGCAGCGCTTCACGATTCGTCTCTACGCCGAGCGGCAGCGGCACGCGCAGAAGCGCACTGACTTCTCCGTGCCGCACGTCTTCCACGACGATCACGTCTTCCGTCCCAACATCAGCGCCGACTCGGCGGACCAGTTCGGCGCGTCCCTCACGCTGCACACCCAGCGCGGGATCGATCCCGCGCGGCCGCAGTGGACCGCCGATGTCACGCTCGACGGCGGCGCGGGAACGTATCGGTTTGGGCGTGCGAGCAGCACGGTGCGCGTCGCCGCGCCGCTCGGCCCTAACCTGGCCACGGCGGTCGAGCTGGCCGGCGGCATCGCGGACGGACGCGTGCCGGTCCAGAGCTACTGGTACCTCGGCGGACCTGGCACGCTGCGCGGCTACGGCGGCAACGCGTCGAGAGGAGACGCGTTTTGGCGCGCGCGGCTGGAGCTTGCGAACCGCTGGCCCGCGGCGCGCGTCGTGTTGTTCGCCGACGTGGGGCGGGCTGGTCCGCGCGAGCAACTTTCGATCGCGAGAGCCTTAGCCGGCGTCGGTGTAGGCGCGAGCTTCATCGATGGGCTGATTCGGCTCGACCTCACGCGCGCCGTCCGGACTCCGACGGGTTGGCGTCTGGATTTCTATACCGACGCCGCGCTCTGATTTGCGCGGTAGCACCCCACGCTTCATCGTTGTCGCCGCATGACATCCGCCGCACCACCCGCCTCCGATCTCAAACGCGAGCTCGGTCTCTTCGATGCCGTCATGATCAACGCGGGGACGATGATCGCGTCCGCGATCTTCATCGTTCCGGCGACGGTCGCGGCGGCGACGCATGGCACGGCGCTCATGACGCTGGTCTGGGTCATCGGCGGGCTCGTGTCATTGCTGGGCGCGCTGTCGATCGCCGAGCTCGCGGCCGCGTACCCGGAGGCCGGTGGGCAGTATGCCTATCTGCGCGAGGCCTACGGAACGGTGTGGGCTTTTCTGTACGGCTGGGCGAACTTCTCCGTCATCAACACGGCGTCGATTGCCGCAATCGCGGTTGGCTTCGCGCGCTACACCGGGTTCTTCTTTCATTCGCCGCTAACGGAGATCGCGATTCGCGGCATCGCGATCGCCTCCATCGTCGCCCTCACGTTGCTGAACTGTCGCGGCGTGCGGTTGGGCGCGACGACCCAGAACATCCTGACGGTTCTGAAAATCGGCGCGCTCGGAGCGCTGATCGTGTCGTCGTTCGTGTTGCCGGGCGGATCCGCATCGCATTTTCCGCCGCTCTGGCCGTCCGGCGGTGTGGGACAGTTGATCGGCCCGTTCGGGGTGGCGATGGTCGCGGTGCTATGGGCCTACGACGGCTGGATCGAGACGACGTACGTGGGAAGTGAGATCGTGAATCCCGGGCGGAATCTCCCGCGATCCATCATTCTGTCGACGCTGATCGTGATCGCGCTCTACGTGCTGGTGAGCGTCGCGTACGCGTACGTGCTCTCGCCCGGGGGTATGGCGGCGTCCAAGCTGGTGGCCTCCGACACGGCACGCGTCACGATGGGAGCGGTGGGTGCAACGTTCGTCGTTGTGGCGATTCTGATCTCCACGCTCGGCGCCAACAACGGCATTATTCTCACCGCCGCACGAATTCCGTATGCGATGGCGCGGGGTGGCATGTTCTTCCGCTCGCAAGCAGTCGTGCATCCACGGTACGCCACGCCGGCGGTCGCGCTGGTTACCCAGGGCGTCATTGCTTCGATTCTCACCGCCTTCGGCACCTACGATCAGCTTTTCACCTACGTCGTGTTCGCGCAATTCGTATTCTACGGGCTGTCGGCGAGCGCCGTCATTCGACTGCGGTACAAGGCTCCGCAGCTGCCGCGGCCATACCGCACGTGGGGCTATCCCCTTACGCCGATCGTTTTCATCGCGTTCGCGATCTGGCTCGTGTACAACACGATCGTAGAGACGCCAAAGGATTCGGCCATCGGTGCAGGGCTAATTCTGCTCGGGTTGCCGGGATACTGGTACTGGAAGAAGCGACGGTAGAGAAACGACGGTAGAAAAATCGACGGTAGAAAAACGACGGTACCGTCGATTTACCTACCGTCGCTTTATCTACCGTCGCTTTATCTACCGTCGTGCAGGTGCGGCGGGCCGATAGTTTAGTAGTTCAGCGAGTGATGGCGGGATTCGCATCCCCCAGACGTCCCGCATCGGCACCGTAACGATCTGCGGGCGAGTCCCCGGTCCTCCGTCGCGGCCATCCTGACCTTTCGCACCCGGTGGCCCCGCCGCACCGGCGGTACCGGCGACGCAGCGCGGGTCGTTGGCCGGCTCGGCAGTGCCACCCTTTCCGCCCGCACCGCCTTTCCCACCGGCGCCGCCATCGCCGCCCTCGCCCCCCGGGACCTGCGCCTCCACGAGTCCCGCGAGAAACGGCTCCTCAGCGGGCGCGATGATCGTGACCTGCCCGCCTCTCCCGCCTGGACCGCCGCCGCTGCCATTGCCGCCCGCGCCCCCCGGGCCGCCGGCTCCGCCGGGACAACCGGCGCGTCCGTCAGTGCCCGCAACACCCGCCGCCCCGTCGGCACCACGCGACCCACGGGAGCCGCGCGCTTCGATGATCAACCAATCGGAAGGCGGCACGGCTCGCGCGTCGGCGAGCACGTAGTAGGGCGGCGCTTCTTCGACTTCAATCCCCGCGACGAGCAGCCTGTCGTAGAACGGCGATCGCAGGATTCCGAGCCGCACGGTCACCTGGGGCCCGCCTGCGCCCGAACCCGCACCCCGGAATCCGAATGCGTGTTGCAGGCACGTGTAGTCGGGTGCGACGACCGTCGACGTCGAGATGTTCGGTTTGGCTTTGAGTGCCACCGAGAGGCGGAAGCCCGTGATCGCCGTGGCGAGCGGATCGCGGTAGGTGCTCCAACCGCCGCCCTCGAGGGGGGTGGCTTCAGGGCTCGAGCGGGCCAGAAACACGACGTGGAGCCGCGGCGGATTGTCCTTGTCGTACCGCGTCTCGAACGGAACGAGCGACCCGTCGTTCAGGACGGCAGTATAGACCGCGCCGAACCCTTCGCCGGGACACGCCCGCATGCTCGTCGACATCCGGATCTCGCGGATCTGCTCGACGAGTCCCGGATCGGGAGCGAACGACGGCGGCGGCCCTTTCGGCCCGCACGCCGCGGTGAGGATGACTACTGCGACCAGGGCCTGCCTCATGGGTTCTCCTCCCGCAACAGCCGGGTGGTCTCGATATCGAAGATCCGGATCCGCACGACCGCACCGGCGCGGCGCGCATCGACTTCCCGCACATGCACGACTTTTCTATCGTCGGCCGGCCGATAGACGATCCAGCTGCCGGCGGGCGCGAGGGGAGCGATCCCGGGGCAGGGCCGCGACTTCGGCTTCGGTTGCTGACCGGGCGGCATCCCCGGAATCCAGATCCGGCACTCGCCTGGCTTCGGCAGGTGACCAGGTGGGATGCCGAGCATCGCCCCAGCCGCGGGGGCGGCCCGGACCTCAGGACTGGGCGGAGGCTCCAGGAGTATGGTCCTCGTGGTTTTGGTGCAGGCACCGGCAACCAGGAGACCGGCGAGCAGGGATATGGAAGCACGGCTGGCCATGGGCCACTCCTCCGAAAAGGTCGGCCCAAATGTAGTATTTGACGTGATGCCGCGCGTAGGGGCGCCGGTCCAGGTCGGGCGCGGCGGCGCTGCGCAGCGGTCCAGCGAAACAGTGGAAGCGCGCGTACGATCTGCAGCCGGATTTCCCACGAAGACCTTCTTAATCGGCGATGCTGCGCCGGTCGCCGCCGCGCAGCAGGGCCAGAAACTGAGCTTTCATTAGTCTTTTCGCCCGATTAGTTTTGTTTCCCCTAGGCGTCTCGGCGTCTCGGCGTCACGGCGTCTAGGATTATGGTGGCTGTAGCTCAATTGGTTAGAGCGCCGGACTGTGGCTCCGGAGGTTGCGGGTTCAATCCCCGTCAGCCACCCCTGGACACGTGAAAACTTCTTGGTGGTGCCTCTCGATTTTCCTCTGTGGCTTTGGCGCGACGCGAGCCGTCGCGCAGGGCACGCGCTCGCACATCGGCATCGGGATCGGTCGCAGCATCCCTACCGGCGCCTTTCGCTCGGACACCACGGGTGAGGGTTTTGCGGGAGGCTGGTTGGTCACGGGGCACCTCACACTCCGAGCTCCGCTGCAGCTCCAGCGTCTTCGGCTTCGCATCGACGCAGCGTACGCCAGGAACGGCGCCAACGATCGACTCAAGGCCGATCTCACCACTGCGTTTGGGCAGTCGGCCGATGAGCGGATGACGTTGCTCGGCGCGGACGCAAGCGCCGTATATCCGTTCGCTTCCGGGTCGCGATTCGCTCCCTCCCTGTTCGGCGGGATTGGCGTGTGGCACTCGACGATCACCGTCAGTGTGGGCGGAGCGTCGACGCACACCAGCGCCACAAAACTCGCGTGGCAACTGGGTGGCGAACTTACGCTGGGCCGGCTGTTCCTGGAGCTTCGCTACGTGGCGGTCGCCGCGGCCAAGGGGTATCCGAGGACTTCGTTCTTTCCGGTGAGTGTTGGCGTTCGGCTCGGTAAGCGCACGCTGTAGCGCCGCTCAGCGTCCAGTCCGTGCTCGTAGTCGATACCTGTTCCCGAGGGCCCCTGCGACACCGACGTAGTACGTGCCCGGATTGAGATTCAGGGTCAGACGGGAGCAGTAGTTGTAGTGATCCTGGTCGATGTAGCCGGTGAAAGTGAGTAGCGCTCCAGAGGCGTTAAACAATCCAATGGCAGTCGCCTCTTCGAGTGCCACGCCACATGCGCCTACCCAACCTGAGGTCTCGAATGTGTACGTCCCGACTTGAGGGATGCGTACTCGATAGACATCCACCGTATCGGGATTGACAATGTGCCCTTGCATGTAGCCGCCGACGACGATCGGGGCGGCGGACTGCAAAGAGTGGTTTGCATGGGCCGTCGGGAATCCGATCGTGAATGACACGGGTGTGTTCACGCGGCCGAGCACCGCGATCGTCGTCGGATTGATCGGCCCGCCGTAGGCGCCCCACCTCGTGCCCGGACTGCCGAGCCCCTCGTCCGCTCCGAGATCCGTTCCAGCGTAGACGTGATACGTACCATCCTGGACGTCGCTGAACGTGAACCCGCCGTTCGCTTCCGCTTCGACCGTCTGCACGGGCGCCAAGTTGCTCGCCGCGTAGAGTCGCGCGTAGAGTTTGGGGACCGGACCGTTGCTCGCCGTCAAACTGTTGTAGGCGTTCACGAGGCCAGCGCCGTAGGATGTTGCGGGACCGACGGCATAGCTGAGCAGCCGCGACCGCAGTTGTGACGGATCGAGGGCGGGAGACTGCGACAACACGAGGGCTGCCACGCCCGATACGTGCGGCGCGGCCATAGAGGTGCCCGTGGCCCATGCGTACGCGGGGGAATTGGTCGCGAAGTACCAGATCGTCGACATCACACCATCGGTGACATCGCCGAGCGCGAAGTTTCCGCCCGGCGCGCGAATACCCACATAGGAGCCGAAGTTCGAATACGGGGCCGGAGCGGCGTCTGGGCCGACAGCGGCGACGGCGAGAACTTGCGGGTATGCGGCCGGATAGAAGGGTTGCGATGTGCTGTCGTTACCGGCGGCGGCCACCACCAGCGCTCCCGCCTGGGTCGCGCTGGCGACGGCGCGCTCCAGAGTCGTGTCGTTGGTGGGGCTGCCCAGACTGAGATTGATGATCTTGGCGCCGGCGCTCGCCTGGATCGTTCCACCCGCGCCATTGTCGGCGGGGAGACCGGCGGCGTACAGCACACCCTGAGCGACGTCGTAACTCGTGCCGAACCCACCGACCCCCAGCACGCGCACGGGTCTGATGCGCACATGCCAATTCACTCCCGTGACGCCGATGCCGGTGTTCCCCACAGCTCCGATCGTGCCGGCGACGTGCAGTCCGTGATTGCCAAAGTCAGCGGTGACAAAACAGGTGCCCGTGGAATCGGGGAAGTACGATGCGGGGATCGTGGGATCGGGATCGTACCCACTGCCATCGTCGGCGCTGGTGATTGTGCCGCCAGCGCAGAGCGGCAACGTGTCCGCGTCGCTGACGAAGTCATAGCCGTCATTCGTGAGATTCGCCGCGATCGCCGGATGGTCGAACCGAATACCATCGTCCACCACCGCGACGAGGACGGTGGCACTTCCAGTGCCCACGGTCCAGGCCCGCGGCAAATCGATCAGCCCGTAATGCCAGCTTTGGAACGGGTACAGCGGGTTGTTGGGCGTGACGCCGGTGGCCGCAGCGGCCGAGCTCTTGGCCGGATAGTATGGCGACTGGTCCAGCCACAGCAGGTTGTTGGCCGTCACGTTCGCGACGTCTGGATCGCGGCCCAGCGCTGCGATCAGCGCGTCGCGGCGCGAGGGATCCGCGATGCGCACCCGAGCGGCGAGGATCGACGGAGACACGCCCGCCACCACGGCATCGGCGGACAGCGCGGTGGCGAGACGGGTGCGGATGGCGCGCGCCACGGCGCCCGCGGCGGTCGTCGTCCGGAGCGCCGCCGATCCCACGGGCGGTGCGCCGAGCGCCGCCGACCTGAATGTCACGATCAGCTCGTTGGACGTGATGGAAGGCCGCCGCGACGGTCGTATCTGATGGGGCATCCCCTCGAGACTGCGCGCGCGGAACGCATTGAGCAGTGAAGGGCGCCGAAAGACGAGGGTTGTTGCGGGAGCTCCGGGGTCGAGCAGGCTTGCCTGCAGCGCTGACAGCGCCGCGCTACTCACGGTGACGGTGCCGGTGAGGACGCCGTTGCGCGGAATCCATCCTGTGGGGCTGTCGTCTCCCCCGCAACGCGCGAGCGTCAGCACGAGCAGAGTGACTAGGCCCGCGAGTACGGCAGGCTTCAAGCGTGTCATCCCCCAGACATCCCCGATCTTGTCTATTCGGCGGCGGCAGTGGAAATATAGTCCAAGGTCCGTATGCACGATTCTCGGTATCGCCGTTTCGCCGCTGCACTGGGGATTGTCGGCGCAGCTGTCGGCCTGAGCTGTGGCGAGTCGCCCACGGCGGTGACGCAGTTTGGCCCCCCCGCTTCCATCAACATCGTGACCGGCAACCGCCAGACGGGCACCGCGGGCCAGGCCTTGGCCGAGCCGCTCACGGTGCAGGTGCTGGACTCGGCGGGTCATTCCTTATGGGGCGTGACGGTGAATTGGACCGTGCTGGCGGGCAATGGCACACTGTTCGCGCGCGCCGTTCCCACGCAAACCGATAGCACCGGCCTTGTGCTGGTGCTGTGGCAACTGGGCGCCAGCGTCGGCCAGCAGGGGGTGATCGCGCGGGTCGGGCAGGGGCTCACTGTGGCTTTCTCGGCGACGGCGGAGATCCCACCATCGCAACAGGTCTCACTCGTCAGCGTGGGCGG
>Ga0307290_10000573_pt1 | contig 12214 bp, 9 predicted proteins | sample ER_DNA_144_FD_194472 | JGI IMG/M metagenome (GOLD analysis project Ga0307290, IMG submission 194472) | Bulk soil microbial communities from the East River watershed near Crested Butte, Colorado, United States - ER_DNA_144 | ecosystem: Environmental > Terrestrial > Soil > Floodplain | place: USA... | reverse complement strand
AGGACGGATCAAAAACGGGTCAACGCAAGGACGAAGGTCGCCTGACACCTCCACGATACGGTGACGGTCAGGACTCGGCGACCAGGTCGCCGTAGGCGGCCGCGTCCATCAGCTCATCCAGCTCGCCCGCGTCGTCCAGCTCGATCACGATCAGCCAGCCCTGCCCGTAGGGGTCGGTGTTGATCAGCTCCGGGCTCTTGTCGAGCCCGTCGTTGCGCTCGACGATCGTGCCCGTGACCGGGCTGTAGATGTCGGACACCGACTTGGTGGACTCGACCTCCCCGAAGGTCTGGCCGCCGGTGACGGTCGTGCCGACCGGCGGGAGGTCGACATAGACGATGTCGCCGAGCGCGTCCTGGGCGTAGTGGGTGATGCCGACGGTGGCCCGGTCGCCCTCGGCCCGCGCCCACTCGTGTTCTGCCGTGTACTTGAGGTCGTCGGGGTACATCGTCGTCCCTCCAGAGGTGGTCGCCAGGGCGCGGCTGGGGCCGGGCCGCTGGTAGCCAAGCACAGCCGTGTCCACCACGCCAGAGCGGCGCCGCGGGGCGCTCAGGCGGTGGCGCCGGCTCCCGGCTTGGGGGCCTCCTTGGGGCCGGTGCCGCGGCGCACGACCCGGACCCAGGGGATGTAGTTCGACACGAAGCTGTCGCGCCTGACCACGGTGCCGCCCCTGGTCACGGTCCGCGAGACGGTGACGTCGAACCCGGACGACCCGGGCTCCTCCACGACCTCCTTGCCCTTGGGCAGGGTCGGGTCGTCCTCGTACCGGGTCGAGGGGGCGCGGAAGTTGCTGGCGGCCGAGGTGCTCGCGGTCACCTTGTACCCCCTCGACGTCGACCAGAAGGTGAAGGTCAGCGTGGACGGGGTGGCGCGGCTGGTGATGAAGATCCCGTAGGGGGAGTCGTTGCGGAACTTGAGGTCCGTGTTCGGCCAGTCGAGGGTGGCGTCCCGGCCCATCGGGTAGTGGCTGATGTGCAGGCTGTGGTTGCGCCGCTGGACCACGGGCAGGCCGGCGAAGAAGGCGGCGTTGAACATGGTGGTGCCGGCCTGGCAGACCCCGCCGCCGAGCCCGTCGACGATCTCGCCGTTCTGGATCACGTGGGCCGTCCGGTAGCCCTTGGCCGCGGTGCGCTGGCCGGTGGCCGCGTTCATCGAGAAGACCTGCCCGGGCCGGACCAGGCTGCCGTGGACGGCGGCGGCGATCAGGCTGATGTTGTGGACCCGCGGGGCGTCGCCGGCGTTGAAGGTGGTCGTGAAGGTCGACATCACCTCCTTGACGCCCAGCGCCCTGGCCGCCTTGGTGGTCAGCTCGGGCTGGGTGACGGTGGTGGGCAGGGCCGCCGACCTGCCGGTCCCGTCGCCGGCGGTGCCCGCCTGGAGCACGGCGGCGGCCGCCTTGCCGGGGACGACCTCGAGGCCGGCCACGCCCGGGACGATGCGGACGCTGGAGCCGGTGGGCTCGAACCGGGCGTCCCTGGGCTCGGTGTAGGCGAAGCCGGCCTGCCGGCGGAGCAGCCGGTCCAGCCCGGTCGGGTCGAGGCGCAGGCGCAGCTCGCCCGCGGCCGCCTTGGTGCGGACGAGCGGGGCCAGGTCGGCCGGGCGCAGGTCGGCCCGGCCGTCGCCGGCGGTCACCTCGACCGGGGCCTTGAGCAGGGTGGCCGCCCGGTCGGCGGCCGCCCCGGCCGCGTCCGGGCCGACGCTGGGAGGCCGCTCCCGGACCGGCAGCTGGACCACCGCCCCGGCCGGGACGGCCGCGGCCGCCAGCAGCGCCGCCTCGGCCCCAGCCGGGTCGACCGCGCTGCCCGGCCGCCCGGGCACCAGCTCCACGGTCACGGCCCCGGCTCCGGAGGCCCCACCGATGCGCAGGGTGGGCTCGCGGACCTGGCTGCCGATGTGGCGGTCGAGGGCGGCCAGCTGGCGGTGCAGCCGGGCGGTGACCACCCGGGCCGTCCAGGGCAGGTCGATGCGGCTGAACCAGCCCTTGAAGCGGTCGGCGTCGAACGGCCCGCGACCCACGTCCATGGCCGCGGCCACGCTCGCCTGGACGTCCAGCTCGACCCCGGCCCGGGACCGGGGCAGGCGCCGGCTGGCGGCGCCGGCCTGGAGGACCAGCGGCGAGGCCTGGACCGACGCGGCCGCGGCGAGCAGCCGGTCGGTGGCCGCCCCCCGGGTGAGCCCGGACAGGTCGACCCCGCCGACCCGGACACCGCGCCGGATGTGGCCGGCGGCGGTCAGCTCGTGGGCGGCCAGCAGCCCGACGGCCAGGACGGCCACGAGCACCCCGGCCAGGACCGGCCGGGACACCCGGCCCAGCGGCGCCAGGACGGCGGCCAGCCGCTCCGGGAGCGGGCTCGACGGGCGGTCCGGGGGCTCGGCGGGCGAGTCGGCGACCGAGATCGTGGGCTCCTTTGGCATGCCGTCCGGAGGGCCGGGACGGCGCGACACGGGCCGAGAGCGGGGGAAACGGCCCGGGCGAACGGAGAGCCTACGGCCCCGGCCGGCGGCGGGCAACTCCATCCGCGCCCGGTCCGGACAAGCGGCTCACTCCAGCTCGGCGGCCCGGCGGATGAGCGCCTGGTACTCCTCGGCCAGGGCCTCGGCGGCCGGCTCGTCGCCGGCCTCGGCCCACAGGTGGGTGACCGGCTCGACGGTGTCCGGGATGGCCAGGACCCAGTCGTCGCCCCAGGGCCCGACCTGGGAACCGCCCGATCCATCGGGGGTGTGGAAGACCTTGATCCCGTCGGTGTCGTCGACGCGCCGGCCCTTGGTCGCCTCCACCAGCTGGCGCATCACCGCGCCCTTGCGCTCCCAGGGGGTCGGGACCCGGCGCCGGACCACCGACGGCTCGGGCAGGGCGTCCACGGCCGCGCCCAGGGTGGTGTCGTGGACGGCCAGCAGCTCCAGCAGCTTGCCGAACGACAGCAGGCCGTCGTAGGCGGGATGCAGCACCGGGAAGACGTAGCCGCCGCCCTCGGCCCCGGCGAACACCACTCCCTCGCGCTGGGCGGCCCGCATGATGGCGCTGGTCGAGAGCTTGCAGCCGTGGACCTGGCGCCCGTGGCGGGTGGCCAGGCCGGCGGCCAGGCGGGTGGTGGAGACGGGCAGGGCGATGCCGCCGCCGCCCTCGGTCCGCACGATCAGGTCGACGTACAGCAGCAGGGCCCGGTCGAGCCCGAGGATGGCGCCGCGCTCGTCGACCAGGACGATCCGCTCCCCGACGGCGTCGAACAGCACCCCCAGGTCGGCCCCGGAGGCGGTGACCAGCTTGGCCAGGCGGTCCAGGTCGGCCTGGCGCTCGGCCTCGGTGGGGGCGACCCGGGTCTCGTCGAGGGCGCCGTTCACGATCAGGCTGTCCAGGCTCAACCTGGACAGCAGGTGCGGGAGCACCAGCGAGGCCGTGCCCGAGCCGGCGTCGATCACCACCTTGAAGCGGCGGTGGCGCACGACCGCGTCGTCCAGGCTGTGGACCAGGGCCACGGCGTAGTGCTCGACCGCCCTCGGCGGGTAGCGCAGCTCGCCCATCTCCTGCCCGAAGGTCCGGCGGAACTCCTCCCGGTAGTAGGTGCGCTCGATGCGGCGCCGGGTCCCCTCGTCGACGTCGCTGCCGTCGCCGCCGAACACGGCCAGCTCGACCGACTGGCTGTCCTTGGGCGAGGTGCGCACGTACATGCCGCCGGAGGCGCCCATGCGGGCGGCCGAGAAGCGCACCGAGGGGGCCGGGGCCAGCTCCAGGTCCTCGCAGGTCACGCCGGACGAGTTCAGCCCGGCGATCATGGCCCGCTTCAGGGCGCGCGACACCCGGCTGGTGTCCCGGCCCAGGGTGACCCTCGACCCCTTCTTGAGGGTCGAGCCGAAGGCGGTGGCCACCCGCAGGACCATCTCGGGGGTGAGGTCGACGTTGCCGATGCCGCTCACCCCGTCCTCGCCGAACAGCCCGCGGGCGCCCCGGCCCTCCCAGATGATCGACTTGGTGACGATCGCCCCGGGCTCCACCGTCTTGTAGGGATAGACCTTGACGTTGGGTTGAAGGATCGCCCCGTGGCCGATGTCGGCGTTGTCGCCGACCACCACGCCGTCCTCGACCCGGCCGCCCTGCTTGACGTCGGCGCTGCGCCCGACCACGCAGCCGCGCAGGCTCGCCCCGGGCCCGATGTAGGCGTTGTCGTGCACGATCGCCCGGTGCAGGAAGGCGTCGCGCTTCACGATCACGCCCGACCCGACCACGGTGTACTCGCGCAGGCGGGCGCCCGCCTCGACCTTGGTGAAGTCGCCGATGAGCACGGGCGCGGTCAGGACGGCGTCCGGGTCGACCTCGGCCCCCTCCCCCAGCCAGACCCCGGGTCGGACCTGGAAGCCGCGCACGTCGACCTTGACCTTGCCGTCGAGGATGTCCTGATGGGCGCGCTGGTAGGCCTCGAGGCTGCCGACGTCCTCCCAGTAGCCGTCGGCGACGAAGCCGAACAGCGGCGCCCCCTGGTCGAGCAGCCGAGGGAACACGTCGCCGGCGAAGTCGGACGGCTGGCCCTCGGGGATGTGCTCGAACACCTCCGGTTCGAGCACGTAGATGCCGGTGTTGATGGTGTCGGAGAAGACCTGGCCCCAGTGGGGCTTCTCCAGGAACCGCTCGATGCGGCCGTCGTCGCGGGTGATGACGATCCCGAACTCGAGCGGGTTGGGCATGCGCTTGAGGACCACGGTGGCCAGGGCGCCGCGGCGGCGGTGGAAGCCGACCACCTCGTCGAGGTCGATGTCGGTCAGGGCGTCGCCGGAGATGACCACGAAGGTCTCGGCGAGCATCTCGGCGGCGTTGCGGACGCTGCCGGCCGTGCCCAGGGGGGTCGGCTCGGTGGCGTAGGCCAGGTCCACCTCCATGTCGGAGCCGTCGCCGAAGTAGTTGCGGACCTGGCTGGCCAGGAACTGGACGGTGACCACGATGTCCTTGAACCCGTAGTCCCGGATGTGCCGGACGATGTGCTCCATGATGGGCCGGTTGGCCACCGGGAGCATGGGCTTGGGCTGGTTGGCGGTGAGCGGGCGCAGGCGGGTGCCCTCCCCGCCGGCCATGATCACCGCCTTCACCGGCGACGACCCCCGCGCAGCCCCCTCGGACCCGGGTGCTCGACCGGTGCTCCAGGGCCGCGGGGCCGGGGTGGCCAGACGCTTGTAGCCATAGGGATTTGGTTCCTTGTCTCTTCGTCTCTTTGGCGCCCTACCCTGCGGCGCGTGCCGTCCTGGCGCTGGCCGAGTGGGGTCGCCGACGCCCGGGAGCCCGGCCGACCCGCGGCTCGACAGACGGCCCGGCTCCTGCCCTGCGGCTAGGAGCCCGCCTCCGCCCGGTGGCCGAGCCGTTCCAGCACCATTCTGACGTAGACCGCCCCGGCGAGGTAGTACAGCACCACCCCGGCCCACAGCAGGGCCAGCCCCAGCAGGTGGGCGACCCCGGCCACGGCCAGCCCGGTCGCCCCCAGGGTGAGCACCGGCAGCGCGAACAGCAGCACCAGCGTCGCCGCCTTGCCGAGGAAGATCACCTCCGGCGGCTCGATCCCCCGCCGCTTCAGCAGCGGCCACCCGGCCAGCAGGACCAGGTCCCTGGCCACCAGCAGCGCCGCCGCCTGCCAGGGCACCACCCCCTGCACCACCAGGGCGATCGCCACCGCCGCGATCAGCAGCCGGTCGGCCAGCGGGTCCAGCAGCTGCCCCACCCGGCTCACCTGCCCGTACCGCCTGGCCAGCCACCCGTCCACCCAGTCGGTCGACCCCACCAGCGCGGTCAGCACCAGCCCCCACCCGTACCGCCCCGTGGCCAGCAGGTAGGCGCACACCGGCACCAACAGCAGCCTCACCAGCGTCACCGCGTTCGGCACGGTCCGGATCGCCGTCGACACCCGCCGGCTCGGCCCCAGCGGGCCGGGCCCCTCGGCCGCAGGGTCGCCCGCGGGGGGGTCGCCTGGGGGGCTGTGGACAGGCGGAGTCCCTTGCCGCGCCGTTGGGCTACGCTCCCCCTCCGGGGGGCCTGGCGCCAGAGGGTGGGGCTCCGGCGTGGCCCGGTCGGGGTCCGGATACGGCTGGGACCGGTCGCTGTCGTCCATGCCGAGGAGCGTAGACCACCGCCCCACGTTGGCGGGCTTCGCGTGGTGCGATTGGTCGGGACGGCGAGATTTGAACTCGCGACCCCCAGTCCCCCAGACTGGTGCGCTAACCAAGCTGCGCCACGTCCCGGACGCGGACCCGAGGGCCCGAACGGCGGTCAGGATATCACGGCCTCCGCCGCCTCCCACCCCCCCCGGACCACCCCCCACCGACCCGGCCGGGTCAGGTGCCGCCGGCGCGGTCCCTGGTCCGGACCCGGACCACCACGCGGACCGGCGTGCCCTCGAACCCGAAGGTGCGCCGCAGGTCCTTCTCCAGGTAGCGGCGGTAGCTGGGGATGAGCGGACCGCTGGTGAACAGGACCACCTCGGGCGGGTCGACCCTGGCCTGGGTGGCGTAGCGGACCTTCACCGAGCGGCCACGCGCCGGAGGTGGCGGCGTGCGCTCGGTCGCCCGCCCCAGCCACTGGTTGAGGGCGGCGGTGGGGATGCGCCGCGACCGCTCGGCGAGCACCCCGTCGACCAGGCCCCAGATCTTCTCGACGCCGCGGCCGGTGCGGGCCGAGACGCGCAGCATCGGCGCCCAGTCGACGAAGTGGAGCTTGCGCTCCAGGTCGACCCCGAACTGGCGCCGCGCCTCGTCGTCCATGAGGTCCCACTTGTTGGCCAGCAGGACCAGCCCGCAGCCGGCCTCGACGGCCCTGACGGCCACCTTCTGGTCCTGCTCGGCCACGCCGAGGGGCGCCTCCAGCACGAGCAGGGCGACGTCGGCCCGGTCGACCGCCTCCAGGCTGCGGACGAACGCGAAGTAGTCGGCCCCCTCGGCCTGCTGGAACGAGCGCCGCATGCCGGCGGTGTCGACCAGCCGGTAGCTGCGGCCGGCCCGTTCCACGATCGAGTCGACGGTGTCGCGGGTCGTCCCCGGGATCGGGTCGACGATGGCCAGGTCCTGGCCGGCCAGCCGGTTGAGCAGGCTGGACTTGCCGACGTTGGGCCGGCCGACGATGGCCAGCGCCGGCACCCGCGGCTCCTCGCCGGCCGCCGCCTCGGTGCCGAGCCGCACGACGACCGCGTCGAGCAGGTCCCCCGACCCCCGGCCGTGCAGGCTGGACACGGCCAGCGGCTCGCCCAGGCCGAGCGACCACAGGTCGGCGACCTGCGGTTCGGCGGCGGCGCTGTCCACCTTGTTGGCGACCAGGAGGACCGGCACGTGACCGCGGCGCAGGCGGGCGGCGACGGCGGCGTCCTCCTCGGTGACCCCGACGGTGGCGTCGACGACGAACAGGAGCAGGTCGGCGTCGGCCATGGCCCGCTCGGCCTGGGCGACGACGCTGGCCTGGAGACCGGTCGCCTTCGGCTCCCAGCCGCCGGTGTCGACCAGCTCGAAGCGACGGCCGGACCAGTCGGCCTGGTAGGCGACCCGGTCGCGGGTCACGCCGGGCAGCTCCTGGGTGATGGCCGCGCGCCGCCCCAGGATCCGGTTGACCAGCGTCGACTTGCCGACGTTCGGCCGCCCGACCACGGCCACCCGCGGCAGCCGGCCGGTCGACTCGTCTACGTCCTGACCCACCGTCGTATCGTTTTGTCTACTCATCACTTTGGCTACTTGTTGATTGAGCGCGCGGGGCGCCGGCGACGGCCAGGAACGCCTGGAGGCGCCGGCGCAGGAGCTCGCTGGCCGCCCTGCGACCGGCGCGGTCGCTGGTCGACTTGGGCAGGTCGATCGGCGGGCCGATCACGATCCGGACCGGGGACGCGAACGGCAGCCAGCCGAAGCGGCGCCGTACCCGGTCGGTGCCGAAGATCGCCACCGGCAGCACCGGGCAGCGCTGCCGGACCACGATGTAGGCGAGCCCGGGATGGACGGCCGAGAACCCTCCGTCGCCTCTGGTGCCCTCGGGGAACAGCCCGAGCATCGACCCGCGGGCCAGCACCGCGTCCGTCCGCCGCAGCGCCTCCCGGTCGATGCCGCCCCGCCGCACCGGGAACTGCCCGATCCAGCGCATGATCCAGCCGAGCGGCCCCACGAACAGCTCGGCCTTGGCCATGAACGCCACCGGTCGCCGCACCGCCGAGGCGAGGAGGACCGGGTCCATGTTGCTGCGGTGGTTGGACGCCAGGATCACCGGGCCGGCCTCCGGAACGTGCTCCTCCCCCTCCAGCCGGATCCGGAACCAGGTCCGCATCAGCGGCTTCACCACCGCCGCCGCGATCAGGTACCCACGATCGGGGTTCCCGCCCCCTCGCCGGGCGATGCCTCGACCCTCCGAGAGGGGCTGGCCCGGAGGGCCGCCCGGCGGGTCGCCCGCGATCCCGCCGGGCGAGGCGCGGGGTGCCTCGCCCGAAGCGTCGCCTGGGGCGTCGCTGGCCGGGCCGCGGGCTGCCTCGCTGGGGGCGTTGCCGGTCGAGGCGCGGGGCGCCTCTCCCCGGGCGTCGCCGGCCGGGGCGCGGGGTGGCTCGCGGTTGGGGCCGCCGGTCATCTCGGGCGGGTGGCTCTGGCGGCTTCGATGAGCTGGAGGAGCTGGTCGACCACCTCGTCGACGGAGCGGCTGGTGGAGTCGATGACCAGGGCGTCGGCGGCGGGGCGGGTCGGGGAGGCGGCCCGCCCGCTGTCGAGGGCGTCCCGGCGGGCCAGGGTCTCGGCGGTCTCGCCGCCGCCCTCGGCGTCGCCGGTGCGCCGCCGGGCCCGCTCGTGCTCGGAGGCGGTCAGGAACACCTTGACGTCGGCGTCGGGCCACACGACGGTCCCGATGTCGCGGCCCTCGACCACGATCCCCCCGACCCCGACCAGGGAGCGCTGCAGCCCGACCAGCAGCTCGCGGACCGCCGGGACGGCCGAGACCGCCGAGACGGTGGCGTTCACCTCGGGCGTGCGGAGCGCCAGGCCCGGCTCGACCCCGTCCAGCAGCACCCTGGCCACGCCGGCCGGGCCGGGTGGGAGCTCGAGGGCGAGGTCCACGGCCTTGGCGGCGTCGGCGACCGCCTCGGGGTCGTCGACCGGGACCCCCCGCCGCAGCAGTGCGAGGGTCAGGGCCCGGTAGGTCGCCCCGGTGTCCAGATAGCGCAGACCGGCCCGCTCGGCGACCCGCCGGGCGACCGTGCTCTTGCCCGACCCGGCCGGCCCGTCGATGGCGACGACGACGCCGCCGGCGCCCTCGGCAGGCTCGTCCCCACCCAACCCGACCACCTTCACCCCTGCCTCCCTACTCGACAAGCCGACCACGCCCTCCAGACCCGACCCCGGCCGGCCGACGGCCCGGTAGCCGGTCCCCGACACCTGCCCGTCGACGGTCCACCGGCCGGACAGTCCGGCGGTCCGCCGGCCCAGCGGTCCGACGGTCGGCGACCCGTCGGCCCAGCGGCCGGACAGTCCAACGATCCAAACAGGTGCCCGCCAACGGTCCCGACCAATGGCCAACGCCCGCCCGGAGACCGCGACCGGCTGGGCCTCAGCCGCCGACCGTCCGCCTCCACCGAGGAGACCATATCCGCAGCGCAGTCTACTCGCTGGCAGACGCCCCCATCCCTGCCCATTCGGACCAACCAACACAACCAACAAATCTCTATGTCGATAGGGTGCTTAGGAGATTCCTCCACGAAGTGACAGAGGCCGGTCGGGTCAGGGAGCGCCGGTGCCCTCATGCGCGGGCCAGCCGGCGACCTCGAGCGCGTCGATGGCGGCGGTCAGGGCGTCACGCCCAGCGACCCAGATGCGCAGGGCGCCGCGGCCGCCCTGCAGCTCGTGGTCGATGGCCAGGTCCTCCACGTTGACCCCGGCCGCCCCCAGGGCGTGGAACACCGCGGCCAGGCTGCCCGGACGGTCGGCGACGTGGACCACCACCTCACGCAGGCCGCGGGGGGAGGAGCCGGGCTTGGTCGGGATGCGCAGGCGTGCCGCCCTGGCCGCGGCCAGCTCCTCGCGCAGGCCGGCCCGGTCCCCCTCGGCGACGAGCTTCCGCAGCACCTCAAGCCGGCTGGTCAGCACGTCCAGCGCGGCCACGATGCTCGGACCGTTGGTGGCGCAGATGTCGACCCAGAGGTCCGGGTCGCTGGCGGCCACGCGCGTGGTGTCCCGGAACCCGCTGGCGACCAGACGACGCAGCGCCGCCGGCGACTCCACCTGGGCCACCGCGCCCATGAGGGCGGTCGCGGCCAGCTGGGGCAGGTGGCTCGCGAACGCGGCGACCTGGTCGTGCAGCTCCGGGTCGAGCATGAGGGGCCGCCCGCCGAGGTCCCGCACGAACGAGGTCAGCCGCCGCAGCGCCTGGTGGTCGACGTGCGGTGACGGGGTGAGCACCCAGGCCGCGCCATGGAACAGGTCCACCCGGGCGGCCCGCGCCCCCCGCTCCTCGGACCCGGCCATGGGATGACCGGGGATGACGCGCCGCAGATCGATTGATGAACGTTGAAGCTCAGCTAGAAGGTGCAGCTTCGTGCTCCCCACGTCGGTGAGCACGGCCTCGGGATTGGCCGCATGGGCGCGGGCGAGCACGGCGGCCAGCGAACGGACGGGTGTTGCGGCCACGATCAGGTCGGCGCCCTCGGCCGCCTCCTCGACGGAGCGGGCGCGGCCGGTGATCGCCTCCCGTTCGAGGGCGTCGCGAAGCTCCCGCCGGTCGTTGTCGGCCCCGACCACCTCGGCGACCCCGGCGGCGCGGGCGGCCAGTCCCACCGAGGCCCCGAGCAGCCCGGTGCCCACGATGGCCAGCCGCCGCGGCCATTCGTGGGTCGACGTCATCGGCTGGCTCCGGACGTCGTCGATGGCCGCTGGACGGTCGATGTCATCGCGTTCACTCCGGCAGGTCGTCGCGTAGGTGCTTGGCACGGTGCAGGTAGACGTGGCGCAGGCTGGCTCTTGGCAGCGTGGAGTAGCAGTGGACCAGGACCCGGATCGTGTTCGGGTTGCCGCCGATGACGTCGAGCTCGCCGGCGCAGAGCAGGGGCACGTCACCGAGCCCGAGCTCCCTGGCCGCCAGCGCCGGGAACGCGCTGCGCAGGTCCCGGGTCGAGGTGAAGATGATCGAGACCAGCTGGTCGTGCTCCACGCCGTTGCGTTCGAGCAGCGTGGACAGCAGCTCGCCGGTGCGCCCCATCACGGCGTCGGCGGTGTCGGCCTCGACCGTCGTCGCTCCGCGCAGCGCGACCAGCCGCTCGTCGCTCATCGGCCGGCCCTCCGACGCCATCGCTTCATCGACATAGCTATAGGTCGCCATGTAGATAGATTGATTCGTCCACTCATAGTCCTGCTGCCTTGTAGAGGGTCCTGACCTCCTCGGGCCGCAGAGGCCGGTACTCCCCGGGCGCCAGCCCGGTCAGGCGGATCGGCCCCACGGCGGTGCGGACCAGCCGGCGCACGGGCGCGCCCACCGCGTCCAGCAGCCGTCGCACCTCCCGGTTGCGACCCTCGACCAGGACGACCTCGATCAGGCGACGCCGGCCCGAGCCGGCCACCACCCTGACCCGGGTCGGCCTGGCGAGGCCGTCCTCCAGCTCGACCCCCTTGCGCAGGCGGCCGGGGGCGTCGGCCGGCAGTCGCTCGACCTCGGCCAGGTAGCGCTTCTCGATCGCGTACCTGGCATGGGTGAGCCGGTAGGCCAGCGGCCCGTCGTTGGTGAGCAGCAGCAACCCTTCGGTGTCCCGGTCGAGGCGCCCGACCGGGAAGACCCGCGGCTGCTCAGGGACCATCCCGACCACGGTCGGCCGGCCGGCCGGGTCCGCCGCCGTGCTCACCACCCCGGCCGGCTTGTTCAGCAGCCAGTAGCGGCGGCGCTCGTCCAGCACCACCCGGGACCCGTCCACCTCGACGCGGTCGCTGCGGGGATCGACGCGCCGGCCCAGGTCGTGCACCACCTCGCCGGCAACCGACACCCGACCCGCCCGGACCAGCTCCTCGACCGCCCTCCTCGAGCCCAGGCCAGCCCCGCTCAACGCCTTGTTGAGCCGAACCGACCCTCCCCCATCGGCGGCCGACCCGTCGGTGGCCCCGCTCGCCGACGACGGCTCCCGATCCGGGTCGCGGGCGCCTCCGCTCGACCCGGCGCGCCTCGACGAACCTCCGGCCGCCCGGCCCGCATCTCCCCGCCCGGTACGACCAGTCGGTCGACCCCTCTCCTCTTCCCCACCGG
>Ga0307290_10000558_pt1 | contig 12420 bp, 7 predicted proteins | sample ER_DNA_144_FD_194472 | JGI IMG/M metagenome (GOLD analysis project Ga0307290, IMG submission 194472) | Bulk soil microbial communities from the East River watershed near Crested Butte, Colorado, United States - ER_DNA_144 | ecosystem: Environmental > Terrestrial > Soil > Floodplain | place: USA... | reverse complement strand
TCCAGCCCGCAACCACACCGCCCCAAGTGACCGCCGACGACCTAGAACGTGACCAGATCCAAACTGCACCAACACTCGCACTGATGCCCACGGCTACTGCCCAACCAATGACGATCCCCTTGAGGTTAAGCAGCCCAGCGAGTGCTAGACCCCCCACTGCGATCAAATAGCAGAATCGCTGCAGTAGCATTGTCAAGTTGTACGCCACAATGTGGTGCTGACCGAGATTGATCCCGCGAATCAACGAAGCGAAGACTTCAAGAGCCAACACACAAATGAAGAATGGAGCCATCCATCTCATGACGCCGGGTACCGCTCTGGTCCATACTGGGATCGTACCAACGAGCATCAGTCCTGTCAGAATGCACAGGATGATGGATCGAACGAGCAGGATCCTTCCAGCACCCTCTCGACTGGCGGACGTAAGGACGTTTCCCTCGAATTGCCCGACGCTCGCCGCCACCACGCCCAAACCAATTGCCGCGGCGAAGACCGCGTAGAACCCTTGACCGGTTGGGCCTAGTGCTCGGGCGATCAGTACCCCAGTAAGGATCGAGGCCACGCTTTGAAACACCTGCGTTGTAAATGTTTGTAGAAACGCCCAGCCCACCCTCATGGAATTGCGACGCACAATGGAGGATGACTCTGGCAGTAATCCGAGGAGCTCACGCCGACCGGCGCGCCGCCAGCAGAGCGATCAAAGCTAGGGGATACCCAAATCCGGTGAGGGTTGTCGTAAATACGTCGAGTTGGCCGATCTGCGCAAAGACCGTGGCAGCAATTGTGAGGCCAAGGAATACTCCCCGTACGCTATCGGAGTTCACTCCTCGGAACCGGTCGTCAAGATAGGCCACCAACACTCCATAGAGAGCCGCGCCCAAGATTGCGCCTGTCCAGCCGAAATTGATGAAAAATTCACCATACGCCCCGATCCGTTGCCCAGAATACGTACCCATCTCATCAGCCAGGATGGCTGCGCTGCTTTGCCCGTAAATGGCTGCCTTGTCAATCCCCACCACGTTCCACAGTACTGACGGCATTAGAGGGACGATTGCGCTTCCAAAGCTCGCTCCGGCAAGGAGTCGGTCGCCCGCTCCGTAATGGACAAGCGCCCAGGCCAACTCTCGGAATTCAACGAAGGTGAAGTACATGACAAGCCCGATTGGGCCAAGTAGCGATGCGCTCGCATCCCTTTCGCGCCAGTACCCCGCCAAGGCCACCACACCCAATAGACAGATTGCCGCGACGGCGATGCGGCCTAAAGAGAGTCTCTGACGCAGACGGTTCCACAGCAGCACTGCCACCCCGAAGGGCAGCACCACAAAAAAGCGCGGCCCGTACACGCTGACCATCGCCAAGCTCGCCAAGCCAACTCCGTAGAGCCCCAGCGTCGCTTGTCGAGCGGCCGCCTGCACCCCAACCAATATCGCTACGACCCCACCCAACATGGACAGGCGATACCAAATGCCAGCGAGCACCGGGAATTCGATCCTAGTGTTTGCGGGGTCCCCAGTGAACAAGGGAACGTAGCCGATTCTCTGAAGGGCTATCGCGGTGCCGACAAGGGCAACCACGAAGACAAGATAGGTGACCAGCCTGAGGCGCAGCCAATCCCACACTAGAACTGTGTTCTGAGTCTTTCTTTGCCTGCGAAGATAACGGGCGGCTATCACTGCCGCGACCAGAGAGACGCATGTGCATACTGCAACGAAGTAGGCTGCCCTTTCAACTTCCGCCCTGTAAGCCGGGTACAACTGGGTTGCTGCCCAATAGTTCCCAGACCCAACAACCGTCATCGCCAAGGCGAATCCAGCGCACAAAAACGGGACCGAGCTGAGTGACCAGGGCCGGCCCACTCCATAGACGAGCAGAAGGAGGTTCAGCCCCCATATGGCCGCCGCCACGAATCCAAGTGACCAACTCGGCCAGACTGCACCAAGAACGTCCGAATCCAAGCTGGCGACCATGGCAAGTGCAATCCAGAAACCAAGAACCCCCACAAGGACAATCGGGGTCCGTGCCCAGCGAGAGTGCAGTACTACTTCCGACTGATTCATCTCAGGGAGTTTCGAGGACCATGAACTCTCACGGCGTTCAGTCTCCGGCCCGGTCCGCAGCACCGGCCTTGAGGATCGTCCAATCATTCCTGCTATTCCGAATGCGCCGGAGCCACATCTGCATCGGTCGAGGAACAACCGCGAATGCACGATAACGCCAGTATAGAAGACGTTGCTTGCTGAGATAACGACCGCCATAGCGCGCTCGCACAGCAAGCGTTTCCCTCCAGTGTGCCTCAACGAACGCGGATGACTTAGCGTTCATGTGCAGCCGAAATCCCGCCAGCGTCACCGGTAAGTACATCGTTTGCGACGCCATGGAGAGACGAAGCAGGAGATCGTAATCCATGGAGTAGTGTAGGCGATCGTCGATCAAGCCGACACGTCGCACCACGTCCGCCCGATAGAGGGACGCAGGCTGGGCGATGTATCGGATTTGGCCGTCGCGGAGCAGCCGCTTCAAGTCGGTGGAACCACCCCGCCCACGGCCGAGTTCGGCTCCGTCCTCGTCCAGATACACCCAGTCCCCATAGACCAGCCCGACCGACGGGTTTTGCCGAAATGCGCGTACGGCGTGTTCAACAGCGCCCGGTAGAAGGATGTCATCTGAATTGAGGTAGGCCAAAATATCGCCGGTAGCCCGACGCCAGCCCTTGTTGATGGCATCCGACTGCCCGCGATCCTTTTCGCTACACCACCATGCAAGGCGGTCAGAGTAACGCTTGATGATATCTACGGTGCCGTCCTGCGACCCCCCATCGCAAACGATATACTCAATGCGTGTGTAGCTCTGGGCTAAGACCGATCTGATTGTGGTTTCGACGAACTCTGCCTGGTTGTAGGACGGAGTGACGATCGAAACCAATGGGCCGGACATCAGGTCCACCCCCAAGGTCGCGCTACCTCTCGCCCGCTCTCCGCGATCGCGTGCTGATACAACGCGGCGGCAGTGCGCGCGGCGTAGTCAAGCGTGAGACTCTCCGGCAGCAAGCTGGCTCGTTTCTTCGGCGCTCGTTCCAGTGTGTCTCGTAGGGCCGAAGCCAGGGCGGCAGGATCATCATCAACGCAGGTCGAGCCTACGGGGACCTCCTTGAAGATGTCCAAGTCCCCAACAGCAACGGAGACTACCGGTACTCCGCATGCAAGAGCTTCCTTCGTCGCCGTTGGTCCGCCCTCAAACATCGAGGTAACGATCATGGCGTCCGCGGCGGCGTAGTACCAGGGCATTTCGTCGGCTGGTTGGCCGTTAACCACCCACAATCGGGCCTTCGGTATCCAATCGCGCAGCAGCGAAGCGGCCGCCTCTGCAAGCCACAAGCGCTTCCTGGGTTCCCAAGCACTGTGGGGAAAAATGATCAAAACCTCGTCCTTGGTCATCCCTAAGCGCTCGCGCGCCGCCTCGCGTGGCAAAGGTCGAAAGAGTGAGGGATCTACAGCGTCTCGGATCACTTCCGTCTTGGCACGCAGCCTTCTGGTCCAAAGCCGCTCCCGCAAAGTCTTGGAGACTGCAATGCACCGAGTGCTACGCCACGCCACGTACTGTGACGCGAGAATCCCCAGTCGACTCTTCAAGGTGATGCGCCCCGACGCACCGGGCGTGCCGGTCAGATCGTCCCCATTAAATGTCGTGACAATGGGCACCGATGTGTGCGGGATCGCGAGCCCACTATACCCAAAATGCACGTGGATTACGTCGGGATTGATGAGCCGAATCGCTTCCGCAACCCGCTGGCGAGAGAAGAGGTATCGGCCCGGGCTACCAACGCCGAGCTCGACTAATTCAACGCGGTGCACAAGTCGTCGCAGGGCCGTTGCCAAACGCGGAACAACCAGCCCTCGCAGTGGAAAGGCGACCGAGGGATGCATACTGGTGACGAACAGAATCGTGAGTCGAGCTGGGTCGAGACCTTGAGTCACGGCATGGTGACGGTCGCGATGGACAGATGCATGGGGCCACCATTGTCCTGGCGAATGAACACTAACTGGTCATCGACGAGGGCTGCATAGAAGAGATTCGAAGACACTCCTCCAAGTACTTCCCGCTCGACCTGCCAGTGTGCGCGATCTGTGCTCACCGCACTCCAGACGGCATCTCTGCCACCAGGAATCGCACGATCAGTTGCCGTGAACAACATCCGCCACAGTCCCGGGGCAATCTCGCGGATCGTGGGGCTGTAGACGGATCCCTGCCACCCCGGCGGCATGTCCCGTGTCGTAAGCACTGGACCCACGTAGGTCCAGTCAAGTTGATCCATGGAACGCCACTCCGTGATCTGCCATTTCGTGGTCTCGGGCGGTGTGATGTGCTCGAACGACGCGACGATCATCCGCCACTCGCCGCTGGGCAGACGGTCCACGACCATACCCTCCCCGGCAGGCCACGGTGGCCATGACACGCCACTCCCTCCGTTGCTGAGACGAACGCCCGGTTCCTTTGTCCACGTTCGACCATCCGCTGAGACGGCCGAGAATACCTGCCAACCGTAGCACTTATTACTGCCGGCCGCATAGAACATCCGCCAGCCGATACTGTCTGATCGGGGGACGATCACCACGTTTTCGATACCTTGTCCCTGTGGACTGCAGATGTCGTCGTCGTGTCTGATCGCGACTCCGTCGTACCGGAACTGATTCCCCCCAAGCCAAACAAGTCGGTGAAGGTCACCACGCGTGTACCCACTCGAATCCGTTACTCCGGAAAATGCGGTGTAGTACACCTCAAGCTCTCCACTCGCGTTACGTCGCACCGAGGGTGCCCACGTGTTCCCGGGTTGGCCTGGCAGCGTGTCCGCTATCACGAACTCGCCAAGCGGCGAGCTCGCGATCGGAGCCACAGCGACAGTTACCGGGATCCGAGTCGAAGCCGCGCCAAGGGTGAAGAGAAGCGTATCATACCCAGAACGCTGGATGCGCACGTCTCCGCAAGTGGCACCCGCAACAGTTCCGACCACAGTCGCGATGAGAGAAGGATTCTGGGCCACGACGAACCCGTTGCGGTCGAACGCCTGACACGCGAGCGGCAGCACCGCGCCCACTGGCAGCGTCACGATTGGCTTGTCGAAGGTCACAGCCCCCGTCAGGGTCGTGGCAATCTGTTGCACGTCGACGACCACGTCCCTCACAACCCCCGCCACAGCGAAGGTTGCGTGCGTTATCCCATTCTCTTGCGCGCGTAGCGTTGTCGAATCCAGCGTCGCCGCAACCCCCGGATCGGCCACAACTACGCTCGTCATCGTGCCAGCCACAGGAGAACCAAGCGAGTCCAGAGCTACTCCGACCACGGTTTGCGTGTCGCCCAGCGCCACGAAGTGGATTGTATCGCTTGGCACCGCGACGCGAACCGCACGCTGTTGAACGCGCACGACGACCGGCACCGTGAACCCGTCCGCCGCAACAGAAACCCGCGTCGATCCGTTACCCATCGCGCGAATCCGGCCGCTCCCGTCGACTCGGGCAATGGCCGAATCTTCGACCGCATACGAGACAGGAGCCGTCGCTACGACGAACCCCAGGCGATCAAGCGCCGACCCCGACACCGGCTGCTCGGCGTTCAGCGATTCGAGCAGCACGCTATCCCTATCCACTCTGACCGAGACGACGCGTTGCGCGACGACGACACGCACCGTATCAGACGGTCCATCAGTTGATTCCCCGATGAGCAACGCTGAGCCATTGCCCGCCGAGTGCGCGACGCCGTTGCTGGCAACCGCAATGACCAGCGAGTCGGTCGAGCGGTACATAGTCCGTGTGGACGCATCGGCAACGAGCGCGCCCAATCGGTCCCGTCCGACCACGGCGAGCGCGGACGCATCATGGAGGGCATCAAACGCGAGCGTATCGACGTCGAGGGCAAGCGCAGCGATCCGCTGCTGTACCGTCACATCGGTCGTCGTCGCAGTGCCCGTTTCTGCATCGCGAATGGTCAATGTCGCATGACCGGGCGCCGCGGAGTGCAGCGTCCCACCCGACCCGAGCTGCGTGACACTGGAATCGCTCACTTCGTACGAGAGGACGGCATCGGCAACCCGATAACCGAGGCGATCCCGGGGGGTGACCGCTGGGGTGATCGTGTCACCAAGCGCGTCAAACACGACTGGGCTCACGTCAATCGTGCGCACGAGCTGGCGAACCACGACGGGCACGCTGGCCATCAGGCCGGTCGCGGGATCGCGCACCGTGACGATCGTGACACCGGGCGTGACAGCCCTGAGCAGTGTGGGATCGGTCAACTGCGCGACCTGGTCGTCCTGGATCTGAAAGACGACAGCAGGCTGAACAACCGTGAAGCCGAGGCTATCGCGGGCAACCGGATAGAGCGTCGTCGTGTCCCGTAACGCGTCGAATCGAATCGTGTCCCGAACGAGACCGAGTGATGCAATGCGTTGATCCACCGCAAGCGTCACCGAAGCGGTCGCGGCCCCGAGCTGGAGCTGCAAGCTCGCCGCGCCCCGTGTGAGCGAGCGCAGCTGTGTGCCCTCCAGACGCACCACCGCGGTATCAGTGACCGACAGCGCGGCCGTGGTATCGAGAATCTCCCGGCCGCGATCGTCGCGCACCACATACGCAACCGGCAACTGAGCACCGAGACTCGAGAACACGAGCGTGTCGCGCACGGGAACGATCGCCGCCACGAGCTGCGTCACGTGCAACGGCAGCCAGGTCGCAACACCGTGACTCGCAACCTGCACAATCGCCCGGCCCCGACGCGGACCGCCAATCACGTCCGCACCAGTCGCCGACGCGACGGTCGTGTCGCTCACCGTCGTCACCACATCGGGCGCCGGAAAGACGTTGCCGTATGGATCGATCGCATCGACATGGAGCGCGAGCGTGTCGCCGACGCGCAGCACGCTGTCCGCCGTCAGGTGCAAGCCGGCAACCAAATACGGCACGGCGCGAGCCCGCACGTCGAGCTCGGTCTCGTGATGTCGCGTTTGAACGGTGATATGCAGACGCTGCTCTTCGGAGGCGTTGGTGCCCAGCGCCCAGACGGCCGTCGCCTCGCCCGCGGTATTGGTCTCGCTGACGGCATTGCCGACACCCGACCGCTGCCCGATGGCCTCCCACGCGACCGATGCGCCGGGCACCGGATGGCCCGCGTCGTCGCGGATCTTGATCCGGATCCGCGGCAGCGCCTCACCCGGCGCTCCGCTCCACACGGTGTCCGCGCTCCCGCCGTCGAGCGTGACGGTCATAGAACTCGGCCCCACCGGATCATCCAGGCACGCGACGAGGACGAGCGCGAGCGCGACTGTGGCGTAGCGTACAAACCGATCAAACATTCGGCACACCGTTTCCAAGGGCGCGTGCCTCTTGAGCAACCCTCAGGCCCGGTGTCACACGATCTATGGTCGCGCGTGAAGTGGTTACGGTACAATCAGTTAGCGCATGCCACGTCGCGCGGGCGGTTGCACGCGATCTCGCGTACTGCATCAGTCTCGGCACAATACTGGCCGCGATCATGCCGACTCGGCCCCTCTGAGCCACGACTCGAGCACGTACAGACTCATCAGCTGACGCTCGCGCGGGAGGGAGCCGTGAGTCGCGTCCTTGAGGAGCCCGCGCACCGCATCGCCCGCCAGGTAATGCGGCGCGACCGCGCCCGGCCCCAACAGGAACTGCTCCGCGTCGCGCGCCCGCCACTTCCCGAACCACGTATCGAGCGGCGTCGAAAACCCCAGCTTGCGACCGGTCCGCCCCTTCCATCCCGTCAGCGCGGGGCGCAGCGCAGCCGGCACGAGCTGCTCGACTGCGGCCCGGTACAGCCACTTCCGCTCACCCAGCCGCGAGATCTTGTACTCGCCCGGCATGTGCTCGATGAGCGCGAGAAACTCCAAATCGAGGAACGGCACGCGCAACTCGACGCCCGACGCCATCGAGGTGTGGTCGGCAATGATCAGCAAATCATCGGCGAGCGAGAGCCGCGCATCGACGATGAGCAGACGGTTGACCGCATCACCGCCATTGGGCGCGGGCAACCACTTCCGGACCGGCTCGACCAACGCCGCCAGCTGCGAGCGATGTCCGGTGAGCGCGACCGCCTCGGCGGGGCTGAATACCGCCAGCGTCTCGACGAACCGGCTGGCCTCCTCCGGCGTGTCGGCAATGCGGCGCAATCGGGATACGCGATCGGAAGCCAGCCACTGCTCCGGCACGGCACGCAGCACCGGGCGCAGCGCGCGCGCCAACGGATAAAACCGGGCCGCGACGTGCCGCGGATAACCGCCGAGCGGTTCGTCGGCGCCCTGCCCTGTGAGCACGACCTTGCGTTTGCCCTTCACGGCCCCGCACAGCAACCCGAGCAGCAGCGCGCTCGAATTGGCGATCGGCTCGGCGAGCGCCGTCACCTGCCGCGGCCAGGCGGCCAGATAGTCCGCTTCCGTGACGGCGACTTCGGTCAGCGGAACCTGGAGCACCTCGGCCGCGCGCCGCGCCGCGGCGAGCTCGTCGAGATCGCGCTGACCCGTGAACCCGATCGCGAATGCCGCGGGCGCTGTGTCGAGCGCATCCCGCATGATTCGCGTGACTACGGTCGAGTCGACTCCGCCCGACAGCAGCGAACCGACCGGGACGTCGGACATGAGCTGGCGGCGGACCGCGGCGGTGAGACCGGCGCGCAGCGCTTCCTCCCACTCGCCGCGCGTCTGCGGGAGTGCCGCTGGCGTGAACCGCGTCTCGAATGCGGCGAACACCGGTTCATCCGGCAGCTCATCCAGAATCAGCTGGCAGAAGTGGCCCGGCGGGACTTTCCAGGCATTCCGGTAGAACGTGCCCGGCGAGGGGACGAAGCGATAGACGAGATACTCGTCGAACGCTTCCTGCCGGAGGTCGCTCTCGAGCAAACCGGCGCTGCGCGCCGCCGCGAGCTCGCTCGCAAACCACCAATCGCGCCGGGTGACGCCGATGTAGAGCGGCTTGACGCCAGCCGGGTCGCGAGCCAGCCAGAGCGAGGGACGGCGCGAGCGGAGGTCGAGGAGCCCGAACGCGTAGATCCCGTTGACGCGCTTGAGCAACGCGGGCCCCCACTGCTCCCACCCGTGCACCAGGATTTCGGTATCGGCGCGAGTCCGGAACTGGTGACCGAGCCGCTCCAGGTCCCGACGTAAATCCAAATGATTGTAGAGCTCGCCGTTCAACACCACCCAGATCGTCTCGTCTTCGTTGGGCATCGGCTGCGCGCCACCGGCGACATCTACGATGCTGAGGCGGCGGTGACCGAGCCCGATCGAGCGGCCGTGAGAATAATGGTAGCCGGAGCCATCCGGCCCCCGATGCGCAAGCGCCATCGTTAGTCGCTCGAGCAGCGACCCGACATCTTGGCCTGCTGCACCGATTACTCCTGCGATGCCGCACATTGCTGTTAGGCTAGGAGCGAATTCGGCGGCCCAGGATGATTTCTCGGGCCACGAGGTTTACAAACTTCATATCGTGGATGAGATAGCGCCGCCACATACGCCGTGGTTCTTGCAAGAAACGCCAGAACCACTCTAGACCCGCGTGTTGCATCCATTCGGGCGCGCGCCGCGTCACGCCGGCTACTACGTCAAATGACCCTCCCACTCCCATGATGAAGGGGACACCCATTGCACGAGCATGCTGATGCGCAAAGATCTCCTTCTTAGGAGAGCTAACACCTATGAACAGGAGGTCGGGCTTGGCCATTTGGATTTGTTCAACGACTGCCTTCTCCTCATCCGCCGAGGCCCAATATCCATGGCGATAGCCGGCGATCTGTAATGCAGGAAACCGCACTCGATAATTCGCGACCATCTTTTCAAGGACGGCTCCTCTTGCGCCGAGAAAGTAGACCCTCCAGCCTCGCTGCTCCGATCTCTCGACCAAAGCCTGCATGAGGTCAATTCCGGCGACGCGTCCCTTCATACGTCCGCCGAGCAACTGGGCTGCCCACACTACCGGTTGGCCATCGACGCTGATTAGGTCTGCCTCTTCGATTATTCGACGCAAGGCTGCATCCGAGCGTGCCTTAAGAAGCTTGTCAACGTTTATGGCGACATGGCGATGCGGGGTCCCACTCCTCACAAACAGCTCGATCCGGTTCAGCGTCTCCTCAAGCGAGAGATTGTCGATCGGGCAATTGAGCACGCGCATTCGGCTGGAAACGTCCTGATCCATAGTTAGGCTCGGGGCGCGCTGGGCGTCCCCGATCTTCCGATCGGATTCCGCACAGACAGTGAAGTGCCAAGTCGGTCGGGTTTTCACGAGCGGACAGGCGGTCGAAGCACTGTAACCAGTCTACGGTATAGGGCCCGCTTCGCCTTCTCAGTGCTTCGAGCAAGTCGAATTAGGGCCCCGGAGCCTTCATAGATCGCAATTGATCGCGAGCGAAAATCAGGAGTCTTCTCGAAGGTGTCGAGGTATGGGGTCAGGCGATTGGCAAACTGCGAGTCCGCGAATAGACGACGGTCGAACTCGAGTTCCAAGCCCATACCAGCGGCTCGGGCACGGTCAACAGCCGAGTCGAGGCGTCCGACAGAAAGATCTGGATGAAAGAAATAGTTCGGCTGAAGCCAAGCTTCATCAAATCCAAACGATCGCCAATCTCCGGCGCCAGCCGCACCGTAGGACGGGATCCATAGGAAACGCAGGCCCAGTCTGTGGACAGTGTCGGCCACACGCGAAACGAGGATCGTGTCGAGTGAGGTGATGCCTTCATTGAGCCAGTAGAAGCCGTAGAGCGAAAGGTTCGATACGTGACGGGACTCGACACGCCGCACCACGTCACGCAGGTAGGCCTCAACGACAGCCACTCGCCCAGAATCATGCTTTACGTCGTATCGTCGACCATCATAAATGAGCGTGTCGTTTCGTGGGTCCGGATACGGCACCATCACGGCAACAGAAAGCGGTCGGATTGTTGACGCACCGGAGATTCCCCTCGCAGCTGCGGAGTCGAGTCGAGTCAGAGGACCAGTGGGAGCAGTGAGGGAGTCGAGGTAGAGCGTCCAATCAGAACCACGCGATGGCGCACCATTCGGAAAAGGCATGTAGTACCGGCCCGACACGGCGTGATACTCAAGCAGGATCGCGCCATCACACAGAGGGCCCGCGGCATTCCCCACCGTATCGATGATCATCGTGAGGTGGACGAGGTCGTCGATCGTGTATGCAGGTCGATCAGGGCCACCAGTGTATAGCAATACCCAACGGGAGGGTGCCGCGAGGTCGTACCTGAAACCAGCAATAATTGACGCGATGAGTGCGCCAGTAACGCCAGCTCTCAATGCGCGCCGCGCATCCAGAGCACGACTCCGACGGTGCGGAACAGAATGGCGATGTCGCCGAGCACGGACCAGCTGCGGATGTATTGCGTCTCGAGTGCGACTATCTGCTCGAAATCCGTGATCTGGTTTCTCCCCGCAACCTGCCACGGCCCGGTGATGCCCGGCTTCACGTCGAATCGGGCATAATGGTGCGCTTCGTACAGATCGACTTCCGATGGAAGCGGTGGCCGTGGGCCTACGAGCGACATCTCCCCCTTCAGCACGTTGAAGAGCTGCGGCAATTCGTCGAGACTGGTACGCCGCAACCAGCCGCCCAGGCGAGTCAGACGCGGATCACTCAGGATCTTGAAGAGGCGTCGATCAGGGTAAATGCTCTGCTCCTGCAACGCTTCCCGACGCTCCTCCGCACCCGCTACCATCGTCCGGAATTTGAAGATCCTGAACAGGCGGCCGCCTCGCCCCACGCGGTTCTGCCGGAAGAAGACGGGACCCTTTGAGTCTCTTTTCACCAGAGCTGCAAGCAGCAACATGATCGGCGACGCGACCACCAGCGCGACGCTCGCGCCGAGCAGGTCCACGAACCGCTTGATGATCAACTGGCCGCCCCGCAGCGTCGGCGTGGTCAGCTCGACCAGCGGCTGATCGCGACGCCACACGAGCTTGGGCTCGACGCCCGCAATCTCGATGCTACGCGGCACGGCCAACACCTTGCAGCCCGACGTCAACGCGGCATCCACGATGTCGTGAAACCGCGAATCGCTTAGATATCCGCAGACGACCACCGCCTCGGCGCTCGTGTCGTGCAACACCGCCGCGAAGTCCACGATATGGCCCAGCGCGGACGGAGCGGGAGGGATATGCGTATCTACGAACCCGATCGGCCGGTACTCAGAGTCCCGATCGAACGCGGAGCTGGCTGTGGTCTCGCGGCACGCTTCCGCGGGGCCCACGAACAGCGTCCGCAACGTGTCCTGCGGTCGCGGCCGGACCCGGTCCACAACCGAGTCGAGCAGCCGGCGCTCCATCATCAGACCCAGCCACACCAGCACCGTCGTCAGCCCATACTGCAGCGCGACCAGTTCGACCCCGCGACTCCAAATCGTCATCCACAGGGGCAGCGC
>Ga0307290_10000552_pt1 | contig 12485 bp, 11 predicted proteins | sample ER_DNA_144_FD_194472 | JGI IMG/M metagenome (GOLD analysis project Ga0307290, IMG submission 194472) | Bulk soil microbial communities from the East River watershed near Crested Butte, Colorado, United States - ER_DNA_144 | ecosystem: Environmental > Terrestrial > Soil > Floodplain | place... | reverse complement strand
TCGGCCATCGCGATGCGCAGGCAGTCGTCGCGCCGCCGGAAGTGGAACCCGGACTCCGCCTCAATCACCATCGGCAGATCGCCGGGCAATCCCTCCACCGGACGGGTTTCGAGCAGCTGGCGCGCAAGCGGCCGAATCGGCAGGTCGACGCCGAAGTCGCCGGAGTAGGCACCTGCCGCGATGACGAGCACGTCTCGCTCGAGCTCGCGTGCATCGGTCCACTCGTGGACAGCGACCCCGAGCTCGGCGGCGCGCCGAACGACCTCACGTGTGAGCGCCGGCGGATCGGCGACGCCGTCGGTCGCGCAGAACACCGCGCCCAGCACGTCGTCCGCCGCCAGTCCCGGTACGAAGCGGGGATCGACCTTCTCGACCGGCACGCCGAGCTCGGACTGCAGCTCGCGCCGCTCTTCCAGGTCCGCGAGACCAGCTTCGGTCGTGGCGAGAAAGAGATAGCCGACCTGTTGAAACCACGAGGCGCCGAGCTCCTCGAAGAAGGCGATCGACTCCTGCGTGAGGCGCACCTCGGCGGCGGACGAGAACTGCTGGCGCACCCCACCCATCGCCTTCCCCGTCGAGCCGGAGGCGATCTCCGCGCGGTCCGCGAGCACCACGTCGCGCGCACCGAGGAGCGCGAGGTGGTAGGCGATGCAGGCTCCTACGGAACCGGAACCGGCGACGACGATTCGAGCCATTGCTCGAGCGCCCTCCGCTCTCCGTCGGTCAGTAGCCGCAGCGGCCGCCGCACGTCGGGACCGAGCGGAACGCCGCGTCTCGCCACCACGAACTTCGCGGCCGCCCGGAACGGGAACCGTTCAAGGGCGGCACGCACCGGGCCGAGGTCGGTGCTCCCCGGATCCCGCACAGCTGCGGCGACGAGCTCCGGAAACGTCGAAGCGAGCGCCGACACAGCGCCGATAGCGCCAGCCGCAAGCCCTTGCGGCAGCAGCGCCTCGGGGCCGACGAAGACGTCGAGTCCTTCGATCAGGTAGGGCGCGAAGCGCTCCCAGGGTGTGTCGGACACCTTCAGCCCGCGAAAGTTCGGCGCCGCTTCGCGCAGTCGCTGCACCACCGCAACGGGGACGGGGTAGCCACTCCTCGCGGCGAACTCGTAGACGTAGAAAGGGGTCGGCGCGCAGGCACGCGCGGCGGCATCGAAGTGCGACAAGAGCTCAGTCTCGTCGAGCGTGAAGTACGGGGGCGCCATCACGGCGACGCCGTCGGCCCCGATATCTGCGGCGTGAGCAGCGAGCTGCACCGTGTCCCACGTCGACTGTGCGCCGCAGTGCACCGCCACGAGCAGGCGTCCGTTCGCGGCCTCCACGAAGAGCTGCGCCGCGCGAAGGCGCTGCTCCAGGGGGAGGAGAAAACCCTCGCCGGTCGTGCCGAGAGCGAGCACACCGTCCACCCCACCCGCGGCCAGGAAATCCACGTAAGGCGCGATCACGTCCTCGTCGAGAGACTCGCCGGCATCCCTGAGCGGTGTCAGCGCCGCCGCCAGTGCTCCTCGCAGCATGGACCAACTCTAAGCTGAAGCCGTGGCTGGGCTGAAGATCGAACGTGACGGGCACGTCCTCCGGGTCACGCTCGCGCGCCCCGAGCGCCGCAACGCCTTCGATGCCGCGCTGATCGCCGATCTCACAGAGGCGTTCGAGGGCATCGGCGACGCCCGCGTCGTGGTCCTCGCCGGCGAAGGCAAGAGCTTCTGCGCGGGCGCAGACGTCGAGTGGCAGCGGTCGGCGATCGATCTCTCATTCGCAGAGAACGTCGAGGACGCGCTGAGGCTCTACAGGATGTGCGAGACGATCGACCGGTGTCCCGCACCCGTCGTCATCCGCGTGCACGGATACGCGCTCGGCGGCGGCTCGGGCCTCGTCGCCTGTGGCGACGTTGCGATCGCCGCACCCGACGCGGTGTTCGGGTTCTCGGAGGTCAAGCTCGGAATCATCCCCGCCGTGATCTCGCCGTTCGTGCTCCCGAAGATCGGCGCCCACTCAAGACGCTACTTCCTCACCGGCGAACGCTTCGGCGCCGACACGGCTCTTCGGATCGGCCTCGTCGAGGAGGTCGCAGCCGATCTCGACGCCGCCGTCGACCGAGTGGTCTCCGAGCTCTCGACAGCGGGCCCTGAGGCCGTGCGCGAGGCGAAGCGCCTGGTTCGCGAGCGGCCGGCAGGCGAAGAGACGGCACAAATCGCTGCGCGCCTACGCGCGGGCGAGGAGGGACAGGAGGGGTTGCGCGCCTTCCTGGAAGGACGTTCCGCACACCACTCTGACGGAGCCGAATGGGGTGTTCACACGCCGCCTCACAGCGGTAGTTAGCACGGAGTCACCAAAGAGGTTCGCTTTCGGACGGTTCTTGCACACGGTCGAGTACGTCTCCGTAGACGACCACGCCCAGCGCAGTGGCCGCGCCGGCGGACCAGACCGTCAGCGCGACCAGGGCTCGCGCCGCGGTAGGAGGAAAGATAGATAGGACGACCCCGTGCACAAGCACGGGATATCTGGCGAGGCCGGCCCAGATTGCGAGAAGTCCCAGGGCACCGCCGGCAATCCCACGCGTGTCCGACGAGCCTCGCGCAATCACCGCGACGCCGACAATGACGAAGGCCAGCTCATTCGCAACTTCGAGCCACTTCCCGCTCGAGGCGTAAGTGTCGAACGCGAATCCCGCTCCCGAAGTGATCATTCCTGCCGCGGCCACGATGCCCAACGCGGCTGCCGCAGTGGGGACTGCCGACCTTCGCCGAAAGAACAGAAGCACCGAGACCAACAGGAACGGCACACCCGTCAAAAGCCATGGCCACCAGGCCGGTGTGTGGACGCGCCAGAGCTCACGTTCAAGCCAGGTCGGCTGGCCATCGACGACAAGCGGAATCTTCCAGTGGGCACGATCGATCCCAGCGGCAGAGCGCGCACGCGGTTGTCGTGCCAGGTAACGCTCCTTCCTGATGAAAGACGCTGCCAGCCGACGGCATGGCGTGGCAGGCGCGTCGTGAGCCCGGCTCCCCCCGCGGTTGGCGCGGACGCGTTCACGTCGACGCCTCCAGGAGTGAACCGGACAAACGGTTCGCGGAGGTATCCGAGAATGATCGTGGTGTGGCCGGGCGCGAGGCTAAGACGAACTGCGCGGTCGCTTTCGTAGATTCGAGCTGTGATTACCCTCCGCAGCGGCGCGGGGAGAGGAAACACCCGAGCTCGGTAGTCGACTGCGACGGTGCCGGAGCGAATGTGAGCACTCGCGTTCGACGGCACCAAGAGTGCCGCGGCAACGAAAACCACGAGACAGCAACCCCGCGGAAGCAGTCCGGCGCGGGTCACGTGGCATTGGTAGGGATTTTGAGGTCTCGTCGGCTCGGACCTATCAGCGCGCACGTGGTGAAGAGCGGCATGCATCAACTCTAGGCTGACGATCTCAATGCTTCGAGTCTGCGCCGCCGCGCTGGTCGCCAAGCGGCGCAGGCAGGATGGATCCCGTGACGCACGACTTGATCGTGGCTCTTGCCGCTCTTGGAGTTCTCGGCCAAGTGCTCATAGGTCTGCTGCTCGTGCTCGGCCTCCTCGGGCTCGCGGGCCTCCACAGCCCGCTCGCAGGTGTTCGTATGGCGATCTGGGGCTACGAACTCTGGCTCGCATTTCTTGTCGCCGCGACCGCGACCGGCGGCAGCCTCTTCTTGTCGGAGGTCGCGCATTTCGTGCCGTGCGAGCTGTGCTGGTACCAGCGGGTCTGTATGTACCCGCTCTCGATCACGACGCTTCTGATGGCCCTCGCCAACGATCACCGGTCGGCCCGCTACCTGTTGCCGCTCCCGTTGGTCGGCGCCGGGATCTCCGTCTACCACCTGCTCGTCGAGAACGGCGTCGTCAAGCAGCCCCAGGCGTGCCAGGTGTCGGCGCCGGGCGGCTGTGCGACCAAGTGGATCAACGAGTTCGGCTACATCACGATCCCGGCGCTTGCGCTGACCGGCTTCGCGCTCGCCTTGGCGTTCCTGCTCTTCGCCGTGTTCGAACCGCGTACGACGGCAACCGAGGGCCCGACAACGGCATTGGCGTCGCGGCTACCGTGACATCAGATGGCAAGCGGGAAACAGAGCAAGCGCCGACGCCGCGCCGCCGAGGTTGCACCTCCGCCTGTCCGCGCAAAAGGGCAGCGGCGGCAAGCGTCGCCGCGGGTGTTGATCGCGGCGGCGGTCCTGCTGGCAATGATCGTGGTCGGCCTGGTTCTGGGGCTCGCGCTCAGCGGCACCAGCAGTGGCTCCCCCGCGAGGAGCGCGCCACGGCACGGATCTCTGGCGAACGCCCTGCCCGGCGCCACCGCGGTCGATCAGCTACTCAAAGGGATCCCGCAGCACGGCAACGTGCTCGGCTCGCCGACGGCGCCCGCAACGCTGGTCGAGTACGTCGACCTGCAGTGCCCCTACTGCCAGCAGTTCGAAACCCAGGCTATGCCAACGCTGATCAAGCACTACGTTCGCACCGGCAAGGCGAAGATCGAACTCCGCCCGATTGCCTTCATCGGCCCCGACTCCCAGCGTGGCCGCTCCGCCGCTATCGCTGCAGGCCGACAGAACAGGATGTTCAACTTCGCCGAGTTGCTCTACCTCAACCAGCGAGGCGAGAACACGGGCTGGCTGAACGACGCCACCATTACAGCCACCGCGGCCAGCATCCCCGGCCTCGATGTGCCCAGTCTCCTCGAGCAGCGCAACTCCGCGTCGACGGGCAGCCAGGCCGGCGCTTTCGACCGGCTGGCAACGAGCGATCAGGTCACGTCGACTCCGACGATTCTTGTTGGAAAGAGCGGCCACGCCCTGCGGCGTGTGACGCTCGCGTCGCCGGGCGACGCCCGCTCGGTCGCCTCCGCGCTCGACACCGCTCTGCGCTAGCAACCGCTTTCATCGCCCCTGCGGCAAAACGCCGACTGCGTCTAGCCTCAACCGTGTGCGCAGGCTGCTGCTACTGACCGGGGCGATCGTCCTCGTCGACACGATGTTCTTCGCGGCATTGACGCCGCTACTGCCGCACTACGTCCACGAGTTCCATCTCGGCAAGGCCGGCGCCGGGGTGTTGCAGGCCATGTATCCCGCAGGTGCCCTGGCGGCGGGGATTCCCGGCGGGATCGCCGCAGCGCGCCTGGGCGTGAAGCCGACCGTGCTGATCGGACTGTCGCTGCTCGCCGTGACGACCGTCGCGTTCGGACTAGCCGACTCCGTCTGGGCGCTGGACCTGGCGCGCTTCCTACAGGGAGTCTCGAGTGCGTTCTCGTGGACCGGCGCGTTGAGCTGGCTCGTCGCTGCCGCGCCGGCCGGCCGGCGCGGCCAGCTGATCGGGTCGGCGTTCGGCGCGGCCATCGCGGGAGCGCTTTTCGGGCCCGTGCTCGGAGCGGTCGCGTCCTTCACCGGAACCGGGTCGGCGTTCGCGGCAGTCGCAGGGCTGGCACTTGTTCTTGCCGGCGTTGCCGCAGCCACGCCCGCCCCGGCTCCTGAAAGCCCGCAACCGCTCCGGATGCTGTTCGACGCGCTCCGGCGCAACCGGACGATCCAGACGGGCGTCTGGTTGTGCCTCCTCCCCGCACTCTGTTTCGGGACACTGTCCGTCCTCGCCCCTTTGCGCCTCTCGGACCTCGGCTGGGGCGCGGCCGCAGTCGGCGCGACCTATCTCGTCTCGGCCGCGTTCGAGGCCGCCTGGTCGCCGGTGCTGGGACGGATCTCCGACCGGCACGGTCGCATACCGCCGCTGCTCGGCGCCCTGGCGGCCTCGGCCCTGGTTGCCCTGCTGCTGCCCTGGCCGCGGCAGGCTCTACTCTTCGCGTTCCTCGTCGTCTGCGCGGGCTTTGCCTTCGGAAGCTTCTGGACGCCGGCGATGTCGCTGGTTACAGACGCGGCCGAGCAGAGCGGGCTCGAGTACGGCTACGCCTTCGCGCTGGTCAACGTCGCCTGGGCGCCGGGCCAGGCGGGCGGTTCCGCGATCGGCGGGGCGGTCGCATCCGCGACCACCGACGCGGTCTCATACCTCGGCCTCGCCGTCCTCTGCCTGGTGACGCTTGCCGCCCTGATGCGCTACAAGGAAGCCGCCGTCCCGCTTACCGCCGAGCGGTAGAGCGCGTCGATGGCGCGCGCCTGACCAACGGCGTCCTCGCGCCCCAGGAGAGGATCGGTAGCGCCCCGGATAGCGTCGCTGAGGTTCTCGAGTTCGAGCCGATACGAGTCGGCGGGCTCGACCTCGATCCGCTCCATCCCGGCGTCGCGGCGAAGCTCGATCACCGGCTCGCGGCAGTGCCAGGGATCGTCGAGGAAGAGCGACCCATCGCTCCCGATCGCCTCGAGCTCGTCACGCTCGGGAAGGGCCGTCCCGCAGTCGAACTGGGCGAAGACGTCGCCCGGGAAGCGCATCGTGCCTGTGAAGACCCAGTCGGTGCCGCTGGGGCCGACGAACTGCTGCCCGTACACCTGCTCGGGCTCACCCGCGAGCAAACGGGATCCGCTGACGCAGTAGCAGCCGACATCCATCAGGCTGCCGCCCTCCACCTCCGTCCGCAGGCGGATGTTCTCCGCGTCGTACAGCGAATAGCTGAAGCAGGAACGGACGAGCCGCAAATCCCCGATCGCGCCCTCGTCCACGAGCTGACGGAGCCGTTTGGTCTGAGGGTTGTGGCGGTACATGAATGCCTCCATCAGGATTCGCTGCGCCTTCCCTGCCGCGTCGAATGCAGCCTCTACCTCGGCGACGTGCCTGGTCATCGGCTTCTCGCAGAGCACGTGCTTTCCCGCTTCGAGTGCGCGGATCGACCACTCGCAGTGCAGCGTGTTCGGCAGCGAGAGGTACACGGCCTCGACTTCGGCGTCCTCGAGCAGCGCCTCGTACGAGCCGTACGCGCGGTCGATCTCCCACTCGCGCGCGTATTCCTCCGCCCGTCTCAGATCGCGGCTCGCCACGGCTATGAGCTCGACCTTCTTCGAGGCGTGGACGCCGGGAATGACCTTCCGGTTGATGTCGGCGGTCGAGAGGATCCCCCACTTGACTGTTGCAACCTTTCCGTCGAGCGTCGTCATACGTCCTCCAAGGGTCGAAGGGCCGGATAGAGCGATCGGAAGCGGCGGTAACCGCGCTCATACGCGCCACTCCACTGAGGGTCCGGCTCGACCGGGTCGAGCAGACGGACACAGGTGGCGACGGCCTCGTGGACGTCGCGAAAGACTCCGGCGGCCACGCCGCCGAGTAGCGCCGCTCCATATGCAGAGCCCTCGTCGCTCGCCGTCCGGTGGATGGGTAGGCCGAGGACCGAGGCGATGATGCGAAGCCAGAGCTCGCTGCGAGCTCCGCCACCGGAAACGTGGCCGGCACGCGGGTCGACCCCGAGCTCGCGCAGCAGCTCGAGCGAGTCGCGCAGGCCGTAAGCGACGCCCTCCAGGACGGCGCGGACGAGCGCGCCGCGGTCGTGGCGGAGCGTGAGCCCGGCGAAAGCGGCCCGGGCGTTCGGGTCCGCGTGGGGCGTTCGCTCACCGGTGAGGTAGGGGAGGAAGGTCAGCCCCTCGGTGCCCGGCGGCCATTCCTGGGCCGCGGCGGTCAGGTCGTCGTACCCGCTCCCGTTCCCGAGAGCGTCACGCAACCAGCGCAGCGAGCCGGCCGCAGACAGCATGACTCCCATCGCGTGCCAGCCGCCCGGAACGGCGTGGCAGAACACGTGCACGCGGGCCTGAGGATCGGCGGCGAAGGCCGGCAGTGCCCCAAACACGGTGCCTGACGTACCGAGCACGACGGAGACCGGCCCCGGCCGGTCGACGCCGACGCCGAGCGCCGCTGCCGCCTGGTCGCCGGCACCCGCGGCGATCGGAATGCCGGCGGCCGTCTCGCCTGAGACTTCCGGCGATTCCAGGGCTCGCGGCAGCCAGCCTGGGTCGAGCTCGAGTGCCTCGAGCATCTGCTGGCTCCAGCGCCGCTCCGCGACGTCGAACAGCAGGGTGCCCGACGCATCCGCGACGTCGATCGCGTGCTCGCCGCCCGTAAGACGCAGGCGGACGTAGTCCTTCGGCAGCAGCACGTGTGCGATCCGCGCGTACGTGGTCGGCTCTTGGCGGCGCAGCCAGAGCAGCTTCGGCGCCGTGAAGCCTGTGAGCGCACGGTTCCCGGTCAGCTGGATCAGCCGTGTGAGCCCGACCCGCTCCTCGATCTCGGCGCACTCCGCTCCCGTCCGCTGGTCGTTCCACAGGATCGCCGGCCGAAGCACGCGATCTCGATCGTCGAGAACGACGAGACCGTGCATCTGACCGGAGAGGCCGATCGCGGTCGGTTGGCCGCCGAGCGCGGCCAGCGCCCGCTCGGCTGCCCGCCACCAGTCTTCCGGATCCTGTTCGGCCCACCCGGGGTGCGGTGTCGAGAGGTCGTATCCCTCCTCGGCCCGTGCGAGCACTTCACCGTCTGGCGAAAGCGCGAGCGCCTTGACACCCGTCGTTCCGACATCGAGACCGACGAGCTGCGTCACCCGCCGAGTGCCGCGTAGACGAGCTCGTACGCGGCGACGGCGTCCTTTTCCCTCTGCGCCGCTCGCAGCGCGGCGTCGTCGATCCGCGACGCGGCGGAGTCGATGAAGCGCCACTGCAGCACGCTACGCCGTGCGGCCGCCACTGCATCCTCCGTATACGGGTAGAGATCGAAGCCGAGCCGCTCGCCGTTCTCGCCGTAGCCGGCACGGCGGAGCTCGACGGCGAGCTCGAGCGTCTCCATGAACGCCAGCGATCCGACCATGTTGTCGTCGTCGAAGGACCCCCAGCCCGAGTTCGCGTGCTGATGGCCGAGTAGTCCCTCGGCCGCGAGCAGGGCCGCGTACTCCGCAAGGTTCTCGCCGTTCATCAGCAGGTGCTGCCAGTCCATATTGACCTTGACGTTGTCGAGGCCCTGGGCGCGGAGCTTGTGGATCACGTGCAGCGTCATACCGACGTTGCGCATGAGGATCTTCATCGCAGGCTCCGAGTTCTTGTGCTCGAGGAAGAGCAGGATCCCGTGCTCCCGGCAACGCTCGGCCGCCTGGCCGATGCCCTCGACGAACCAGGCCCAGCTCTCGCGGTAGGGCGTCTGAAACGGGTAGTTATAGCCCTCGATCCCGGGCCAGATGATGAAGTGGGCGCCGAGCTCGCCGGCGAAGTCGATCGCGTCGAGCGTCCGCTTCACGGCTTCGTCGCGCGTGGCCGGGTCCGGCGAGACGAGGCCCCCTTTTCCGAACCGCGGGTCGAGATGGAGCCCCGTCGCCATGCAGTAGACGTCATGCCCGTCGAGCGCCCCTCTCACCTCGTCGAGGTTCTCCGCGTTCAGCTCCTGCGGGTAGTGGAACTCGTAGCCGTCGATCAGGTCTCCGAGACCCTCGACGGCGCGGCGAACGCGCTCGACGGTCGTCTCGTTCGCGAGTTCGGGCTTGTAGCCGGCCGGAACGAACCTCGTAGCCATCGAACCGAACGCCCAGATTCCGAGCGAGGTTTTCATGTCGCGCCCTCCTGAGACATTTGAGGCTCCACTGGTTGGTGCGCAGCCTAGTATCACGGGCGTGTGCGGCAGACGAGTTGTGAAGGAGGACCAGTCGGCGACGAGCGGAAGTACCGGCACGCCGTGACCAAGGCCGAGGCGCGCCAGCGGGCGGCGGCCATGCTCGTCGAGGCCGGCATCGTGCTGACGCCGCGTGAGCGCGAGAAGATCGAGATCGCGGACTTCGGTCTGGGCCGGCTCGACGAAATCGGACTGCAGATCGTCGTCTACGTGAACACCGATCGCGTGTGCGCGAAGGAGCTCGTGCTGTTCCCGCACCAGCGTTGCCCCGAGCACCGGCACCCGCCGGTTAAGGGCGAGCCGGGGAAGGAGGAGACGTTCCGCGTCCGCCGCGGTGCCGTGCACCTGCACGTCGATGGCGCAGGCGACATTGTGCTAAGCCCGGGCGAGCAATACACGATCCCGCCGAACACACTGCACTCGTTCGAGGCGGGCGACGAGGGCGCGATCGTCTCCGAGTTCTCGACGAAGAGCCGCGACGCCCTCGACGTCTTCACGGACCCCCGGATCGTGCGTTAGCCACGTCCAGTACAGTCGACGGCGTGACTGAAACGCCGGTCGACGCCCTCCGCCGACGGGCCCGCACCGGTTTGCTCGAGAGCGCCGAGCGTGCGCCTGCCCGCGCACATTTCCGGGCGATGGGCGTCGACCCGGCGCGGCTCGGCGGACCGATCATCGGCGTCGCGTCGACGTGGACGGGAACAATGCCTTGCAACCTCAACCAGCGCGAGCTCGCCGACCGCGTGAGCGAGGGCGTGTCCGCGGCGGGCGGACTTGCGCTTGGCTTCAACACGATCGCCGTGTCCGACAACCAGTCGCAGGGAACTCCCGGTATGCGGGCGTCGCTGATCTCGCGCGAGGTGATCGCCGACTCGATCGAGCTGATGGTTCACGCGCACGACTTCGACGGACTCGTGTGTGTTGTCGGTTGCGACAAGACGGTGCCTGCCGCGCTGATGGCGCTCGCGCGCGTGGACAAGCCCGCGGTGCTCGTCTACAACGGTCCGATGCGCGCCGGCCGCTGGCGCGAACGCAAAGTGACGATCCAGGACGTATGGGAGGCGGTGGCGGCCGAGGAACGCGGGCTCATGCCGCGCGAAGACCTCGACGAGCTCGAGCGCTTCGCTTGTCCAGGCGCGGGCACGTGTGCAGGACACTTCACCGCGAACACGATGGCCGTCGCGATCGACTGCCTGGGAATCGCATGCGTCGGGGATGCGCTGGTGCCGGCGGACGAGCACGAGCTAAAGGGCGAGGCCGCTGCCCGCGCCGGCGCGCTCGCCGTGCACCTCGTCGAACAAGGCGTGACGGCACGCCGTTTCCTCGACCGGCGCGCGCTCCTGAACGCTATGGCCGGTATCGCCGCAACCGGCGGCTCGACCAACGGCGTGCTTCACCTGCTCGCGATTGCGCACGAAGCGAGAGTGCCGCTGACGCTCGAGGAGTTGACAGGCGTCTCGAGCCGCACGCCCGTAATCGCGAGCCTCGCGCCCTCAGGCCGCTGGATGGCGGAGGATCTCCACCGAGCGGGCGGCACGCGCACCGTGATCCGCGAGCTCGTGCGCGGCGGGCACGTGGACGGCGAGGCACCGACAGTCGACGGGAGGACGCTCGCGGACGCGACAGTGGACGCGCCGCAGCCCGACGGCGAAGTCGTCTACACGCTGGAGGAGCCGTTCAAGCCGACCGGCGCATTGCATGCGCTGCGCGGCAACCTTGCGCCCGAGGGGAGCCTCGTCAAGGTATCCGGCACGACTCGCCGCTCGCATCGCGGCCCTGCGCGGGTGTTCGAGAGCGAGGAAGCGTGCACCGAAGGCGTGCGCGCGGGCCTCGTCGCGGAAGGCGACGTGCTCGTCGTGCGCTACGAGGGCCCCGCGGGCGGGCCGGGTATGCGCGAGATGCTGAGCGTCACGGCGTCCGTGATCGGAGCCGGCATCGGCGAGTCCGTCGTACTCGTCACCGACGGCCGCTTTTCCGGCGCGACCCGCGGGCTGATGATCGGGCACGTCGCGCCCGAGGCCGCACGCGGCGGACCGCTCGCCGTTGTGCAAGATGGTGATGTGATCGCAATCGACGTGGACGACGGCACCCTCGTCGTGGAGCTCGACGACCGCGAGCTGGCAGAGCGCCTCGCCGGCTGGCAGCCCCCTCCCCCGCGCTATGACTTTGGTGTCTTCGCGCGCTACCGGGCGCTCGTGTCTTCGGCGTCTGACGGCGCCGTCCTCGTCCCGCCCGCGTGAAAGACGTGCGCGGGCGGCCCACCTACTCCCGGCTGCGTGACGTAGACGTTTCCGTCCGGCGCCGCCGTCGTCACGAAGAGCGAGCGCCCGTCGTCACCGCCGAAGCAGCACGAGGTGACGTTCTCCGCCGGCACTTCGAGCACGGCGTCGAGGCGGCCACATTCGTCGTAACGATGGACGCAGCTCCCGCCGTAGAGCGCGACCCAGACGCCGCCCTCGTCGTCGACGGTGAGCCCGTCGGGGATGCCATCGCTCTTGTCGATGGAGACGAACGGCCGCCGCTCGCCGAGCCGTCCCGACGCAACCTCGAAGTCGAAGACGTCGACGCGGTACACGGTCGAGTCGATGTAGTACATGCGGGTGTCGTCTTGCGTCCACCCAAGACCGTTCGAAAGAGTCACCCCGTCGAGCACGCGCTGGAGGCTGCCGTCGTAGCAGTAGAGCGCGCCCGCGCCCGGCGTGAGGTCGAGCGCCATCGTCCCGATCCAGAAGCGCCCGGCGGCATCGCAGGCGCCGTCGTTCGAGCGCGTGGCCGGTCCGTGCGGCAGCCGGACGAGCGTACGCACGGACTCGTCAGCAAGATCGACCAGCGCAAGGCGATCGGCCAGCGCAACGAGCGCCGCGCCGCCGGTCGTGGGCGCCGCCGCGCCCACCATCGCCTCGAGGCCAATCGCACGGTCCTCCCCGCTCTCGAAAACGTGCAGTTCGC
>Ga0307290_10000548_pt1 | contig 12500 bp, 7 predicted proteins | sample ER_DNA_144_FD_194472 | JGI IMG/M metagenome (GOLD analysis project Ga0307290, IMG submission 194472) | Bulk soil microbial communities from the East River watershed near Crested Butte, Colorado, United States - ER_DNA_144 | ecosystem: Environmental > Terrestrial > Soil > Floodplain | place: USA... | reverse complement strand
CCGGCGTTGTGATCGCTTACGACCGCAACACCACCACCAACTCCCTACTCCGCAAAGCCGGCATCGAGGTCATTACCATCGTCGGCGCCGAACTCGGCCGCGGCCGCGGCGGTGGCCACTGCATGACTTGTCCTCTCATCCGCGACGCCGTCGACTACTGACCGATTGCAGGCGACGACGCTGGCGGCCGGGCAAGCGTGGACAACCACGCGCAGCGTCACAAGCGTTCTGCGGCCACGCTGGGCCGCCGTCGACGAGGGCCTGTTGGGATATGGCGAAGCTGGTCCGCGATCGGGCGACCGAGGTAGGTCCCGAGGGTGGCGCCAGCTGCTATGCCCAAAGCGACACCGAGAGCGACCAACAGAGTTGACCCACCCTCACTTGGATTGGCTGTCTCCGGGGAGGTTCCGACCACCTGCAAGAGGCCGTTGTAGAGGGAGAGGCCGGGGACCAACGGGAGCAGAGCAGCGCTGACCAGCCCGAACGCAGGGATGGTTGAGCGGCGGATCAACAAGGTGGAGGCCAGCGCCGCGACAAAAGCGCCTAGCGTGTTGGCGAGTACCTCGGCGGAGCCGATGTAGATCATCGACGCATAGCCCGCCCACCCCAGTAGGCCCATCGCGCCTGCGAGCCCGATCGTAGCCAGATCTGCATATGCCCACACCGCGAAGAATGCCGATATCAGCGTGGCGCCAACGAACTGGGCTCCGAGCGGGCCGAGCGCAACGGGATTGGGCGAGATGGACAAAGGTGCCCCGAGACGCCAAGCCAGCTCAAGCGAAGCCACGATCCCCACGACGATCCCAGCCGTGCGCATGACGACGTCGAGCAGCCGAGCTGATGCGGTCACATAGAACTCGTCGATGGCGTCCTGCGCCGCACCGACGATGGTCATACCCGCGACGAGCATGACAATGCCGCCCACGACGACGAGCGTCGGGTCGACGCCAACAAAGAAGCTGACACCTTGAGCCGTTGCCTCGGTTATGCCCGCAGCGATCAGAGTGATGAGTCCCGCCCCGGCAAACTGCTGGAAGAACGGGGGTACGCGCCAGTGCTCCATTGCCGCGAGCAACCGGTCCACAATGAGCCCGGTGAGGAATGTGGCCAGGATGATCTTCCACGACGTGGTGAACAGCAGTGACACCCCGGCGCTGACGCCGGCGTTCCCGATCATCGCCACCCACTGCGGGTATCGGTGGGGAGCCTCCTGGATGCGATCTAATGCTCTCGTGGCTTCGCCAATCGGTAGGCCGCCTCGGATCTTTTCGGTCAGCTTGCCCACCTCACGTACCTTGCTGTAATCAATGTCATCCGGCTGCACCACTCTGATGCAGGTGAGCGGCGCCGCCCCCCGCGCGGGATAGCAGGACGCCGAGATGGATGTGTAGGTCACGTCGACGTGGACCCGTGTCAGTCCATACGCATCGGTTATTCCCAGCATGGCGACGACGACATCATTGGCCGACATCCCGGCAGAGAGCAGGCAATCACCAACCTGCATGGCGAGGTTCAACGCGGCGGCAGGTGGTGTGACCGTGGTTGCGCTCGCCGCGACGGTTTGCCCGCCGTCACTTCCGCTAGCGGCAGCGATGCTGGAACCGCCTGTCGCAGGCGACACATCGTTCGTCACCTTGTAATGCCTCCCGTCAAAAGCGCTCGACGGCTGAGCCTGTCAGACAAAGCAAGCGGGCCGGCACCGGTTTTGATCTGTGCTCCGGTGACCGCTCCATCAGGAACGAACTAGCGTGCGGATGGCTCGCAGCGCGACGGACAGCTCGGCCAAGTCCCACGTCCCTGTGGCCTCGATCGCGGCCAGCGTGGTGCGCACCTGCGCCAGTCCCTCCGAGTTCTGCGCCTCCCAGCGATCCGCCAGCTCGCTCTCGCTCGGGCTCCCTTGTGCATTTGTCGTTGCGAGCACATCGGAGGTGATATCTGCGAGCGCCGCGTACAGGTCGGACCGCAAGGCCGAACGCGCCATTGACTGCCAGCGGTCACGCTGTGGCAACGCTGTGATCAAGGTCAGTAGTCGGTCAATGTCAAATCGCTCGGAAAGCGTGAAATACAAGGACGCTACGTGATCGGCTGGCCGATTGGCGGCCTCGGCGATTTCGACAATGTCCAACAACGAGAACACGTCCAGCAGCGCGGCGGCAGTGAGTGCCAGCGGGGCAGGAGCGCCGAGTTGCTCGTGGTGAGCTGCGCGGGTACGCAGCCGCTCCCGCTCAAATCCTTGCACGAGTTCGGGAATGCGCGGCGCCAGATCGGCCACCTGAGGCTGGAAGCGGGAGATTTCAGCGGCGACTTCCAGCCGGGCTTGTCGAGACTGGAGCAGCCACCGTACGACGCGGTCCAGAAAACGTCGGCCTTCCAGGTGTAGCGCTGTCGCCGCTGCCACCGGCACACCAGGGGACTCGGCGGCCGCCCAGAATCGGGAGAGGCCGAACACTTCCCGTGCCACTGTGTACGCCCTGGCGATCTGGTCCGGGCCAGCACCCGTCGCTTCCTGGGTGCGGAAACTGAAGGTGATGCCGGCGCGGTTGATCATGTCGTTCACGACGAAAGTGGCAATGATCTCGCTCCGCAGGGGATGATCGTTGAGCTGGTTACCGTAGCGCTCGACTAGTTGCGGAGGGAAGTAAGCTCGCAAGACCCGCTCGAACCAGGTCGCATCGGCGAGGTCACTCTGGAGCAGCTGCGCTGTATTGGTGATCTTCGCGTATGCAAGCAGCACGGACAGCTCCGGAGAGGTCAGCCCGCGTCCCGATGCGGCCCGCTGGTCCAGTTCTTCGTCGTCGGGCAAGAATTCCAGGACCCGGTCCAGGTCGCCTTGTCGTTCTAGGTGTGTCATGAAGCGGCGATGGACCGGCAACATTGCTGGCGCTTGGGCTCGGGCGATGCTGAGGGCGACGTTCTGTTCGATGTTGTCCCGCAGCACAAGACGTACGACTTCATCGGTCATGTCCGCCAGCAGCCGACTTCGATCCTTGTCGGCGAGCGCGCCCGCGTGAACGATGCGGTCGAGCAGGATTTTGATGTTGACCTCGTGGTCGGAGGTGTCTACTCCGGCGGAGTTGTCAATCGCGTCGGTGTTGATCCGACCCCCGGTACGATCCGCCCCAACCTGCGCGTACTCGATCCGGCCGAGCTGACTCAAGCCCAGGTTGCCACCCTCCCCAATGACCCGAGCGCATACCTGCGAGCCGTTCAACCGGATCGGGTCGTTGGCTTTGTCCCCGATGTCGGCATTGCTTTCAGCGGTTGCCTTGATGTACGTGCCGATGCCACCGTTCCACAGCAGCTCGACTGGTGCCGCCAGAATGTGGCGGATCAGCTCGGCTGGGGTGAGCGCCTCGATTTCATCAGCCAGTCCTAGCCGGACGCGTGCCTGAGCCGCGATCGGAATCTCCTTGGCGGTGCGTGGATAGACCCCGCCGCCAGCCGACAGCAGTCCGGCGTCGTAGTCCGCCCAGGATGAGCGCGGCAGCGCGAACAGCCGGTGCCGCTCGGCGTATGAGACGGATGCGTCAGGATCGGGATCGAGGAAGATGTGGCGGTGATCGAATGCCGCGACCAGACGGATGTGCTCCGACAACAGCATTCCGTTGCCGAACACATCACCGGACATATCACCGATCCCGACCACAGTGAAGTCCTCACTTTGAGTGTCGATGCCGAGCTCGCGGAAGTGCCGCTTCACCGATTCCCAGGCGCCTCGTGCCGTGATGCCCATCGCCTTGTGGTCATAGCCCACCGAGCCGCCTGAGGCGAAGGCGTCCCCGAGCCAGAAGTTGTAGTCCGCGGCGACTCCGTTCGCAATGTCAGAGAAGGTCGCCGTTCCCTTGTCGGCAGCGACGACGAGATAGGGGTCGTCGCTGTCGTGCCGTACAACGCCCTCCGGCGGCACCACCTTCCCGTTGACGAGGTTGTCGGTCAGGTCCAGCAGGCCTCGAATGAAGATCCGGTAGCAGTCGACGCCTTCGCGCAGCAAGGCCTCGCGGCCGTGCGCGCCCCCACGCGCTGACTTCACGACGAACCCGCCCTTAGCGCCCACCGGAACGATGACGGCGTTCTTGACCATCTGCGCCTTGACCAGGCCGAGCACCTCGGTACGGAAGTCATCCCGGCGGTCAGACCACCGCAGACCACCGCGGGCAACGGCGCCGAAGCGCAGGTGAACGCCCTCGACCCGAGGGGAGTACACGAAGATCTCGAAGCGGGGTCGCGGCTCCGGCAACTCGGAAATGGCGTGCGGGTCGAACTTCAGCGAGAGATACGACTTGCGAGGCATCCCTGCCTCATCCAGCTGGAAGAAATTGGTGCGAGTCGTCGCTCGGACGAGGCGGAGCAGCGAGCGCAGGATGCGGTCTTGGTCAAGGCTGGCTACCTCGTCCAATGCCCCGCGAATCTGCTGGATCAACCCCGGTGCCACGTCCGCCCGACCCGACTCGGCCTCGGGATCGAACCGCACCTCGAATAGTCGCACCAGTAGACGGACGATGTGGACATTTGCCAGCAGGCAGGACTGCAGGTATTCCTCACTGAACGGAGTGCCGACCTGTCGCAGATACTTGGCATATCCGCGCACCAGGACAACCTGCCGCCAGTTCAGCCCGGCATGTAGCACCAGCGCATTGAATCCATCGCTCTCCGCGGCACCGTTCCACACCGCTGCGAACGCGTCTTCGAACAGCTGGCTCGCGGCCTCCGGACTGGTCTCCGCAGTTATCTCGTAGCGCAGCCCGAAGTCGTAAATCCACCGCCGTGCGCCTTCGGCGGGAGTCAACTCATACGGGCGCTCATCGATCACCTCAACACCCATGCCTTGCAGGATGGGCGACACTATCGACAGCGACACGGACTCGGCGGAGAAGAGCTTGAGCCGGCGCTGATCCGACGCGACACCGGCTGGAACATAGAGGTTTACCGCGTGATCGTCGTCCGGCTGAAGGGCATCGAGGCGAAGCAGGTCGGCGACTGCGACGTCAGCTGGGTAGTCCTCCTGGTACGCCTGCGGAAAAGCCTCGCCATAGACGCGCAGCAAGCGAGCAGCCTCCTCATCGCCCACCTTGATCGTCAGCGTGTCAGTCAGATCGTCACTCCACGAACGGATTGCGTCCGCAAGGTGTCGTTCCAGCTCGCCGTGGTCGGCCTCGGCAAGCGGTGCCGCATCGGCACGGCGGACGACGAAGTGCAGTCGGGCCAGAACCGAGTCCGACACCAGGGTGGTGTACTCGACCCGGTTTGCATCGAACGCATCCCGGAGGATCTGCTCCAGCCGCAGGCAGGCGGCTGTGGTGTAGCGGTCCCGCGGCAGATAGAGGAGCGCGGAGACGTAGCGAGCGCGGTGATCGTGACGCAGGAACAGCCGAAGCTGCTGGCGTTCCTGAAGATGCAGAATCTCGTCGACGGCATGTTCCAGTTCGTCGAGCGACACCTGAACCAACTCGTCGCGTGGATAGTCCTCGAGAATCTCGATTAGGTCTCTGCCGGAGTGGCTGGTTGGAGAGAAGGCCATCCGCTCCAGAAGCGCTGCCACCTTGCGTCGCAGCATCGGGATCCGCAGCACGCTCTCGTGGTAGGCGGCTGAGGTGAACAGGCCGAGGAATTGATGTTCACCGATGGGCCTGCCTTGGACGTCGAACACGCCGACGGTGATGTCGTCAAGGTACAGCGGCCGGTGCACCGTGGAGCGGATGCTTGACTTTATGAGAGTGAGTGGCGCAGCGTCGCCTGGTTCGCTCGCGGCGTGACCAAGGAGCCGGCTGGCCTGCGGTTGCTCCGGTCGCAAGAGACCCAGCCCGCTGTCAGGCACCGGCGCCAGCTTGTGGTTCCCGTCAAGGGTGCCGTCGGGCGGACGGCGATACTCGACATAGCCGAGAAAGGTGAAGCGCTCATCGCCGAGCCAGTCGAAGTACTGCAGTGCCTCCTCGACATCCGCCTGTTCCACGCCCGCTGGCGGATGAGCCCGCAAGTCAGCGGTCGCCCGCAACACTTGCGCGCGCATCGCTGGCTCGTCGTCGACAGCAACCCGAACATCAGCCAAGACCTGCCGAACACTGCGGACCACCCGCTCTGCCGCTTCGCTGCGACGCTCAAGGTCGATCTCCACCGAGATCCAGGACTCGGCAATCCGGTCTGGTGAAAAGGAGGAGTTCTCGTCGGTCATCACTTCGAGCAGATTGCCCGTCGGGTCGCGGCGTACCTGAAGCTGGGGATGAATGACAAGGTGGATGGCTCTGCCCTGCCGAGTCAGTTCGGCGGTTACCGAGGTCACGAGGAACGGCATGTCGTCCGTGACGATCTGGACCAGGCTGCGTGCGGCTGGCCAGCCATCCGCCTCAGATGTAGGGGTGTAGAGCCGGACCAGGGCGCTGCCAGTTGAGCGCTTCATTGCCAGCCGCCGGTGCGAGAACGCCAACCCTGACAGTTGCGACGGATTGCGCGTCAAAATGTCCTCAGCCGCGACATGGCGGTAGTACGCCGCCAGGAAGGCTTCGGGCGGCTCTCCCCAACCGCTGCCAGCGGCTTCTCGGACGCTGACCTGCGCTGCGGCCTCCGCCGCTCGAGCGAGGTGCTCTCTTTTGGCGTCGGGGTTGCTCATCATGTTTTCTGGGCGCCTTTCGTGCCGTTTGGGAATTGCGCCAGTCGGTGGCGCGGACGAAGGTTTGGAGGGCGCGCCCGCATGCCCGGCAACGCCTTCACTGCTTCTGGATCTTCAAGCTCGTCGTAGCGGGCAGTGGCGAGCATCATCTTGCGCTCCAGGTGTTTCGGCACGGCTTGGGCGCGGTTCTGCGGTTCTGACGACATCGGATAATGATCCGTTTATAACAGCGTGCAGAACGTGATCTTCATGGGGCAAGGATGCGCCCGCCTCAGAGCAAGGTGAACCTCGCACTCCGACCCGCTGGCCCCGACCCGTTGACGCGAACGGCTGATCAGACGATCGAATCCAACACCTGCCACCACCAGATCAACAGGCTTGACGGGATTTGTCAGACGAATCCGTGATTCGGAGACGTGATTCTGCGTTCGGATCAACAGAACGGTCTGGTAGCGGCCGGCAGCCGAAGATCGCGGTCTGTTGCGTTGATACTTCTCGACTCAGATCGGTTCGACTAGTGGATAGTCGGAGCGCCACATTGCTTGGTGAATTTGGCGCACGGGGTCGGTCAGCGGCTGCTGTGCCAAACCTTCTTCATCGGCGGCAGTGGCTACGCCCGCCGTGGTTGACGGGTGGGAAGGGGCTGCCGGTGGCCACGAGCGCCCTCCCGTGGGTCCATCGAATCAGATCTTCTGGAACCGCCTCGGCATTCGAGGTCGGGTGGACAGCGGCATGATGATGGGCCGATCCACGTGTGGATCCCATGTGCCGCACGATGGGTTCGGTGAATGCGCCGGATTGGGTGGAGGTGCCGATCAGCATGGTCGGGTTGGCGTTTGTCACTACATCGGCGAGGGTGATCGGGCCGCCTTGTTGTGACCAGGTGGCAACCTCGGCCGCTGGATGGACGTAGCGCTGTTGGAAGTCCCGCAACGCGCCCGGGTAGTCGTCCGGGAGTAGCCCTCTTGCCTGCTGGGTCTGGAGAACCGGGAGGCTGCGCTGCGCATGATCACCGGGTCGGCTGGCAGCGGGGACCGGCGGCGACAGCCCGAGTCCAGCGGTTGCCAATTCATGCTCAACGGTCAACCATGCTCACATGAGCCAGTTGCTCGATCTCTTCCCGCCCGGCAGCGCCACCGATGCCGACGGCATGTTGATCATCGGTGGCTGTAGCGCCGACGATCTTGCAACAGAGTTCGGGACGCCGGTGCTTGTGGTGGCCGAGGAAGCGCTCCGCAGTCGCGCCCGGGAATACGCTGACGAGCTGATCAGCCGATGGCCCAACTCGCGGGTGGTATTCGCCTCGAAGGCATTCCCTTGCACCGCTGTCCAGCGGGTCATGGTGCAAGAAGGGCTCGGGCTCGATGTCGCTGGTGGTGGTGAGATCCTGACCGCGCTCAAGGCTGGCATCGATCCGGCACTCATCGTGCTCCACGGCAACGCCAAGACCACCGAAGAGCTCACGATGGCGGTCGACAACGGCGTCGGCCTCATCGTTGTCGACGGCCCGGACGACGTCGACCGGCTCGAGGCGATTGTGCCTGCTGGACGGACCCAGGACGTTTTGGTACGCGTCATTCCAGGCGTGACGGCCGACACGCACGCCCACGTCCTGACCGGTCACGAAGGATCAAAGTTCGGCCTGGCGCCAGCCGCAGCGACCGCACTCATCCGGCGTATTGATCACAGTCCGCGTCTACAGATGCGTGGTGTGCACGCCCACGTCGGCTCACAGATCCTCCAAGCCCAGCCTTTGGCTGATGCGGTCGCTCCCCTGGCGGCGCTCGGGGATTTCGACATTTACGACCTCGGCGGCGGGCTCGGTGCCCGCTACACATGGGCGGACCAACCACCCACGGTCGCCGAATATCTCGACGTACTTATTGCAGCAGCGCGAGATCACCTGCCACCGGATGCGCAGATCATCATCGAACCGGGACGCAGCATGGTCGCAACATCGGCGGCGACCATCTATCGGGTGATCACGATCAAGCGCGGGCAGACGATCTTCGTCGCCGTTGACGGCGGAATGGGTGACAACCTCGAGGTCGCGCTGTTCGATCAGCGCTTTGAGGCTGGAATCGCAAGCCGGCTGGACGCGACGGACGGCGAGACCGTCACCGTCGTCGGCCGGCACTGCGAGAGTGGGGACATCCTGGTCGACGGCGTGTCGCTGAACGCGCCCCGAGTTGACGATCTCCTCGCTGTGCCGGCGACGGGGGCATATTGCTACACAATGTCCAACAATTACAACGGAAATCGACGCATCCCAGTCGTCTTCGTTGCGTCCGGAACGCCAAGTCTTGTCGTGCGTCGGGAGACGTGGGATGATCTTGCCGCGCGTGATGTCTCATGAGCGCCAGAGTTTTCGTCGAGGCTGGCGCCCAGTAGGGGTCGCTCTTCAGAGAACTGTGGAGGCAAATCGTGTCAGAGCTAACGTCGCAGCTTTTCCGACGCAAGCCCGTCGTCGAGATGGAAGCCGAGTCGGGCAGTGAGACCGAGCAGAGCGAGCTCACTCGCTCCATCGGGCTCTTCCAATTGACCATGTTCGGGGTTGGCGCAACGATCGGCACCGGTATCTTCTTCGTGCTATCGCAGGCGGTACCGATCGCTGGTCCGGCAGTCGTCTTTTCCTTCTTGATCGCTGCCGTTGTAGCTGGACTGACCGCGGTCTGCTACGCCGAGCTCGCTGGTGCAGTGCCGGTTTCGGGTTCCTCATACTCGTATGCCTACGCGACGATCGGTGAACTGCCGGCGATGGCAGTCGCCGGTTGCCTGCTGCTCGAGTACGGCGTGTCGGCCGCCGCGGTCGCGGTTGGTTGGTCGGAGTATCTCAACGAATTGCTGAACAACCTCTTTGGCTTCAAGATCCCGGAAGCGCTGTCGCAAGCGCCCGAGCAGGGAGGGATCTTCAACCTTCCAGCGGTGATCTTGATAGCGCTCTGCACATTGCTGCTGATCCGGGGTGCCAGCGAATCTGCAAAAGTGAACACGGTCATGGTGCTGATCAAGATCTCCATCCTGATCTTGTTCATCGTCATTGGCCTCTTTGGCTGGAACTCCAACAATCTCGCGGACTTTGCGCCTTTGGGAGTCCAGGGAATCACAGCCGCGGCAGGAATCATCTTCTTCTCCTTCATCGGTATCGACGCCGTATCGACTGCCGGCGAGGAAGTGAAGGACCCGCACCGCAACATGCCGCTGGCGATTATGTTCGCTCTGCTCATTGTGACCACGTTGTACATCTTGGTGTCCCTCGTCGCTGTTGCCGCGCAGCCATACACCCAGTTTGAGGGCCAGGAGGCCGGTCTCGCCGCGATCCTGGAGAACGTCACCGGGTCGACCTGGCCAGGGACACTGCTGGCTGCCGGTGCGGTGATCTCAATCTTCAGCGTCACGCTGGTGGTGATCTACGGGCAGACCCGCATCCTGTTCACTATGGCCCGCGACGGAATGGTGCCTGAGTTGTTCCACAGGGTGAATCCGCGCACCCGCACACCCGTGCCGAACACGATCATCGTGGCTGCGGTCATTGCGCTGCTGGCCGGACTCATCCCGATCAATTTCCTGGCTGAGATGACAAGCGTCGGAACGCTCGTTGCCTTCGCCATCGTCGCGCTCGCCGTGATCATACTGCGGCGCCGTGAGCCCGACTTGCCGAGGCCGTTCAAGGTCCCCGGTTACCCCGTGACCCCGATCTTGGCCATCCTTGGGTGCTTGTGGATCATCAAGGACCTGCGGATACCCACGCTCGTGGTCTTCGTGATCTGGACTGCAGTGGTGCTCGCTTGGTACTTCGCGTACAGCAGGAAGCATTCCCACCTCGGACGGCACGAACATGTCGGATTGATCAAGGATGAACCGGTGGTCTGACCCCAGAAGGGACTGAGCGATGCACCAGGTCGATCAAACCACCGAACAGATGGTGCGCAGCGTCCTTGCGTACGCCGAGAACCGGCTGCGAATGAATCCGGTACCGCTCGACAAGGGAACCCAAGAAGCGGCTGTCCTGTACAGGCTGCTGAACGGGGTCATCCGTGACCGCGGCCGGGCACCTGACGAAGTGTTGGGTATCTATTCCTCGGTGATAGCGCCCAGCATCATCTCCGCGGACAGCCCTCGGTTCCTTGGTTTCATCCCAGCAGCGCCTACCAAGGCCAGCCTGTTGTTCGACATGTTGATCTCATGCGCCTCGATCCAAGGCATCTCCTGGCTTGAGGCATCAGGCGCGATCGCGGCGGAGAACACCGTTCTGAGGGTCATAGCAGATGAGGCTGGACTCCCCCCGTCCGCTGGCGGATGCTTTGTCTCCGGTGGGTCCGCCGGCAACCTGTCCGCGCTCGCTGTTGCCCGAGAGACGACGAAGAGGCGGCTTGGCGATGAAGCCGCGGGTCGGCGCCTTCGGGTGGTCGTCGGCACCGACGCACATTCCTCGATCGTTAACACGCTGCGCCTATTGGAGATGGATGCGCTGGTGGTCGAGACCCCGGACCACCGGCTGACCGCGGAAGCGGTAGCCGCTGCACTTGACGAAAATCCAGATGTCAGCGATGTTGCCGCTGTTGTCTGCACCTCAGGAACGACAAACGGCGGAATCATCGACGATCTTGCCGGAGTAGGCGAGATCGCCGCGCAGCGTGGTTGGTGGTTCCACGTCGACGGCGCGTATGGCGGATCCGGGATCTTTGCCCGATCGCTACGCGACAAGTACACCGGCATCGAGCAGGCCGACTCATTCATCCTCGACCCGCACAAGTGGCTCTTCACGCCATTCGACTGCTGTGCACTTATCTACCGGCAACCCGAGCTCGCCAGGGCCGTGCACACCCAGGACGCGTCGTACCTGGACGTCATCCATGTATCGGAAGGGGAGTGGAACCCGACTGATTACGCCCACCACTTGACGCGCCGCGCACGGGGACTGCCCCTGTGGTTCTCGATGGCTGTCTATGGTCTCGATGCCTATCGCGAGGCGATCGAGGCCGCGGTGCAGCTCGCCCGTGACACCGCGGACTTGATCAAGACGACACCGCACCTCGAGCTGATCCGGGAGCCGGATCTCGGTGTGGTGCTTTTCCGTCGCGTCGGCTGGGAGCCAGCCGACTACAACAAATGGGCGCAAGCGTTGCACGATGAGGAAATTGCGTTCGTACCCCCGACCAAGTGGGAGGGCGAGACGGTTGGCCGCTTCGTGTTCCTGCACCCGGAGACATCGATGGAACTAGTCAAGGAGATCCTCGACCGAACTGCCTGACGTTGCCGGCTCGCTGGTCATCTAATGTCGGATCGCCGGCTGTTCGCCGATGTCTTGGCGCGAGCGAGTCCGACCTTTTAGTGGACGCTAGTGGAACTGCGGAACGATCAAGTAGATCCCAAATAGCACGAGCAGGCCGGCGAGGCCAAGCAAGACATACCCGAGCGAGAGGACCAGAGTGCCAGAGCCGCCCTCGTTCGATTTGATCTTGGCGGCCGAGACCAAGCGGATGCCGCCCGCCAGCTAGATCGTGAAGATCACCGACGTCACTATGGAGACGACGGTTACGTCACCCAGGGCAGCCCAGTCGATATGTATCAGGCGGCGCTCTTCAGCTTTTGTTTCTTGGCCTTCTTGGGCTTGGGAGGAGCCTGAACCGGTTGGGCTTCTGGCTTCCTGCAATATTTGGACTCACTCTCGCAATATCCGGCTATTCCCGGGCGGCTCTGGCCATGCGATCATGCCATATAAGACTTTGCCGGTCTGAGCTCAACGGTGAGTATTTCGCTCGACCGTGAGCTCGCCGAGGAGAGGATTCCCCGCCAAATGGTCGCTCATCCGCTTGACCCGCTCTCCCCGACAGAGTTCCAGAGCACAGCGGCTATCTTGCGGCGAGAGCAGGGTCTCACCGACTCCTGGCGT
>Ga0307290_10000543_pt1 | contig 12567 bp, 11 predicted proteins | sample ER_DNA_144_FD_194472 | JGI IMG/M metagenome (GOLD analysis project Ga0307290, IMG submission 194472) | Bulk soil microbial communities from the East River watershed near Crested Butte, Colorado, United States - ER_DNA_144 | ecosystem: Environmental > Terrestrial > Soil > Floodplain | place... | reverse complement strand
CTACCCGCTGGTCGAAGAGGACTTCGTCACTGCCGAGCTGCCGCGCCCCGTCAAGGACGTGCGGGAGCGCTGTTTCGGGATGACCACCACGCCGGCCCGGCTGAGCCAGGTTCGGAACGAGAGAAGGCCGAACTCCCGCTACGCATCGCTCGAGCAATGCAGCTACGAGCTGCGCAACGCCGAGGCCATGTACCGCAACCATCGCCTTCCCGTGGTCAACTCCTCGACCAAATCAGTGGAGGAGATGTCCACCGTGATCTTGCAGACCCTCAATAACCAGCCCTGAGAAGATCAACAAAGAAGGAACACCATGCCCGCACCCTTGACCACATCGACTATCGCGTGGTTCTCCGACCTCGGTCTGGCCGACCTCGATCAGGTTGGCGGCAAGAATTCGTCCTTGGGCGAGATGATCCGAGGTCTGGCAGCTGCGGGCGTACGCGTGCCGAACGGATTCGCCACGACCGCCGACGCATACCGCCGTTTCATCGGTGACGGCGCTCTGGCCGAGATGATCAACGCCGACCTCGTCGCACTGGATACCGAGGACGTCGAGCAGCTCGCAGCGGTGGGTCGCAGAATCCGCGACGCGATAACCCGGCAGCCGCTCCCCGCCAACCTGGAAGCCGACATCCGCGGGGCCTACGCCCGACTGGCCGACGAGTCAGGCAACGCCTCTGACGACGTGTCATTCGCCGTACGGTCCAGCGCAACGGCGGAGGACCTGCCGGACGCCTCATTCGCGGGTCAGCAGGAGACATTCCTCAATGTCCGCGGCATCGATGCCATTCTCGACGCGATCAAGAAGGTGTTCGCATCCCTCTACAACGACCGCGCGATCGCCTATCGAGTCCATCACGGCTTCGAGCACGACGCCGTCGCACTCTCGGCCGGGGTGCAGCGGATGGTGCGTTCTGACATCGGCGCGTCGGGGGTGATGTTCACCATGGACACCGAGTCGGGCTTCGCCGATGCCGTGTTTCTCACCTCGTCCTATGGGCTGGGTGAGGCGATAGTTCAGGGTGCGGTCAACCCCGACGAGTTCTACGTCTATAAACCGGCATTGCGCGCCGGCCGACCCGCGATTCTCAAGCGCGGCGTCGGGAGCAAGGCGACCAAGATGATCTATGCCGCCCGGACTGGCAGCGACCACACCACCGAGTTCGTGGATGTCGATCATGCCGATCGAGGACGCCTGTCGCTCAGCGACGTGGAGGTGACGGAGCTCGCGCGCCAGGCAGTTGCCATCGAGGACCATTACGGGCGACCCATGGACATCGAATGGGGCAAGGACGGACAGGACGGACAGCTCTACATCCTCCAAGCCCGTCCCGAGACGGTGAAGTCCCGGCAGAGCACAGCGCGTGTGCAGCGGTACCGGATCCGCGAGCGCGGAACGGTCGTCGTCGAAGGACGCGCCATTGGGCAGAGGATCGGAGCCGGCGGGGCACGGGTGCTCCAGTCAATCGCCGAGATGCATCTGTTCAATCCGGGTGAGGTGCTGGTCGCTGACATGACTGATCCGGATTGGGAGCCGATCATGAAGCGAGCTTCGGCGATCGTCACCAATCGTGGGGGCCGCACCTGCCATGCGGCGATCATTGCGCGTGAGCTGGGAATCCCTGCTGTGGTGGGCACGGGTAGTGCGACCACGATCTTGCAAGACGGCCGGCCGCTAACCGTCTCGTGCGCCGAAGGTGACACCGGCTACGTCTATGAGGGCCTACTCGACTTCGACATCGAAGAATCCGAGCAGCAGAGCATGCCGAAGGTCGACGTCAAGATCATGATGAATGTCGGCACCCCGGACCAGGCGTTCGCGTTTTCCCGGCTGCCCAACGCCGGGGTCGGGTTGGCGCGGCTGGAGTTCATCATCAACAACCAGATCGGCATTCATCCCAAGGCGCTGCTGGAATTCGATCAGCTGGACGAACCGTTACGCGGCAAGGTCAGTGAAGCCATTGCGGCGTACCAGACACCACGCGATTTCTTCGTACGCCGGGTGGCAGAGGGTGTCGCGACCATTGCGGCCGCCTTCGCGCCGCATCCCGTCATCGTCCGGACGTCGGACTTCAAGTCCAACGAGTACGCGAGCCTGCTCGGTGGTGACCGGTACGAGCCGCACGAAGAGAACCCGATGATCGGCTACCGCGGGGCGGCACGATATCTCTCTGCAGACTTCGCCGATTGCTTCGCGATGGAATGCGAGGCGCTGCGATACGTCCGCGACTCCATGGGCCTGACGAACGTGAAGGTCATGATTCCCTTCGTGCGCACCCTCGCCGAGGCCGACGGCGTGATACGGCTGCTTGGCGATCACGGATTGCGGCGCGGCGAGAACGGTCTGGAGGTGATCATGATGTGTGAGTTACCGTCCAACGCCGTGCTCGCCGATGCATTTCTTGATCATTTCGACGGCTTCTCGATCGGCTCGAACGACCTGACGCAGCTCACCCTCGGGCTGGACCGCGACTCCAGTCTGGTCGCCGCGTCATTCGATGAACGCGACCCGGCCGTGAAGTCAATGATCGGCGTAGCAATCCAGGCATGCAAGGCTCGGGGAAAGTACGTGGGGATATGCGGACAGGGGCCTAGTGATCATCCCGATTTTGCCGAGTGGTTGCTGGAGCAGGGTATCGACAGCATCTCGCTCAATCCCGACACGGTCGTCGACACCTGGATCAGGCTCGGCAGCATGCAGGCAGGTTCTCGGTCCAAGGGCTGACGCGGAGTCGAGACAGCGCGATGGCGTTCGTCACTCTGCGCGTTAGGGTCGGCGGGTGGATGACATAAGCCTGGCCGCCGAGCTGGTGCGTGAGGCGGGAACCTTGGCCAGCGAGATGCTTCGGCAGGGTCTCGAAGTTCGCTACAAGACCTCGCTTTCAGACGTGGTGTCGGCAGCGGATCACGCGAGCGAGGAACAGATCAGCGCCCGGCTCGCCGAAAGCCGGCCCGATGACGGACTGGTGGGGGAGGAAGGCGCGCGCAAGACAGGTCAGGGTCGCACCTGGTACGTCGACCCGGTCGATGGCACGTACAACTTCCTCTCCGGCATCCCGTATTGGTGTTCGGCGGTGGGTCTGGTCGACGCCGCCGGGCCCGTGCTCGGGGCGGTCTATTATCCCGACGTCGACCAGCTATGGGTGGGTGGGCGGGACACCCCCACCACCATCAACGGAGAACCGGTGACCCGACTGGTCAGCCAAGGTCTTTCCAAGATTTCGATCGCCACCTACTACCACCCGCGACACCTTCCGGACCGGCAACGGCTGACCGCATGGCAGTCGGTGGTCGCCTCGGCCGCCACACTGCGGATACTCGGATCCGCCTCGATCGACTTGGCCGGGGTTGCCAGCAGCCGGCTCGGGGTCTTCCTTCAGGCCAATCTGAACGGATGGGACTGGTACCCAGGTGCGGCGTTGGTGATCGGTGCTGGCGGGCTCGCCGACGAACTCGTTGTCGGTGGAAACCTCTGGCAGATCGCCGGCAACCAACAAGCTGTCGAGGATGTGAAGAACGCCCTACAGGGCGCCATCTGAGCAGGACGTCGTCTGAAGAGGACACCGCCTGAACTGGACACCGCCTGAACTGGACACCGCCTGAACTGGACACCGCCTGCAACCGCTCCGCGCTACGCGCCGGCGCCCTCCTGTGCCACTCCGGCGACCGCGGTGGGGTCGCCGAGACGGTAACCATCGAAGGCTTCGGCTGCAGCGCTTGCGTCAAACTGCCCGTCCCTGGCCAGCGATTCCAGCGTGGCAACCACGATCGACTCGGCATCGACCTGGAAATAACGCCGCGCCGCCGCCCGGGTATCAGCGAAGCCGAAGCCGTCAGTTCCCAGCGAACACCAGGTATGGCGCACCCACGGAGCGATCTGATCTTGGACACCGCGCATGTAGTCACTCGCTGCGACCACCGGGCCCGGCGCGCCGTCCAGGGCACTGGTGACATACGGCTGGCGTCGTTCCTCGCCCGGATGTGTGAGGTTCCATTTCTCGGTATCGACTGCATCGCGGCGCAGCTCGTTCCACGAGGTCACCGACCAGACGTCGGCTGCAACGTCCCACTCGTCAGCCAGCATCCGCTGCGCTTTGAGCGCTGCCGTCATCGTGACACCCGAGACGAGGATCTGAGCCCGCGGATGATCACCCTCCAGCGGAGACGAGGCGTAGTGATAGATCCCCCGCAGCAACGCTTCCACATCCAGGTTCTCTGGAGCTCCTGGTTGGGAAACCGGCTCGTTGTAGACGGTGATGTAGTAGATGAGGTCCTCGCCGTCAGGGTGATCCGGATCCTCGTGCCCATACATCCGGCGGAGGCCGTCCTTGACGATATGCGCGATCTCGTAGGCGAATGCCGGGTCGTAATGGACTACAGCCGGGTTGGTGCTAGCGAGCAACGGCGAGTGGCCGTCGGCGTGTTGCAGTCCTTCACCGGTGAGGGTGGTACGGCCGGCAGTCGCTCCGAGCAGGAAGCCGCGGGCCAACTGGTCGGCCATCGCCCAGATCCAGTCTCCGGTCCGCTGGAATCCGAACATCGAGTAGAAGATGTAGAACGGAATCATCGGTTCGCCGTGCATCGCGTACGCCGACCCGGCAGCAATCACCGAGCCCATCGCGCCGACCTCGGAGATGCCCTCGTGAAGCAGCTGACCCTTCTCAGATTCCTTATAGGACAGCAGAAGCTTGCGGTCGACTGACTCATAGGTCTGGCCGTGCGGGTTGTAGATCTTCGCCGTCGGGAACATCGAATCCATCCCGAATGTCCGGAACTCATCGGGTGCAATCGGCACGATCCGGTGTCCGATCTCCTTGTCTCGCATCAGATCCCGAAGCAGCCGGACGAATGCCTGGGTGGTGGCCACTCTGGTTTTCTCTCCGGCAGGCTCCATCAGCGCTGCGTAGACCTCATCGCCAGGCAGCTTGATGATCGTTGGTCGTACCCGACGCTCGGGGAGGTAGCCCTGCAACGCGCGGCGCCGCTCCTGGAGGTACTGGATTTCATCTGAGTCCTCGCCGGGATGGTAGTACGGCGGGTTGTAGGCGTCCTCCAGGGCGCTGTCGGGAATCTCCAGGTAGAGGCGATCTCGGAATGCCTTGAGGTCCTTGGTGGTCAGCTTCTTCATTTGGTGGGTGGCGTTCTTGCCCTCCAGGGCGTCGATGGTCCAGCCCTTGACCGTCTGGGCCAAGATCACCGTCGGCTGGCCGACGTGCTCGGTGGCGGCCTTGAATGCCGCATACACCTTGCGATAGTCGTGCCCGCCCCGGGAGAGCACCTTGATCTGATCGTCGGTCATGCCGGAAACCATCTTCTGCAGGCGCGGATCGGAGAAGAAGTTGTTGCGAATGTAGGCGCCGTCCTCGACCAGATAGGTCTGGAACTGCCCGTCCGGGGTGGTGTTCATCTTGTTCACCAGCGCGCCATCGGAGTCTGCGGCCAGCAGTGGATCCCAGTCCCGGCCCCACAACACCTTGATCACGTTCCAGCCGGCGCCGAGGAAGATCGACTCGAGCTCCTGAACGATCTTGCCGTTGCCGCGTACCGGGCCATCCAGCTGTTGCAGGTTGCAGTTGATCACCCAGGTGAGGTTGTCGAGCTCCTCACGAGCAGCCAGCCCGATGGCGCCCAGGGACTCCGGCTCACCCATCTCGCCATCACCGAGGAAGCTCCAGATGCGCTGCTGGGAGGTGTCCTTGATGCCGCGGTTGTGCAGGTAGCGGTTGAATCTCGCCTGGTAGATCGAGTTGATGGCACCGATGCCCATGGAAACTGTCGGGAACTCCCAGAAGTGTGGCATCAGCCGCGGATGCGGATAGGAGGAAAGCCCGTTGCCCCGGCCACGCGACACCTCTTGCCGGAAGGCGTCCAGATTGTCGGTGGTCAGCCGCCCTTCCAGGTACGCCCGGGCGTACATGCCTGGTGACGCATGCCCTTGGATGAAGACATGATCACCGCCACCGGGATGATCCTTGCCGCGGAAGAAGTGGTTGAAACCCACTTCGTACAGGCTGGCTGCGCTCTGATAGGTCGCAATGTGGCCGCCGACCTCAAGGCCCTTGCGGTTGGCCTTGCTGACCATGATCGCCGCGTTCCACCGGATAAAGGCGCGAATCCGTCGCTCGACATGTTCGTCACCCGGGAACCACGGCTCCGATTCAGGAGGAATCGTGTTGATGTAGTCGCTGCTCCGCAATGCAGGCAGACCGATCTGACGGGCCCGTGCTCGCTCCAGCAGCTTCAGCATGATGAACCGCGCCCGATTGCGTCCTTTGTCGGCGATCATGTCGTCGAGTGATTCCAGCCAGTCGGCAGTCTCATCGGGATCGATGTCGGGGAGTTGGCTGGGCAAGCCTTCGGCAGTGATAGCCGGATGAGATCCTGGCGTAGCCATTGCAAGCTCCTTACGTCTCATCCAGCACCGGGGCGGAGCTGGAGGGTGCAGGTCGCAGTGTTGCCACACCCATCCTGTCACTTCCGTTTGATCAACTGCACCCCGCGGCAGGCGATCTGAAGCTAGCTCATCTGGCCGTGGGGTTTCGTGCGGCAGCCTGCCTCTGGCAGGCTGTGCCCAAGAAGTTCACCCCGAGGAGAATTCCCACCTCCGGTACTCGCCGGAGTTGGTCGAAAGGAGGCGGCACGCCGCGATGAGCGGGATCTCTTCTCGCCTTGATCGGACTGCGACGGCGGGCCGCAGCAGCCAGTTCTCTTGGTCGATGTCATGGAGGTGTGGGTGACCTCCACAGCAGGCGCCGGGGGATTCAAGGGTTTGAGTGACAAGCTGGGCCTGTCTCGCGGCCTGGTGGTCCAAGAACTCGGCTGGGACGAGGACGCCGACGATGACGTGCGGGTCATGATTGAGGACGCGATCGACGGCGAGTTGGTCGAAGAGGCAATGGAGGCCGTTGATCTCTTGCTCCTCTGGTGGCGCGACGAAGACGGAGATTTGGTCGATGCGTTGGTCGACGGCCTGACCGATCTCACCGACAGCGGCTACATCTGGCTGATGACCCCGAAGGTCGGGCGCAGCGGCTATGTCGATGCTGCCGACCTGGCGGAGGCCGCCGTGACGGCCGGTCTTGCGCTGACCAACAGCGTGCAGGTGTCCTCTGACTGGACCGCGACCAAACTCGTACGCCCCAAGGGCACGCGTCGGTGAGTCTTACGCTCGGCCAGCAGGCTCCGAGCTTCACCGCCCGCAACCAGCATGGCGAGCTGCTCACGGCAAGTAGCCTGCGCGGTTCCTCAGCGGTGATCGTCTTCTACCCCTGGGCGTTCTCCAGCATCTGCCGCAGCGAGCTGGCTGCGATTCGCGATGATCATGAGAGTTTCATGGCCCTTGGCTCCCGAGTGTTGGCGATTTCCTGCGACGCCATGTACACCTTGCGTGCCTACGCCGACAAGGAGGGCATCGCGTTCGACCTGCTCAGCGATCATTGGCCGCACGGCGCGATTGCCCAGGCGTACGGCGTATTCGACGAGCTGGCGGGCTGCGCCAGACGCGGCACCTTCGTGCTGGACTCTGCGGGGATGATCAGGTGGCAGCAGGTGAACCAGATCAACCAGCCGCGGGAGATCACCGCCGTACTCGCAGCGGCGGCGAATCTATGATGGCCGAATGCCGCTGACAGGGGAGTACGAGCCGAGTCCACGCAAGTCGGTCCGCGATCAGGTGGAACGCTACGAAGCCACGGACGGCAGGGAGGCCAACACCCTGGCTGGTACCAACCGGCCGGTCGTGATCTTCACGACGCGAGGTCGCACGTCGGGCAAGATCAGAAAGTTTGCGTTGATGCGGGTGGAGCATGGCGGCAAGTACGCCCTGGTCGGCTCCGTGGGTGGCGGGCCGACGCATCCGGTCTGGTATCTCAACGTCAAGGCCGATCCTGAGGCGCTGATGGTGCAGGACGGCGCGGAGCGCTTCGACGCCACCGCGCGAGAGCTCAGCGGCGAGGAACGCGAGATCTGGTGGCAGCGAGCCGTGGCGGCCTACCCGACGTACGAGAAGTATCAGGAGAAGACCGAGCGACAGATCCCGATCCTGCTCGCCGAGCGGCGCCGACATCAAAGGGCTGATTTCACAGCGGCCGACCTCCACCGCGACAGTCGCCCGCAGTAGCCGATCAGGTCGGGGGCAGAATGACCCCCATGATTCCTGCCCAGCCATTCGGCCGTACGGGCCACGCAAGCACCCGCGTCATCTTCGGCGCTGCCGCACTCGGCAACGTCAGCCAGGACGACGCCGATCAGACCATGGAGCTGATCCGCGAGCACGGCATCAATCACATCGATACCGCTGCCAGCTATGGGGAAGCAGAGCTTCGCCTGGGGCCGTGGATCGAAACTCATCGCGACGAGTTCTTCCTGGCCACCAAGACCGGTGAGCGCACTCGCGTGGAGGCGTACAACCAGATCCAGCGCTCATTGGAACGGCTTCGTACCGACCGCGTCGACCTGATTCAGCTGCACAACCTTGTCGACGAGGATGAGTGGCGGACCGCGTTCTCGGCTGGTGGCGCGTTGGAGGCTGTGGTCGCAGCCAAGGATGATGGCTTGGTCCGCTTCGTGGGCGTCACCGGTCATGGCCTGACTGTGGCGGCCCAGCATCTGCGTTCGTTGCAGGAGTATCCGTTCGACTCGGTCTTACTGCCGTACAACTTCCCGATGTCGCGCAATTCCCGCTACATCGATGACTTCGAGGCGTTGGTCGCGGTCTGTGCCGAGCGCGGTGTGGCCGTCCAGACGATCAAGGCCATCACCCGTGCACCGTGGGGGGATCAACAGCCCACAGCGAACACCTGGTACGAGCCGCTGACCGACCAAGGTGCCATCGACACAGCAGTGAGCTGGGTCCTCGGCCGCGACGCGGTTTTCCTCAACACCGTTGGCGATATCCAAATCCTGCCAAAGGTGATCGATGCCGCCGAACGCTTCACGCGACGGCCGAGTGATGAGCAGATGAGAGCGCTGGAAGACGCTTTCGGACTCGAGCCACTCTTCGTCTGAAAGGGGAGAAGGCTTGCTGGGTGGGAGCAAGCAGACTCGAACTGCTGACCCCTTGCTTGTAAGGCAAGTGCTCTAACCAACTGAGCTATGCTCCCCGGGCTCACATTTCCCCTAGTCGGAGGCCATCTCGCCACCAAGTACGGGAGCCGCATCAGGCTTCCACTCTCTGATGTGCGTGCATTCAGGTTCGCGGCCCGTCTACGGCTTGCTGCGCAATAGTACCGACCAGGTGCCCGCACACATCGCTCGTGATCGCGATGCTTGCATGCCCCATCAGTTTCGACACGACCGCGATGTCAGCCAGTGGCCAGCATCAAAGACGCGGCGCAGTGCCGCAATCCGTGGAAGCTAGCCGGCGGCAGCTCCTCACCCGGCCCACGGGGCAGCCGCTGAAAGTGGCTGAGTGGCTGCGCTCCCTCACCAACCGTGGCCCGCGTTCCTTGGGGCTCGACGTGCGGATCGAGCCGATTTCAGCGCGCCCGCCGCTAACCAGCCAAGGACTGAAAGAAGATGAGGATCGAGTGAAATACCACGGCAAGGCCCTGGAGTAGGGCACGGACGGCATTCGCGGCGGCCTCAGGGTAGGCAATCAAATAGTAGAGAAAAAAGCCCACGACCAAGAAGACGATGAACCGCTTGACCCACGTCATGTCGGCCTACTCATTCTTTCGGTCTTCACCGCATTTTATTCGAACGCCCTGCTGCGTGTACAGCCTGAAGCCTTGACCGCACGCGGCAACCAATCACCGCGTGTATGTGTGGATCATCGAATAGCGGCTGGCATTCTCGACATCCACGGATGTCGTAGGCGTATCAGGACGCCGCGCAGCTAGGGTTCCGGGTGAGGCTTACCAATTCACCTCGTACGACCTGGGGGCAGCCATCCCGAACAGAAACGTCGCCGCGGCACTGGGCGCGCTGACCGGTCTCGTCAGTTTGGTCGCCATGATTCGACTTGTGTCGGGAGCTTTCGTCCAAGGGATGTCGACGTTCGCTTGGGTGGCGATCCTGTTGGCCATGTTGCCGTGGATCGGATACGCGGCATGGCGCGGCCGCCATGGCCATCTCAGTCGCAGGGGGGCGCTGGGGGTATTGCTCCTGAACACTGTCGGATCTGTCGTCGTCTGGCTGTCCGTGCTCGGCCCGGTGGTTGCCCTAGCCTCCTCGCTAGCCGCGTTCGTCGTCATCTGGGTCAGCGACTGGCCTCCCCGCCGCCCGCGTGGCAAAGAGCGGTTCGTCCGCATCGAGGAACTGCGCAGTGCTGATGACTAAGGCTGATGGCTGAGGGCTGATGGCTGATGGCTAAGGGCAGCTGATGACTAGGGGCCGATGGTTCAGGCCCAAGTAGAGTGGATCATCGTGGCTGGACCCGATTTCGCCGTCGCGCTCGCTGACCTGGATAAGTCATTGGGCTCGATTGAGGCTGTCGTCGATCCCGACCGCAAACGCGCTGAGATCGCTGGGCTGGAGCAGCAGGTAGCAGCCCCCGATCTGTGGGACAACCCGGACAACGCCCAGCGCGTGACGTCGCGGCTCTCAGTACTCCAGACCGAGGTTGATCGTGTGGCCGGATTGCGAGCTCAGCTGGGCGACATCGGCGCACTGGTGGAACTCGGGCAGGAAGAAGGAGACCCGGCCAGCCTCGCCGAAGCGGCGGAAGCGCTCACAGCTCTCCAAAAAGCAGTAGAGGCTCTCGAGGTGCGTACGCTGCTGTCCGGCGAGTATGACGAACGCGATGCGCTGGTCACGATTCGCTCCGAAGCAGGTGGTGTCGACGCGGCTGACTTCGCTGCGATGCTGCTGCGGATGTACCTGCGCTGGGCTGAACGGCATCGCTACCCGACCGAGGTCTACGACACCTCCTACGCCGAAGAAGCGGGCATCAAGTCAGCGACGTTCCAAGTGAAGAGTCCCTTCGCGTACGGAACGCTGTCGGCCGAACAAGGCACGCATCGGCTGGTCCGGATCTCCCCGTTCGACAACCAGGGGCGCCGGCAGACATCGTTCGCGGGCGTCGAAGTGCTGCCCGTGACTGAGGCGGCCGATCGCATCGACATTCCCGAATCCGAGCTGCGCATTGATGTGTTCCGGTCCTCTGGGCCGGGCGGGCAGAGCGTCAACACCACCGACTCCGCCGTACGCATCACCCACCTGCCGACCGGCATCGTGGTGTCGTGCCAAAACGAGAAGTCCCAGCTGCAGAACAAGGCGGCCGCGCTTCGCGTCTTGCAGTCACGACTGCTGGAGCGGGCGCGGCAAGAGCGCGAGGCGCGCCTCAACGCCCTCAAGGGCGACGGCGGCAACAGCTGGGGGTCGCAGATGCGGTCCTACGTCCTCCACCCCTACCAAATGGTGAAGGACTTGCGGACCGAGTACGAGGTCTCTTCGCCAGATGCAGTGTTCGACGGCGACATCGACGGTTTCATCGAATCAGGCATCCGCTGGCGTCGGACCCGGGAGGTTGCGGCCACGTAATGTCCGGCTGCTGTGCGCATCCAACTGATGGGCATGCCGGGTGGCCGGTGCCCAACAGCCGGAGCCTCACCTAGACTCGTGCCTGGCCGTCTGGCGTCCATAGGACGCCGGAGCTGTCTATCGGGGGAAGCGCGTGATTCGTTTCGAAAATGTATCCAAGACATACGACGGTCAGCGCAGGGCAGCGCTGGACAACATCAATGTCGATATCGACAAGGGGGAGTTCGTCTTCCTGGTCGGAGCCTCAGGGTCCGGCAAGTCGACGTTCTTGAGACTGATCTTGCGGGAGCAGCGGGCGAGCGTTGGCAAGGTGTTCGTCGCCGGCCGGGAGCTCAACAAGCTGCATAGCTGGAAGATCCCGGGGATGCGCCGCCAGATCGGCACCGTCTTTCAGGATTTCAGGCTGCTACCGAACAAGACTGTGACGGAGAACGTGGCGTTCGCCCTCCAGGTGATCGGCAAGCCGGCCTCGACCATTGAGCGCGTGGTTCCAGAAGTGCTTGAGCTTGTTGGGTTAGGCGGCAAGGGCGACCGGCTTCCCGAGGAGCTTTCCGGCGGTGAGCAGCAGCGCGTGGCGATTGCTCGCGCGTTCGTCAACCGACCGATGATTTTGATTGCCGATGAGCCCACGGGAAACCTGGATCCGGCCACCAGCGTTGGGATCATGAAGTTGCTCGATCGGATCAACCGTGCGGATACCACGGTCCTGATGGCGACCCACGACTCGACCATCGTCGACCAGATGCGCAAGCGGGTGATCGAGCTCGACGATGGCGAAGTCGTTCGAGATCAAAGCAGAGGCGTCTACGGCTACCAGTAGCTGCCGCCGTGCTCAGAACCGAACGACAGCTGCACATCGATCTATTTGGGGATAGTTAATGCGTTTCCGTCACATCTGGTCCGAGACCCGGGCCGGGCTACGCCAGAACCTGACCATGACCTTGGCGGTCATCGTCACTATGTGGGTGTCGCTGTCGTTGTTCGGTGCCGGTTTGCTGGCCAGCCAGCAGGTGAATCTCATGAAGGGCCGCTGGTACGACAAGATCGAAATCTCGATCTTTCTGTGCGCCAAGGACACTCGCGGCG
>Ga0307290_10000542_pt1 | contig 12574 bp, 10 predicted proteins | sample ER_DNA_144_FD_194472 | JGI IMG/M metagenome (GOLD analysis project Ga0307290, IMG submission 194472) | Bulk soil microbial communities from the East River watershed near Crested Butte, Colorado, United States - ER_DNA_144 | ecosystem: Environmental > Terrestrial > Soil > Floodplain | place... | reverse complement strand
CCTCGGCGGCCCGGTTCTCGCCCTCGGCCTCTCCGATGCCCATGAGGGCGGAGCCGGCATCGCTCATGACCGTCCGAACGTCCGCAAAGTCGAGGTTGACGAGACCGGGGATTGTGATCAGGTCGGTGATCCCCTGGACGCCCTGGCGCAGCACGTCGTCCGCGATCCGGAAAGCCTCCATGACCGGTGTTTGCTTCCCGACCACCTGCAGGAGCCGATCGTTCGGGATGATGATCAACGTGTCGACCTTCTCCCTGAGCTCGGTGATTCCCTGCTGCGCCTGCTCGGCGCGCTTCCGCCCTTCGAATTCGAACGGGCGCGTGACCACGCCCACGGTCAGGGCACCTAGCTCGCGTGCAGTCTCCGCGATGATCGGCGCGCCGCCGGTGCCGGTGCCCCCGCCTTCGCCGGCGGTGACGAAGACCATGTCGGCACCCTTCAGCGCCTCCTTGATCTCGTCCCGGCTCTCGAGGGCAGCCGCCTGTCCGACCTCCGGGTTCGCGCCGGCGCCCAGCCCGCGCGTCGCCTGAGCCCCGATGTGGAGCTTCACATCGGCATCGCATCCGAGTAGGGCCTGCGCGTCCGTGTTGACCGCGATGAAGTCGACGCCGGTGACTCCCGCGTCGACCATCCGGGTGACGGCGTTCGAGCCGCCGCCGCCCACGCCGACGACCTTGATCACCGCTATGTAGCTGCCCGATGTGTCTCTCATCCGAAAGGAAGATAGCTGAAGCTCGACTTGAGCGTACGGCTGACCCTACGCAGCTTATCCTCTGCTGTCAAACGCTCGTTTGCAGGGATTTTGTGGACAAAGTCTAACCCTCAACCATCGACTTGAGAGTTGACACCAGCGACGGGCCGCTCTGGCAGGCTGACATCCAGGTAGTCGAACTCCGCCCGTTCGGAGACAGAGAGACCTCGCAGGACGGCGGCAGCGGCGGCAAGTTTCGCGTCCAGATCGTCCGCTGAGCCCAGGCGAACCTCCATCCCGATCGACAACGCCAGGACGACACTGTCTCCTGTTGCTCGCGCTGTCCGCACTTGCACGGGGAACCGTGCAGGCAACGAGGCAATGGCCCTGAGAGCCTTCGACGCGGTCGGAATCGCGAGCGTGGCCCCGGGCTCGAACACCGCGCCGGCGGCGAGCCAGATCCGCGGCAACCGCCTGTTCGTGTTCGACTCGACGTCCCTGATGACCCGACCGCTCCCGGCGAGGACCCAAGCTGCTCGCCCAGAGCGGAGAACGGCCACGGGACGTTCCGGGACCACTACCACTCGGAGTCCGTGCGGGAACGCCCTGTCGACCCGCGCGGCCCGTACTGAAGGGAGCGCCGAGAGCTGACGCTCGACGGTGTCTGTATCGACAGTGACGAGACTCTGTCCGTCAAGGGGCCGAAGGGCCGCGCGGACATCCGCCTCAGCAGCACCTCGCGCACCGCTCACAGCAACCGACTGCAGGGCGAAAATCGACGTTGAGCGCGCCGCCAGATACCCGAGGGATAGGACTCCGACCACCACCCCGACCCCCACGAGCGTGCGCCCGAGTGGGAAGCGAAGCCGTGGCAGTGCAAGCGCAGGCCGAATCGGCTGCGCCCGAGCGGCGGCGAGTGCGAGCCGGCGAGCCACCATCGCCACTTCGCCGCGCGCTCCCGCGCTCCTACCCGGGCTCGCCGACCCCCTCGACGGCGGGAATGTCCAGGGATCCGACGAGCTGTACCTCCGGCTCGAGAGTGACTCCGTACTCGGCAAAGGCCCGGCGCCGGGCCTCCACGATCAAGGCGATCGCGTCGACGGATCGCGCTCGCCCGTCGTTCTCGATGAAGTTCGCGTGCTTGGGCGAGATTCGAGCCCCGCCGATCGAGTAACCGCGCAGGCCGCAGGCCTCGAGCATCCGCCCGGCAGAGAGCTCGTGATCCGGATTCTTGAACACGCTCCCGAACGTCCGCTTGTTCGTGGGCTGTGCAGCTTTCCGCTTCTCCTGCATGCCCGCAACGATTTCCTTGATCTCCGGCTCCGGTCTCGACTCGAGACGGAACTCCGCGCCCGCGACCACCTGGCCGGGCCGGAGGTCGGAACGCCGGTACGTGAGGCCGAGCTCCTGCGGGGTCTGCCACCTTGCCCCGAGCGCGTCCGCGACGAGTGCGCGGCTGAGCACGGCCGCAATGTCGCTCCCGTAGGCACCGGCGTTCATCCAGACACCGCCACCCACGCTTCCCGGGATCGCGCAGAGAAACTCGAGCCCCCCCAGGTTGGCCGCCCGCGCGCGGTGGAGGCAGACCGCGTTCGCGGCTCCTCCTCCCGCCATAAGAACCCCGTCTCCGGTCTTCGCGACCGTCAGCGCGCCCGCGAGCTTGAGTGCGACGCCGGCGAAGCCTTCATCGGCGACGAGGAGGTTCGAACCGAGGCCGACAGCTGCGACCGGAAGCTTCTTGTCGTGCGCCCAGGCAAGGGCCTCGACGAGCTCCTCCGTGGTCTCCGGCTCGGCGAGCCACCGTGCCGGTCCGCCAGTCCCGATCGTCGTGTACCGAGAGAGGCGGACGTTCTCCTTCATTGACCCAGCCGTTCCAGAATCACGGGCGCGATCGTCTCGATGTCTCCGGCTCCGAGAGTGAGCACGAGGTCGCCGGCCCGTGCCCTCTCGGCTGCGAGAACCGCGGCGCCGTCCAGCGTCGGTGCCCACCCGACCGGCATCCCAGGCCGGACTTCGGTGAGGCGGTCGACGATGGCTTTGCCGGTTACCCCGGGCCAGGGCTCCTCGCGCGCCGGGTAGATCTCGGTCACGACGGCGGTATCGGCGTGGGAAAGCGCGGTCGCGAACTCGTTCGCCAGATATGCCGTCCGCGAGTAGAGATGTGGCTGGAAGACCGCAATGACCCTGCCCGTCCCGGCCAGTGCCCGCGCGGTCGCGAGGGTGGCAGCGACCTCCGTGGGATGGTGAGCGTAGTCGTCGTAGACCCGCACGCCACGCGACTCCCCACGAAGATCGAACCGGCGGCCCGCCCCGGTGAAGTCCCGGAGAGCGCGGACAGCGTCCGCCTCCGCGATCCCCGCGAGCTGCAGGGCTGCAAGCGCGCACGCCGCATTCCGGCGATTGTGCTCGCCTGGGACAGCGAGGCGAACGTCAGCCGGCTCGAGGTCGGGGCCCCACACGACCGAAGATTCGACACGCTCGGCGATCCAGCCGCGAAAGCACTCCTCGAGCTCGGCCAGAGAGGAGAACGTCGTGTGGTGGTCGAGCTCGACGTTCGTGACGACGGCAATCTCGGGCTCGAGCGCGAAGGCCGTCCGATCGGACTCGTCCCCCTCGACGACGAGCCATCCCTCGCCCGTGCCTGCGTTCCCGCCGAGCTGCGGTACCTCGGCTCCAATCAGGTAAGCAGGCTCTTCGCCGAGCTCTTGCAGGCAGAAGGCGATCATGGCCGCGGTCGTCGTCTTCCCGTGTGCACCGGTGACGACGATCGAGCGCCGGAGCGAGACGAGCTCTGCCAGAAGGTCGGAACGGCTCTTTCCCTCGACCCGCCCCGCAAAGGCGGTCGAAACGACCGTCTCGAATCCGGATGGACCGGCGACCGGCTCCGGTCCGATCGTGACGGGGATCCCCTCGGCGCGGACACGGGTCAGGTAGGGCGTCTCGACCCGGTCCCAACCCGCCACCTCGGCACCCCATGCCCGCGCCAGGATCCCGTAGGCGCTGAGCCCGGCGCCGCCGATGCCGACGAGCCAGAGGCGCCGTCCGTCAAGCGGTAGCAAGGGCGATCAACTCCTCCGCGACGGCGGCCGCTGCGTCCGGTTGCGCGAGCGAGCGCATTGCCGTCGCCATCCGCGCGAGACGCTCATCGTCGCCGAGCAGCTCCTCTGCCTGCCGCTTCAGGTCGAGCTCTGCTTCGGGGAGGACGACTGCACCTCCTCCTCGCTCGAAGTAGCGGGCATTCGCAGTCTGGTGGTCCGCCGCCGCTTCCGGATACGGCACGAGCAGGGCGGGCTTTCCGGCCGCGGCGACTTCCCACACGGAGCCTCCCGCGCGCGCGACGACGAGATCGACCGCCGAGAGCGCGGCGCCGAACTCGTCCGTGAACGGGAGGAGGACGTAATCCGTGCGCGTCGGCTTGTCGAGGGTCTCAAAGTCCCGCTCGCCCGCGATGTGCAGAACGGGTGGCCCCGTGTCTGCCCAGGCGTCGAGCGCCGCCTGGTTCAGGCGGCGCGCACCGAGGCTTCCTCCGAAGACCAGCACCGCCCGTCCGTCCTCGGGGAGCCCGAAGGCCTTGCGAGCTTCATCCCGATCGGCTGGCTGCGAGCGCCTAGGGATCGGCCGACCCACAACTTGGTATTTCGGTTCCTCGACCCCGTCAATCGGAAAGGCCAGGAAGACCTTCCGCGCAACAGGGGCAGCGAGTCGATTTGCTAAGCCAAGGTGCGCATCGGCCTCGGTGAGCGCCGCGGGGATACGGAGGAGGCCGGCCGCGAGCACCATTGGGCCTGCGACATACCCGCCGGCTCCGAGAACGACATCCGGCTTTCGCCGTCGGAGAATCCGAGCGCAGGCAACCGGAGCCTGTACCGCGAGCCCGAAGACTCGAATCAGGCGAAGACTAGGTCTCCGCGGGAAGCCCTCGACATGGAACTCGTCGAGCTCGAAACCGGCCTCGGGGACCAGTCGGCGCTCAATTCGCTGTGCGCCTGCGAACGTCACGCTGACGCCGCGCGCGACCAGCGCTTCCGCGACGGCGATCGCCGGCAGGACGTGCCCGGCTGTTCCTCCGGCGGCGATCAGGCACTTGAGCGACTGCTTCGACTGCATGGTTCTGCGCGATGTTAAGGAGGATCCCGACGGCCGCGAGCGCGACAATGAGGCTGGAGCCCCCGTAGCTCACGAACGGAAGGGGTATACCGGTCAACGGTGCGATGCCCATGACGGCACAGAGGTTCACTGCCGCTTGTCCGCAGAGAAGGGCCGTCAGTCCGGTAGCGAGCCTCTTTCCGAACGGGTCGCGGCACCTGAGGGCGACGTTGAATCCGGCATATCCGAGGAGGACGAACGCGCCCATGACGCCCATCGCCCCCACCAGCCCCAGCTCCTCCCCGATGATCGCGAAGATCATGTCCGTCGAGGCCTCTGGCAAGTAGTAGATCTTCTGCACGCTCTCGCCGAGGCCGACGCCAAAGAGGCCACCGGAGCCGAGCGCAATCATCGCCTGCACGGTCTGGAATCCGGCATTCTGTGGGTCGCTCCACGGGTCGATGAAGCTGAAGAGACGGGCGCGTCGATACGGCTCGAACCAGATTGCGAGCATGAGGACGGAGAGCCCGAGGCCACCGGATGCTGCGAGCACGCGCAGAGGCGTGCCGGACACGACGAGCATGGCGCCGACCATGATCACGATCGCAATCGCTGTACCGAGGTCCGGCTCGACGACGATGAGTCCGCACACGAAGCAGACGACGAGTCCAACGGGCTTGGCCAGTTCCCCGAGCGAGCGAGGGGCGGGCTTGCGGGCGAGGCGTGCGCCGAGCCAGAGGGCGAGCCCTAGCTTGGCGAGCTCAGAGGGCTGGAACGAGAACGAGCCGAGCGGAATCCAACGCTTGGCACCGTTGACGCTCGTCCCGACGACCAGAACCGCTACCAGGAAGAAGAACGCCAAGGCGAGCATCGGCCCACCGACGTGACGGAGCTTCCGGAAGTCGGTGCGTGACAGGAGGACGAGCGCGACGAGGCCGACGAGGGCGTAGAGCGCCTGGCGCTTCAGGTAGTACGCTGGATCGTCTGACGCGATGAGCCCGCGGGCGGAGCTGGCGCTGTAAACCATCACCAGCCCGAACGCAACGAGGCCGAGCGTAACGAGAACGAGGAGGTGGAACTCGAGCTGTGGCCGCGCGGGCCGTCTCACGGTCGCTCGACCCTGCGGTGGCAGAGAGGTGCGTCATTGGTACGAGATCCGGAGCAATCTAGGTGCCACCTGTGCGCATTACCGCGGTACGCTCGCGCGTGAGCAGGGGGGCGGGTCGGGACCCGACATACACGCGCGTCTAAGAGATCTCCCCGCCGGCAGATCAAAGCGCCTCCACGATCGCCCGGAATCGGGCCCCACGCTCCTCGAAGTTCTCGAACTGGTCGTAGCTCGCGGACGCAGGCGAGAGCAGGACGACGTCACCGGGCTCGGCATCCGAGAGAGCCTGCTCGACGGCCCGCTCGAGGTCGCGGGCGTGCGTAAAGGCGACGCCCGCACGGATCAATGCCTCCGCGATGTCGTCGGCCGACTCGCCGATCAGATAGGCGCGAGCTACCCCACGCTCTCTCGCGGCGCGGGCGAGGCCGTCGAACGATGACCCTTTGCTACTCCCGCCGAGGATGAGCCGGAGGCCCGGCGGATAGGCAGTGAGCGCCTGCTCGGCCGCTTCGGGATTGGTTGCCTTCGAATCGTTGACGAAGCGAATGCCGCCCACCTCCCCGACGAGCTCAAGACGATGCGGCACGCCCTGGAAGCTCCGAAGCCCGTCCGCGATCGCGACATCGTCGATCCCGGCCTCCCGCGCGGCGGCCGTGGCCGCAGCTGCGTTCTCGCGGTTGTGTATCCCCGGGATACTCGGCTCGGCTGGAAGCTCATCGACGGCGGCGAACTCGACCCGGCGAGCCGCGCCCGGGATCGAGGGAAAGCCTCTGGGCACGAGCGATACATCCTCGGCGGTCTGGTTCTCGAAGATCCGAAGCTTCGCCGTCTTGTAATCCTCGAAGGTCCCGTGGCGGTCCAGGTGGTCCGGCGTCAGGTTCAGCAGCACTGCCACCTGCGGACGAAAACTCACGATGTCCTCGAGTTGGAAGCTGGACAGTTCGCAGACCACCCATGCCTCCACCGGCACGACGCCCTCGAGTGCAGTCAGGGGATGTCCGACATTCCCGGCCACGGAAACGGGCTTGCCGGCCGCGCGGAAAATCGCGCCGAGAAGCTCGCTTGTGGTCGTCTTCCCGTTCGTGCCGGTGACGCCGAGGATGGAGTTCGGGATGAGTCTCGACCCGAGCTCGATCTCACTCCAGACGGTCATGTTGCGGCGCCGCGCAGCCTCCACGAGCGGAGCATCGCGGGGCACTCCAGGGCTTTTCACCATCAGGTCCATGCCGTCGAGGAGCGCGGGATCTTCCGCACCCACGACGACTTCTACGCCGGCCTCGCGAAGCCTCCCCAGAGCGGCGGTTTCGGTGCGATCGACGGCGACAACATCCACACCGTGCCGCGCAAGGGCAAGCGAGGCCGCCTCACCTGAGCGGGCAAGCCCCAGGACGAGCGCGCGGCGCGGCATCATGGTGTCAGTGCGGATTGCCGCTCTGTACGACGTCCACGGGAACCTCCCTGCTCTCGAGGCGGTGCTTGCGGAGGGCGCTGCGAGCTCCGTCGATCGCATCGTGGTAGGCGGAGATGTCGTGGCAGGCCCGATGCCACGCGAGGTTCTCTCGCTGATCCGCAATCTCGGCGACGACACCGTCTGGGTGCGGGGTAACGGTGATCGCGAGCCCGGCCCCTGGGTCGCCGACCAGTTGAACGCGAACGAGCACCGGTTCCTCCGCGATCTCCCCACGAGCGTGACCCTCGACGTCGACGGGCTCGGGCAAACCCTTTTCTGCCACGGATCGCCGCGAAGCGACGAGGAGATCCTGACCTCGGTCTCCCCCGAACGGCGGGTCGCCGCCGCTCTTGCCGGAATTTCTGAACGAGTCGTCGTCTGCGGCCACACGCATACCCAGTTCGACCGAGAGGTCGCCGGCGTTCGGCTGGTGAACGCAGGAAGTATCGGAATGCCCTACGAGGACCGCGGGGGCGCGTACTGGGCGCTCCTCGGCCCGAACGTCGATCTGCGGCGAACCGACTACGACGTCGAAGTGGCGATCCAGCGGATGCGCGAGGCCGGCTATCCGGACGAGAATCATCTCGAAAACCTCGTCGATGTTCCGAGCGGCGAAGAGGCGGCCGCGTTCTTCGAGTCGCAGGCTCAGGACGCGAACTTCGAGAAGGACTGGTAGTAGAGGACGAAGGCGCACGCGCAGAAGATTGCGGCTGCGATCCAGAAGCGCACCATGATTCGCGACTCCGACCACGCCTTCATCTCGAAATGATGGTGGAGCGGCGCCATGAGCAGAACACGACGGCCCAGCCACTTGAACGTGAACACCTGGAGCATGACCGACAGCGCCTCGATCAAAAAGATCCCGCCGATCAGCGTCAGCAACACCTCGGTCTTAGTCATGATCGCAAACGCCGCCAGGGCGCCTCCGAGTCCCATTGACCCCGTGTCCCCCATGAACACCTGGGCGGGGAAGGCGTTGTACCAGAGGAAACCGATCGAGGCTCCGATCAGACTCGCGCCGAGGATGGCCAGGTCGAGGTCCGCCTTGTCTCCAGTGCCGGTCCGCAACGAAACGATGTACGCGACGATGGTCATCGACGTGTAGGTGAGGAGGGCGATCGTCGCCGTCCCCGCCGCAAGACCGTCGAGCCCGTCGGTGAGGTTCACCCCGTTCGCCGCCCCCGCGATGATGATGAAGAGAAGCCCGTACCAAGCCCACGACAGAGGCAGGTCCACGTCGAGAAGGGGCAAATACACGGTCGTCTTGAAGTCCCGGTTGTAGACGACCAGTGCGACCACGAGTGTGATCGCACCGAGCCCGAGCAGCTTCCACCGCCCTGCCAGGCCGAGTGAACGGCGATGCGTCAACTTCGTCCAGTCGTCGACGAAGCCGATCGCCGCGCAGCCCAAAGTCACGAAGAAGGCCGTGAGCGCGGGCAGCGTGTGCTCCGAGAAGAGGAGGAACGGGATCGCCATGGAGAGCATGATCAGAAGACCCCCCATGGTCGGCGTGCCCTGCTTCGTGACATGGCCCTTCGGACCCTCTTCGCGAATATGCTGGCCGAGCTCGTTTCGCCGCAGAAAGTCGATGAATTTCGGGCCCGCCCCGATGGAGATGACCATTGCGATGATCCCGGAGAGGAGGACTTCCGTCACGGCTCAGGCGGGAATGCCCGCAAGTCCCTCGGCGACGACTTCGAGCCCGACCGACCGGGATCCCTTGACGAGGACCCAGTCGCCCGGCTCAAGGAGTGCGGAAGCTTCCGCGAGAGCCGCCTGAGCATTCGCCGCCCAGCGCATGGTCGGAACGTGCGCCCCCTCCAGATACTCCGCAGCGAGCGAGCCGACCGCCACGAGAACGGACACCCCTGCGTGCGTAGCGGCTTCGCCCACCTGCCGGTGGTAGTCCGCGCCTGCCGGGCCGAGCTCCGCCATTTCGCCGAGGATCGCAACCTTACGACTGGAGCCCGCACGCTCGCCGAGGTGATCGAGCGCGGCCGCCATTGACACCGGGTTCGCGTTGTAGGCGTCGTTCACGAGCACTCCGCCACCCGGAAGCGGAAACTCTTCACCGCGCCAACGCGAGAGCTTGATCGCGGCTCCGCCCCTGCCGGCCTCGGCGACCGGGAAACCGAGCGCCACGTAGGCAGCGAGTGCTGCAAGGAAGTTCGTCGCGTTGTGCCGCGCGCCGATGGGCAGCTCGAGAGTGAGCCGCTCCCCGAGGACCTCGACGTCAATCTCAGAACCGGTCGGACCGGGGCGAAAGGCCTCCAGGCTCACGTCCCCTCCAGCTCCGAACCGAAGCACTCGAAGATCGCTCCGTCCAACGAAGGGCTCGAGCAGCGGTTCGTCGCTCGGCACGACCGCTGCACCGCCCGGGGGAAGCGCGTCGATCAGCTCCGCCTTGGCGCGGGCGACGTTCTCGATCGTACCGAGGAGCTCGAGGTGGACGGGCCCGATGCTCGTGACCACTCCCACGTTGGGCCGGGCGACCGCGCAAAGCTCGGCGATCTGCCCGAGCCCGCGCATCCCCATCTCCAGGACGACCACCTGTGTGTCGGCTTCGATCCGGCACAGCGTCAGCGGCAGGCCGATCTCGTTGTTCTGACTCCCTTCCGCCACCACGGTCGAAGCGTGCGGGCCACAGAGCGCGCCGAGAATGTCTTTCGTCGTCGTCTTACCGACCGAGCCGGTGACTGCGACAACGCGGGCGGACGAGCGCTCGCGTACCGCGCCACCGAGCGCCGCTAGCGCAGCGAAGGCGTCCTCGGGGACCAGTGCTGCGGCCGCCCCTCGCTCGAGGGCCTCCGGCACGTAGTCCACACCTGACCTGACCGCAACGAACAGGTCGCCCATCGCGACACGTCTCGAATCGATCTGAACGCCGGTCACGACATCGGCACCCGGAACGGCTTCGAGCCGGCCTGGTGCGAGCGAGCGGATCTCGTCGAGGGCGAGTGGAATCATGCTGAGGCTCCGGCGCAAAGTCGGCGTAGCGCGTCCCGTGCGACTACTCGATCGTCGAATGGGATCGTCCGATCGTGAAATTCCTGCCCGGGCTCATGCCCCTTGCCCGCGATCACCACCACGTCGCCGTCCTGCGCCGCCTCGAGCGCGTGTGCGATGGCGAGCGCTCGGTCTGGCTCGACCTCCGCTCCCCGGCCGGCCCCCCCGAGGATCTCTTCGATGATCGCCTCCGGCTTCTCGCTTCGTGGGTTGTCGGACGTGATGACCACATTGTCGGCGAGGCGCGTGGCGACATCACCCATGAGCGGACGCTTGCCGCGGTCGCGGTCGCCGCCGCATCCGAAGACGCAGTGCAGACGTCCTGCGGTGATCGCCCGCGCTTCTATGAGGACGTTTTCCAGCGCTTCGGGCGTATGCGCGTAGTCGACCAGCACGGCAAAAGGCTGCCCCTCGTCCACCGCCTCGAACCGGCCCGGAACCCCAGCGACATGCTCGACGCCTCGGCGGATCGCGGCATCCTCGATGCCGAGAAGCCGGGCCGCGGCGACCGCGCCCAGGACATTCTCGACATTGAAGCGCCCGCGCAACCGGCTCGAGATCGGAATGCCCGCAGCCGTGAATGAGGAGCCACCAGGGCCGATCTCGAGCGATTTCGGCCTGACGTCTGCATCGTCCGCGATCCCGAACGTGAGGAGTGGCGCTCCGAGCTCGCGAACCTCCTCGGCCAGGCGCAGCCCGTGCACGTCGCCGACGTTCACGGCCGCTGACGGGTGCCGTCCGTCCGGGTCAGGCTCGACAAAGAGCCTGCGCTTGGCCTCGAAGTACCTCTCCATCGTCCCGTGAAAGTCGAGGTGATCCTGAGAGAAATTCGTAAAGACAAGTACGGCAAAGCGAACGCCGAGCAGGCGCCGCAGCTCGGAAGCGTGCGAAGAAGCCTCCATCGCGACGCTGCGATCGCCCGCGTCGAGCATCTCGCGGAATGTCCGCTGGAGGTCGATCGCCTCCGGGGTCGTTCGGGTGACGGCGCGTCGCTCCCCGCCCACCCGGCCCTCCACGGTGCCGAGCAACCCTGGACGCATACCAGCCGCGGCAAGGATTGAGAAGAGCAAGAACGCGGTCGTTGTCTTGCCGTTCGTTCCCGTCACACCCGCGACAAGAAGCTCGCGTGTCGGACGGCCGAAGAACGCGTCGGCAGCCAATGCCATCGCCTCCCGGGCGTCAGCGACGACTAGCTGTGGAACGGGCAACTCGAGCTGGCGCTCGACGATCAATGCGGCCGCTCCTCGTTCGACGGCGGCCGCCCCAAAGTCGTGACCGTCCACTCGCTGGCCGGGCACGCAGGCGAACAGAGCCCCAGCCGTCACGCGGCGCGCGTCGTACGCGAGATCGGTGATGTCGGCGGGGCCGGGATTGACCGTGCGCGTCGGGCCCACGGCCTGGCTCAGGCTCTCCAGCTCGATGGCGGCGGATTCTACCAGCGTGGCCTGCCCCTCCCGTGGACTTTGTGACACGTAAAACCCGCGCATTTCCTCGCGCTTTTTCTCATTTCGCGACACACCCGTGCGCTCCTCGCTCATACGATCGACTCGGGGAGGAGGCCGCCGGGTCCAGCAGGGCCCCCCGCCGCCTCTAGGGGGTCGGCTGCTCCGCGGTCTGAGGAGCGTCCGGCGGAACTTCGCCGGACACAAAGGCGCCCCTCCCCCACGAAGCCGCCCTGGAAGGGCTCCTGGGGCCGATCCTGATTGGCAGGGCAGGGGCGTAGAGTGCGTCCTCGATGCCTGGCCTCGTCCGCTGCGGGAACTGTGCCGAGTACTGGCCGAGCCTTCTGGCACGCCCGCAGAGCAGCGGATTCCCTGTCCGCATTGCGGCGCGAAACGCCGGACGTTCGAGCTTTCCGGGACAGTTGCCGTTGGCTCCGACGTAGCGGTCACCGTCTCCGCCGCGACCGGCGCCTAGCCTCTGGATTCGCGCATGACCGCGTCGTAGTATTGGCCTCTTGAAGGCTCTCCTCTTCGCATTCGCCGTGGCTGCGGTCTTGGGACTCGCCGCCTGCGGCGGCGGGAGCGACGAGGCCACCTCGACGGGGGCGCTCGCGCTCGACCAGCGGGTGGTGACCGAGGAGGACGCCCCGGACTCCAAGCCCGATCCGGTTGAGAAGCGGCAGACGGCGGCCGACGAGGATGAGTTCGTCGAGAAGATGGGCGATGCGTTCATCAATCCGACCGAGCAGGAGACCGAGGATCTCCAAACCGTCGGATTCGTGCAGGCGATC
>Ga0307290_10000536_pt1 | contig 12640 bp, 10 predicted proteins | sample ER_DNA_144_FD_194472 | JGI IMG/M metagenome (GOLD analysis project Ga0307290, IMG submission 194472) | Bulk soil microbial communities from the East River watershed near Crested Butte, Colorado, United States - ER_DNA_144 | ecosystem: Environmental > Terrestrial > Soil > Floodplain | place... | reverse complement strand
GCTCGAGCACGTCGTAGATGGATCGTTCAAGCATCTCCTGGACGACCTGGTCGCGGCCCTCGACCAGCCGGCTGGGGAACAGGTCGCGCGACAGCACCACCGGCTTGCCCTCGGCCGTGCGCACCCGCTCGATCACCAGGACGTCCTGGCCCGGCTCCAGCTCCAGCAGGGCCGCCTCACCGGCCGCGGCCGGCTCGACCCAGGTGCGCCCGTCGGCGATCCCGGCGGTCATGCCGGCGGCCCGGATGGCGTCGGTGACGCCGAAGTTCACGTCGAGGCTGTTGGCCATGCGGGGGTGGTCGGCGACGAAGGTGCCGGAGCCCTGGCGGCGCCTGAGGAGCCCCTCCAGCTCCATGGCCCGCAGGGCCTCGCGCAGGGTCGCCCGCGACACCTGAAGCTCGGCGGCCAGCTCTGGCTCGGAGGGCAGGCGGGTCCCGGCTGGGAGCTCTCCCCGGTCGATCCGCTGCTTGAGCTCGTCCTGGACCGAGACCGAGCGCAGCCGTGGTCGCGCCCCGGTTGCCCGCTGTGGCCTCTGCATTCTGGCGAGGAGTATACGTCAGACAACTCAGCCAGGGTCAAGGAGCTTGACTCGGTCTTACCACGCCCTTACCATCCGGCCATCGTCCAGTAATGTCAGACAACTTCCCGGACGCGGCCCTGCCGCGCGACGACGAGCAAGGGGGTTGCGACGTGGCCCAGGAGCGACGCCGAGTCGGATCGGTGAGCTACGAGGAGGCCGGCGAGGACTACTTCGGCAAGCGCAAGCTGCGCCGGCACGCGGCCTTCTGGTCGCTGTGGTCGCTGGGAGTGGCGGCCGTCATCTCCGGCGACTTCTACGGCTGGAACCTGGGCCTGGACGCCGGCGGGTTCGGCGGGCTGCTGATCGCGACGGCCGTCATCACGATCATGTACTTCGGGCTGTGCTTCAGCATCGCCGAGATGTCACCGGCCCTCCCCCACACCGGCGGGGCCTACTCCTTCGCCCGCTCGGCCATGGGGCCCTGGGGCGGGTTCATCACCGGGCTGGCCGAGAACATGGAGTACGTGATCACCCCGGCCGTGGTCGTGGGGGCGATGGGCTTCCTGATGCACGACATCGTCACCGGCCTGTTCGACATCGTCGGCTCGCCCTGGTGGAACAGCCCGGTGACCTGGTGGGCCGTCTTCTACGTGGTCTTTGTGTGGATCAACATCCTCGGCATCGAGGCCACGATGCGGTTCACCGTGGTGATCAACATCCTCGCCCTCGGGATCCTGGCCTTCTTCTTCATCTCGGTGCTGGCCTCGGGCAAGCTCGACACCAGCCTGTGGACCAACATCCCGCCCGAGGCGGGCGGCTCCAGCTTCCTGCCCAAGGGGATCGCCGGCATCTTCCCGGCGATCCCGTTCGCCATCTGGTTCTACCTGGCCATCGAGGAGCTGCCGCTGGCCGCCGAGGAATCCCACGACCCGGCCCGCGACGTCCCCCGGGCCACCATCTGGGGCCTGGTCACCCTGGTCATCACCGGCCTTGGCATCCTGCTCCTCAACACCGGGATCGACGGGGGCGCGGCCAGCATCGGCACCTCGGCCACCCCGCTGTTCGACGGGTTCAAGGCGGTGTTCGGCGAGGGCACGGCGGCCGAGGTGCTGGCCCTGATCGGGCTGACCGGCCTGATCGCCAGCTTCTTCACCATCATCTACGCCTACGGCCGCAACACCTACTCGCTGTCGCGGGCCGGCTACTTCCCGAAGTGGCTGTCGGTCACCCACGGCACCCGCAACACCCCCCACCGGGCCCTGATCGCCGGCGCCGTCGTCGGCTACGCCCTGGCCGTGCTGATCTACGAGCTGGGCCAGAGCGAGGGCGCCCTGGCCGGGAAGATCGTCGGGGCGCTGCTCTACATGGCCGTGTTCGGCGCCGTCATCTCCTACTTCATGCAGTGCCTGTCGTTCATCCTGCTGCGCCGCAAGTACCCCAACATCCAGCGGCCCTACCGCAGCCCGGTCGGCGAGTGGGGCGCGGGCATCGCCGGGGCGATCGCCCTGGTCTCGCTGATCTCGCTGTACTCCAACGCCGACTACCGCCCGGGTGTGTACGGGACTCTCATCTACTTCCTGATCGGGATCGCCTACTTCGCCTTCTCGGGCCGCAACCGCCTGGTGCTCTCCCCCGAGGAGGAGTTCGCCATGACCCACGGCGAGCACGGCCGCCCCCAGAGCGAGGGCTACGGCTCCACCCACGTCAGCGACCTCGACGCCGCCGACACGACCGTCAAGGAGACCCCGACACCCTGACGTGATCCCGACCGAGCTGGGTCAGGGGCTGTCGAGCAGGATCGGCTCGGCAAGGGCCGACCTGGCCTCCTCGAGCAGGATCCGCTCGGCCCGGCGGTAGGTGGCGTCAGCCTGGGCCGGGGTGTCGCCGACGGCGGTCAGGCCGACCCGGCCGTGCTCGCTCAGGCAGCTGATCATGTGGAACACGACGCCGGCCTGGCGGGCCTGGTCGAAGTGGAGGCCGTGGCGGGCGACGATGTCGAACAGGTCGTCGTGGCGCAGGCCGCGCAGCATCGGGTCCTCGAGATGGTCGGTGGCGACCAGGTGCTTCTCGCGGCCGTCGGGGGTGACGAACAGGGCGGTCGCCGCGTCGTAGCGGCCGTCGGTGAGGAACTGCAGGGTCAGGAACGGGTGGGTGGTGCCGCCCTTGCGGAGGTTGAGCTCGATGGCGTACTGGGCCCAGGCGCCTTCGCGGTCGCGGACGACCACGAAGTCGATGGCGAACCGGCCGAGCACGCCCTCGCGGGCCAGGCGGCGGCCGATGGTGGTGGCGTCGGTGCTGATCGCCCTGGCGTAGGCGAAGTCGGCCGGGAACCGGCAGCCGAGATAGCTCTGGCCGCTGGGGCCGCCGAGGAGCTGGTCGTGGGTCGAGAGCAGCTCGACCTCGCCGAGGGGCGTGACCCGCAGCTGGACGCTGGGGCTACGGAGCTCGACCCCGGAGATCAGCTCCTCGACGATGCCGCCGCGCTCGGCCAGCTTGGCCACGTACCCGTCGAACGGCATGTCGGGGAGCTCGAAGCGCATGGCCCTGGCCCGCTGGCCCAGCTCGGCCGGCTCCCCGGCCGAGCCCGGCGGGGGCAGCCCGCCCAGGTCGACCAGGGCGTTGCCGCCGCCGGAGACGCCCTCGTTGAGCTTGACCAGGGCCTGGCCGGCCCCGGGGCTGGCCGCGCGTAGCCGGGCCAGGGCGCCGACGACCTCCTCCAGGCTGTGCAGATCCTCGAAGCCGGCCGGGTGGCGCACCCCCTCCTCGGCGAAGATCCGGCGGCAGCCGCTCTTGGTCCCCAGGTGGAACAGCCGCGGGTCGGCGCCGTACATGGGGATCCCGAGGGCCAGGGCCAGGTCCCGCTCCAGCGGGGTGGTGTTGTAGGGCACCAGGTGGGAGCGGCGCCGGTCGGGGACGAGCGAGCGGATCTGCTCAACCACCCGGGGCCGCTCCAGGAGCTTCTCGGTGAGCGGCCGCGGCGAGCCGTCCTGGACCGCCACCAGCGACAGCCGGGCCCGGGCGTGGCTGGGGATGATGCCGGGCAGCAGGGCCAGGTAGTACTCGACGATCTGGGGGGCGATCGGCATCGAGGTCACGTACACCATCCGCAGCCGCGGCTGGCGAAGCAGGAGCAGCAGGAACAGGAACCGCTCCTCGTAGGCCTGGTTGAGCGACCCGCTGTTCTGGTTGACCCGGTCGACCGTCACCGACGGCACCACCACGACCGACTCGCCCTCCTGGTTGAGGCGCATGGCCCGCCAGACCTCGGGCATCTGGGTCTGGAGCCGGGCGAAGCGCCGGTCGCGCTCGCCCGGGTCCAGCTCGGCCAGGGTCAGTGGCCGGGTGGTGCTGGTCACGAGCTGATCCGGGCCGCGTCCAGCCCGACCACGTTGAAGGTGGCCACCGGACGGGAGAAGCCGCGCAGGGTCAGCTCCCCCACCGGCTCGCTGGTCACGAACTCCTCCACCGCGGCGTGGACCCGCGGGCTGAGCAGGATCTGCCACGGCCGGGCCTCGGCGCACAGCCGGGCGGCCAGGTTGGTGCAGTTGCCGATGGCCGTGTAGTCCGACCGGCCCTCGAACCCGACCCGGCCGAGGGTGGCGTAGCCCTGGGCCACGCCGACGCCCAGGGCCAGGTCGTAGCCGTGCCGCGTCCAGTCCTTGGCCAGGCCCTCGACCCGGTTGCGCATGGCCACCGCCATCCGGACCGCCCGCAGGGGCGCGTCCTCACAGGGCAGCGGGTCGTTGAAGAACACCATCAGCCCGTCGCCGGTGAACCGCTCAAGGGTGCCCTCGAACCGGGTGACCAGGTCGCCGAGGGCCTGGTAGTAGTCGTCCAGCACCCCCATCACCTCCTCCGGCTCGGCGGTCTCGGCGAAGGCGGTGAAGGCGCGCAGGTCGCAGAAGACCACGGTGATGTCGCGCCGGTGGCTGTCCAGGAACGACTCGTCGCCGGAGGACACGACCAGGTCGGCCAGCTGGGGCGAGAGGAACCGGCGCAGCCGGCCCATGCGCTCGAGCTGGCCGACCTGGTCGCTGACCCGCTGCTCGAGGGTGCGGTTCCACTCGGCCAGCTCGGCCGCCTGGCCCTCGATGGTGTCGTGGTAGCGCTTGATGCGCAGCAGCGACCGCACCCTGGCCAGCAGCTCGGCCTGGTCGAAGGGCTTGGCCACGAAATCGTCGGCGCCGGCCTCGATGGCCAGGAGCCGCTCCTGGTCGCCGCTGGCGGTGATCATGACCACGGGCAGGAAGGCGGTGGCCGGGTCCTGGCGCAAGCGGCGGCAGACCTCGTAGCCGTCCATCTCCGGCATCACGATGTCGAGCAGGACGAGGTCGGGGCGGTGCTCGGCGACCAGGGCCAGGGCCTCGGGGCCGGACCCGGCGCCGAGCACCCGGTAGCCGCGAGGGCTGAGCACGGCGTCGAGCAGGCGGACGTTGGCCGGCAGGTCGTCGACGGCCAGGACGAGGGGCTCATCGGTCATCGGGCAGCTCCGCGGCGGTGAGGAACGCGCGCACCTGGCCGGGCAGCTCGCGCACGCTGATGGGCTTCTCCAGGTAGCCGTCGAACCCGGCCCGCAGGACCCGCTCGCGGTCGTCCTTCATGGCCAGGGCCGTGACGGCGACGACGGGGACACCGGCGGTGGGCGGGCTCCCCCGCAGCTGCCGGAACGCCTCCATGCCGTCGATGCCGGGCAGCTGCAGGTCGAGCAGGACCAGGTCCGGCGGGCGGGCGCTGGCCAGGGCCAGGCCGTCCTCGGCGGTGCGGGCCTCGGCGGTCCGGAACCCGCTGAACTGGAGCACGTCCCGGACCAGCTTCAGGTTCCGCTCGTTGTCCTCGATGATGAGGATCAGCTGGTCGGCCATGTCGCCTCCGGTCCGCAGCGGGCGAGCGCGTCGAGGACACCCTCGCGTGACACCGGCTTGACCAGGTAGTCGGCCGCGCCGAGGGCGAGCCCGCGACCGCGCTCGTCGAGGATCGACACCACCACCACCGGGATGGCGGCCGTTGCCGGGTCGGCCTTGAGCGACTCCAGGACCTGCCAGCCGTCCAGCCCGGGGAGCAGGATGTCCAGCACGACGATGGCCGGCTGGAGGGCCTTGACGAGCTCGACCCCGCGCCGGCCGTCGTGGGCGCTGACCACCCGCAGCCCGGCCGCCTCGGCATACACGGTGAGCAGGTCGATGGAGCGGCGGTCGTCGTCGATCACGACCACCGTGCGCTCCCCGTCGGCCCGGCCCGGGTCGTCGCCGGTGGCGGCGGCCGTGGCCGGGGCGCCGGCCGGGATGGCGAACCCGAAGGTGCTGCCCACCCCCATCTGGCTGTCGACCCAGATCCGGCCGCCGTGCAGCTCAACGATCCGCTTGGACAGGGTCAGCCCGAGCCCGGTGCCCTCGGTGGTCGAGGCCCGGCGGCCGCCCTGCTGGAAGGACTCGAAGATCCGCTCACGGTCCTCGGCCGCCACCCCGGTCCCGGTGTCGGCCACCGTCACCAGCACCTCGGTCCCCTCGGTGCGGGCCCGGACCTCGACCCGCCCACCGTCGGGGGTGAACTTCACCGCGTTGGACAGCAGGTTGACGATCACCTGCTTGATCCGCAGCTCGTCGGCGCGCACCGGCCTCACGTCGGCGGCCACCTCGAGGCCGAGCCAGATGCCGTGCCGGGCGGCCCGCTCGCGCACCAGGGCGAGGCCGTGGCCAAGGGCCTCCTGGAGGGAGAACTCGGTCGGGTCCAGCGTCATCTGGCCGGCCTCGACCTTGGAGAGGTCGAGGATCTCGTTCAGCAGCTCCAGCAGGTGCTTGCCGGAGCTCCAGATGTCGCGCAGGTAGTCCTCCTGACGGTCGTTGAGGTCCCCGAACATCCGCTCCAGCAGCACCTCGGAGAACCCGATGACCGCGTTCAGCGGGGTCCGCAGCTCGTGCGACATGCTGGCCAGGAACTCCGACTTGTGCCGGCTCGCCACCTCCACCTCGGCCGACCGGGCCTGCAGGGCGTGGACCAGGTCGACGTTGCGGATGGCGATCGCCGCCTGGGTGGCGAAGGTGGTCAGGAGCTCGGTGGCCCGCTCGCTGAACGGGTCGACCTCGGTCCGCCAGACGACCAGGACGCCGACCACCTCGCCGTCGAGCAGCATGGGGACGCCCATGGTGGTCCGGAAGCCTCCGTGGCGCTGGATGTCGAGCCGCCCGTACTCGGGGTCGGCAAGGACGTCGGCGATCTGCTGGGGCCGGCGCTCCAGCCCGACCCGGCCGGTCAGGGTGCCCCGGTCCTGGGCCAGGGGATGCTGGGCGAGGTAGGCGCGGTCCTCCTCGGTGAGCGGGCCCGACGCGATGGCCAGCCGGTAGGTGTCCCCCTCGAGCAGGAAGATCAGGGCGATGTCGGCCCGGCAGAGGTGGCGGGCGCTGTCGACCACGGTCTCCAGCACGGCGTCGAGGTCCGAGGTGGCACGACCGAGGACGGCCAGGACCCCGCTCGTCGCCGCCTGCTGCTCCCGGGCCTCGGCGAGGTCGCGCCGGAGGCGCTCGACCTCCTCGCGCAGCCCCCCCGCGGCCTCGACGCCCTCGACCACCTCGCCTCCCTCGAGGACAACCCCACCAGCCAGGACCAATCCGCCAGAGACGCCCAAGTAGTGTCCTCCCGCCGAACCCCGAACACAACGGGGGGAACCGGGAGCGGTTGACGGGCCTGGGAGGGACCTGCGAGCGTCCCGGATCCCGAACCCACCGGCGAGGCTGACCGATACCAGACGACACCACCCCGTCACCGGAGCGCCGCGACCGGCGGCGGGCCTGGGCGATCGCCTCGGCCATGGGCCGCCAGGCCGTCGCCGTGCAGCGGCTGCTGGCCCTGTCCAACGTCCGGCTCGGCACCTGGCTGCCCAACCCGGCGTTCCTGGCCGTCCTCGGCCGGCCCACCGCCAGCTGGCGGGCTCCGCGCCTGCCCAACGCCCGCCGGCTCCCCTACCAGCTGCGCGAGATCATCGGCGCCTACCCGGCCGAGGGCCGCTTGCTGCTCTGCACCGACGGTGGCCACTGGGAGAACCTGGGCCTCGTCGAGCTGCTGCGCCACCGCTGCCGGACCCTCTACTGCATCGACGCCAGCGGCGACGCGCCGCCGTTCGCCACCACCCTGGCCGAGGCCATCACCCTGGCCTATGAGGAGCTGGGGGTGCAGATCACCGTGCGCGACCCCACCGGCCTGGTGCCGGGCAGTGCCGCCCCCCTGTCGCCCCCGGAGGTCCTGGCGCGGCTCAACGCCCGCCTGTCGCGCTCCGCGGTCGCCGTGGCCGACGTCGAGTACCCGGAGGCGTTCGCCGTCACCGAGGACGAGGCGCCGTCACGCCACGGCACCCTGATCGTGGCCAAGGCCCTGCTCACCCCGGACATGCCGTACGAGCTGCTCACCTACGCCCTCAAGGAGACCGCCTTCCCGCGCCAGAGCACCGGCGACCAGTTCTTCGACCACGCCCAGTTCGACGCCTACCGTGCCCTCGGCTTCCACATCGGCACCGCCGCCCTGACCGCCGGCAAGCCCTCGCCCGGCTAGGTCAGGTCGAGTACCGGGGCTTGCGCTGGCGGTTGCTCTGGCCGGCTCGCCTTGGCCAATAGGTCGGGGCCGGTTCGGGCCCCATGCACTCGCCTGGCACGGTGGGTCGGACCATCAGCTCGTCCGCTGTCCAGCACGCCTCGGTCCCGGGGTACCCGGCCCTCCGGCCGTGTTTTCCACAACTTGGGATTGGCAGTTGCGTTTGGGTGGGGGGTTGATAGGTTGCGGCCATGGACTCGAACACACATTCGTCTCCGCAGCTGGGTCGACGACCAGGCGGGCTGGCCACCCTCGCCGCGGCGATAAACGAGCTGGCCACCCAGGACCTCGACGGCTTGAACGACGTGGCGTTGGCCGAGCGGGTCCTGACCCTGCGGCGGCTGGTCGACCGGCTCGAAGGCCACTGGCTCAAGGAACTGGCCGCCGTGGACGCCGCGGCGCCGCCGGGGCCGACCAGGACCAACAGGCCGGGTCGACCGCCGCCTGGCTTCGGAACCGGCTCCGCCTGGGCGCCGGCGCCGCCCAGAGCGCGGTCCGGACCGCCCGGGCCCTGTTCTGCGGCCCACTGACCGGGACCGCGGCCGCGCTGGCGAACGGGGAGCTGTCGGTCGCCCACGCCGCGGTGGTGGCCCACGGCACTCAGGACCTCCCCGACCGGGTCACCGTCGAGGCCGAACCGGTCCTGGTCGAAGCGGCTTGTCGGCTGGACCCACCCCGGCTGCGACGGGTTCTGGGGCATCTCCGGCTGGTCGCCGACCCCGACGGCGAGCATGACTGCACTCATCAGCGTCATGCCCGCCGGGGGCTATGGCTTGCGCCGACCTTCGAGGGGATGGTGGCAGTGGATGGGTTGTTGGAGCCCGAGGCCGGCCAGACCCTCCTGGCGGCCCTGGAGCCCCTGGTCCGCCCAGCCGACGCCAACGACAGCCGCAGCGGCAGCCAACGCAACGCTGACGCCCTGACCGAGCTGGCCCGCCACGCCCTGGAAGGGGGCCGGCTCCCCCAGACCGGTGGGGTCCGCCCCCAGCTGACGGTGACGGTGGACCTGGACAGCCTCCTCGGCCGCCACCACGCTGTTGGTGGCGAGGTCGGTGGGTGGGGGCCGCTGGACCCGGAGGCGTGCCAGCGGCTGGCCTGTGATAGCTCGGTGACCCGGGTGCTGGTCACCCGCCACCCCACCGACCACCACGACCACGCCGACGGTCCCGGTGGCCCCGGGAGCTTGGCGACCCGGTTGCGGGCGGCGGTGGCCCTGCTGCCCCCGGTCCTCGGGGGTGCGCCCGCCCAGCCGCTGGAGGTGGGCCGGGCCAGTCGGGTCGTCCAGGCCGCCCAGCGCACCGCCCTGGCCGTTCGCGACGGCGGCTGTGTGTTCCCCGGCTGCACCCGGCCGCTGGCCTGGTGCGAGGCCCATCATCTACGCCACTGGCTCCATGGCGGCCCGACCGATCTGGCCAACCTGGCCTTGCTGTGCCGAGCCCATCATCGAGCGGTCCATGAGGGGGGCTGGCGACTGCAACGCCATCCCGACGGACAGCTCACCGCCGTCCCACCGCATCGAAGACACCGAGCTGCGGCCTGACACCGGCGGGTTCACGCATCGACGTCTCGAACAGGGGTCAGGTCCGGCCGGTCCAGCGGCGGGCGCCCTCGACCCGGGTCACGGTGCCGAACGGCTCCGGGAAATGGGCCGGGGCCAGCCACATGCCCTCGGTCTCGAGCTGGTCGAGGAGCCGGCGCCTGGTCCCTCTGGCCACCTCGGGCTGGACGTCGCTGCCGGGGCCCCAGTCGGGCTCGCCGACCTGGGCCGGGTGGTTGGCGACGTCGCCCCAGAGCAGCGCCGCGTCCTCTCCCGAGCGGACCAGCAGGCTCTGGGAGCCGGGGGTGTGCCCGGGGGTGTGGAACAGGCTGAGCTCGGCGTCCAGGGTGCGGTCGCCCTCCAGCAGCTCGGCCACCCCGAGTGCCTGGAGCGGGGCCGCGCACCGGTCGAAGGCCTCCCGGGCGTCCTCGCCCCGGCTCGAGAACAGCTCCCAGTCGGCCCGCTGGACCAGGTAGCGGGCCCGCGGGAACCGCGGCCGGGGCCGGTCGCCGTCCCAGGCCAGGTTCCAGCCGATGTGGTCCAGGTGCAGGTGGGTGAGGACGACCAGGTCGATCTCGTCCGGCTCGACCCCGGCCGCGGCCAGCTCCTGCGGCAGCCGTCCCGGGGTCCCGATCCAGGTGGCGCCGGGCACCCCGGGCCCGCCGACCCCGGTGTCGACCAGCACGACCCGGTCGCGGCCCCGGACCACGAAGCACCAGTCGCGCAGCCGCCAGCGGCCGGGCCCGCCGAACGCCTCCGGGTGGCGCTGCCGCCACGGCGCCCAGGCGGCCGCCTCCACCAGGGGAAAGGCCAGCTCCAGCGGGTCCGGGAAGTCGCCGGTCACGTCGCACACGGCGGTGATCTGGACGGTCCCGACGGTCAGGGTGTGCGAGGTCATGGGTGCTCCATAGGAACCGGTCACCTGCTAGTCGAGCATCATGTCATGGCCCGCAGCCGGTAGAAGCGCCAGAACGGGTTGTCGATGGCGACGACGTCGGCACCGGCGAACCCGGCCGCGGCCGCCCAGCGGGCCAGGGTCGGGGCCCGCAGGACGGTGCCGGTGGCCTCGACCGGGTCCTCGGCCAGGGTGGCCGGCAGACAGTGCAGGATGCTCCAGCCGTACATGAGCCGCTCGGTCGCGTCACCGGGGGCGGTGAAGGCGTCGGCGACGCGCTCGTCGGCGACCAGGACGCTGCCGCCGTCGGCCAGCAGCTCCCGGGCGGCCCGCAGCGCCCCGACGGGGTCGCCCATGTCGTGGAGCGCCTCGAACATGGTGACCAGGTCGAACGGAGCCTCCTGGGCCAGGCGGGCGGCGTCGCCGACCACGAACGAGACCCGGTCGGCCACCCCGGCCTCGGCGGCGGCGGCGCGGGCGGCGGCGACCGACGCCTCGTCCAGGTCGACCCCGAGGACCGTGGCCCGTGGGTAGGCTCGGGCCAGGGCCACCGACGACGCCCCCAGGCCGCAGCCCAGGTCCAGCACCCGCGGTGGCGGGGCCGAGCCGAGCCGCTGGTGGAGGTCGGGCACCGCCGGCAGCCAGGCGCTGGCGAGCTCGTGAAGGAACATCGGCCGGTTGGCGGCCGCGATGCCGTCGCGGAGCTCCCGGCCGTACTCGGCGTAGGCCACCCCTCCGCCCTCGCGGTAGGCCTCCAGAAGGCTCGGGAGCACCCTGGCCACGCCCGCCAGGGCCAGGGCCAGAGGTGCCGCGTGGTACGGGCTGTCGGGATCGACCAGGACCTCGCCGTGGCCCGCGGGCAGCCGGAACCGGCGCCGCTCCGCCGGGTCCGACGGGTTGTCGCAGGCCAGGTAGCCGGCGACCGCCTGCTGCTCGAGCCACTCGCGGGCGTACCGCGCGGCGATGCCGGCCCGGCCGGCCAGCTCGTCCTCGGTCGCCTCCCCCGACGCCGCCAGGGCCCGGTAGAGGCCGAGCTCGACCCCCAGGTAGACGCCGAATATCTCCATCGCCTGGGTCACGCCGTCCACCAGCCGCCCGGCGAGCAGCTCGCGAGCGTCGAGGTCTGTCGAGGTCGTCATGCTTCCTCCCTGCCGTCACGGGCCTGTCTTGGCCCTCGCACCCGGAAGCCTGACCCCGGTCGCGTACAGCCGGCGTACAGCTGGCCTACGGAAAACGCCCCCACGGCGGGGCCGGAGGGATGCGAAGATGCCCGGGTGACCAGGCAGCCGGACGAGGTCGAGCTCGGCATCCTGGGGCCGCTCGAGGTGCGGGTCGCCGGCCGGCCCGTCCAGGTGCCGGGAGCTCGCCAGCGGGCCCTGCTGGCCGCGCTCCTGCTCCACCGCGGCCACGTCGTCCCGGTGGAGGGGCTGGTCGACCGGGTGTTCGGCGAGGCCCCGCCCCGGGAGGCCCGGAACGCGCTGCAGACCTACGTCGTCCGGCTCCGCCAGGCCCTCGGACCGGCCGGGCCGGTCGTCGCCACCCGGCCGCCCGGCTACCTGCTCGAGGTGCCCGGCGAGGCGGTCGACGCCGAGCGTTTCACCGCCCTGCTCGGCCAGGCCCGCGGCACCGGGCCGCCCGTGGCCGCGCTCGGGCTGCTTGACCAGGCCCTCGCCCTCTGGCGAGGCCCGCCTACGCCGAGTTCGCGTCGACCTTCGCCCGTGGGGAGTCCCTGCGCCTCCACGAGCTCCGCCTGGCCGCCAAGGAGGACCGCGCGGAGCTGCTGCTCCGCCTGGACCGGGTCGCCGAGGCCACGGCGACCCTGGAGGTCATCGCGGCCGAGGAGCCCTGGCGGGAGCGGGCCGTTGAGCTGCTGGTCACCGCCCTCGCCCAGGCCGGCCGTTCCGCCCACGCGCTCGCCGCCCTGGCCGGCCACCGCGACCGGCTCCGCGACGAGCTCGGCCTCGACCCTCCGCCCAGGCTGCAGCGGCTCCAGGAGCAGGTGCTGCGGGGGACGCTCGAGCCCGTCGCCCCCGCCCGCACCGGTGAGGACCGTCGTGGACGGCGAGCTCCGGCAACCTCGTTCGTGGGCCAGGAGCGGGAGGTGGCG
>Ga0307290_10000530_pt1 | contig 12767 bp, 8 predicted proteins | sample ER_DNA_144_FD_194472 | JGI IMG/M metagenome (GOLD analysis project Ga0307290, IMG submission 194472) | Bulk soil microbial communities from the East River watershed near Crested Butte, Colorado, United States - ER_DNA_144 | ecosystem: Environmental > Terrestrial > Soil > Floodplain | place: USA... | reverse complement strand
ATCGACCGATGCCCAGGCGCTTCGCAGCTTCCTCGATCCGAAGCAGCAGCTTGTCGTCAGCAACGAGCTCCTCGCGTTCGTCCATGATTTGGTTCCTTCCTGCCCTGATTAGGGCTTCGCGATTGGGATGTTTGTGGTCCGGTCCCCGCCAGTAGGTCTTCTCATCTGGAGCTACTCCCGGAGGGCCGCGTGAAAATGGGGCGAGTCGGCGCTGGGGTATCACGGCCGCGGTGTCTCTTCACCTCCTGTACGCCCACCCGCCTCTCCGCTCGTGCAGATGGGCACCCCATCAAGCCACAACTAACCAGGATCGATGCGGACAGCGCCTGACTTGTGGATAACCCGTCGCCCTGCGATCCCTAAGGCCGGCGGATGCCGCGGGCGGTCACAGCCGCGGAGGCGGCCGCACCGATTTGGCCGTACTGGAGTCGGCAGTTTCCTGGTGCGATGGCGCCAACGTTTTCCGTGAGCTGGCGATGCAAAGTCGTCAATAACTCAGCCATCCACGGAGCAGCTGCTCCGGGCTGCTTAGGTGAGGCGAGCCCGCGCGAATTCGTCCTCGCTGACGAGCACCTTCTGGCAGAGCTCATCCGCGACACGTCCTCGCCGTTCAGCGACCTGCTGGAAATGCGTGCGTGCATCCTCAGCCATCCGGCGGCGATAGGTGAGACGAAACACGTTCGACCGACGCGGCAGGACTCGATTCGAGAGGCCGGGGAGCTCTAGCAGCAACGCGCCGACGGCATGGAGTGGATCGTGTCCGAGCCCTTCTACCGCGACGACGACAGCGTGTGTCCGGACGATCGCAGCCAGTTCCGCGGCACATCCAACATCTTGTAGTTGTTGGATTCGAACCTTTCCGCAGGGCTTTCGGATCAAGGTCAATGCCCCCGAAATGCCTTCTCACTAGGTATTTCCCTGTTCAGCATTGCTCGTTGTTACTCACGAGTTCTCAACGAGTGACGGAATCTTGACGGAATATGATCTTGAAAGGAAGTGGGAGCAAGTCTTCACGTTGAGCAAAGATGAAGCTTAAAGACTCAAACCCTGATCTTTTCCATGCCATCGACAACCCGCTGCTTCGAATAACGGGTCGTGAGCGTGGCGAACGGTCGCCAACGTGCGCCTCTGTCCCGCCGGACGCGGACCGATTGGTAAGCAGAGTGGTAAGCAACCCGCCATTCAGCTAGCGCGGGCGGACGCCTGCCGCTAGGCGCGTCAGGTCCGCTGGGTCGGCGTTGGCGCCGCAAACCACCACTGCAATGTGCTCACCGGCTGTCGGGACATGGCACCCTGGAGGAGTGCGGCCAGCGCCTTTGCGCCTCCGGGCTCGACGACCAGACGCATGTCGTCCCACAGCAGCTGCCGTGCCCGCTCGATCGACTCCGCTCGCACGAGGACAGACTGCGCCCTCACCCGGGTGAGGCTGGCGAAGCCGCCCTCGCCGATACGGCTTGCACCCAGGGCGTCCGATGCAAGACCTCCGACTGCCACATCGACCGGACGTCCGGCCGCTGCAGCCGCGTGATAGGTGGGACAGCCCCATCGGCGGAGGTCATGACAACTCCAAAAGAGCGGCGGCCGCAGGCCATGCGATCTCTGCGGCCTCGGCCTGTCCGCGTACGTTCAGGTGGTTCCAATCGCTGGAGAAGTTCTCGAGGCGATCTACGTACGCGGCGCGAGCTCCGTCGTCGGTCCGGCAATTGGGCACCATGGCGCACACCCGGGCCTGCTCGGTCTCGTAGTCCTCGATGATGGACGTCAGTGTGTCGAAGGCCTCGTCGTTCAGCATCCCATCTGGCCCGAAGAAGTCGCACATGCCAGTTCCTGTGAGTTCCTCCTTCACGGTCGGGTCCTCGGCGACCAGCTTCTTGACAAACGACGGACTGGGTCGCCCGAGCTGTCCGACCACCAGGATCCGTGAGTCGGGAGAGGCCGTGGTGACGACCTGCAAGGCGTCTGCGAGCGCAACCCCGAACTCGGCTACGTGCGTGCGATCTGTCCCGTCACAACGGATATCGCCGTCGATCGTCTGGACCACGACCAGTGCCGGAGCGGCCACGGTTTCGAGAGCGCGTTGCGCCTGCGCCGCCAGCGTGGACGCAGGCGCACCACCTTCGGCGGTGTTGGCGACATGGCCGTCGGTTTCCTGACGGACGGCGACGAGCCGCCGGTAGATGCTGTTGACCTGAGGCGACGTGCCGGTCGCCCACGAGTTCTCGAGGGCGACCTGACCAGGCTGGCTCGGATCGGAGTTCTCACCAGTCAGGCCGGAATGCCCAATCGCAATAACACCGACCGGCTTCGCAGTGTCGGCCGCAGACATGGTCGACGAGGTGGCCGCGCCAGCCGCTGGCTGGTCGGTGGTGTTGCCACCGCTGCACCCGCCGACGATCAACGCCAAGGCCATGAGAGCGGCAACAGTGCCAGCCAATCTTGTGTTCATCGGCTATGCCCGTTCGGTGAGGACACGAACGGAGGGGTCGGCTCGCACCAGGCTTGCGCCGAGGGCGGCGAACATGAGCATCCACACGCCGATCGCGATCCGGCCGGCCACCAGCGGACCGAACACAGCCGGGAACATCACCACGAACACGTAGCCGCCCATGGCTAGCAGCAGCCAACGACCGGCGCCGGCGAGCACCGGCTGTCGCGCGAGCCCGACGCCGGCGATCACCATGCCGAGGCCGATCGCGGGACCGTGGTGGGCCAACAGCCACCAGGGTTGGCCATCGTCGGGACCGGACCGGCCAGCCAGGATCCGGCCGAAGTCAGCGGCATCCATCACGATCTCCCCACCGCTCCTGTCGGAGCTCCTGCTCCCGAACTGCATTCGGATCGAGGAACCGGCCACCGACCCGCAACAGGTATCGGGTTGCCGGGCCGACCTCCCGTCCGCACACACTCCGCCGTCCCCACCACGGGCCGCTGCAAGCGCGAACGCCTTGATCGATTCGGTCACGACCACGCCCTCATCGGTGATCGCGCCGCTTGCCGAGAAAGTGCAGGAGTCGGACGCCGGGCAGCTACGCTCCACATGGATGTCGATCGGCGCCTCCTGGGGCCTCCCATCGGTCGACGGTGACGCCGACAGGGCGATCGCGCCCACGGACAGGGCTGTTGTAGCGAGGATGTTCATCTCGACCTCTCGATTGCCTGCTTCTTTGGCGACGCTGGGTACTCCGACTTGAGTAGGAGGTGACGACTTGACGTTGGGCTCTCAGCCGAGGTCTGGGCGGTCATCGGTGCCCGGCGCGGGCGGACCTGCACGAGTGACGGAGTACAGCGATAGGCCAAGCAGCAGCCACAGCACCGAGTAGCCGGTAAGCGCGGCCAGCTGAGCACTTCCCGCGATGATCACCCCGGTGAGCGGGATGACGTACAGCCCGGTAGTCAGCGGCAGGAACCGCCCGGGACCGGTCCAGCGCCCGGTGCGCAGCACACCGACGCCTGCCAGCACCATGCCGACCAGGATCGCGACCGAGCCGACCTGGAACGCGATGTCCGCCGGTCTGGGTGCGACGAGATAGAGCAGTTCACCAGCGACGAAGCAGACTCCGCCGACGATCCACAGGGGAAGCCCGATCCGGGCAGTGAGGCCACTACCGGCCAAGCCCGCCGTGCCGATCGCGCTCGCGGCGGCGATCTGGCCGAGGTGCAGCACGGCCCGGAGCACCGCGTCCCACACTACGGGCCGCCCGTCGTAGGCAAGCTCCGGGATCATCATCCCGAACAACCCGTCGACGATGAAACCGGCGGCGAACACCGCAGAGATCAGGGCGAGCGTACGGGCGGGCCAGACTTGACCGGTGGGCACATTGGTGCGGGTTGCGGTGGTCATTGGAGCCCCTCAACGGGGTGGGCTTGAGCAAGCAGCTCGACGACAGCCAGCGAGTCGTTGGTAATGCCGGCCTTGGCCTGGTCACGGGCGTTGCCGAGCACGGCGTCCTTGAACGCCCGCGCCGACGACTCGCTGTCCAGCACGATCGTTGTGTGGCCCTTGCCACTCTCCGGATCGCGCATCCAATACCCGGCGCAAAAGCCTGGATGCCTCCGCACCGACGGGATGATCAGGTCGCGCAGGCCTCGGTCCTGCTCCTCACGGCCGGCCGGGTCCATGTTCCAGATGCCTACAACTGCGTACATGGAGACGAAGCTATCTGCGGACCTGGCTGGTGTGACCCGTGGAATTACCTAGTGCGGTACTCAATCTGCGCCACGGCGACCGGCGTGCCAGGCGGCGATCCTGGCGCGGGAGTCGAACCCCAATTTGCTCAGGATGTTGGCGACGTGGTTCTCGACGGTGCGCTCCGACAGGTGCAGCCGGCCGGCGATCTGGCGGTTGCTCAGCCCCTCGGCGACCATGCCGGCGATCTGCCCCTCCCTGCCGGAGAGCGGGCTGTCGCGGTCGAGCCGATGCTGGGCGGCCAGTGCCAGCACCTGGACCGCCAGCGGCTTCATGCCGAGGGTTCGGGCGGTGTGCAGTGCGGCGTCGAGGTGGGTTCGGGCGTCCTTGATGTCGGTGCGAGTGGGGTGCGTCAACAGCAACCGGGCATGCTCAAGGTGGCTGTATGCCTGGTACGGGCGCGATCCCATTGCCGCGGCAAGGTGCAGCGCGCTGGTCAGGTGGGCTTCGGCGGTGTCCCGCTCGCCCAGCAGGTGGGCGAGTTTCCCCAGGTAGAGAGCGACCGGTCCACGAGAGGGCGTGAACGCGCCGGCGACCACCTGCTTGTCGGCGAACGGCAGCAGGTCGGTGTAGATCTTCGGTGCGACTGCGGTGTCGCCGAGCAGCGCGCACATGTCCGCGAACGCAGACCTGGCGACGATCCACTCTGGGACGCGACGTGGCATCGCGTCGATGTGCGGCACGACGACGGAGCGCCACAACTCGGCCGCCTCGTCGATCCGGCCGACCTCGACTAGAACGTTCATCAGCCAGGCACGGGTCAGTATCGGCCCCTGCTCGGCGAAGGCGCGAACTCCTTGCTCGACTTCGGGCTGCCCGTCGCCGGTCTGCGCCGACAGGTGGTCGGAGAACACCAGGTCCAAGAAGCCAGCACCCTGATGCCCGCCTCGCCGCCCGATTACCAGCGCCTTGTCGGCAAGCCTGCGAGCCTCGTCATACCGCCCTTCCATGAGCGCCATCGACGCCTGGGTCATGTTTAGTCGCCACAGCCAGAGGGGCTCCTTCATATGCGCGACGACCTTGGCCAGCGCGGCCACCTCGGCGTCCAGCTGGACCCGCCGACCGAGCTGCCAGAACGCGTCGATCCGCCAGGCGTGACCCCACGCCTGGTACTCGTCGCTGAGGGTTTCACGACCGAGCCGCACGGCCCGTTCGCCAACCGCCATTCGCTCGAGGGTGTAGCGGATGTCGACGAGCTCGATTGCTCGGGCTTGCAGAGCAAGATGCCGCGCGTCCGGATCGCCGGTCGCCTCAGCGCACAGCTCAGCTCGTTGGCTCAGACCCGGCTCGGGTTCATTGAGTGTGTCAGCCGTGATGGCCAGCTGCCCGAGCAGCCGTGCCTCGCGGACCGGATCGGCGCCGCGCAGCATTGTCAGCGCCTCTCGGCACAGGGCGTGCAGCTCGTCTTGGATCGGCGTGTTCGACACGTCGCGCAGCACGGTCGCCGCGTCCGCCATTGCCAAGGCGTCGCCGGCGGCACGCGCCAGGTCGGCCGCCGCGCGGCAGGACTGCCAAGCGGCCTCAACAGCGCCGGAGCGGAACTCACAGCGCGCCAGCCCGAGCAGCAGCTGCCGCCGTCGGTCGGGCGAGGCATTCGTGACCAGGGGCAGTAGCTGCAACGCCTGCCGGTATTGGAATGCGGCGTGCTCGTAGGCCAGCTGCCCGCGGGCCCGCTGCGCCGCCTGCAGGGTCACTCGAAGAGCCACGTCAGCGTCGCCGAGCGGGGCCGCCTGCCGCAGGTGATGCGCCAGGGCGTCGAGCTCGTCGTCGGCACCGTCCGTGGCCCCGTCTGGAGCCTCGATCGCGTGCGCCGCGCGCCGATGTAGTCGCTGGCGCTGCGCCATCGACAGCTCGGCATAGGCCACCTCCTGGATCAGCGCGTGCGCGAAGCGCAATCTCTGGCCGTCTGCTTCGGTCACCAACTCGTCGACCACTGCGGGCTCGAGCCTGTCGAGTAGCTCGGCGGCGGGCTCGCCGGCGACTGCGGCGAGGAGGTCAAGCGGGAAGTCGCGGCCCAGCACAGCGGCCTGTCTTAGCAGGTCGCGGGTGGCGGGCGGCACGCGGTCGAGCCGGCCTCCGATCACCTCACGTACGCCGGCGGGCAGCGCGCTCGCTGAGCCGGCCTTGCGCACTAGGCGCAGCAGCTCGAGCACGAACAGCGGGTTTCCCTCGGCGCGCTCCTGCACGGCCCGCAGGTCCGCCTCTTGCGGTCGGTGGCGCAGGGCAGCGGCCGCGAGCTGCTCGACATCAACCGCGTCCAGCCCGTGCAGGGTAAGCAGGCTCGCCGTCCGCTCGCGGAGGATCGCCGGCAGCAGCGCCGCCACCTCCGCACGCGGGTAGGCGTCCGCGCCCCGGTACAGGCCGAGCACGAGCATCCGGCAGCTGGAAGCTTCGGACGCGACCACCTGCAACAACCGCAGCGACGCGACGTCGGCCCAATGCAGGTCGTCCAGCACCACCAGCATCCCGCTGCCGGCGCTGGCCGCGCGCAGCGCCTCGACGACGTCGTCGAATATCCGAAATCGGCTGGCGTTGCCAACCGCGGCCGGATCAGTGATCAAGTCGATGACGCCCCCACCGAGCGCGCCGACGACCTGCGTCCACGGCCGGTAGGCCGTCGCCCCCTCCCCTTCCAGACACGAACCCCAGGCCACAACAAAGCCTTGATCGCGGGCCCGGCGCGCCAGCTCGGCGGCCAGCGCCGTCTTCCCCATCCCGGGTTCACCCTCGCAGAGGACTACCGCACCTCCGGCGGCCTGGGTAGCCGCCAAGCGGCGCTGTAGATCGGCAAGTTCCGGCTCGCGGCCGACGAAGACGTCCCGATCCACTCACGCCCCCTTGCGGCCAGGATGGCGCGACGCCAACCCGTTCATGACGTCAGCCCGCACCTTCTGTCGCCGATCACAACGGAATCGTCCGACCGCGCCGGCCAGACCGTCCAGAGCAGATCGGCGAGAGTAAGGCTCAAGGAATAGCGCAAGATCGGAGACCTCGCTTGGAATGGACTGGTCGTATAGCAGCGGAGTACAGCAACCGGCCTACCCATCCAATTTTTGCACCAACGTCCACCGACATCCTGACACGCGTGAGGCGTCGCATCTCTCTATGACCCCTCTCACCGTTTGCACGAAGAGGCGGAGGAAAGCCGGGCGTCGTGCAGGTTCGTCCCCAAGGTCACTCGGGGACTGTCGGACTCGACGACGTCATGGCCCGCTGAGTTGAAGCCGTTCTCGAGAAGAACAACGATGTGCCAATGAAGCTGGCCGCCTATCCGGACGGCGAACGCCACGCCTTCTATGGCCACCGATGACAGCGACTTCGCAGTTCAGTCCCAGCCTGAGGCGCGCAACGATGCACCGTTACCGACTGAACCGCCAACGTTGCCATCCGGAGTGAGCCACGTCTGGATATGCGGATCCATGGTCTCGCAGGGCGCCCTCGCATGGTTCCCCGAGCGGGGGTGGTGGCGGCCGCAGGCTCAGTAATCGCGATCTCTAGTTAAGAGTTGTGCCCAATAACCTTGATCGTTTCTATCGACAACTCCGGAACAGCGGTACGTCCACCAAGAAGAGTCTTGTAGTCAGAGGCACCCGACACGGTCACCGTCGCTTCGAACACATCTCCTTCGACGACGTCGCCCAGATCGCTCTCCCCGCCCCCGCATCACAGTGTTCGCACCGTCGAAGAACCCGCTCGATGTGGTGTTCTTGTGAGCGGTGTCAGCCCAGAAGACGTCCCTCCCGGTTGCGGAGTCAAACTGTCTGAACTTCCCCGAAGATGATGTACCGCTCTCCAGCGTGAGCGTCCGGGTCCTTGATCACCTTCGCCCATTGACGTTCGCTTACCGTCGTGGCGGTGCCGCTGGGCGGTCGGACTCGCCGCGGCTGTTGACGAGGTAGCGCCGTCGTCGCTGATGGCCGGACCAAAAGTACAGCCCGCCATGACGCCAAGCGTCGCAGCTAAGGTCCCCACGAGTAGGTCCCGAGGCTTCTTAACCATCAACGGCGGCTGTTGCGGGTACGGAGGCGGTCCGTTGGGCGAGGGCGGCCGAAGTCGCCGGGCCCGCGAACGGAGATGTTTCAGCTCTCCGAGGCCGAGTTGGACGAGGTCTACGCCGATGCCGGCTGGACCGGGCTGCCCTGGTCCGAGCTCCGCGCGATTCGGGTCGGTGACTTCATCGAGTGCCGCTGCCAACCTGCCTAGGCCTCTTCACTTGCTCGGACGATCGACTCCATTCACCCACGCCCAACCGTCCGCTCACCTCAGCCAGACCGGATACGCCGGCGATGACACGTCACATAACTGACTGGAGCGACGTACCCGACTCGATTTCAGAATCTGATGTGCTGCACACCTGATGCACAATCGGATGTAGCTCAGGTCGGCCTGACCGCTCGGGCGGCATGTACCCCTTCGGGTGGGTGTGACGATGAGCCTGCACAAGCTCACAGCGGGGTCTGGGTATGACTACCTGACGCGGCAGGTGGCTGCCTTGGACGCCACCGAGAAAGGTCACACTGGTCTGGCGTCGTACTACACCGAACGCGGCGAATCACCTGGAGTGTGGATCGGCTCTGGGATGGACGGGATCGACGGCCTGGCCGCCGGCCACCCGGTGACCGCGGAGCAGATGCGAGCCTTGTTCGGCTGCGGTTTGCACCCACTAGCAGAGCTGCGCCAGCAGCAGCTGGAAGGACCCGACCTCACGTTGCGGGACTTCCGGGATGCGGCGCGGCTGGGGATGCCGTTCAAGATCGTCGACAACGATCTGATCCCGTTCCGGGTCGAGGTGGCCAAGCGCATCGCAGCGCTCAACGCCGCCATCGGATGGCCGGCCGACGCCTCCATCGCGGCGGCTGACCGAGCGCGCGTGCGGACCCAGGTGGCCCGGGAGTTCTTCCTCACTGAGCATGGCCGGGAGCCAGTCGATGCCCGAGAGCTTGCGGCGCAGATCGCCAAGGACTCGCGGCCGCGGAGGCAGACGGTCGCCGGCTATGACCTGACGTTCTCGCCGGTGAAATCAGTCTCGACCTTGTGGGCGGTCGCCGATCCGGCGGTGGCGGTCGCGATCGAACGCGCCCACCAGGCAGCGGTCAAGGACGCCTTGAGGTTCATTGAGAAGCATGCGCTGTTCACCCGGACCGGACCGCACGGCATCCGGCAAGTCAATGTGCGGGGTCTGGTCGCGACTGCGTTTATCCACCGGGACAGCCGGGCCGGCGACCCGGACCTGCACACCCACGTTGCGGTCGCCAACAAGGTGCAGACCCTCGACGGGCGCTGGCTGTCCATCGACGGACGCGTGCTCTTCAAGGCAAATGTTGCCGCGTCGGAGACTTACAACACCGCACTCGAGCAGCATCTCCGAGAGGCCTTGGGGGTGCGGTTCGCCGAACGGCCCGGCACCGACCCAGCGAAGCGGCCGATCCGGGAGATCGTCGGCGTCGACCCCGGCTGAATCACCGCTGGTCGACGCGCCGCGCCCACATCAACATCCGCCGCGGCGAGCTCGCCATCCAATTCCAAGAAGATCATGGTCGACCGCCGACCGCGGTCGAAGCGTTGCAGCTGGCTCAGCAGGCGACTTTGGAGACCCGCGACGCCAAGCACGAGCCGCGCACCCTCGCCGAGCAACGCGCGACCTGGCTCAACGAGGCGGCAACAGTGCTGGGCGGACTGGCCGCCGCCGCGGCGATGGTGCAGACGGCACTCACCCCGGCCGCCGAGACCGCCACAATCGCCGACGCGCACTGGGTCGCACAGACAGCCGATCACATCTTGGCCGTGATGGAGGAAAGCCGCTCCACCTGGCAGATGTGGCATGTCCGCGCCGAGGCACAACGCCAGATGCGCACCGCGGATGTGCCCGCCGAGCGGGCAGCTGTGCTGGTGGATCTGCTCGTCGATGAGGTGCTCGATCGCCGGTCCGTTGCCCTTGTCCCACCGCGCGACGGCATCGACGAACCGCAAGCGCTGCGGCGCATGAACGGATCCTCGGTTTACACCGTGGCCGGGACGGATCTCTACACCTCGCAGCGGATTCTCGACGCGGAACGCCGCCCGGTCATCGCCGCCGGCCGCGGCGACGGCCCAGTGGTCGACGAGTCGGCGGTGGATCTGGCTTTGCTGGAGATGGCGGCGAACAAGACGGCCCTGGATGCTGGGCAGGCTTGGCTGGTCCGGCAGATGTGCACCTCGGGTGCTCGCCTGCAGCTGGCGATCGCACCGGCCGGCGCCGGGAAGACCACGGCGATGCGTGCGCTGACTCTCGCCTGGACCCAAGACGGCGGCCAGGTGGTCGGCCTCGCCCCGTCCGCGGCCGCAGCCGCTGTTCTTGGCGAGCAGACCGGCATCCGCGCCGACACCCTCGCCAAACTGACCTGGTCTTTGCGGCACGGCGAGCTGCCCGACTGGGCGGCCGCGGTCGGCCCGTCGACGTTGGTGATCATCGATGAAGCCGGTATGGCCGACACCCTCAGCCTCGACGCGGCCGTGCAGTTCGCCATCGATCGAGGTGCCAGTGTCCGGCTGGTTGGTGATGATCAACAACTCGCCGCGATCGGCGCCGGCGGCGTCCTCCGCGACATCAAACAGACCCACGGCGCGCTGCATCTCACCGAGCTGCACCGCTTCACCAACCCCGCCGAAGCAGCAGCATCACTCGCTCTCCGCGAAGGCAAGCCGACAGCGCTCAACTTCTACCTTGATCATGGTCGTGTTCATGTCGGCGACATTGCCACCACCACCGAGGATGCCTTCACCGCTTGGGTGCTCGACCGATCAGTCGGACTTGACGCGATCATGCTCGCACCCACGCGCGAGCTGGTCGCCGAACTCAACCGCCGCGCCCGTGATCATCGCCTCGACCACTCCCCAGCCTCGTCCGAGGTGCGTCTAGCCGACGGCAACCAGGCCAGTGTCGGAGATGTGATCATCACCCGCAGCAACGACCGCCGACTCCGACCCACTGCCACCGACTGGGTCAAGAACGGCGACCGGTGGACCATCACCCGCATCAGCCGGCGCGGTGACCTCACGATCCGGCACACCCGCAGCCAGCTGACCGTCCGGCTGCCGATTGACTATGTGCGGGAGTCGACCGGTCTCGGGTACGCAACCACTATTCACAGTGCACAGGGCGTCTCCGCCGACACCATGCACGGCCTGTTGACCGGGCAGGAGTCCCGGCAGCAGCTGTACACCATGCTCACCCGCGGCCGGCACGCCAACCACCTCTACCTCCAAGTCGTCGGCGACGGCGACCCCCACACCCTCATCCGAGCCGATACCATCTCACCGCGCACACCGACCGAGACGCTGCAGCAGATCATCGCCCGCGATGAAGCGCCAGTCTCCGCCAGCACCTTGCTACGCGAGCTCAACAACCCGGCGGCCCGGCTTTTCCAGGCGGTCCAGCGCTACACCGACGGCCTCCACGTCGCAGCCGAACAGCTCGTCGGACCCCGGACCGTGGCGGAGCTCGACCGAGTCGACCTGTTCATCCCTCGGCTCACCGACGAAGCGGCTTGGCCGACCCTGCGTGCACATCTCCTCAACTTGGCGGCGGAGACTAGTAAGCACCCCCTCCGCCACCTGCTGACAGCCGCCGTCGGACGCGACCTCAGCAGTGCCGGCGACATGGCCGCCGTCCTCTACTGGCGCCTCCCAGCGCTCGCGCCTATTGACCGAGGTCCGCTGCCCTGGCTCCCGGGCATTCCACCAACGCTTCATGCCGATTCCGTCTGGGGGCCCTACCTGGCAAACCGATCCCAACTGGTCGCTGACCTCGCCGACCAGGTCCAAGACCACGCCTGCCAAGATGACGCCCCGCCAGTCTGGGCCGCACCGGGAAGCCGACCGAGCACCGCCCTCATCGGCGAAATCGCAGTGTGGCGGGCGGCCAACGGCATCAATCCCCAAGACCCGCGACCAACCGGAGGAGGCCAACTCGAAACGTACCCGGCCCTCTGGAAACAACGCCTCGACCGGGATATCGCGCGTGCCACCTACCCGCCAGCGGATGCGAGGGCCGACGAGCGACAGGCAGCAAACACCGCACTTAGACGCGGACACGACGATAGGCAGCGCCCGCACCAGCAACCCGAACGGCGTCCGAGCGGGCCGTCCGTGCGCGGGCGATAGCACGCCTCAGTCGTCGAATCGCGACGCTCGGAACACGAGATTGCACTCCACACGGCGGCAGCACAGGCAGCACGCTGCCGAATCTGGCTCTTCTTTCAGATCAAGGGCCGGGCTCCGCCCGGCCAGCCGGCGCGTGTCCTCGCTTCGCTGCGGGCCGCGCCGCCGTCTGGGTTAGCGCGCCACGCGGTAGCGGAGGTAGACGACTCCTGAACTAAAGGTGCGGGTCTCGACGAGATCGAGATCCACCCGGCGCTCGCGCTGGGGAAAGAACGGAATGCCACCGCCAACCAGCACCGGGTAGACCACGGCCCGGTACTCGTCGATCAGACCCAACGCGGCCGCCTCGGCGGCGAGCGTCGCGCCGCCGATCGCAATGTCGCCCTCCCGCGGCTCGGCTCGCAACCGCTTGATCTCCTCCGCCAGGCCGCCGGAGGCCAGG
>Ga0307290_10000526_pt1 | contig 12834 bp, 10 predicted proteins | sample ER_DNA_144_FD_194472 | JGI IMG/M metagenome (GOLD analysis project Ga0307290, IMG submission 194472) | Bulk soil microbial communities from the East River watershed near Crested Butte, Colorado, United States - ER_DNA_144 | ecosystem: Environmental > Terrestrial > Soil > Floodplain | place... | reverse complement strand
GGCCGGTGCCGACGGACGCCTCGTAGTCGCTGAACGGTTCCCCGGGCGCCTGGCATCGCGAGCCGCCGATCGCGGCCGCCATCATCAGGTAGTGCCCGAACTTCCCCTCGGGCGCGTGTTTGCGGTACTCCGGCATCCAGTCGATCACGCCCGCATGGTCGCCCTTCCGCAGCATGTCCAGCACGTGCCGGTCGGCGGCCCATGCCTCCGGTGAGATCACGTTGCGGCTCGGGTCACTCGCCTCGTGCTGCCGGAGCTCGCGGAAGCGGAAGAACCGGTGGGTCATGCCACCGGACGCGAGCAGGACCACGCGCCGGTCCAGCCCCGCGATCGCCGAGCCGATCAGCTCGCCGAACAACAGGAAGTCCTCGGTGGTGCAGGTCTGGTTGACCGCGACGCTGATCCACGCGGTCGCCGGGTCGCCGAGGTACGTCCAGATGTTGATCGTCCCGTAGAAGATCGGCAGGTACGGGTCGTCGCACGGCAGGATCCAGATGTCGTCGCGCCCCTCCGCCTGGTGTGCGATCGCGCGCGCGAGGCCCGGGTCCCCCGGGATGTCGTACGGGATCGCGCTCATCCCGCGTGGGAGCTCGTGGCTCGTGAAATGACCCTGCCGTCGTTCGTGTGAGGTCACGATGTGCTCGAAGGTCGATTCCCAGTGGGTGTCGAAGACGATCACGACATCCGGGTGCAAGCGATCCATCACCTCGGACTTCAGACGATGCAGCCCCGGGACCAGGCTGATCTCCTTGCCCTCGTTGATCTCCAGCCGGACCTCCTCGGGCAACATGATCGTTGGTACGTGCGCGATGAGTCCTGCTCCGACGACCTCACCCATGGCTCAAGTCCTCCCCTCCTGCTCGCCTTCCGATGGACGATCGGAGGTCGGCGGCGCCGGCGCGACGACCGTGTTCTTCACGTCCGAGTAGAAATCAAAGCTCCACACGCCGCCCTCGCGACCGATCCCCGAATCCTTCGAGCCGCCGAACGGAGCGTTCAGGTCGCGGACGAAGAAGCAGTTGACCCACACGGTCCCGGCGACGAGCCGCTCGGAGACCCGCTGGGCACGACCGAGGTCCGAGGTGTAGACCGTGGCGGCCAATCCGAAGTCGGTGGCGTTGGCGAGCGCGACGGCCTCGTCCTCGTCCGCGAACGGCTGCGCCGTGAGGACCGGCCCGAAGACCTCCTTGGTGAGGATCTCTGAGCCGCCGGGTGCGTCAACGAAGAGCGTGGGCCGGTGATAGAGGCCGCCGAGCTCCGGGGAGACCCCGCCACCGAAGACGAGGCGCGCACCGGCCACTTTCGCGCGTTCGACGAATCCGTCGACCCGCTCGAGATGGGCGCGGGTGATCAACGGCCCGAGGTCCGTCGTCTCCTCGCGAGGGTCCCCCTGGCGGATCGCGGCGGCGGCGTCCGTGAACCGATCGATGAAGTCGTCGTAGATGGAACGCTCGACCAGGAGCCGCGTCCCGGCGAGACACACCTGGCCGGCGTTGTCGAACTGGTTGACCGCCTGCGCGAGCGCCGCGTCGGGGTCGGCGTCGGCGAAGATCACGAACGGCGACTTCCCGCCCAGCTCGAGCGATACGGGCGTGAGGTTCGCGGCGGCTGCCTCCGCGACCAGCCTCCCCGTGTCGACGGAGCCGGTGAACGCGATGCGCGCGACGCCGGGATCGCTCGTCAGCGCGGCGCCGGCCTCCTCGCCGATCCCCTGGACGACGTTGAAGACGCCGTCGGGGAGTCCGGCGTCGCGCGCGATGTCGGCCAGGAGCGACGCGGTGAGGGGAGCCCATTCGGGCGGCTTCTGGATCACGGTGTTCCCCGCCGCCAGCGCGGGTGCGATCCGCCAGGTCGCGAGCATCAGGGGCGCGTTCCAGGGACTGATCACGACGGTGACGCCCGCCGGGTCCCACGTGACGCGCTCCGCGTTGCCGTCGTACGTGGCGTCCGCGCTCCCATCGAGCGCGAGGAGCCGATCCGCGAAGAACCGGAAGTTGCGCGCCACCCGCGGCATCACCGAGCGCACGTGCGAGCGCAACAGCGAGCCATTGTCCCGAGTCTCCACCGCCGCGAGCTCGGCAACCCGCGCCTCGACGCCGTCCGCGATCCGGTGGAGGACTTCCGCTCGTTCCTTGGGCGTGGTCCGGCCCCAGCCATCGAAGGCGTCGCGCGCGGCGGCGCCGGCCGCGCGGGCTTCGGCCGCTCCGCCGCGCGCGACGCTCGCGATGACCCGTTCGTCGATCGGGGATACATCCTCGAACCGGTCGGCCGATGCGACGCGCTCACCGCCGATCCAGTGATCGGTGGAGACCGCAACGCCCTCGACGGCGATGCGCTCGCTCGTGGTGACCCCTTCCCGACGGCCGGCGTCCAGCCGGTCGTTCGGGTACGAACGGTAGGGTCGGCTTCGCGGCGCGTCAAACGACCGGGTCGCCACGGCCCCGCCAGGATGACCTGCAGCGCCGCCGCATGGTTGCATTAGCACGATGGGCACCCTGTCTCCCGGCGAGCAGCCACTGGATGTCACCCGGTTCGACGTTGAGAGCGCCAGCGACCTCCTCGGAACCTGGGTGCGACATACACCGGTCGCCGAGCTGGAACGTGGGGCGTTCGGTGTTCCGGGGCGACTCGTGCTCAAGCTGGAGCTCCTGCAGCACACCGGCTCCTTCAAGCCTCGCGGCGCGTTCAACCGGATGCTCACGGCCGACATCGACGAGACGGGAGTGCTCGCCGCGTCGGGCGGGAACTTCGGGCTTGCCGTCGCCTACGCGGCGTACCGCCTCGGGCATCCGGCTGAGATCTTCGTTCCGTCGACCTCGCCCCCGATGAAGATCGAGCGGATCCGTTCCTACGGGGCGACGGTGCACGTGGTCGACGGCTTCTACGCCGAGGCCTTCGCCGCGTGCGAGGAGCGGGCCTTCGACACCGGCGCTGCGTTCCTGCACCCGTACGACCAGCCGGCCGTCGTCGCCGGACAGGGGACGCTGGCGCAGGAGCTCGGAGAGCAGGAACCCACGCTCGACACCGTGATCGTCGCGGTGGGCGGCGGCGGACTGATCGGCGGGATCGCCGCGTGGTTCGCGAGCGACGTCCGGGTGGTCGGCGTCGAGCCGGAGCGGTGCCCGACGCTCACAGCAGCGCTCGCCGCGGGCAAGCCGGTCGACGTGGAGGTCGGAGGCGTCGCCGCCGATGCGCTGGGCGCGGGTCGCGCCGGCATGATCGGGCTCGCGATCGCCCAGCGGCACGTCGAGCGGCTGATCCTCGTATCCGACGACGACGTCACCCGAGCGCGGCGACTCCTCTGGGACGAATGCCGCGTGGCGGCCGAACCGGGAGCGGCGGCCCCGCTCGCCGCCCTCCTGGCCGGCGGCTACGTCCCCCAGCCGGACGAGCGGGTCGCGCTCGTGGTCTGCGGCGGCAATGCGGATCCCGCAGACCTCGCCGCGGCCGCCGCGGACGACACCGACTGAGGCGCCTCAGCCTCCGAACCGCTCGGCCAGCTCCGGGGCGGCGCGTTGCCGGAGTGCGGCGAACACGCGCTGGCGTTCGAGCGCCTGGAGCAACATCAGGTGGTTCTGCGGGATGTCGTGGTCCGCGAAGAACGCTTGGACGTCGGCGACGCTGTCGGGATCCGTGAGCGTCCTGATGCCTCCCGCGAGAGCGATCGCGTTCGAGGCGGCGATCCGTCCGAGGAGATCGTCCCACCCGTCACGAACGAAGGCCCACGCCCGCGTCCCGAGGTCCCGGTTAACCTGCGCCCGCGCCAACAGGAACGGGATGTCTTGCGCCCGGATGTCCTTCGTGAGGGTCGCTCCGAGCGTCCGCTCGAACAGATCCTCATCACGGAACCGTGTGAGCGCGTACAGGTACCGGTCGTGCTCCTGCGGCGTCGGGGCGTCCTTGGCGCGCGCCCGGAACCGTTCGTAGTCGTCCGGTCCCCCGGCGAACGCGACAACATCGACCGCCGCGGCCGCCACCGATGGCTCGACATCGGCACCGGCGCGTGACTCCGATTCCGCTTCGCGAGCCGCGGCTTGGGTCTCGGGGTCATCGCCGAGGATGCCGAGCGTGCGGATCAGGTCGCCACGCAGTTCCCGGTCGAGATCGCGTTCCTCGGGTCGCCGCTCCCATCCGAGCCGCTCCAGCGCGGGACGCACCAGGTCCCTGACGAAGTCGCGGAACCGGTCGCGAGCGGCTCCCTCGACGAAGCGGTCGCACCAGGCGAGCCCGGCGACGATCGCCTGCCAGACCGAGGGGTCCGTCTCCTGCGAGAAACCCGCGACCAGGTCGACGAACGATGACCCTGGCGCGTCCCCCGCGACCACGGACGCCCAGGCATCGTCGACCAGACACTGACGTTCGCCGGGCGTGAGATCCGTGAAGGCGCGCGCCGTCAGCCGGGCGCGCAGCTCATCGTCGTAGAAGACCCGAACGAAGGCCGCCCCACCCGCGTTCCCGATCACCACGGCATCCTCGGAGACCAAGGGAAGCTGGAGGCCGTCTCGCTCGACGAGCACGCGGTCGACCTGTTCACCGTCGCCCGAAACCTGCCGCACGATCAGCGGCACCGGCCAGGCGGTCGGATCGTTCGGATGCGATGGGCTGAAGCGCTTCTGGTCGAAGCGGATCGAGTCGCCGTCCCGGCGGACCATGATCGCCGGGTAGCCCGGCTGGAAGATCCAGGCGTCCATGATCCGGCGCACCGGCTCTCCGGTCTCCTCGCCGATCGCATCCCACAGATCGTGCGTCTCGGTGTTGGCGTACGCGTGCGCGCGGAGGTACCGGCGGATCCCGTCGCGGAAGCGCTCGTGTCCGAGCCACTGCTCGAGCATGCGTAAGACGGCGCCGCCCTTCGTGTACGTGAGGGTGTCGAACATGCCGCTCGCGTCGTTCGGCGAATGCACCGGGTACTCGATCGGACGGGTCGTCTCCAACGCATCGATCTCGAAGGCGTTCGAACGGATGCGCTGGAACACGTCGAAGACCCGCCAATCCGGCTCCATCGCATCCACGCAGAGGTACGACATGAACGTCGCGAAGGCTTCGTTCAGCCAGATCCCATTCCACCAGCGCATCGTGACCAGATCGCCGAACCACATATGGGCGAGCTCGTGCGCGATGGTCTCCGCGACATCCAGGCGCTCGGCGAACGTCGCGAGCGCGTCGTCCATCAGCAGCAGCGTCTCGCGGTAGGTCACCAGCCCGGTGTTCTCCATCGCGCCCTGCGCGAAGTCCGGGATCGCTGCTTGATCGAGCTTCGCTTCAGGGTAGGCGATGTCGTAGTAGTCGGCGAACCAATCGAGCGCGAACGCGCCGACCTCGCCCGCGAAGCCGGTGAGGTGCTCTTTCCCGGGACGGCAGGCGACACGGAGCGGTACCCCGTGCGCGTCCGACGGCTCGGTCACGACGAGCCGGCCGACGATCACACAGACCAGGTACGTCGACATGATCATCGTGTCCGCGAACCGGACCTGGACCCGGCCATCGGGCAGAGAGGTCCGTTCGATCTCGGGCGCGTTGGAGAGCGCGGTCAGGCTGCCCGCCGCGACGACCGTGACCCCGAAGGTCGCCTTCAGGTCCGGCTCGTCCCAGCACGGGAAGCACATCCGGGCATCGGTCGCCTCGAAGTGGGTGGCCGCGATCACGTACGAGGCCCCCTCGTCGTCGTAGCGCGAGCGGTAGAAGCCGACCATCCGCTCGTTCAGCGTTCCGCGGAAACGGAGGCGAAGGGTCCACTCCCCCGGCGAGGCCGTCTCGGCGAGCCCGAGCGTCACCCGTTCGGATCCCGTGTCCAGCACGACCTTCTCGAGGTCGACCGCGGAGCCGTCCGCGGCCTCGAGCGAGCCGTCCAGGACCTCGAGCTCCTTCGCGTTGAGGACGATCTCGGTCACCGGCTCATGCACGGTCACGGCGATCGCTTCGTGACCGTCGAACGTCGCCGTGTCGAGCGAAGGCTCCAAGGTGAGGTCGTACCTCGATGGGGTCACGCTCCGCGGGAGGCGGTAGGTGGCCTCGGAATCCGTCGACGGCTCGTGATCCACGCAGGTCTCAGTCGTCGACGTAGGTGAGCCAGTCGGTGTGCCGTGGATCCTCGCCCTTCGTGGCGGCGAAGAAGGCGTCCTGCAGCTCCTTGGTCACCGCTCCGCGGTGGCCCGCCCCGACCTGCCGGTCGTCGACCTCGCGGATCGGGGTGATCTCGGCCGCCGTTCCGGTGAAGAAGCACTCGTCCGCGTTGTAGAGGTCCGTGCGAACGAGGTTCTCTTCGCGCACAACGTACTCGCGCTCGCGGGCTAGGGTGATCACCGTTCCGCGTGTGATGCCGTCGAGACACCCGGCCTGGGTGGGAGGCGTGAACAGGACCCCATCGCGCACGATGAACACGTTCTCACCCGATCCGTCGGTGACGAACCCCGCCTCGTTGAGCATGATGGCCTCGTCGTACCCGGCCTTGAGCGACTCAACCTTCGCGAGCACGCTGTTGATGTACTGGCCGTCCGCCTTCGCGGCGGCAGGGAGGGCGTTCTGCGAGTTGCGGCGCCAGCTGCTGATCTTGATCCGCACCCCCTGCTCGAGCGCCTCCTCACCGAGGTAGGCGCCCCACGGCCACACCGCGACACTCACGTTGATCGGAGCGTTGAGCGGGTTCACGCCCATCTCGCCGTACCCGCGGAAGGCGATCGGTCTGACGTAGCAGCTGGTCAGGCCGTTGGCCTTGATCACGTCCGTGGTCGCTCGCACGAGCTCGTCGTACGAGAACGGGAGGTCCATGTGATAGAGCTTCGCGCTCCGGAAGAGGCGGTGGAGGTGCTCCTCGAGGTGCCAGACCGCGGCGCCGCGAGCGGTCTCGTACGCCCGGATCCCCTCGAAGACCCCGCTGCCGTAGTGCAGCGCGTGCGAGAGCACGTGGATCTTGGCATCCGCCCAATCCACCAGCTCGCCATCCATCCAGATCTTCTCGACCTCGGCGATGGGCACCGGGAGCTCCTCCTCGTGATGGAACCCGCCCCGCATCGGGGGAGGCACAAGGATACCGACCGACGAGCCCTCCTGCGGGGCATCAGGGGAGGTCGTACGCACGCCAGACGCTGGCGAACCGGGGCTCGAGGACACGGTCGAAGTCCCCGAACCGCTCGGCCGCCCACGCCTTGGTCTCCTCGACGGCGTCGGCGAGGAGCTCGGGCGGGACGTTCCAGGTCCAGGAGAAGACACCGGCCTCGACCTCACGGAAGTAGCGATCCATCGTGAGCTCGCTCTCCTGCCACACGATCGGGAGCTCGCGGGCACGCGCGCCGAGGCCGGCCATCGCGTCATCCAGCTCGGGGCCGCGGTGGAAGTCCAGACCGACCCGTCGGGCGGTCTCCCCGATGTGGCCATCCAGGTGGTCGCCGATCTCCTGCCAGGGGCCCTCGCTGAACCCGATGTTGATCAGGAGGATCCCGTGCGGGCGAACGACCCGAACCAGTTCCGTCAACGCCTCCTGCCAGCGTGGGATGAGGTGGAGCACATGGCGCGCGAGCGCCGCGCCGAAGACGTGGTCGGCGAACGGCAGCCGGGTCGCGTCCCCGATGACCAGGGGGAAGGGCGGGCGTCCTCCGGCCTTCTCGACGAGCTTCGCGAGCATCTGCGCCGACAGGTCGACCCCGAACAGCCGGATCCCCGCGCGCTGGAGCGGGAGCCCGATCAGCCCGGTCCCGACCCCGATCTCGAGGCATGGCTGACGGGCGTCGAGCTCGGCGCGGAGGAGCTCGGTGGTCGCCGCGCTCGCCCCTGGGGTCAGTCGCCGGGTCTCGTCGTACACCTCGGCGGCCCGGTCGAACGGGATCGACCCTCCCGGGCTCACGACACCGGGACCTGTTTCGCCGGGTCGAAGAACGGCAGCGCGCTTACGATCGCGCGACGTGGGCCGGTCGACGAGCGCACCTCGAGCGTGGTCCCCTCCTCTATGTGCGAGGAGGGGACCCACGCATAGCCGATGTTCTTCTCCAGCCGCGGCGACCACGCGCCGGCCGTGACGCGGCCGATGGCCGCGTCCCCGGCCGGTGCGCCCCTCCGCTCCGCGTGCACCGGCCAGAAGTCGTTGAGCGCGCCTTCGTCCGTCATCGGCTCACCTTCGATCACGATCCCGACGAGTTTGCGGTCGACGCCCTCCTCGGCGAGCCGAGCGAGGGCCTCCTTCCCGATGAAATCCTGTGCCTGGTCGAGCTCGACGTACCGCTCCAAGCCGGTGACGTGGAACGGCGTGTCCTCGGGGCGGATGTCGGAGCCGTAGTTGAAGATCCCGGCTTCGATCCGTCGAGCTTCGCTGGGCGCGATCGCGCGGATCCCGAACGGTTCACCCGCCTCTTCGACCCGTCGCCAGAGCCCGTCTCCGCGCGCGGCGTCCCGCAGGTAGATCTCGTAACCGACCTCCCCGGTCCAACCCGTGCGGGAGACCACGACTGGGATCCCGTCGACGCTGGCCTCGGCGCACCGGTAGTAGCGGAGGTCGGCGATCGCATCGCCGAACAACGAGCGGACGACGTCTTTCGACCGTGGCCCCTGCACCTGCATCGGTGAGACGTCGGCCTCCTCGATGTTCACCTCCAAACCCGCGAACGCGGCCACGCCCTTCGCGTACAGGAGTGCATCCGAATCCGCGAGCGCGAGCCAGAACCGGTCCTCCTCCAGGCGCAGCAACACCGGGTCGTTGACGATCCCACCCCGGCGCGCCGTGATCAGCACGTACTTGCACTGGCCGACCGCGCACGTCGTCAGGTCCCGGCACGTAAGCAGGTTGGTGAAGGCGAACGCATCCCGCCCGGTGATCTCCACGCATCGTTCGACGCTCACGTCCCACATCGTCACGTCGTTGACGAGTGCCCAGTACTCCGTGATGGGGTCGTCGTACAGCGTCGGGAGCAGCATATGGTTGTAGAGACCCCAGCTGGTGCAGCCGGCGCGCTTCGTCGCCTCGTAGTAAGCGGATTTGCGGTACCAGGGCTGGACGTAGAACGTGAAGGTCTCGGATGCCACGGGTCTCCTCCTGGGCGTCGGGTCCGGATCCTCGGGTCCGGGAAACCTACTCCACTTCGCCCTCGCGAGCGCTACCGGCGAGGAGATCCGGGGACGCGCCGTCAGTTCGCCGACGGGTCGAACGGCATCGTGCGCAAGAGGGCGTAGCCCGGACCCAGCCGTGCCAGCACCGCGTCCCACAAGCGCTCGGGCTCGTCGTGAAAGACGTCCTCGCGCCTGGCGGGCGTGACGATCCAGGCTTCCTCGTCGAGCTCCGCTTCGAGCTGCCCCGGCCCCCATCCCGAGTACCCGGCGAAGACGCGGGCTCGCCGGATCGCGCCGAGGTCGACGCGATCGCCCTCTTCGGCGAGGAACCCGATCGAGTCGAAGGCGACGACGCCCGCCTCCGATGGATCCTTGAAGTCCGCCACCACGACGGCCGCCTCGGGCTGGACGGGACCGCCGTGGAACAGCGCCTCGCCCTCGCGCACGAGCTCCGCGAGCGGTGGCACGGCCTCGTCCACCGTCACGTCGAAGGGCCGGTTCAGGACGACGCCCACCGCCCCCTCCTCGTCGTGATGGCCGATCAGCACGACCGTCCGGCGGAAGTTCGGGTCGAACAGCGAGGCGTTCGACAGCAAGAGGTGTCCCGTCAACGATCCCATCGCACCATCATGCAACGTCGGCGGGCTATGCCTTCGGGACCGCTTTCGCGGGATCCCAGAAGGGAAGCGGGACGACCTCCGCATCGAGCGGGCCATCCGGCGACATCGCGAGCACCCTCGTCCCCATCGGGGACAGGTCGATCGGCAGCCATACGTACCCCATGTTGAACCGGAGGCGCGGTGAGTACGCCGCGCTCGTCAAGCGCCCCACCTCGCGGCCCGCCGACGTGACTGGCCAGAAGTCCTCCAACCACATCGTCAGCGGCTCACCGCCCAGCCGGACCCCGACGAGCTTCTTCAGGACGCCGTCGGCCGCGATCCGCTCGAGCGCCGGACCCGCGATGACCTGGCGGTCGTCGCCCAGCTCCACCAGCCGCTCCAGCCCGGTGATCTCGAAGGGGTTGTTCGTCACATCCATATCGTTGCCGTAGTTGAAGATCCCGGCTTCCATGCGGCGCTGGTCGCTGGGTGCGATCGCTCGGATCCGGAACTCCTCGCCGGCGCTCATCACGCGGTCCCAGAGCTCCGTGCCGCGCGTCGCATCGCGGAGGTACAGCTCGTAGCCGACCTCCCCCGTCCACCCCGTCCGCGAGATGACCAGCGGGATCCCGTCCAGCTCGGCCTCCGAGCAGCGGTAGTAGCGGAGGTCGGCGATCGCGTCGCCGAAGAGCTTGCGGATCAGCGGCTTCGATCTCGGCCCCTGCACCTGCAGCGGCGACACATCGGGCTCGTGGATCTGGACATCCAAGCCGGCGAAGGCCTGCACGCCGAGTGCGTACAGCAAGGCATCGGAATCCGCGAGCGAGAGCCAGAACCGGTCCCGCTCCACCCGGAGGAGGATCGGGTCGTTGACGATCCCGCCGTCGGGAGCGCAGAGCACGACGTACTTGCACTGGCCGACCTCGCACGTGGACAGGTCGCGCGGCGTCAGGAGTTGGGTGAAGCGAGCGGCGTCCGGACCCGTGATCTCGACCTGGCGCTCGACGGCGACGTCCCAGAGCGTCACGTGCTCGAGCAGATGCCAGTACTCCGCGACGTCATCGTCGTAGAGGGTCGGGATCAGCATGTGGTTGTAGAGATCCCAGCTCGTGCACCCGGACTCGACGGTGCGGGCGAAATAGGGCGACTTCTTGTACCAGCTGGCGAAGTAGAACGTGAATCCGTCGTTCATCGATGGCTCCCGCTCACGCCCGCCGCCATCCGACGCGCCGGCGAGCGGCCCTCCTATCCTTCACGATCTCCCTGACGCAGTTGTACGCGGGGATCCCGGACACACCACCGCCGCCATGGGTGGCGCTCGAGCATTGATACAACCCCCGGATCGGGGTGCGGTAGTCGGCGTACCCCGGCGCCGGCCGCATATGGAACAACTGCTCGGCCGAGAGCTCACCGTGGAAGATGTTGCCCCCGATCAGCCCCCACTCCTGTTCCATCTCGTGCGGCCCGATCACCTGCAGGTGGAGGACCGAGTCTTTGAACCCCGGTGCGAGCTCGTCGTAGCCGTCGATCACCCGGTTCGCGTACGCGTCCAGCTCGCGGGGGTGGGGCTCGTCGGCGTATCCGGCGGGACACCACTGCGTGAACAGGCTGACCACGTGCTTGCCCTCGGGCGCCATCGTGGGATCGTGGAACGTCGGCATCACGCCGTCACTGAACGGAGCCGACGCCGGCACTCCCGCGCGGGCTTCCTCGAACGCCTTCTCCAGGTATCCCACGGAGTGGGCCAGCTCGAAGCCCCCGGTCAGATCGCGGTGCTCGGGGTCCGCGGTGAACACCGGTGCGCGATCGAGCGCGAGATTGATCTTGACCGTGCCGCTCCGCGACCTCCAGCTCCTGATGTCCGCGACGAAGTCCTCCGGCAGCTCGCCTTCGTCGAGGTGCCGGAGGAACGTGATCTTCGGGTGGGTGGCGGCCACGACGATCGGAGCGGCGACCTCCTCACCGGAGACGAGGAGGACGCCACGGACCGCACCGCTCGAGGTGAGGATGCGTTCGACCGGAGCTTCGGTGCGGATCTCCGCACCGAAGCTCCTCGCGCTGGACTCGAGCGCCGCCGCGACGGCGCCCATCCCGCCGACCGGCGTGGCCCAGGAGCCGAGATGTCCTCCGCCGACGTCACCGATCGAGTGGTGGGCCATCACGTATCCGGTCCCGGGCTCGCGCGGCCCGGCCCAGGTTCCGATCAGACCGTTCAGCGCCATCACCGTCTTCACCTGTTCGGACTCGAAGAACCGATCGACGATGTCGCTGATCGACATCGTCATCAGACGCGTGAGATCCGCGACGCCGCGCACGCCGAGCCCCCGGTGCCGCCACGCGAGCGCGAGCTGCTCCTGCACGTCACCGAACGACCGAGAGCCGAGCCGTGGGGGCGTTCGCATCAAGAGCGGACCGAGCACATCCGCGAGGCCACCGATCCAGGCCTCCCATCGCTCAAGCGCATCCGCGTCGCGTTTCGAGAACTTCGCGAACTCGTCGTGGTCCGCCTTCGCATCGTCCGACTGGGTGATGCTCCGTCCGTCCGGGAACGGGACGAAGTATGGACCGACCGGGATCCCCCGATACCCGTGCCGCTCGAGCTGCAGATCGTGCAGGATCGTGTCGGGCATCAAGCTCATCACATAGCTGAGCGTCGTGACCTTGAACCCGGGTGCCTCGGGCCAGGGCGCCATGGTGTCGGCCGCTCCGCCGGTCTTGTGCCGCGCCTCGAGGACGAGCGGTCGCGCGCCGTGCTTCGCCAGGTACGCCGCGGCCACGAGGCCGTTGTGTCCCCCGCCGACGACGATCGCATCGAACCGCCTCGTGGTCGCCATCCGGCGACGATACGACCGAAGGCGGTCGGCTCGTTACTGAACGCCGTTCAGACGGCGGGGCGGTCCGACGTGGTGCCGAGGACCCCGACCGGCTCGCCGTCCATTGAGTCCGCCGAGGTGAACCGACGCGACGCCTCGTGGACGTCGTCCTCGTGGCGAACCGGCTGGGTCGCCGGCTCGATCTCGGGCGCATGGCGGAGGCGGATCAGCGGCGACAGGGTGAGCGCTGCGACCAGCGCCGTGAGGCCGCCGATCCGGTATACGGGCTGCGGCCCGACGGCGCGGAGTACCGGCCCGGCCAGGATGTACGCGATCGCCAGACCAAGTGACAGGACCGCCTCGAACGCCGCCATCGTGCGGCTCCG
>Ga0307290_10000521_pt1 | contig 12923 bp, 9 predicted proteins | sample ER_DNA_144_FD_194472 | JGI IMG/M metagenome (GOLD analysis project Ga0307290, IMG submission 194472) | Bulk soil microbial communities from the East River watershed near Crested Butte, Colorado, United States - ER_DNA_144 | ecosystem: Environmental > Terrestrial > Soil > Floodplain | place: USA... | reverse complement strand
TCGCCGCCCAGGTAGGTCGAGTAGTCCAGGGCCGTGCCGGTCTTGTTCAGCTTGGCCGCCCAGGCGTCGTTCGGCCCGCCGCCGAAGGCGGGCTGGAACGCCCCCGGGGTGGTGGGGAAGTCGGTGGAGTCGGTGAAGCCGTCGAGGTAGAAGCTGCCCTTCTTGTCGAGTTCCCCGTCGTGGGCGCCGTCGGCGCCGGAGCCGCCGACGAAGGTCGAGTAGACCAGGCGGGCACCGTTGGGCCGCAGCTTGACCACGAACCCGTCGCCAGGCCCGCCGCCGAAGGTGGGCTGGAACGAGCCAGGGGTGGTGGGGAAGTCGGGGGAGCCGGTGTCGCCCTCCACGTGGACGTTGCCGGCCCGGTCGAAGAACGAGATGAAGCCGGCGTCGAAGCCTTCGCCCCCTTGGCCGCCGAGGAAGGTCGAGAACAGCAGCCCGGAGCCCTTGGCGTTGAGCTTGGTCACGAACGCGTCGGTCGGGCCACCGGCGAAGGTGCGCTGGAACGCCCCCGGGGTGGTGGGGAACCCGGTGGAGCTGGTCTCGCCGGTGACGACCACGTTGCCGTGGCGGTCGACGTCCAGGCCGATGCCCACATCGGACGCGTCGCCGCCGAGGTAGGTGGACCACACCAGCCCCGATCCCGACCGGTTCAGCTTGGCCACGAAGCGTCGCCGTCGCCACCGGCGAAGGTGGGCTGGAATACCCCCCCGGTTGTGGGGAAGTCAGGGGAGTTGGTGAAGCCGGTGACGTAGAAGTTGCCGGCCCGGTCGATGTCACTCCAGATCGAGAACTCGTCGCCCGAGCCCCCCAGGTAGGTCGAGTAGGTGATCACCGGGTCGATGACCAGCGGCAGGCTGGTGTCGTAGCCGGCGACGGCGAAGCCGACGCGGTGGTCGCCGTGGAGCACGTAGCGTCCCGCCGGTGGCCGCCGGCCTGCAGGACCAGGGCGCCGGAGGCGTCGACGGTGAGGCGGCCCGCGCCCGTGTAGCGCAGACGGATGCCGGTGGGGTCGACACCGGGGGCCAGGGTGAGGTCGAACTCGAGCTCGCCGGCGCGGTTCGCGTACCAGTCGAGGTCGACCCCGTCGTACAGCCCGCGGTAGGTCACCCGCGAATAGTTGGGCACGCCGGTGAGCCAGCCGCCGGGGTCGTCGCCCAGCAGGTAGTTGCTGACCCCGGCTAGCCGGCCGTGGCCGGCGACCACCGGGTCGGGGTTGGCGCCCTCGAAAGCCAGCCCGATGACCGCCTCCGGGGCCGGCCTGGACGGCCTGGCCGCGGGCGAGCCGGCGGTCCGGTCGGCGGGGCGGCGAAGCTTCAGGACCGCCCCGGTCCCGGTCATGAGCATGGTGTAGCCCGGCCCTCGGGACAGGAACCGCACCTGGCGGTCGGCCTGGCCCAGGTTGGGCTCGAACCGCGGTACCAGGGCCGCGGCGGCGGCTCCGGGGTCGCCCGCGGCCGGGGTTGCGGCCGGACGGGCGCCGGTGGGCAGGACGGGCGCGGCGCGGACGCCGCGAAGACCAAGGCGGCCGTCCCGAAGACGGCCGTGATGGCAAGGATTCGCCGCATGCCTCCCCCTCTCCTTACCGGAGCCGACGGCGTGGCGACTCGGCAAGCCGACACGCTAGCCCCATCGGGACAACCGCACAAGACCGGCCGGACTACGTCGGTTGGACGGGCTGGCCCGGGCGGTGGAGGGCGACCAGGGAGACGGCGATCATGGCCGCCGTCAGGAGCCCGGTGACCAGGACCGGCTCGGGGGTCAGGCTGGAGGCCAGGACCAGCAGGGCGGTCGCGGGGACCACCGCGCCGGGCCAGCGGCCCAGGTGGTGGGGCCGGACCTGGAGGGCCCACACGGCCAGCAGGAACAGGGCGACCGGGATGGTGAAGGCGGCGGCCGCCGCCCGGGGGCCGATGGCCGCGTGGTGGGTGACGAGGTCGACGTTGACGGCCAGGCCGGCCCCGACGGCCGCGGCCGAGGCGAACACCAGATAGTGGCCGTACCCCCAGACGATCCCGGCCCGCAGCGAGGTCAGGAGCTCGTACGCCTCCTTGGAGAAGTACAGCCACCACATCGCGAACACGGTCAGCAGCCCGCCCGCGGCCGTGGTGGCCAGGTCGCCCAGGGCCGCGTCCTCGTCCAGGGCCGTCTGGATGGCCAGGGTGGAGGAGAGCACGCACTCGCCGAGGACGATCAGGGTGAACAGGCCGTAGCGCTCGGCGATGTGGCGGGGGTGCCAGCTGGTCGGGGCGGCCCGCTCGGCCCAGATGGGGACGGCCAGCTCGGCCGCGACCAGGACCAGGAAGCCGGCGTAGCCCAGGCCCTCGGGCAGCAGCAGGCGCAGCACCCAGCCGACCTGGAGGGCGGCGATGCCGGCGGCGAAGCGCAGGGAGCTGCGCCGGTGCGGCGGGTCGCTGCCGGCCGCCCGGAGCCACTGGGTGACCATGGCCAGGCGCATGACCACGTAGCCGAGGGTGATGACGGCGAAGTCGCTGCCGGCCATGGCGTCGGGCACGCCGGCGGCCAGGATCAGGGCCCCGGCGATCTGCACCAGGGTGGTCAGCCGGTAGGGGACGTCGTCGGTGTCGTAGGCCGAGGCGAACCAGGTGAAGTTCATCCACGCCCACCAGATGGCGAAGAACACCGTGGCGTAGCCGACCACCCCGTGGCCGACGTGGCCGTCGGCGACCTGGTGGTGGAGGGCGGACGCGGCCTGGGCGACGGCGACCACGAAGCACAGGTCGAAGAACAGCTCCAGCACGGTGGCGCTGCGGTGCTCCTCGTCGGGGAGCCGGGCCAGCATCGGCCGGTACCAGGGGCCGGTCGCCGCCGGGGGCCTGGCCCCGTCCGTCTGGTCCGCTCGCATCGGCCGATGCTACGCCTGGCGCCTCAGCGGCTGAGGGTGGCGAACACGATCACGTTGTCCAGGTAGTGGCGCACGTTCCGGTCGAAGGCGCCGCCGCAGGTGACCAGCCGCAGCATCGGGGTCAGGGTCGGGTAGTAGACGTCGGCGGTGGGGAAGCGCGCCTTGGGGTACTCCTGGACCCGCTGCACGGTGAACCGGACCGTCGAGCCGTCGGCCCGGGCGACCTCGACCAGGTCGCCGCGGCGCAGCTCGCGCAGCCGGTAGAACACCGCCGGCCCCGACCTGGAGTCGACGTGGCCGAGGATGACCGCCGAGCCGGGGTCGCCGGGCCGGGTGCCGGCGGCGTACCAGCCGGCGGTGTCCCACCGATGCGGCCCCGAGGGCACCTCGACGGCGCCGCGCTGGTCGCGGCCCAGCCGCTGCAGGCCGGTGGACACCCCGATCCGGGCGATCTCCAGCCGCACCGGGACCGGGGTGCCGCGGTAGCCGCGGGTCGAGTGGAACCCACGGACGGCCTCCCGGCCGTCGGCCGGCCCGGCCTGGCCCCGGTCGGCCAGGGTGCTGGAGACGCCGCCGTAGCCGGCCCGGGGGCCGGTGCAGCCGGCCGCCAGCACCAGCAGGGCGAGCAGGGCGGCCGCGACTGCGGTGGCCGCCGGCCGGGACCCGCCCCTGGTCATCTCATCGGTGGAGGTGGCCGGCCATCCCGCCGCCGCCGGTCTTGGAGCCGCCGGCCGGCATGTCGGCCGCCATGACCTTCTCGATGGCGTCGACCAGCACGTTGGCCACGCCCAGCATCTGCTGGTAGCCGTCGTCCTGGAGCTGCTGGGCCCTGGTGTAGTCCTTGGCCGCGTAGGCGTCGACCTGGTCGATCAGGTGGGTGTCGTGGGCGGTGATGGCCTCGGTGAGCGGGTCGGTGGCGAGCGCGTTGCTGACGACGTCGCTGAAGTAGAGGGCGAGCCGCTCGGCGAACCCGTCCAGGTTCTCCTTGGCCACCGTCTTGGCCGCCTCGTCCTTGCCGGCGACCGCCGCCGTGTAGGCCATCAGCCCCTCGACGTGGTTGGCCCAGGCGCGCTGGAACTCGGCCGCCTTCTCAGGGCCGACGATCCCGCCCATCGCCTTGGCCAGGGTGGCCGTGTTGGCGTTGACCTGGGCGGCCGCGGCCTCGAACTCGGGCGACCCGGCGAAGGTGGCCCGCTGGGCGTCCACGATCAGCTCCATGTGCTCGCCCAGCAGCATGGAGAAGGCCGACCGGAGCTGCTCGGGTGCCTTGTCCAGGCCGGCCGCCTCCTTGGCCGGCAGGCTGGCCTCGGCCAGCGCGGTCCCGGCCCCGTAGGTGCGCTGGTAGGCGGCGCGCTCCAGCTTGTAGGCCTTGGCGTAGTCCTTGTCGGCGTAGGCGTCGGCCTGGTCCATGAGCCCCTCGACCCGGGCCTCGGCGGTCCTGGTGGCCTCGGCCCCGTTGACCCGGCCGCCGCTCGCCTCGGCCAGCCAGGTGCCCCAGTCCTTGCAGCTGTCGAGCAGGGCGGCCCGCGCCTCCTGGGCGCCGGCGCTGTTCCCGGTGGCGGCGCTGTCGGCGTAGGCGGCCAGGTCGTCGGTGTAGCCCTTCCAGAGCTGCTGGAACCGGGCGGCCTCGGTGCTGTCGAAGGTCACCCCGACCGCCTGCTCGAGGGCGCCCGAGTTGGCGGCCAGCGAGCCCTGGACGACCCGCTGCAGGTCGGGGGCCTTGTCGGCCTCGCTGCGGGCCAGCCGCATGGCCAGCAGGGCGTGCTGGCCGAGCAGCTGCTCGAACCGGGCCCGCACCTCCCTGGGGGACGCGTCGGCGGCCAGGGCGGTCGCCGTGGTGGTGTGTGAATGGCCTGCCGTGCTCGTGGCCGTGGCCGCCGCCGGGGCGTCGTCGCCCCCGCTCGAGGTGCAGCCGACCGCCGCCGCCGCGAGCACCACGGTGACCAGGGCCGTCAGACCAGCTCGAACCCGCACGATGCCCCTCCCGATGAAGATCGCCCTGGTTCCCAGGCTGCAGGCCAGTATGGGAAGCTCGGCGATTTTTCGCATCGTATATTCTGACGAGCCTTGACGTAGCTTGGCCTATCCTCGGGGCATGGCAGCCGAGCAGCACACCGACCACGGCCAGCACGGCGGCCACCAGGCCTCCGGGGGCCACGCCGGCCACGGGGACCACGCCGCCCAGTTCCGCGACCGGTTCTGGTGGAGTCTGGCCTTGACCGTCCCGGTGGTCGCCTACTCCGGGATGGTCCAGGAGTGGCTGGGGTTCACCCCGCCGCAGTTCCCGGGATCGGACTGGGTCGCGCCCGTGCTGGGCACGGTGGTGTTCCTGTACGGCGGCTGGCCGTTCCTCCAGGGCGGCCTGGCCGAGGCCAGGGCCAGGCAGCCGGGCATGATGCTGCTCATCTCCCTGGCCATCCTGGTCGGGTTCGGGGCCAGCGCCGCCTCCGCGCTCGGCCTGTTCGACCTGGAGTTCTGGTGGGAGCTGGCCCTGCTGATCGTGATCATGCTGCTTGGCCACTGGCTGGAGATGCGGGCCCTCGGCCAGGCCTCCGGGGCCCTGGACGCCCTGGCCGCCCTGCTGCCCGACCAGGCCGAGCGGGTGGCCGGCGACCGGGTCGAGACCGTCCCCGTCGGCGACCTGGCCGTCGGCGACCTGGTGCTGGTCCGCCCGGGCGGCCGGGTGCCCGCCGACGGCGTGGTCGCCGAGGGCGGCGCCGAGCTGGACGAGTCGATGATCACCGGCGAGTCCCGCCCGGTGACCAAGGGGCCCGGTGACCGGGTGGTGGCGGGCACGGTGGTCACCGACTCGGCGGTCCGGGTCCGGGTCGACGCGGTCGGGGAGGGGACGGCCCTGGCCGGGATCCGCCGGCTGGTCGAGCAGGCCCAGGCCTCCGGGTCGCGGGCCCAGGCCCTGGCCGACCGGGCCGCCGGGCTGCTGTTCTGGTTCGCCCTGGGGGCCGGCCTGGTCACCGCGGTCGTCTGGCTGGCCCTGGGCGAGCCCGACCAGGCGGTCGAGCGGACCGTGACGGTGCTGGTGATCGCCTGCCCCCACGCCCTGGGCCTGGCCATCCCGCTGGTCATCGCCATCTCGACCGCCCTGGCGGCCCGCAACGGCATCCTGGTCAAGGACCGCCTGGCCCTGGAGCGGATGCGCACCGTCGACGCCGTCCTGTTCGACAAGACCGGCACCCTGACGACCGGCAGGCCAGCGGTCAGCGGGGTGGCCGCGACCGACGGCGACGGCGACGGCCTGCTGGCGGTGGCCGGCGCCGTCGAGGCCGACTCCGAGCATCCCCTGGCCCGGGCGGTCGTGGCCGAGGCCCGCACCCGCAACGACGGTGACCTGCCCCAGGCGAGCGGCTTCCGCTCGATGACCGGACGCGGCGTCCAGGCGAGCGTCGACGGGGCCACGCTGGCCGTCGGCGGCCCGGCGCTGCTGCGCGAGCTGGAGGTGCCCGAGCCCGAGGAGCTGGCCGCCCAGATCGCCGGCTGGCGCCGCCGCGGGGCGACGGTGCTGTTCGTGGTCCGCGACGACAAGGTGGCCGGGGCGCTGGCCCTCGAGGATGCCGTCCGGCCCGAGTCGCGCCAGGCCGTGGACGGCCTGCACCGCCTGGGCAAGCGGGTGGTCATGATCACCGGCGACGCCCGCCAGGTCGCCGAGGCGGTCGCCGGCGAGCTGGGCGTCGACGAGGTGCTGGCCGAGGTCCTCCCCGAGGACAAGGACGGCGCGGTCGCCGGCCTCCAGGGCCGCGGCCTCAAGGTGGCCATGGTCGGCGACGGCGTCAACGACGCCCCCGCCCTGGCCCGAGCCGACGTCGGCATCGCCATCGGCGCCGGCACCGACGTGGCCATCGAGTCGGCCGGGATCGTGCTCGCCTCCAACGACCCCCGCGGCGTCCTCGCGGTCATCCGGCTGTCGCAGGCCAGCTACCGCAAGATGCTCCAGAACCTGGGCTGGGCCACCGGCTACAACCTGCTGGCCGTGCCGGCCGCGGCCGGCGCCCTGGCCTGGGCCGGGGTCACCCTGGCCCCGGCCGCCGGGGCGGTCCTGATGAGCCTGTCCACCATCGTGGTCGCCCTCAACGCCCAGCTCCTGCGCGGCCTCGACCTGCGCCCCACCCGGGCCTGACCCGAGGGTCCACAATTGGGTGGACCACCGCACGGAAGGAGCAGCCATGGGCGGCGGGCCCGGTGGGATCAGCATGGACGAGCTGGCGCTGGCCGTCCGCAACCACGGCATGCCCCTGGAGGCCCTGCGCTACGACGTCACCCCGGTCGGGCTGCACTACCTGCTGATCCACTTCGACATCCCTGAGGCCGACGAGCGGACCTGGCGGCTGGAGATCGGCGGGCAGGTGGGCGCGCCTCGCACCCTGACCATGGAGGAGCTGCGCCGCCGCCCCCAGGTGACCGCCCCGGTGACCATGGAGTGCGCCGGCAACGGCCGGGCCCGGCTGGACCCGCGGCCGGTCAGCCAGCCCTGGCTGGAGGAGGCGGTGGGGACGGCCGAGTGGACGGGCACGCCGCTGCGCCCCCTGCTCGAGGAGGCCGGGATCGGCCCCGGGGCCGTCGAGGTCCTGTTCGCCGGCGCCGACCGGGGCGTCCAGGGCGGCCTGGAGCAGGACTATGAGCGCAGCCTGTCCCTGGAGGAGGCGATGCGCGAGGAGGTCCTGCTCGCCTGGGCGGTCAACGGCCGGCCCCTGCCGCCCCAGCACGGCCACCCGCTGCGGCTGGTCGTGCCCGGCTGGTACGGCATGACCTCGGTCAAGTGGCTGCGCCGGATCAGCGTGCTCACCGAGCCGTTCGGCGGCTACCAGCAGACCGGCAGCTACCTGTTCCACGCCTCCGACGACGACCCAGGCACGCCCGTGACCCGCATCCAGCCGCGCTCGCTGCTGCTGCCGCCGGGCATCCCCGAGTTCGAGTCCCGGACCCGGTTCCTCACCCCCGGCCGCCAGCGGCTGTCCGGCCGGGCCTGGTCGGGCCTGGCCCCGATGGCCTCGGTGGAGGTCAGCACCGACGGTGGCCACAGCTGGCGGCCGGCCGAGCTGGACCGCCAGCCGTCCCCCTGGGCCTGGGCCGGCTGGTCGTTCACCTGGGAGGCCACCCCCGGCACCTACGAGCTGTGCTCGCGTGCCACCGACGCCGCCGGCAACACCCAGCCGGCCCAGCCGCCCTGGAACACCGGCGGCTACGCCAACAACGCCGTCCAGCGGGTCCCGGTCACCGTCCACCCCGCGGCCGGGCCCACGGCTTGACCGACCCGGCCGGGCCCGAGGTCGCCGGGGACTTCGGCGGCGCGGTGGCGGCGGCCGAGCGGGCCCTGGAGGTCCTCGGCGGTCGCACGGCCCCGGTAGAGTCGCGCTGACCATGGACCGACACCCAGGCGACGGGCCGCCGGCGGCCGCGGCCGTGCCGCGACGGCTGCTGGAGACCGGGCGCGGCAGCCGCCCGGAGTCGTTCGGGGCCACCGAGTGGCTGCTGCTGGCCAGCGTCGCCATGATCTGGGGGTCGTCGTTCCTGTTCATCGACATCGGCCTGGAGGCGCTGCGGCCGGGCGTGATCGCCCTCTCCCGGGTCGCCCTGGGCGTGGCCGCCCTGTCGCTGTTCCCGGCGGCGCGGCGCCCGATCGGCCGCGAGGACCGCACCCGGGTCGCGTTCCTGGGGGTGATCTGGGCCGGCCTGCCGCTGCTCCTGTTCCCGCTGGCCCAGCAGTGGATCGACTCCTCGGTGGCCGGCATGCTCAACGGGGCGGTGCCGCTGGCCGGGGCCGCCTGGGCGGTCCTGCTGCTGCGCCGGCCCCTGCCCCGCACCCACGCTGTCGGGCTGTCTGTCGGCTTCGCCGGCGTGCTGGCCATCTCCTGGCCCGAGCTCCAGGGGTCGCGGGCCACCATGCTCGGGACCAGCCTGGTCGTGCTGGCCGTGATCTGCTACGGGCTGGCCGTCAACCTGGCCGTGCCGCTGCAGCAGCGCCACGGGGCCCTGCCGGTGCTGCTGCGGGCCCAGCTGGCCGCCCTCGTGCTGCTCCTGCCCTTCGGGCTGTGGGGCCTGCGCGGCTCCCACTTCGCCTGGGGACCGGCGCTGGCCATGCTGCCCCTGGGCATCCTCGGCACCGGGCTGGCCTTCGTCCTGATGACGACCCTGGTCGGCCGGGTCGGCGGCCCCCGCGGGGCCGTGGCCACCTACTTCATCCCGGTGGTGGCCATCGTCCTCGGCGTGCTCCTGCTGGACGAGCGCGTGGCCGCGGCCGCCGTCGCCGGCACCGCCCTGGTGGTCGGCGGCGCCTGGCTGACCTCGCGCCGCGAGCGATGAGCGGCGGCGCCGTGGCCCCCGCGACCCTGACCGTGGGCACGGTCCAGGTGACCGCCGTGTGCGACGTCACCGCCGACTTCCCCGCCCCCCTGGGGCAGGCCTTCCCGGCGGTCGAGGCGGCGGCCTGGGCGCCCTGGCGGCGGCGCCACCCGGCGGCGTTCAGCGGCACCGACGGCTGGCGGCTGCGCGACTGGTGCTTCGTGGTCCGGGCCCGGGACCGGGTCGTCCTGGTCGACACCGGGGTCGGCGGTCCCGGCACGCCCGGGGCCACCTGGATCGGGACCCCGGGCCGGCTGCCCACCGAGCTGGCCGCGGCCGGGGTCGAGCCGGACGAGATCGACCTGGTCGTCCTCACCCACCTGCACCTGGACCACGTCGGCTGGAACCTGGCCTGGGACGGCGACCGGGCCCGGCCGCGGTTCCCGCGGGCCCGCTACCTGGTCCAGCGGGCCGACTGGGAGCTGTTCGCCTCGCGGCCCGACGCCGCCCGGGCGGCGTTCGACCGCTGCGTCGCCCCCCTCCAGGCCCTCGGGGTGGCCGAGCTGCTGGACGGCGACCGGGTCCTGGACGACCAGCTGCGCCTCCTCCACAGCCCCGGCCACACCCCCGGCTCCCAGAGCCTGCTGGTCACCTCCGGCGCCGCCGCCGTCCTGCTCTGGGGCGACGTGGCCAACCACCCGGCCCAGGTCGGCGAGCCCGACTGGGGACCGGCCGCCGACGCCCTGCCCGAGGTGGCCCCCCAGACCCGCCGCCGGCTCCTGGACCGGGTCGAGACCGAGGCCATGTGGCTGGCCCCCTCCCACTTCCCCGAGCCCTTCGGCACCGTGGCCCGGGTCGAGGGCGCCCGCCGCTGGCAGGGTCGCCCCTGACCGGCGACCCGGCGGCTCACACGGCCGCGATCCAGCTGCCCGACAGCAGGGACCGCAACGCCTGCAGGGGCGCGTCCGCGAACTCGCCGGCCTCATCGGCGCCCCGCATCCGCAGCGCCCGGTCCCAGCTGAGGGCCCGGGCGACCTTGGCGACCTGGCAGGCCAGCTCCAGCTCCTCGACCAGCTCGGCCCGCGAGGCCAGGTCCCCGAACACCTCCAGGTAGGCATCCCGTGGCCGGACCACCGCCGGGTCGTCCGCCCCCACGCCGAGCTGGAGGTGGAGCATCCCCAGCCCGAGCAGCATGCTGGCGAAGGGATGGGCGACCACGCTGTCGCCCCAGTCGTAGAACCGCACCCGCCCGACCGCGCCCGTCCCCGGTTCCACGGCCACGAACATGTTCCAGAGGTGCAGGTCGTTGTGGTCGATGCTGGCCGGCACGGCCGCGCCGTCCAGCCGGGCGCACCACCTCCCGAACTCCTGGCGCATGGCCGCCACCCGCGCCACGGTCTCCCGGTCGTCCTCCTTCCCGCGGTGCTCGACCTGCCGCCCGACCGTCTCCAGGGCCTCCTCGAAGCGTCGTGGCATGGCCGCGGCCCGCATGTCGTCCATCCCGAACGCCAGCAGGTCGTCCAGGTGCCGGCCGAGGTCCCGCTGGAGCTGCCCGTACTGGGGCAGCACGGTCACCATGGCCTCCACCAGGTCGACCTCGTCCAGCCGTTCGCCCAGGGTGGTCCCGCCGTCGGGCAGGACCATCCAGCCCCGCTCGGGGTCGACGGCGATCGGGGAGAGGATGCGCTCGGGCGCCACCTGCTCGAGGAGCCGGTACAGCGCCACCTCGAACGCCGTGTCGGGCCCGGCCGCCTTCAGCCAGACCGTCCCGCCGGTCGTGGGCGCTCGCAGGACCGTCGCCCACGGCCGCAGGTGCGGCTGGGTGACCCCGCCGGTCCGCTGGAGCCGATTGGCGGCGAGCTGCTCGTCCAGCCACCTCTCCGCCTCCCGGCGCCAGGCGTCGGACGACCAGACCGCGGTGCCGTGGCCGATGTGGCGCCAGACCTGCTCGCCGTCGACCTGGTCGCTGGTGGGTCGGAGCCCGGCCCGGGTGGCGACCCGGGCCGAGGCGGCGTGGTCGGGGTGGATGTGGGCCACGATCTCCTGCACGTCGTGGCGGCCGAGCCAGGCGACCAGCGCCTGGGCCGCCTCGGAGGCATAGCCTCGGCCCTGCCAGGCGACACCGACCACCCAGGCGATCTCCGCCGTCCAGCCCCCGGCGCGGCCGCCGATGGTGGCCTGCACGGTCCCGACCGGCCGGGCGTCGGCGCGGCGGCGGACGACCCAGTTGCGCCACACCTCCCCGGCTCGTGGGGAGCCGGCCTCCAGGGCGCGGTAGCGGTCGCGGAGCTCCTGGGCGGTGGCCGGGCGGCCGCCGATGAACCGGTGCAGCTCCGGGTCGGCCAGCACCTCGGACAGCTCGTCGGCGTCGCCCTGGCCGAGCGGGGTCAGCAGCAGCCGCCGGGTGCCGATGGTGGCCTCGGGGAAGGCGGGCACGTGGTGGCTCCCTGGTCGCTGGATGTGCCTACCATGCAGATGATGCCCGCCGACCCGGATCCGGGGGAGGACCGACGTGGCCAGGATGATCAGCTCCTATGTCCGCGACGACTGGCACACCGCCTCCGACGAGGGGGCGACCCTGGTCGACGCCTCCACCGGGGAGGCGGTGGCGCGGGTGTCGAGCGCCGGGATCGACCTGGCCGGGATGGTCGAGCACGCCCGCAGGGTCGGCGGCCCCGGGCTGCGCGAGCTGACCTTCCACCAGCGGGCGGCCGCCCTGAAGCGGCTGGCCGTCCACCTGCGCGAGCAGCGCGACGGCCTGTACGAGCAGTCGGCCAGGACCGGGGCCACCCTGGACGACGCCCGGGTCGACGTCGACGGGGGCATCGGGGCCCTGTTCACCTACGCCAGCAAGGGCCGGCGCGAGCTGCCCAACGACGTCCTCTACCTCGACGGGCCCCCGGAGCCGCTGGGCCGGGGCGGGACCTTCGTCGGCCAGACCGTCTACACCTCCCGGCCCGGGGTGGCGGTGTTCGTCAACGCCTTCAACTTCCCGGTCTGGGGGATGCTGGAGAAGCTGGCCCCGGCCGTGCTGGCCGGCGTCCCGGCGATCGTCAAGCCGGCCAGCCAGACCGCGTACGTCACCGAGCTGGCGTTCCGGCACCTGGTCGAGTCGGGGGCGCTGCCGCCGGGGTCGGTCCAGCTGCTGTGCGGCGGCGTCGGCGACCTGTTCGACCACCTCACCGGGCAGGACACCATCGCCTTCACCGGCTCGGCGGCCACGGCCAGGCTGCTGCGCTGCCATCCGGCGGTGGTCCGCGAGGCGGTCCGGTTCAACGCCGAGGCCGACTCGCTGAACTGCTCCATCCTCGGCCCCGACGCCGCCCCCGGCACCGAGGAGTTCCAGCTGTTCGTGACCGAGGTGGTGCGCGAGCTGACCCAGAAGACCGGGCAGAAGTGCACCGCCATCCGGCGGTCGCTGGTCCCGGCCGAGCACGTCGGGGCCGTGGTCGACGCCCTCGGCGAGCGGCTGGCCGAGGTGCGGGTTGGCGACCCCCGGGACCCGGCCACGACCATGGGCCCGCTGGTCAGCCGCGGCCAGCTGGCCGAGGTCGGCCGGGCCGTGGCCCAGCTCGGCCGGGCCGCCGAGGTCGCCCTGGGCGGCCCCGACCGGCTTCAGCTGGCCTCGGGCGACCCCGAGCGGGGCGCCTTCTGCGCCCCCACGGTGCTGGTGGCCGAGGCGGCCGAGGCCCCGGAGCTGCACTCGGTGGAGGCGTTCGGGCCGGTCACCTCGGTGATCGGCTACCGCGACGCCGGCCACGCCGTC
>Ga0307290_10000517_pt1 | contig 12943 bp, 9 predicted proteins | sample ER_DNA_144_FD_194472 | JGI IMG/M metagenome (GOLD analysis project Ga0307290, IMG submission 194472) | Bulk soil microbial communities from the East River watershed near Crested Butte, Colorado, United States - ER_DNA_144 | ecosystem: Environmental > Terrestrial > Soil > Floodplain | place: USA... | reverse complement strand
AGGGAGCTGGTGGGCAGGGCGCGCTCGGGCGGGCTGGCCGCCGACGAGATGGGCGGGGGGACCTTCACGGTGTCGAACCTCGGGATGTTCGGGATCGACCAGTTCACCGCCGTGATCAACCCGCCCGAGGCGGCCATCCTGGCCGTGGGGGCGGCCCTGGCCGAGCCGGTGGTGACCGCCGACGGGGCGGTGGCGGTGCGCCGGCGGATGCGGCTGACCCTGTCGATCGACCACCGGGCCCTGGACGGAGCCACCGGGGCCGGGTTCCTGCAGCAGCTCAAGACGGCCCTGGAACACCCCCTCCAGATCGTCGCCTAGCCGAAGGAGGCAGCGGTAATGGAAGAGCACCGGCACGAGCCCACCGTCCACCATCACGTGCACCTGCACGTGACCCACTACCTGCGGGACGGCCAGACCTGGGACCACCTGCTCTCCGAGCACGGGCACGAGCACAACCACTCCGTCGTCCAGCACAGCCACGAGCCCCATCAGGACGTGGACAAGGAGCACCTCCAGGAGGCCCACCTCCACGACCACGGGCACCCGTACGACTGAGGGGGAGGCCGTGGGGTCGATCGCGGTCGGCGCCGACGTCGCCGGCGCCCCGCTCAAGGAGCACCTGGCCGCCTACCTGCGCCAGCGGGGCTACCAGGTCAGGGACTACGGCAACGGCGACGGGCTGGACTATCCCGACGTCGCCGCCGAGGTCGCCGCGGCCGTGGCCCAGGGCGAGCACGACCGCGCCCTGCTGGTCTGCGGCACCGGCCTGGGCATGGCCATCACCGCCAACAAGGTCCCCGGGGTCCGGGCGGCCACCGCCCACGACCCCTACTCGGCCGAGCGGGCCCGCAAGTCCAACGACGCCCAGGTGCTGACCATGGGCGCGCGGGTGATCGCCCCCGAGGCGGCCGAGAAGGTCCTCGACCACTGGCTGGCCTCGGAGTTCGAGGGCGGCCCCTCGGCCGCCAAGGTCGACAAGGTCAGGCGGGTCGACGCCCGCTACCGGGCGGCGTCGGGCTGAGCCGGAGGCTCAGCCGACCGTGAGCGTCAGGGCGAGGGGCAGGTCGTGGGAGGACCGGCCGACGGCCAGCCGGACGGTCCCCGGCTCGGTCCGCCAGCGGTGCGACCCGCTGTCCCAGTGGGCGAAGGCGCGGGCCGGGACGGCAACGTCCACGGCGACCTCCTGGCCGGGACCGGCGTCGGTGGCGGCGAACCCGACCAGCCAGCGGGACGGCCGCTCGACGGCGCCGTCGGGCCGGGAGGCGTAGACCTGGACCACCTCGCGGCCGGCCCGCCGGCCGCGGTTGCGGACCCGGGCCCGGACGGTCGCACCACCCGCCCCGTCGGGCGTGACCTCCGCGTCCAGGTACTCCCAGGCAGTGTAGCCGAGGCCGTGGCCGAACCAGAACGCCGGCTCGACCCCGGCCCGCTCGTAGGCGCGGTGGCCGATGTGGATGGACTCGTCGTAGGCCAGCGTGCCGCCCACCGGCCGGGTCGACGGGATGAGCCGGTGCTCGTCCGCCGGCCAGGTCACCGGCAGCCGGCCGCCCGGCTCGGTGGCGCCGAGGAGCACGTCGGCCAGGGCGTTGCCGAACTCCTGGCCCGGGAACCAGGCGAGCAGGACCGCGCCCACCTCCTCCCGCCAGGGCAGCAGCACGGGCGCGCCCGCGTTGACGACCACGATCGTGCGCGGGTTGACCGCGGCGACCCGGCCGACCAGCTCGTCCTGGCGGCCCGGGAGGGCCAGGGCGTCGCGGTCGAAGCCCTCGCTCTCCACCTCCTCGGTGGTCCCGACCACGACCACGGCCGCATCGGCCTCCCCCGCCAGGGCCACGGCCCGGTCCAGGTCCTCGTCGTCCGAGCCCTGCCGGTCCACGTTCAGCTGGAAGGTGACCATGGCGATCTCGGCGTCGCCGAAGCCGCCGCTGGGCTCGGGCTCGTGGCGCAGGACGACCGGGACCTCCTGGCCGGCCCGGAGGTCGACCGTCACCGACCGCTGCGGCGGCCGCATGATGCCCTCGACCGGGTCGGCCCCGGGTGGCAGCTCGAGGCGGCCGTCGTGGGCCACCCGGCCGGCCACGGTCAGCCGGATGCGGCCCAGGACGGAGGCGCCCACCACGTAGGTGCCGGCCTCGGGGGCGCGCAGGCGCGTGTGGGCCTCGACCGCCGCCACGTCGGCGACCGGCAGGCCGGGACCGAAGCTGCCCAGCCACGTCGGCGCCGCGCTGGTGCGGTGCTCGCGGCCCAGCACCCGGCCGTCGGCGGCCAGGAACCGCATCTCCAGGCCCGGCTCGCCGGTCCCGGGGTGGCGCAGGAAGGCCGCCGAGGCCACCGGGACCCGGTCGCCGCCGCGCGCGCCGCGGCCGTGGTCCACCCGGACGTCGGGGCCGAGGGCGGCCCGCAGGCCCTGGAGCGGGGAGACGGTGTAGGGCGGGAAGACGGTGGCGCTGCCGCCGCCGAGGGTGCGGGCGGCCTCGGCGTTGGGCCCCAGGACGGCCACCCGCCGCAGCCCCGTCCGCTCCAGCGGCAGCGCCGGCGCCCCGTCGACGTCGGCGTTGCGGGCCAGCACGAAGCCGGCCGCCGCGCCCGCCCGCAGCTCGGCCGCGACCCGGTCCCGCGGCCACGGGGCCGCCGCCGGGGCGGCCGGCGCGACGCCGTCCAGGGCGCCGACGCGGGCGGCCAGCCGCAGCAGCCGCAGCAGCTTGTCGTCGACGGCGGCCTCGGGTACCCGGCCCTCGCGGACGGCCGCGACCAGCCGGTCGCCCCAGGGGCCGCCGGTGCCGGGCATGACCAGGTCCAGCCCCGCGTTGGCGGCCGGCTCGGTGCTGCGGGCCGCGAACCAGTCGCTCATCACCACCCCGTCGAAGCCCCACTCGTCCTTCAGGACCTCCACCAGCAGGGGGTGCTCGGTCATGGTGGTGCCGTTGACGCTGTTGTAGGCGGCCATCACGGCCCATACGCCCGCTCGGACGATCGCCTCGAAGGGCGCCAGGTACAGCTCCCGGAGGGCGCGCTCCCCCACCAGGGCGTCGAGGGTGAACCGGTCGGTCTCGGAGTCGTTGGCCACGTAGTGCTTGACCGTGGCGCCCACCCCGCCGGCCTGCAGCCCGCGCACGTAGGCGGCGCCGATCCCGGCCGTGAGCAGGGGGTCCTCGCTGAAGCACTCGAAGTGGCGGCCGCCGTAGGGCGAGCGGTGCAGGTTCACCGTCGGGGCCAGCAGCACGTCCACCCCCTTGCCGCGGGCCTCGGCGGCCAGCAGCCGGCCGATGCGCTCCACCCTGGCCTCGTCCCAGGTGGCCGACAGCGCGGTCGGCGAGGGGATGTTGGCCGATGGGTCCCGCTCGTCCCAGCGCTCGCCCCGGACCCCGGCCGGCCCGTCGGAGACGACCATCCGGCGCAGGCCCACGGCCGGCTCCGGCCACAGCGACCAGAAGTCGGCCCCGGTGAGCAGGCGCACCTTCTGCTCCAGCGAGAGCACGCCCAGCCGCCGGGCCAGGTCCGCGTCCACGTTGCTCATGGCTCACCTCTCAGGGTCGAGGTCGTAGGATCAGTACCCTCTCCACCACGAAGGAGGGCAAGGCCATGGGGCTGGCCATCGGCGTGGACATCGGCGGGACCAAGGTCGCCGCCGGCGTGGTGGACGACGACGGCCGCATCCTGGCCCGGCTGCGGCGCGACACCCCGGCCCACGACCCGGCCAAGACCGAGGACGTCATCGCCGACTGCATCGGTGAGCTGTCCGCCGAGCACGAGATCGAGGCGGCCGGCCTGGGCGCGGCCGGGTTCGTCGACGCCGCCCGCTCCACCGTCCTGTTCGCGCCCAACCTGGCCTGGCGCAACGAGCCGCTGCGGGCCGCGGTCGAGCAGCGCACCGGCCTCCCGGTGGTGGTCGAGAACGACGCCAACGCCGCCGCCTGGGGCGAGACCCGCTTCGGGGCCGGCCACGGCCAGCCCCACACCGTCACCCTGACGGTCGGCACCGGCCTCGGCGGCGGCGTGGTCCTCGGCGGCGAGCTGGTCCGCGGCGCCTTCGGCGCGGCCGCCGAGGTCGGCCACGTCAACCTGGTGCCCGACGGACGGCCGTGCGGGTGCGGCCTCCGCGGCTGCTGGGAGCAGTACGCCAGCGGCCGCGCCCTGGTCCACGAGGCCCGCGAGCGGGCCGCCCGGTCCCCCGAGGAGGCCACCCTGCTGCTGGAGCTGGCCGGCGGCCAGCCCGGCGCCGTCACCGGCCCCATGGTGACCATGGGCGCCGTCGCCGGCGACCCGGTCGCCCTGGCGTCCTTCGAGGCCGTCGGCACCTGGCTCGGCCACGGCATGGCCGCCCTGGCCGCCGTCCTCGACCCGAGGGTCTTCATCATCGGCGGCGGCGTGTCCGAGGCCGGCGAGCTGCTGGTCCGCCCGGCCCGGGAGACGTTCCAGGCCAACCTCACCGCCCGCGGCCACCGGCCCGTGGCCGCGGTCCGGGTCGCCCAGCTGGGCCAGGACGCCGGCCTGATCGGCGCCGCGGACCTGTCGCGGAGGTGACGGGGAGGGCACCCGGCGTGTCAGGCCCCCGCGTCCGGATGCCCACGCTGCCAGCGGACGAGCCGGACGGCGACGTCCAGTGACACCAGCCCGACGAGGTACCGGACCGCGATCGACTCGCCGCTGGTGACGATGATGACGACGGCCGCCACGACCAGCAGCACGGCCAGCGGAGTCAGGTACCGTTCCATGTGCACGCTCCACAAGCTTGCTTCCCGGGACACGACGGCCGCTGGTCGCCGAGGTGCTGGCGCGGCCGCGCAAGCATACATGCCAGGCCTTGGGCGCTCCCACGAGGAGGAGCCCGGTGATCGACGCCCTCCGTCCGTGGCCCGGTCCGTTCCTATTCCCGTGGGCGGCGGCCATACTGGCGGGATGGCCGGGGAGGTCTCAAGCTCAGCGTTCATCGGCCGGGCGGTCGAGCTGCGCCGGCTCGACGCGGCGCTGGAACGGGCCGGGCAGGGCAGCCCGCAGGTGGTGCTGGTCGCCGGCGACGCCGGGGTGGGCAAGACCCGCCTGCTGCTGGCGCTCGCCGACCGGGCCCGCCGGCGCGGGATGCGGGTGCTGACCGGCGGCTGTGTCGAGCTCGGCGACATCGGCCTGCCCTACCTGCCCGTGGTGGACGCCCTGCGCGAGCTCGCCGACGACCCGGAGGAGGCCAGGCTGCTGGCCGGCGCGGCCATGACCGCGCCCGGCCTCGACCGGCTCCTGCCCGGGATCGAGCCGGCCGGGCCCGCCGGCGACGACCTGGACCAGCTGCAGGTGCTCGACGCCCTGCGGGCCGTGCTGGTGGGTCTCTCCGAGCGGTCCCCGGTGCTGCTGGTGCTGGAGGACCTGCACTGGGCCGACCGCGCCACCCGGGACCTGGTCGCCTTCCTGGCCCGCACCCTGCGGTCGGGCCGGGTGACCTTGGCGGTCAGCTACCGGTCCGACGAGCTGCACCGGCGCCATCCGCTGCGGCCGCTGCTGGCCGAGCTGGTCCGGCTGTCGGCGGTGGAGCGGCTGGAGCTGGCCCCGTTCACCCGGGCCGAGCTGGCCGAGCACCTGGAGGCGATCGCCGGTGCGCCGCTGCCGGCGGAGCAGGTGGAGGCCATCCACGCCCGCTCGGAGGGCAACCCGTTCTACGCCGAGCAGCTGCTGGCCGCCGCGGCCGGCGACGCGAACGTCGAGCTGCCGGCGACCCTCGCCGAGGTGCTGCTGGCCCGGGTCCAGGGGCTGTCCGAGCCGGCCCAGCAGGTGCTGCGGGTGGCGGCGGTGGCCGGCCGCCGGGTGCCCCACCGGCTGCTCGCCGGCGTGGCCGGGCAGCCCGAGGCGAATCTTGAAACGGGCCTGCACGAGGCGGTCGGCACCGGGGTGCTGACCAGCGACGCCGCCACCGGGAGCTACGCCTTCCGCCATGCACTGCTCCAGGAGGCGGTGTATGGCGACCTGCTGCCGGGGGAGCAGGTGCGGCTGCACGCCGCCTACGCCCGCCTGCTCGCCGCCGAGCCCGGCGGCGCCGCGGCCGAGCTGGCCCACCACAGTCTGGCCAGCCACGACCTGGCCGGCGCGCTGGCCGCGTCGGTGCGGGCGGCCTCCGAGGCCGAGGCCGTCCTGGCCCCCGCCGAGGCCCTCCGCCACCTGCAGCGGGCGCTGGCGCTGTGGGAGCGGGTGCCCGAGCCGGCCACGGTCGCCGGCATCGACCGGGTCGAGCTGACGCTGCGGGCGGCCGCGGCGGCCAGCGCCGCCGGGGAGCATCAGCGGGCGGCGAGCCTCGCCCAGGACGTCGCACGGACCGCCGAGGCCGCCGCGGACCCGGCACGGGCCGCACGTGCCTACGAGCGCTTTGGCCTGTACCTGTTCTACGCCGGGCGGGTCGAGGAGGCGTTGGCGGCTCGCGCCCGGGCGGTCGAGCTCGTCCCGGACCAGCCGCCCACGCCGTTGCGGGCCCGGGTGACTGCCGCCATCGCCCAGGCGCTGGTCAATGCCAGGCAGCCGGCGGAGGCGCGCCGCTGGTGCGACCAGGCCCTGGTGGCCGCCCGCGGCGCCGGCAGCGCCGCCGAGGAAGCCGACGCCCTGATCACCCTGGGCATGATCGAGCAGTATGACGACCCGGCGAGCGCCTGTACGCGGTTCGCGGCGGCTCGGGCGCTGGCGGCCGCCGCCGGCAGTCCGGAGATCGAGCTGCGGGCCCTGTATTGCCTCGCCGAGGTGTCGAGCCAGCTCGGCGAGCTGGCGTCCGCGTGCGCCGCCTTCGACGAAGGCGGCGAGCTGGCCGAGCGGACCGGTCTTGGTTGGTCGGGGATGGGGGTCTACCTGCGCCGCGGGCAGCTCAAGGCCCGGTACCGGACCGGTGACTGGGACGAGTGCGAGCGGCTGCTCGCGGCCGTCCCGGAGCTGGTGACGACGCTGGCCGCGGCCCAGGTGGTCGCGCAAGGGCTCGGGGTGCTGGTGGCCCGCGACCGGCCGGCCGCCGCGGTGCGGCTGCGGCGGCTTGCCGGGCTTGGCGGCGCCGATCCGTTCCTCGACCGGGACGTCGCCGTCTGGGAGGCCGAGCTGGCCGGCTGGCAGGGCGACCTGGAGCGGGCCAGGTCGGCCATCCGGCGCGGGCTGGCCGCCGCCGACGCGGTCGAGGTCTTCGACCAGGCGCTGGAGGGTGCCTGGGTGGCGATGAACGGGCTCTCGGTCGAGGCCGACAAGGCAGACCACGCCCGTGCCGCGGGCGACGCCGCGACCCTGGCCGACGCCACCGCGGCCGGGCGGGCGCTCCTCGAGCGGGTCCGCGCCGACGCCGAGCAGGCACATGGGACCCACCTGGCCCATGACGTGCATGTCCGCGGCCGGCTTGCCAAGGCGGAGGCCGAGTGGACCCGGCTCCAGGGTCGCTCCGACCCGGCGCGCTGGCAGGCCGCGGTCGACGCCTTCGCCTACGGCAATGTCTACGCGGTGGCGCGCTGCCAGTGGCGGCTGGCCGAGGCGCTGGCCGGCGGGGGCGACCGGGAACGGGCGACACAGGCCGCCCGGGCGGCGCACGCGACCGCCACCAGGCTGGGGGCGGCGCCGCTGCGGGAGGCGCTGGAGGCGCTGGCCCGCCGCGGCCGCCTCGACCTCGGCGTCGCCCTGCCGGCGCAGCCGACGCTGGCCGGCCTGACCCCCCGTGAGCTGGAGGTGCTGCGCCTGCTGGTCGAGGGGCGCTCCAACCGCCAGATCGCCGAGCAGCTGTTCATCAGCAACAAGACGGCCAGCGTGCACGTGACCAACCTGCTCGCCAAGCTGGGCGTGCACAGCCGCCTGGAGGCGGCCGCCATGGCCCGCCGCCTCGGGTTGGAGCAGCCCGCGGGCCTCGAAAGTTAAGGTGGCCGGCTCGGCAAGCCAAGGCCTTCGCCTCAGGACCGGCCCGCAGCCCCGACGCGCCACCCGCACCCGACCCGGGTGACGACGACGGGTCGGCCTGATCTATGTAGACTTCGACCCCTGGAGCGGACCTCGAAGCTCAGCGCCGACTGGTTCCGGGAGGCGGCGCGGCGGAATGCGGTGGTGTCGATGATCCTGCTGTTCATCCTGGTGTGGGGCATGTTCGCGGGGTGGATCGCGCATCTGCTCCTCGCCCGCAACCAGCCGATCAACTGGGCCGAGCTCCTGGTCATCGGCCTGGCCGGGTCGTTCGTCGGGGGCCTGCTCATCAGCCTGGTCAGCGGGGACGGGCTGGCGCTGCGGCCGAGCGGCATCATCGGGTCGATCCTGGGCGCGGTGATCCTGCTGGCGGCCTGGCAGGCGATCCGGGGCGGCGCCCGGGACCGGTCGAGGTAACCCGGCGGCGGGGAGTGGAGCCATGGCCGCGATCATCCCGCGCTGGGAATGGCGTGCCTTCGGAGCGGACTTCGGGGCCGCGGAGGACGCCTTCGCCGCGCTGACCCCAGGGCCGGTCCAGGAGAGCGACGAGCTCTACCTCCTGTCCGCGGCCGACCGGAACGTCAAGGTCCGCGACGGCCTGATGGACATCAAGCTGCTCCGGGAGGTCGACGCCGACGGCCTGGAGCGGTGGGAGCCGGTGATGAAGCAGGGCTTCCCGCTGCCGGCGGCCGAGGTGTCCAGGGTGCTGGACACGCTCGGCGTCCCCCCGCCGGCGCGCAGCCGGGACGCCTACACCCTCGACCAGCTCCTGGCCGAGCTGGTGGAGCCGAGCGGCGCCGTGCGGGTGGTGAGGGTCCAAAAGCGGCGTGCCCGCTACACCCTGGGCGGCTGCAGCGCCGAGCTCTCCGACCTGGAGGTGGACGGCCGGGCCACGCGGACGCTCGCGATCGAGTCGGAGGACCGGTCCGCCGTGATCGCCGCCGTCCGCGGCGTCGGCCTCGACGGCCAGGCCAACACCAGCTATCCGCGCGGGCTTGCGGCACTCCTCGACACCGGGCCGCTCCGCTACGCGGTGATCGACGTCGGGACGAACTCGGTCAAGTTCCACATCGGCGAGCGCGACGCCGCCGGGCGGTGGCGAGCCGTCGTCGACCGCGCCGAGCTGACCCGCCTCGGCGAGCACCTCGAGCAGACCGGAACCATCTCGCCCGAGCCGCTGGAGCGGACGGTGGCCGCGATCGCCGGCATGGTCGAGGAGGCCAGACGCCACCAGGTGCGGGCGACCGCCGCGGTCGGCACCGCGGGGCTGCGGATCGCCGGCAACCGCGAGGACGTCATCGCGGCCATCCGGGACCGCACCGGGCTGACCGTCGAGGTGATCCCGGGCGAGGAGGAGAGCCGGCTCGCCTACCTGGCCGTGCGGGCCGGACTCGGCGTGACCGAGGGCCCGCTGGCCGTCTTCGACACCGGCGGCGGCAGCACGGAGTTCACCTTCGGACGGGGCCCGCAGGTCGAGGAGCAGTTCAGCCTGGAGGTCGGCGCGGTGCCCTACACCGAGCGCTACGGGCTCGCCGGCCAGGTGGCGCCCGAGGTGCTGGACGACGCCCTGGCGGCCATCTCGGCCGACCTCTCCCGCCTCGACGGCCGCCCCCAACCAGACACCCTGGTGGCGATGGGCGGCGCGGTGACCAACATCACGGCCGTGAAGCTCGGCCTGGCCGTCTACGACCCCGACGCCGTCCAGGGCGCGGTCCTGGACCGGGCCGAGATCGACCGCCAGATCGAGCGCTACCGCTCGCGCGACGCCGAGGCGCGCCGCGCCATCGTCGGCCTGCAGCCCAAGCGCGCCGACGTCATCCTCGCCGGCGCCTGCATCGTCCGGACGGTCATGGACAAGCTGGGCCAGCAGACGCTGACGGTGAGCGACCGCGGCCTCCGCCACGGCCTGCTGGTCGACCGGTTCAGCTGATTCAGCGTCCCGGCTCGGCCAGGTACTCGTGGATGAGCTTCGGTAACGTCTGGGCATGACGGACCTGCTTGAGCGCGCCTGGCTGCTGGAGGAGCTGGACGGCGTGCTGGCCGCGACGGCCACCGGGGGCCGTGTCGTCCTGGTGGCGGGCGAGGCCGGCATCGGCAAGTCGGCCCTGGTCAGGCGGTTCACCGAGCGGCGGTCGGCGGATGCCCGGTTCCTGCTGGGGACCTGCGACCCGCTGCTCACGCCCCGGGCGCTGGGGCCGCTGCACGACATCGCCCGGCAGACGGGCGGCCGGCTGGCCGGGCTGCTCGCCTCGGGGGGGCCACGGGAGGCCGTCTTCGCCGCGTTCCTCGACGAGCTGGACCAGGGGCGCCGGCCCCGGGTGGTCGTGGTCGAGGACGCCCACTGGGCGGACGAGGCGACCCTGGACCTGCTGGTGTTCCTGGGCCGGCGGATGGAGCGGACCAGGGCGCTGCTGCTCGTCACCTACCGAGACGACGAGCTGGGGGTCGACCACCCACTCCGTGCGGTCGTCGGCCGGCTGGCTCCGGAGACGGTGCGCCACCTGCGGTTGCCGCCGCTGTCAGGGGCGGCCGTGGCCGAGCTGGCCCGGCGGGCCGGCCGCCCGGCCGCGGGGCTGCGCTCGCTCACCGGCGGGAACCCGCTGCTGGTCACCGAGGTGCTGGCCGCCGGCGACGGTGTGCCCCTGACCGTCCGCGAGCTGGTGCTGGCCCGCTTCGGCGGGCTGCCGGCGGACGCCCAGGAGGTCGTGCGGCTGGTCGCCGTGGTCCCGACCCGGGCCGAGCTGTGGCTGGTGGAGGAGGCGGCGCGGCCGGCGCCGTCGGCGGTCGAGGTGGGGGTGTCGGCCGGGCTGCTGGTCGTCGGCGAGGAGGCGGTCGGGTTCCGCCACGAGCTGCTCCGGCAGGCGGTGGAGGGCTCGCTGTCGGCGCTCGGCCGCAGGGAGCTCAACCGCCGGGTCCTGGAGGTGCTGGCCCGCTCCACCGGACGGCAGGTCGACGTGGCCAGGCTGGTGCACCACGCCCGCGAGGCCGGCGACACCGAGGCCGTGCTGCGGTATGCGCCGGAGGCGGCCAGGCAGGCGGCGGCGGTGGCGGCCCACCGGGAGGCCGTCGGCCACTACCGGGCGGTCCTGGCCCATGCCGACCGGGTCCCCGCGCCGGCCCGCGCCGAGCTGCTGGAGGGCTACTCGGTCGAGGCCTACCTGTCGGGGCTGTCCACCGAGGCGGTCTCGGCCCGTCAGGCCGCCGTGGCCCTCCGGGAGGCCGCCGGCGACCCGGAGCAGCTGGGCGAGACGCTGCGCTGGCTGTCGCGGCTCCACTGGTGGGACGGCAACCGACGCGAGGCGGAGGCGGCCGCGGTCCGGGCCATCGCCGTGCTGGAGACCCTGGAGCCCGGCCGCCAGCTGGCCATGGCCTACAGCAACCAGGCCCAGCTCGACATGCTGGCCAACCGGCTGGAGGCGGCGATGCCCAGGGCCCGGCGGGCGGTCGAGCTGGCCCGGCGGCTGGACGACCAGGAGACGCTCAGCCACGCCCTGACCAACATCGGCTCGGCTCGGCTGCTGGCCGGCGACCTGGGCGGCCGGGAGGAGCTGGAGCAGGGGTTCGAGGTGGCGACCGCCGCCGGCTTGGAGGACGACGCCGCCCGGGCCGTGGGCAACCTGGCCACCATCGGCACCGAGATGCGCGACTACCAGCACGTCGGCGCGGACCTGGACCGGGCGCTGGCCTTCGTCCAGGCCCACGAGCTGGCCGGATGGGCCCAGCACCTGCTGGGGCACCGCGCCCGCCTGCGGCTGGACCTGGGGGACTGGGCCGGGGCGGAGCAGGACGCGCGGGCGGCGCTGGCCGAGCAGGTGAAGGGTGGTCCCAGGGTGGTGGACGCCCTGGTGCCGCTGGGCCTGCTGCAGGCCCGCCGCGGCGACCCCGACGCCGCGGCCACGCTCCAGGAGGCCACCGAGGGCGCCTTCGCCACCAGGGAGCTGCAGTGGATCGCGCCGGTGGCGGCGGCCCGGGCCGAGCATGCCTGGCTGCACGGGGACGACCGCCGGGCCGCCGAGGAGGCGGCCGCCGTGCTCGAGCGGGCCGTGACGGCCGCGCACCCATGGTTCACCGGGGAGCTGGCCTTCTGGCTGCGGCTCGCCGGTGCGCCGGTGCCGGTGCCGGTGGTGGTGGCCGAGCCGTACCGGCTGCTGCTGGCCGGCGACTGGCGCGTCGCCGCCGGCGCCTGGCAGACGCTCGGCTGCCCCTACCAGAGGGCCCTGACGCTGGCCTGCGGCGACCAGGACGAGGCCCTGCTGGAGGCGTTGGCGCTGCTGGACGGCCTGGGCGCCAGGCAGACGGGCCAGCGGCTGCGGCGCCAGCTCCGGCGGCGCGGCAGCCTGCGCGTCCCCCGCGGGCCGACCCGGGCCACGGCCGCCAACCCGGCCGGCCTGACCGGCCGGCAGGTCGAGGTGCTCGGGCTGCTGGCCGAGGGCCTGACCGACGCCGAGATCGCCGCCCGGCTGTCGCTGTCGACCAAGACGGTCGGCCACCACGTCTCCGCCGTGCTGGCCAAGCTCGGCGTCGGGTCGCGTCACCAGGCCACCGCGGCCGCCCGCCGGCTCGGGGTCGTCCCCGCCAAAGATAGGGAGCCGGGCGGCCAGAGTTAGGGACGCGATCCCCATCCCTCCGCCCCAGGCACCTCCTAGCGTTGCCCTGACCGACCCGACAGCAGGTCGCGAACGGGAGGAAAGGCCATGTCCGAGTCGACGGTGAGGGTGGCCGCCGTCCAGGCCGCCCCGGTGTTCCTGGACCTGGAGGCCAGCCTGGCCAAGGCGCTGGCGCTGATCGAGGAGGCGGCGGCCAACGGGGCCCGGCTGGTGGTGTTCCCCGAGGCGTTCCTGCCCGCCTGGCCGGCCTGGGTCGACGAGGTCCTGCCGGGCGAGGACGGCGCCTGGCACCTGCGGCTGCTGGAGCAGTCGGTGGTGGTGCCGGGGCCGGTGACCGAGCGCCTGGGAGCGGCCGCCCGCGACGCCGGGGTGCAGCTGGTGATGGGGGTCGACGAGCGCGAGGAGCACGGCGGCACCGTCTACAACACGATCCTGTACCT
>Ga0307290_10000515_pt1 | contig 12963 bp, 14 predicted proteins | sample ER_DNA_144_FD_194472 | JGI IMG/M metagenome (GOLD analysis project Ga0307290, IMG submission 194472) | Bulk soil microbial communities from the East River watershed near Crested Butte, Colorado, United States - ER_DNA_144 | ecosystem: Environmental > Terrestrial > Soil > Floodplain | place... | reverse complement strand
CCGCACACTCGGGCAGGCGAGCGGCGTCTAGTCGTCTCCGACGCGAGTAAGCCCTCTGACGGACTCGAACCGTCGACCCCTCCTTATCATGAACGTGAGGAGAGGTCGATTCATGCCGGCTTCCGCGTAGTGGTGCGGCTTCGAACGCCTCGGTAGTAGCCGCGTCTCGGCGGGTTTTGCATGTCGGTGCGACCCGGGTGCAACCTCAGGCAGCGACGCCGGTTGGTGGCACGGCGGGTAGTTGAACCGTGATGTGGAGCCCGCCGGTGGCTCGGGGGGTGAGGGTGAGGGTTCCGTCGTGTGCTTGGGTGATGCTTTTCACGATTGCCAGGCCGAGGCCGACGCCTGAGTGGTCGGTGCGTATGCGTTTGGTGCCGCGCTGAAACGGCTCGGCAAGCGTGGCAACTAGCTGTGGGGTGAGCTTCTCGCCGGTGTTCTCGACGGTGAGCACCGCACTCTTGGGGTGGACGCTGGTCGTGACCCACACGGTGCCCTGTTCAGGCAGGTTGTGGACGATCGCGTTCTGTACGAGGTTCGTACTCAACTGCAGAAGGAGCGCGTGTGAGCCCGTGGTGGGGGTCGTGTCGCCCGCGGTTTCGATGGTGAGCCCCCGTTTTTCTGCGAGGGGGAGGAGCGTTTCGGTGGCTTCTTCGGCTATGAGGGACAGGTCGACGTGTTCTCGGGGGAAGGACCGTTGGTCGGCGCGGCTGAGCAGGAGCAATGCTCCAGTGAGGTCAATCGCTCGGGTGTTGACGGCGTGGAGGCGGTCGACCAGTTCGCCGTTAGCGCGGTTCGGATCGTTGCGGGCCACGTCGAGAAGTGTCTGCGTGATCGCCAGCGGGGTGCGCAGCTCGTGGGAGGCATTGGCTGCGAACCTCTGCTGTTCGGCGACGTGTGCTTCGAGCCGCGCGAGCATGGCATCGAAGGCGTCGGCGAGTTCACGGAACTCGTCCTGACGTCCTTCCAACTCGATGCGGTGGGAGAGCGATCCGTTCGCGGTCACGCGTGTGGCGTCCGTGAGGCGAGTCAGGGGGGCGAGCATCCGGCCGGCGATAAGCCACCCTCCCAGGAGACCGAAGACCAGCAGGAACGCCATCACGATTGCTGCGATCGGAGCGAAATAGCGCAGGAGGTCGGCGTGGCTTTGCACTATGAAGATCACACCAGGGTGCACACCACGCGAAAGGGAGAAGTACCCGGCGGCGAGCAGCACGGCGCCGGCGAGCAGGAGAAAGCCGGCGTAGCTGAGGGTGAGTTTGAAGCGAACGCTCAAACCAGGGGCTCTATCCACGCTCTCCTCCCTCCTGAACGGTGTCTGGTTGCGTGTCGATGCGGTACCCGATCCCGGCCACGGTGGCGATGATCCAGGGTTCGCCGAGCCGTTTGCGGAGTCCCGAGACCGTGATGCGCACGGCGTTGGTGAACGGGTCTGCGTTCTCGTCCCATGCTCGCGCTAGGAGCTCTTCGGCGCTGACGACACCGCCTTCGGCAGCGACGAGACTTCGAGTACTGCGAACTGCTTCCTGGTCAGCGCGACGTAGCGGCCGTCGCGGTAGACCTCTCGGCGGAACGGATCCAGCCGCAGACCTGCGATCTCCATAAAGGCTCCATCCTTAGTTGTCAGAGAAGGCGACAGTGGCCCCGCCTGAGAAGCAGCAGTCACGCCCACGCCGAGTGACAGGACGTTCGCGCACCCCTGTACACCGCTATTGCCGGTGGCTAAGTGGGTGAGCACGACCGTTCGGCCCGGCGCGAGGACGCGCCGATTCCTGGGTTGCTAGGTTGTCGGCGACCGATCGTGCGCGTCGCAGGGATCGAAGAATTCGGTGACGGTGTGACGGTGCTGGAGGTGCCTGACCCTCGCGCGCCGCGCACCGGCGAAGTTCTGATCGAGGTCAAGGCCGCCGGTGTCGGCAATTGGGATGAGTTCGCCCGGACTGGACGTTGGGATCTGGGACGCGGGCCGCCGATGGCGCTCGGCGTCGCGGCGGCAGGGGTGGTTGCGGCCTTGGGTGCCGGGTTCGAGGGGTGGTCGGTCGGGGATCCGGTGTTCACCCATCCGCTCCCACTCGCGGAGCAAGGATGCTGGGCGCCGTGGCTCGTTGCCGAGGCCGCCTTGCTCGCCCCCAAACCGGCGGAGCTTTCGTGGACGCATGCCGCTTCGTTCCCGGTCCCGGCACTGACCGCGGTTCAGGTGCTGGACGAAGGCCTGCGCGTGAACCGCGGCGAGCGGCTGCTCGTGAACGGAGCGGGCGGAGCCACCGGAGCGTTGATCGTCTCGATGGCAGCTCTCCGCGGCGTTGAGGTGATCGCGACGGCGGGACCGAGGAGTCGCGAGCGGGTAATCGGTTCCGGAGCCGCGACGGTGATCGACTACCACGACCCGGACTGGACGGCTCAGGTCGTGGCGGCGACGGCCGGCCATGGTGTCGATGCCGCTGCCAACGCGGCGCCCGACGGTGCCGCGGTCGCGCTCGCGGCGGTTCGAGACGGCGGTCGTCTGGTCACGATCACTTCCGACCCGCCCGAGAGCGAGCGAGGAATCGAAGTCGTCTCGCTGTATGTGCGCGCCGACGGGGAGCAGCTCGCGGGCGCCGGTCAAGATTTGGCCGCCGGACGGCTCGACTTCGAGCTCGGCGCGTCTTTCCCCCTCGCGGAGGCCGACGCGGCACTCGCTCGCGCCGTTGCAGGAGGCGGAGCCGCTGCGCTCGAGGTCTAGCTCCCTCTGCGCCTTCGGGAAACACGCGACCAGCGCCTGTCGCCCGCAACGCACGGTCGCGGTCACGTAGCCCTTCGCCCCTTCGGGTGACATTTCCGAACACTGGCCCAGCGGGCGGTCTTCTAGCCCGGCAGCAGTCGTTGAGCATCGGCTCCGGCGCAGGAGGCTCTTTCCAACAAACCTCGACTCGCGCTATCACTCGCTGAGCAGCCGTCGAGCGCTTCATGACCCCTCCGCGAAGATGTGGCCGTGGGATGGGAGGCACTCGATCAGTGGGGTGACAACGTCGCTCGCATCGAACGGTTCCAGACCGGTGTCGGTAACGAGGTGTGGAGCGTGCGCGTCAACGGGAAGCTCGCCGTCGGTCGGCTCGGCAAGCGCAGCGACGCCGACCTCTCGTGGGAGACCGAGCTGTTGCGACACCTCGACCGTAAAGGGATGACGGTGCCGGTGCCGATCCCGACCACGGCCGGCCGGCACTTCGCCGACGGTCTGGTCGTGATGACCTACGTGGAGGGCGGACCGCCCGAAACAGAGGCCGACTGGCGTCGCGTCGCCGACACACTCCGCCAGCTGCACCGACTGACGCACGGCTGGCCCCAACGCCCGGGCTGGCGATCGTCGACCGACCTCCTGCACGCGGAAACCGGGACGAAGATCGACCTCGGCGCGATGCCGCTTGAGGGTGTCCTTCGATGCCGAGCAGCGTGGGCGCGGCTCACCGGACGAGAGCGGTGCGTCGTCCACGGCGACCCCAACCCGGGCAACATCCGCATGACCGCGGATCGGGTCGCACTGATCGACTGGGACGAGTCGCACGTCGACGTCCCCGACCTCGACCTGGTGTTGCCACACAACGCCGCCGGACTCGACGACGACACGCACGACGTTGCCGCGCAAGCATCGGCCGCATGGGAAGCCGCCGTCTGCTGGGACCCCAGCGGGACCGACGAGTTCGCAGTCAAGCGCCTCGCCGAAGTTCGAGCGGTCTGAGCAGCAGCGGCGAATCGACAGAGCGCACCTAATCCGCCCGCGGGCCTGAGGTCGGGTGACATTCCGGAACGCTGGCCCACGCGAACGTGCGGCGCGTGCGACCATGTGCGCGTGATCGTCAGACCACAGGAGCCGCGCGACTACGAAGCAGCGAAGGTTGTCTACGCAGAAGCGTTCAAGCGACAAGATCACGGCGATCGTGTGCCACCCGAGGTGGGAATCTTTGTCGCACTTTGGGAGGCGAAGCACGTGATTGATGAGCTGTCGTTTACTGCGCTCGCTCAGAACGCGGTTGTCGGTCATGTGACCGCAAGTCGCGCGAAGGTCGGTTTCGACTCCGTGGTCGCAGTGGGTCCGATCGGCGTCCTTCCCGACCACCAAACGAAAGGGATCGGAAGCGCCCTAATGAACGCGCTTCTCAGCGCTGCGGACGTGCAGGATGTCCCCTTGGTCGTCCTGCTCGGGTCTCCCCAGTACTACGGCCGCTTCGGGTTCCGTCCAGCCGTGGAACTTGGTGTGATGCCGCCGGAGCCAAGGTGGGGCAGCGCCTTCCAAGCTCGACCTCTACGCACGTACACGCCGTCAGTCGCCGGACCATTCGAGTACGCACCCGCGTTCTCGTCCTAGGTCAGGTCAGGCGTCATTCCTGAACGCTGGCACAAGCGAGCGTCACGTGGCAGGCAGCTGGCGGTCCCCGTGGAAGACCGCTTCGACGTTGTTCCCGTCGGGGTCAATGACGAACGCTGCGTAATACCCGCCGTGGTAATGCGGTCGAAGACCCGGCGCGCCGTTGTCGCGGCCGCCGGCTTCGACAGCGGCGCGGTGGAACTTGTCGACGGTGGCTCGGTCGGCTGCGGCGAAGGCCACATGAACGGGAGCGGCCGGGGGTTCCCCTTCCTCGATCCAGAAATCTCCACCGCCCTCGATGGCGAACCCAGGCCCCCGCGAGCTCTCCACTACCTTCACTCCGAACGGCTCGAGGGCCCGCTCGTAGAAGGTGCGGCTGCGTCTCTCGTCACGTACTCGCAGGGCCAAGTGGTCGATGAGCGGAAGCGTCACGGGCTGCGACACGCCCTCTATCTTAGGGCGCGACCTCTGGGGAACATTCCTGAACACTGGCGCACGCAGGCTTGCTCTCGCCCGCGCAGCGGAGTCAGTCGTCAGGTAGAAGCGGTGGACCCACATTCACTTGACCGTGAGCATTGAAGAGTTCTTCGAGTTGGTCAGGCGACGGTCGCGGTGTCTCGCTCGGCGGCAGTGTCGGCCGCGTAGCCCGGACTGACCCGTCTCGTACGAGACGCTCAAGCCCTGCAGGCGTACTGAGCACGAGCACCCGCGCACTTTCGCTGTCCACGCGGAAGGTGTGCGCGACCCCCATCGGCACGACCGCTGCCGCGCCCGCCACGAGATCAAACCGCTGCTCGCCGGCCTGCAGCGTCAGCCGTCCCTCCTGCACGATGTAACTCTCGTCCTGCGGATGCGTATGAAGAGGTGGCGACGCGTTCCGCGGGAAGAGGAACTCGATCAGAGCAAAGCGCCCATTACTCGCCTCGCCCGCGATCCGGACGATTGCGAGTGTGCCGAGGAACCAGAGCTGCTCACCTTCCCCCACACCCGACCACGTCGCAGTCACCTTGCTCACGATGGCCAGCGTATCCAGGCCGCATGCGATCTATCCAGGGCCATTCCCGCACATTGGCCGAGACGAGGCTGCTTCTGGTGACATTCCCGCACACTGGCCGATGCCAGATTCGCTCGTAAGGTTCCACTTTGGCCATTAAGGCATGGGCCAGGCTCAACGCGCCGTGGCGCGAGGCGTTCCGGCTTGCATGGGAGGCATTCGGCGCAGGGACGATTCCTGTTGGTGCAGTCGTCGTTGACGAGAGCGAAACTGTGGTCGCCCGCGGAAGAAACCGAATCTTCGAGACGGCCGCGCCGCGAGGGCAGCTCGCAGGCACACGCCTCGCGCATGCCGAGGTGAATGCGCTCGCACAGCTGCTCCCAACGGAACGCCATCACAGGTCCACGCTGTACACCACGGTCGAACCGTGTGTGCTGTGTGTCAGCGCGACTTCCCTGGCCACCGTGGGGCGGATTGTGTTCGCCGCGCAGGATCTCCACAGCGGTGGAAGGCGCCTGCTCGAAGTGGACCTCGCGGTACCGCGTCAGCTGAACTTGGACATCGAAGGTCCGGTAGGCGGTCCGCTCGAGTCGCTGGCGGAGGCGCTCCACCTTGCCTTCTTTCTCGGCCAGGCCTCACGAGGAGAGGCGTTCGTACGAACGTATCGCGAACAGCGTCCGGCTCTCTTCCCTCTTGCCGAGACGCTCATCGGCCTCCGCACGCTCACGCTCGAGGAGGCCGTCGCCACGATAGGGCGCCTGCAGTCGACCGGCTGATCCTGAGTCCTCTGGTGACACTCGCTGACCTTCGGGGGACATTCCCGAACGCTGGCGCAGACGACTGACTAGTTCGTGGACGCACGGCAATGAGTAGGGCCGGCTTTCCTCGGCCGCGAGTCAACGACACCCGGCGCCGAGGCTATTAGTGGGCGAGAGGAGTTCGTCCAGGCCCTGGATCGGAAGTCGCCCGATGAACCTGCGTGAGACAAGATCGGCCACGAGAGCTCCGACGCCAGGATCCGGCAGGTACAGATAGCGGTCGTTGCTTGCCACCGGCACGGGGAAGGCGGGAGCGTCAACGGGGCTTAGTTCAAGGCGTCGCACCCCGTCGAACCCGAAGACGACTAGGGTGCCGTCGGGGTGATGACCAACGAGTGAGTGGCCGGCGACGCAGACATAGTCGGTGTCGGGATCGAGTGTCCGCGCCCGCCATGAATGGGTGTCGACGACTCGGAGCCCGAGCAGCCTGGAGTCCAATCCAGGCGCCCCGTCATCCCACCCGGCGACCGCGAAGCGGCCGCCGCCGAGCCACACCGTCATCCGCTCAGCCCCTGCGACGTCGTTCGCGTCGGCGGACGCCAGGGGCCTCCGGTATGCGACGCCGAGCGTGCGGAGATTGATGGCGGCTACAGGATCGCGAATCCCGCCGACGACGTATGCCTGATCTGCGGTGGGGTCGGCGACGAGTGAGGGGCGGTAGATCTTGCGGTCGATTGCTCCCTCATGGATCTGCTTCAGCGTGACGATGCGGGTCGGCCCGGCAAACGAGACGACCGCCAAGCGGACCGGCCCGATCTTCTGCGCTGCTCCGATGAGAACAGCCGCTCGGGTGCGACCGACGGCGACCTGCTGACGATCGGTCAGGTGGCCGGCTACTCGCCTTGCGACGCTCAGACGGTTCCTCATCGCGTCGAGGACGAAGACTCGCAGCCCGTCAGGCCGCTCAGCGAACACCAACACCCGGCTCGAATCGAGCCAGCGCACGATGACCGTGCCGGTCGCGAGCCTGAGTTGCACCTGGGCTTGCCACCGCATTCGGGAGAGGCTGAGGACGTATACAGAGGGTCTGTTGCCTGCCCACTCCACGAAGGCGAGCAGAGAACCGTTCGGGGAGAACGCGGCTGCTTGCGACGAACTGTGCAGGCTTGCCGATGGCCCGATCGGAGCCAGTGTGGCCGGGTCTCTTCGTGTGAGCAGTCGCCCGTCTGTTCCCGCGTCGGTGACCGCGTACACCGGCCGGCCTGAACTCTCCACTCCCGCCGACACGTCGGCCGTCAGGAGCGCGCAGATTGAAGCTGCGATCACGAAGGCTCGAACGACCACGATTACCGCTATCGGCAGGAGCCGGGCGGCGCGATAGTCCTCAGTAGAAGCCACCCTCGAACTGGCGGTCGTGTGTGGATCCGATGCCGCGGTAAGCCGACGCCGGAGAGATTCGCGTGTTCCGACGAGACGCCAGTGAGAGAATCATTCGCGTCGCCGGAAGGAGAATCCATGCCGCACGCAAGGCGGGACGACCTCAGCCTGTATTACGAGCAAGCCGGACGCGGGGATCCGCCGCTCGTCTTCGTCCACGGCTGGTGTTGCGACCACAGCTTCTTCAAGCCGCAGTTCGAGCACTTCCGATCGTCGCACGCGGTAACAACGTTTGATCTGCGCGGCTGCGGTAGCAGCGATCGGCCCGAGGATGGGTACGACCTCCCGAGCCTCGCCGACGATCTCGCCTGGCTTTGCGCGGAGATCGGGATCTCGAGGCCGGTCGTAATCGGCCACAGCCTCGGAGCCATGATCGCAATTGAGCTCGCTGCAAGACACCCATCCTTGCCCTCGGCGGTCGTTGCCGACGACCCTGGGCCGATCAACCCATCGCCCGAGATTCGGAGTATCTACGAGGGATTCGCCATGGAGCTCGCAGGTCCCGACGGCGAAGCCGTTCGCCGTGCATGGGTCGAGGACGGCGTCGGGACGACAGCTGATGCCGAGCAGAGACGTTGGATCGTGGAGACCATGTGCTCCGTACCTTTGAGCGTGGCAGCGGCGGGGATCCGAGGGGCGGTTGCGTGGAACGGCGTTGCCGCGTTGGCGTTGTGCATGGTGCCGCTACTTGTGTTGAGCTCGGCGCCTTACGAGAGCAATGACCCTGCGCGCTTGCTTCGGTTCAAACCTGACATCCACTTCGGCATGACCGTCGGCGCAGGTCACTTTCATCAGCTCGAGGTGCCTGAGCAGGTGACACCGATGATCGAGCGCTTCCTCAAGGTTGCGCTCACGGACTGAGGTCTTGTTCGTCCTGAAGGGGTGATGCCTTAGGGAGCCCATCGCGCGACGCTCCGGGCACGGAGCGCCATCTCCGGCTTTCAACCCACGCGTCGATCGGGAGGATCAGCGATGAGCAAGCCGTTCCAGGGCGTCATCAACGTAGACATCCGCGACTCGAAGCCCGATTGGGCCCCGTTCGAGCCTCCGAAAGCACCGGATGGTGCGCCAAACGTTCTGTACATCGTTCTCGACGACGTCGGCTTCTCGGCGATGAGCAGCTATGGGGGGCCAATCGAGACTCCGAACATCGACCGGATCGCGGCCCGCGGCGTGCGGTATACGCAGTGGCACACCACGGCGCTCTGTTCGCCGACACGCTCCTGCCTTTTGACGGGCCGCAATCACACGCGGAACAGCATGGCGTGCATCACCGAAGCGGCGATCGGTTTTCCGAATGCCAGCGGAACGATCCCGCCGGAGAACGGGATGCTCCCGGAGATCCTGGGCGAGCGCGGCTGGAACACGTACATGGTCGGAAAGTGGCATTTGTGCCCGACCGACGAGATGCACCTCGCGGCTACCCGCCGCAACTGGCCGACCGGGAGAGGTTTCGAGCGCTGGTACGGCTTCCTCGGCGCCGAGACCAATCAGTGGTACCCGGACCTCGTCTACGACAACCACCCTGTCGACCAACCGCGTTTGCCCGAGGAGGGCTACCACCTCACCGACGACCTCACCGACAAGGCGATCGAGTTCATCAAGGACGCGAAGGCGATCGCGCCGGACAAGCCCTTCTTCCTCTACTACGCGCCTGGCGCTTGCCACGCCCCGCATCACGCGCCGAAGGAGTGGATCGACAAGTTCAAGGGTCAGTTCGACATGGGCTACGAGGCGATCCGCGAGCAGACGCTTGCCCGGCAGAAGAAGCTAGGCATCGTCCCGGCCGACACGGAGCTGCCGCCGATCAACCCGATCGGGACGCCGGAAACTCGAACGGGCCCCGACGGCTTGCCATTCCCGATACTCGACTACACGCTCCCATGGAGCGAGCTCGGCGAGGACGAGAAGCGACTCTTCGCACGGATGGCCGAGGTCTACGCAGGGTTCCTCGGGCACGCCGACCACCACATCGGTCGGCTGCTCGATTACCTCGAGCAGAGCGCCGAGCTCGACAACACGCTCGTCGTGCTCGTCTCCGACAACGGCGCGAGTGGCGAGGGCGGCCCCACCGGCTCCGTCAACGAGATGAAGTTCGCCAACGGGATCGCCGACGACCTCGCGGAGAACCTTGCCAAGCTGGACGATCTTGGCAGCACGAAGACGTACAACCACTACCCGAACGGCTGGGCAATGGCCTTCAACACGCCGTTCAAGATGTGGAAGCGCTACGAATTCAACGGAGGGACGAGCGACCCATGCATCGTCTCGCTGCCGGCAGCGAAAGCGCGTGGCGAGATCCGCGATCAGTACTTCCACGCGATCGACATCGTGCCGACGATCCTGGACATCCTAGGGGTCGACGCTCCAGAGACGATCAAGGGCCACACCCAGTCGCCGTTCGACGGAGTCAGCATGCGCGACACCATCGACGACGCCACGGCAGAGTCAGGTAGGAAGACGCAGTTCTACGCAATGCTGGGTTCGCGCTCGATCTGGCACGAGGGGTGGAAGGCGGTAACCAATCACCCAACGCTTGCCGGGTGGGGGCACTTCAACGACGACGAGTGGGAGCTGTACAACACCGCCGTCGATCGCGCCGAGGTGAACAATCTCGCCGCCGGGAACCCGGAGAAGGTTCGGGAGCTCGTGAACATCTGGTTCTCAGAGGCTGGAGCGAACGGAGCGTTCCCTCTCGACGATCGCTCGGCGGTCGAGATCATGACCACACCGCGACCGCAGCTCACTGCACCACAAGCCCGTTATGTCTACTACCCGGAGACCGCCCCGGTGCCCGAGTGGCAGTCGGTCAGTACTCGCGGCAGGTCGTTCGTGATCGAAGCGGTGGTCGACATACCAAAGCGTGGGGCCGAAGGCGTGCTCTTCGCCCAGGGCTCGCGCTTCGGAGGCCACGCCCTCTACGTCAAGGACAACCGCCTCCACTACGTGAACAGCTTCGTGGGTAGCGTCGAGCAAGGCGTCGTCGGTTCCGAAGACGTGCCGACCGGCGAGAAGATCTTCCTTTCCGCCTCGTTCGACAAGGAGACCCAGGAGGCCGATTGCACGACCGGAACCCTCGCGCTCTACCACGGAGAACAGAAGGTCGGCGAGGGACCGGTCAAGACCCAACTGGGCGCCTTCGCGATCGCTGGCTCCGGCCTCTACGTGGGTCGGCAGGAAGGCGAGGTGATCACCGACGACTACCCGGGCGAAGCTCCGCACCGGTTCACAGGCGGGACGATCAACCAGGTCGCGATCGACGTCAGCGGAGAGGCGTACGTCGACCTCGAGCGCGAGGCCGCGCTAATGCTGATGCGGGAGTGACGCTGGTCTGACTGTCGCGAGCCACGCCGGTGCGCCGTCGTCGTGGTATCTCGTCTGAATCCGGTCCGGTTCGATCGCGGCGACATTCCATCCATTGCTGGGGTCGAACGCCGCTCTCAGCTCTTCCTCACTGATCGGGTGCGGGCCAGTATCGGGACCGTTGTCGCTGAAGCACAACACGAACAGGGTTCCATCGTGCTCGGTCACCGACGCCAGACTCGCGACGTATTCCGGTCGCTCGTCGACGTCGAAGGTGTGGAACAGGCCGCAGTCCAACACCGTCTCGAACCTGCGTCCCAAACGCTCCAGCTGGAATGCGTCAGCCGCAGCGAACTCGACCTCGATCCCACGGTCGCCGGCCTTCTCTCGGGCGATCGCCAGTGCCGTCTCAGCCACGTCAACGCCCAGAACTGACAATCCCAGCGAGGCGAGGTAAAGAGCGTTCTCGCCGGTCCCGCAGCCCGCATCGAGCACCGCGCCGGCGAATCCGCCCTCGGATGCCAAACGCACTATTGCCGCCTGCGGCCGGCCGATATCCCAAGGCGGAGGGCCGTCGTGGTACGACGCATCCCAGGGCAGTCCGGACATCCGTTCGTGACTCGTTGGGTGCCGACCACTGAACGGATCGTCAGCGCTTCCTAATCGCTTCGACAACTTCGTCTCCTTCCTGCAACTGATCTTGCCTGGGTCGAGTAGGGCCAGTGTCCACGAATGACGTGAAGGACCCGGACGGAAACGAACTTGCTTTCGTCCGCGAAGACTGACGACGGGACCCGTTTCGGATTGCCTGCTTGAAGAAGATTCGCGCGGGGTAAGTCCTGGCCACAACCGACACCGAGGAGGAGATCATGGCGGACCATGTCGCGATCGCAACAATTGAGGTGAACGCTTCACCGGGCGAGGTTTGGACCGCACTCACAGATCCTGAGCAGATCGAGAAATACATGTTTGGTTCTCAGGTCGTGACCGACTGGCAGCCAGGCAGCCCAATCGTCTGGAAAGGCGAGTACGAGGGCAAGGAGTACGAAGACAAGGGGAAAATCGTCGAGGTCGAGCAGGCACTTCGTCTGAAACTGACGCATTTCAGTCCGCTGAGCGGCGACGAGGACATTCCAGAGAACTACCACACAGTCCTTTACGAGCTTGAGGAACGGGGACAGAAAACGCACGTCTCCCTCAGTCAGGACAACAACTCGAGCGAGGAGGCAGCCGAGCACTCAAGAGCCAACTGGGAGAAGATGTTGGCCGGCCTGAAGGAGGTCGTCGAAACCGGTTAGACGGCTGCTGACCCGCTACCAGACGTGGGGGAGCATGCGGTCCGTCGAAGTCGCGTAGGCGGTGTAGTCGGAGCCGAATGCTTGTGCGAGCGCGTGTTCCTCGACATAAATACGCGGCAGGATCCCTGCGAAGACGATAAGCAGCGCGACGACGGCGCTCACCCAACTTCCGAAGGTGAGTCCAAAACCGGCGAGGATGAGACAGATGCCGGTATAGGAAGGGTGGCGAAGCGTGCGATACGGCCCACGACGCACGATCCGCTGGCCCGTCTCGATCGTCACCTCACGGCGGAAGTAGCGGCCGAGGCTCAGGATCGCCCAGTCTCGAAGCGCGGCCCCTGCGAAGACTATGGCGAGCCCCAGGCCGAGAGTCCACCAGTTGTCGGCGTCGACGCGGAGGCGTGGGATCCTCGCAGCCGCAAGGGCGGCCGCGATCGCGAGGTACAGGGCGAGGGCGACGATCAACCTCGTCCCGCGGTCCTGGCGCACCGCCGCACCGCGGCCGTTCGCGTACAGCAGCACTGAGTCCGCCAGACTGCCGAAGACTCGACGCTTCCCCTCCCGGGCATGGCCGAGATAGGTGGCGACTGTCTCGCCACTCACGACCACGACGGCCGCGGCGACGACAAGCCAGTGCGCGACCGGATCGTGCAACAGCAACGGCATGCCTCGTGGAAGTCTAGGAGCGCCATTGGGTTTGCGTGGCCTTTGGGCGATGCGCGGGAGGGGCTACACCAGACGTGGGGCCGCGACCGCTCGCGCCGCTGGCGAGTCGACGTACTGCGCGAGCCCTGGGACGGAGGAGACTGGGTGTTCCGGCGCGATCCGCGGATC
>Ga0307290_10000499_pt1 | contig 13096 bp, 15 predicted proteins | sample ER_DNA_144_FD_194472 | JGI IMG/M metagenome (GOLD analysis project Ga0307290, IMG submission 194472) | Bulk soil microbial communities from the East River watershed near Crested Butte, Colorado, United States - ER_DNA_144 | ecosystem: Environmental > Terrestrial > Soil > Floodplain | place... | reverse complement strand
GTCCGGTGTAGACGCCGGGTCCGAAGTGGCTGTCGCGGGGCAGGGCGGCGGTGAACCCGATCATGAGCAGGAACGGTGCGAACCCCGAGCGCAGCTCACCTGAGTGACCTTCCGGCAGAGCCGCCGGTTGACGCACCCAGCAGTGCTTAAGGGGCTGTGCGCCCCGCTCCGCCGATCACGCGGTAGGTGAGATGCGTGACCAGCCCGCTGGTCACTGCGGTGGTTGGAACCAGATTGATGTCCGACCGTACGCCGTCAAATAGTCGCGTGCCGCCGCCGAGGAGGACAGGTACAAGGTGGGGTCGGACCTCGTCGACGAAGACGTACGAGGTGCCACCCTTCTTATAGATGGTGTCGGTCGGGCGGTGGGTGATCACGAAGCAGGCGCGTGAAAGGTGGGCTCGTCGCCCCAGGGACCGATGCCTACGTCGGCCATCCGACGTCCGAGGATGAGCGCTCCAATGCCGCTGAAGTGCAGCCACGGCGTCGAGTTGCCGGACGTGGCCGAAGGTGAACGACCGCAGGAACGACCCCAACGTGGACGCGGCGTAGCGGCCGGTGAAGACCCGGCCCATACCGCCATGCCGCAGCAGCCGCATATCGTCGATCGAATCGGCGCCCGCGACCATGCCGGCGACCAGCGAGGCCACCTTCAAACCGGCGTTCGCGCCCTTATCGGTCGGCACGCTCAACTGCTGCTGCGCCCGCCTCGCCAACCCCGCCGCCTCGGCCAACGCCAGCATCGGAACCAAGCCGGCCGCCGACACCAGATTCGGCTCATCGAGCACCGCCGAGGTTGCCTTCAGTGCGTGAGAGAGTTGCATCCGAGAGACGCCCTTTCCTGCTCGGCGAACTGGGACCTTAGACAAGTCCAATTCTCCAGGCACGAAAGGGCATCCTCCGCGTCGACGTTCGACGTGTGGGTGGGCGGTGACTCGACGGCGGAACTGAGACCGAGCTTCACCACCATGGTTGAGCTCGACGACTGATTCACCGGGTACGGGCGACGACCAACTCCTCGAGCCGTCCGACGGCTGCCTTCTCGGCCTCGTAGATCTCCCCGAGGATGCCGCTCATGGCGGCCAGGATCGCGGTGATCTCCTCGGGAGCGAACGGCGGCTCGGCGGCGTAGCGGTCGCGCAACGCCCAGAGGTTCTGCGCCGCGGCGGCGCTGTCGGCCCGGCCGGCATCACCCTCCGCGACAGCGCCCGTCACGGCCGCGGTGAGCTCGCGGGCCTGGACACACGCCGGGACACTGGTCGGCACGGCCGCCTCAGCCAGGCTGCGCCAGAGCTCGCCGATCTCGACCCAGCGCGCCGCCTCGTCGCCGAGCCTCGGCTCGTCGAGCAGCGCGGCGGCCTCGGTCAGCCCGGCCGCGAACTCGCGGCGCAGGTTGCCACCGGTCATGCCGGCGGGCTCGACACCTTCCCACACGCTCAACAGCGCTCCGAACAGGCCGGCTCCGTCGGCGAACACCCGCGGCCACGCCTTGGCAGGTCCGGACGCCACCAACATCCGCGCCCACTTCCGCCAGGCCGGAACGGCGAAGGAGTCCGACCGGCCGCCGAGAGTTCCGACCATGTCCTCCAGGCCGGATAGGACCGCAGTACGCAACCGTTCCTCCGGGATCGCGGTGTCGCGGGTGCGAACCGCGAGCATGGCGTTCCGGTAACTGCCGACCCGGGCCCGGGCCCGGTCGACGTCCTCGCCCGCCACGGTCAGCGGGGCCAGAGTCCGGTCATCCAGGTGGATCCGACCGTCCCGTTCGGCGTAGGCGATCACCGGGTGGCCGCCTTGGCCATCGAAAGCGGGCAGCTGCCAGTAGCCGATCAGGTAGCGGTCGGGCCAGACGACGACCGGCTGTCCGGCCGCGAGCTCCCGCCGCAGCTCCGCCGCTGCTCCCACGGCGCCCGATGTCCGCGACCAGTCCGCCTGGACTCCGAGCCGGCTGATGGCCGCCGACAGCCGGCGGTCGAGATACTGCCCGAGGTGCGTGAATCCCAGGGTCACGACCCGGCTGTCGTCGTGCTGAAACTCCCAGAGGATGTAGCCGGCGCCGAGCCCGCCCGCGACGAGGAAGGTCAACTCCTCCGACAGCGGCCCCTCCGGACCGACCACACGTGAGTTGGCCAAGATGTTCGCCAGGGCGGCGGCGTCCGGATCGGAACCGCCCCGTAGCGTCCACCCGGTGTCGACCACCGACCGGAAATCACCATGGTCTCCGCCGGTCCCGACCAGCTGGGCCCGGGCGGCGGCGTATCGCTCGCCGGTGGCGGCCATCCGTGTCCGGATGCGGGCTTTGAGCTGCTTCTGCGATGTCACATCGAAACCTTCCGGCCGCGATCCGACGCCCGACCCCACGCCTCGGAACGTCGCGCGACCGTACTCCAGATGTGCACATCGGCTGGCTGTCCTGGAGGCTCGCGAAGTCCCCTTTGCTCCCGCCTCGCCGAGTCGCGTGGAGACCCGGTCTGGGAGTTCGGCGTCGGACCCGCCGTACCCACAGACTAGCGGTCCCGGTCGGGATCAGACAGAGGTGGAAGCGGGTACGGGAGCGGGGAAGAGATCGGTGAGCCACTTCTGCCAGACGGCGGTGGAGGCCTCGGTGTCCACTGGGTCGCCGTAGAAGTAGTGGTAGGCGCTGAGCCCGCAGCCCGCGTGGCCCTCGGCCCCGATCCGGTGCAGCCCGGTGGCCGAGCGCACCCCGAGGAACTCGTGGCTGGCTACGTCGACCACCCCGGTGATCGGTAGCCGTCGAGCGACATGCTCATCTCCAGCAGAACTTTGCTCATAACCCTCTCCTGTTCCAGCTGGTTCCGTTGATATTCAGACTCAGCTCGAGCTCCAACCTCACCGGGAATCTGCTGGGAACGTTGCGAAGCCCAGCAGATGGTGGGGTAGGTCGGGAGTAACGTCAAGGACACTCCCCCACTCTCCAAAGAGGTTGGCATGAACGCACATAACGATCGGGTGGTTGCGTTTCATCGCTTGCACTCCTCCGGTTGCTTTGTGATGCCAAACCCGTGGGACGTGGGCAGCGCACGGGCTTTGGAACAGATGGGCTTCACAGCACTGGCGACGACGAGCGCTGGTTTCGCCTGGACGTTGGGTCGGGCGGACAATCAGGTCGCCCTCGATGAGGCGCTCGAACATCTCCGTCTCGTTGCCGACGCCGTGACCGTACCGGTGAACGCGGACTTCCAAGGCGGGTTCGCGGACGATCCGCAGCAGGTCAGCGCGAACGTTGAGCTTGCTGTGGCCACGGGGATTGCCGGGCTCTCGATCGAAGACTCCACGGGCGACGACGCAGAACCGCTCTATGAGTTCGATCTAGCCGTAGAGCGTGTTCAGGCCGCGCGACAAGCGATCGATGAAAGCGGCACAGGAGTCGTTCTCACCGGTCGATCGGAGGGATTCGTGTGCGGACGTCCCGACATCGACGAGACGATCCGAAGGCTCCGCGCGTACGCTGACGCCGGCGCCGACTGCCTCTACGCTCCGCGGATCGACAACGTCGAGTACGTTGCCGCGATCGTCTCCGCGGTATCACCCAAACCGGTGAACCTCTTGATCAACGCACCCTTCATAACAGTCACAGAGGCGGCGAACCTCGGCGTACGGCGGATCAGCGTGGGCGGCACACTCGCCCGCGCAGCATGGCGTGGGTTCTTGGAGGCCGCAAACGAGATCGCCGACGAGGGGACTTTCTCCCGGTTCGAACAGTTGCCGGACGTCGAAGCGCTGTTCCGCGATCAATAGTCAAGGGTTCAGTGCACCGCCGGTGGGCTTGGCCTTGACGTGTAGCCCGGCGAGCATGGGTGTGAACACCGAGAGGTCGCGGACCATGCTTTCGCCGCGGTCGTTGACGTGTTCTCACAAGTGCTCGAGGAACATCGGCGGCCCGGCGGCGCGGGTGCAGCGCTAGCGGTGTGGCAATGATGACCGCTGGGTGGTTGACCTCTGGGGCGGATTCTGCGACGCCGGCCGCGAGCGTGGGCTCGCGACACGCTGGCGATGCCGTACTCAGTGTCGAAGCCGGTCACCGCTATCTGCGCTTTGGTGCTCGCGGATCGGGGCCTGGTGGACCCTGGATGCGCCATTTCGCACCTACTGGCCGGAGATGGAGGCCGCCACGACGGTACGGCAGGTGCTGAGCCATCAGTCCGGTCATGTGCTGCTGGACAGGATCAGCCGCTGACTCAGACACGCCATCAGGTTGCTACAGGCGTTGGCCCGACTCTGCAGGCCGGCTCAGGTCAACATCACGCTGCCAGCGGTGCTGAAGAACGTCTCGGCTGCAAGGCGGAGGCGAGTTTGCGCATGGCCGATGTGGCGCTCTGGCTCACACTGGGCCCAAGCACCGCCAGGCTGGACATCAACGCTGCAGCTTCGGGCAGATCTAGCTCAACTGTGACCGCACCGCGGGTGGGTCGCAGCATGACTCCACCACCGCGGCCTTGACGGGGTTCCAGCGGTACTCCGCTGAGTCGGAGCCGCTCGACGTCGCGCGCGGCCGTCCGCTCCGACACTCCCAGCTCGCGCGCCAGCTCCGCTAGCGGGATCCGGGTTCCTCCGGCGGCGTGGAGCCGCTCGATCAACGCCTGCTGGCGCTCGACGCGGCGGAGCGCCAGATGTCCGTCTCGGGAGGCCGCGGCCAGCCGTCTGCTTCGATCCACAAAACTCATCGTAAAGACGACAACGGCGTGACTGGTTTGACTCCTACTGTGAGATTCATGACCGATACCAGCGACACCGTCGAGGAGTTTTTCGATCGCTATGCGGCCGCGCTGGTGCGCCGCGACGAAAAGGTGATCGCGACCATGTACGCGGTCCCCGCGCTGATCGTGTTCCCCGGCCATCTGATCGCAGTCAGTGACGTAAGCCAGACAGAGGAGTTCTTCGCCTCCACCTGGAGCCAGTACGACGGGGTCGACGCGGCCGACCCGCAGATCCTCATCATGGGTGAGGCGCCCGGCACCGTGTGGGCCGACGTCACCTGGTTCTACGGCGGTCGTGCCCAGGAGCGGTTCTGTTACCAGCTCGTCGCCGGCGCCCAGGGATACCGCATCGCCGTCCTCACCCCGATGGTCTGAGGCGGCGCCGACCAGGCAAGCGAAGGAACACTAACGAATCGATGATCGGAAACATCGTGACATCTGATGAGACACCTACCGGTGCCGAGACGCTGCTCGCCCACGCCGGCGGCGTCGAGGCCATCCACCATCTGGAGACCATCTTCTACAGCAAGGTTCTGGGAGACCGCGTGCTGAAGCCGCTGTTCAGGGACGGCCGCCCCCACCATGTCGACCACTTGACGGCCTTCACTGCGGAGTCGTTCGGTGGCGATGACCGGTTCACTCGAGAGCTTGGCTTTGACCATCTAATCGCCGTGCACCGTCACCTCGAGATCACCGAGGAGCAACGGCGCCGGTTCGTCGACCTCTACCTCGCCGCTCTTGACGAAGCGGGCCTACCCACCGACGACCGCTTCCGCTCAGCGGTACGAGCCCACGTCGAGTTCGGCTCCCAAGTGGCGATGCAGAACTCGCACGCCACCACCGACGAGGAACTGCACCCGTTGCGTGCAGTGCCACGGTGGACCTGGTGATCACAGCAGGTCGGCGACATCATGCAGGCCGGCGCGAATGGCCCGATCGGTCAGGTTGCCGAAACCCAGCACCAGCTGCGCTGGTCGGGTCGAGCCGGAAGTCCGATGCCGGCTCATGCCGTACAGGCCGACACCACGTTGCCGCGCTGCCTCGACCACGGAGTCTTCCTCGGCGTCCGCCGCCAGGTGCGCGACGGCGTGGAATCCGGCGGCAAGGCCCGACAGCCCGACCCGCGGGGCCAGTGCGGCGAGTGTAGTGACCAAGGTGTCACGGCGGCGGGCGTAGACGGTACGCATCCGTCGGAGGTGGCGGTCGAAGCGTCCGGACTGAATAAGCTGCGCCAGTGCCAGCTGGTCCAGGGTGGGTGTGCCTCGATCGGCGATGGCCTTGAGGCTAGTGATCGGCTCGACGAGGTCTCCTGGGCACAGCAACCAGCCGAGCCGCAGGGCCGGCGCCAGCGATTTGCTGACCGTGCCGATGGTCACGACCAGGTCGGGTGCCAGGCCCTGCAGAGAACCGACCGGACTCCGGTCGTAGCGGAACTCGGCGTCGTAGTCGTCCTCCACCACGAATGCCTGGGTTTCACGAGCCCAATCGATCAGGTCGCGGCGTCGGTCGGCGGTCAGGACCACGCCGGTTGGCCATTGGTGGGCCGGGGTGACCACGACGGCCTGTGCGTTGGACGAAGCCAGCGTCTCGACATTGATTCCGCGATCGTCGACTGGAACAGGCGTCGCCTGCACGCCGGCCCGACGGGCAGTGTCCTCGACAGTTTGGTCGTAGCCTGGGTCCTCGAACGCGACGCGCCGCACACCGCGGTTGGCGAGCGCCTCCAGGGTCAGGCTGAGACCCTGAGCGAATCCGTTACATATGACGACGCGGGAGGCGTCCGCGGCAGTGGCGCGGACGCGGCGGCAGTAGGCCGCTACGACCGTTCTCAATGTGCCGGCTCCGTGCGGGTCGCCGTACCCCGCCAGGCCAGTCGGTGCCTGCCGGTACGCCTCCCGTTGGGACCACAGCCAGTCCGAACCCGGGAAACTTGCCAGATCGGGAAGGCCGGCCACGAAGTCCACAGCCAGCGCGGCCTGCAGAGGCGCCGCCGGGGTCGACGTTGGCCGGGTCGACGCCGCCCCAGCAACCCGCGTGGCCGAGCCCGCCTCGCTGTAGAGGTACCCCTCGCTGGACAGCTGCTGGTAGCACTCGGTCACCAACCCACGCGAGACTCCGATCGCTCGAGCCAGTTCCCGGCTCGAGGGAACGCGCTCACCCGGCTCGAGGCGGCCCGAACGGATGGCCGCACGCAAGCCTTCCTCCAGCTGGGTCCGCAGCGTCCGCGGTGCCGTTCGGTCCATGACCAGCAGCAGTTCCGGACCCAAACCGGTCCACGAAATCGGCACAGAATTGGACCTTACGGGGTGCCACCAACGCTGTCTAGCGTTCCCGGTATGACCATCGCCATCGCATCTTCTGAGATTTTGGGCGCGGAGCGAGCCCCACGGTCCTCGCTGCGGCTACGGCCCTTCGTTGCCGTGTGCGCCGTCAACTTCGCTGGAATGCTCACCTTCTACCTCCTCGTCACCGTCGTTCCCAACTACGCCGTCGCGAACGGTTTGGGCGAAGTTGGCGCCGGTTTCACCGCAGGCGGCATGATGCTGGCCGCGGTTGTTACCGAAGTAGCTGCGCCTTGGGTGATCAGCCGGGTCGGATACCGTTTGACCCTTGCCGCCAGCCTGGTTCTCCTCGGCGGTGCGACGTTCGCGCCGCCGATGCTCACAGACCTGCTGCAACTGACCATGGCAAGCGCGATCCGCGGCGCCGGTTTCGGGTTGCTGGTCGTAGCTGTCGGCGGGTTGGCCGCCACGGTCGTCCCGGCGGACCGGCGGGGTGAAGCCTTGGCCTTGCTCGGGGTCACCTCCAACCTCCCGGCGGTGATCGGGCTTCCACTGGGCGTGGTGCTGGTCGACCGATCCGGTTTTTCGGGAGTGTTCGCCGCCGGCGGTGCCACCGCCCTGGTCGCCGTGGCGGCAGCACTCGCCGTGCCAGCGCTGCGGCCGGATGCGCCGTCTCGCCGACAGTTCTGGCGAACAGCCCGGTCGCCGCAGCTCCGGCGGCCGGCCCTGGTGTTCACCAGCTTGGCCGCGGCCTCCAGCCTGATCGGCGCGTTCGTGCCGACGGCAGCCACGACGCTGACCGCCGACACGGTCGCTGTTGCGCTGCTGCTCTACACCGGGATCGCGACCGTCGCGCGGTGGGCGGCCGGTCGCGCCGCCGACCGCCACGGCTCCGCCCGACTCATCATTCCCGCTGTCCTAGCCAGCGCGGCCGGGATGGGCGCCTTTGCCTGGACGTCGAATCCGGTGGCCGTTATCGCCGCCGCCGCTGTCTTCGGGGCTGGGTTCGGTACCGCCCAGGCAGCCACCAGCACCGCCATGTTTCAGGCCGCCGAGCCCAACGAGTACGCGGCGGTCAGTGCAGTGTGGAACGTCGCCTACGACACCGGACTCGGGCTAGGCCCTGTCGTCTTCGGCCTGCTGGCGACCCAGACCGGTACTGCAGTCGGATTCGTCGGCGTCGCCGTCTTGCTCCTCAGCCACACCCTGCAGCGCAGACGCGACGCCGCCCCGTCTCGTTGATTCGCCAGTTCAGATCACCACAGGAAGGAAACACCTCGATGAGAAAGATCATCGTTCACATGCAGTCCACCCTCAACGGCTGCATCGCCAATACGCAGGGCACCTTCTGGCAACCATTTGCGTGGGGCGACCCGGAGCAAGCCCACATCAACGACGTCTTTCGAGCCGCCGGGCGTGGTCGTCTTGCGGCACCGGGTGGTGCAGCCGTGAGGATGCTGCTGACATCGGTTGGGATCGCAGCGGCTTCGCCGGCCTGCTACCGCGGCTGCTCGAGACAGCGGTCTACTTGGCGTCAGCGCCGGCCCCATCGACGACCAGACCGCACTCCGCGTCGTCGACGGAACCGTCAATGTCATCTCTGAAGGCGACTGGCTGCTCTACAACGCCACCACTACGGCAGCTCGCGCAGCCAGCGAGGAACCATCATGATCATCACTCTCAGCTGGTAGCCCGACCTCGACCACATCGCAGCTTCGCCGGCGAGCACATCGAGGCCCCAAGTACTACATGAAAGGATCGAAATGATTACGCCAACCCAGATCGCCGAAGCCTTCTCCGGTCACCGCTTCAAAGAGACGTACGACCATCTGGCGCCCGACGTCCGGTGGATCCTCGTCGGTGGCGAAACCATCCACGGCCGTGACCGGGTCATCGACACCTGCGAGCAAACCGTGGCGGAACTTGCCGGTACCACCACTGAGTTCCTCCGCTTCGTCACCATCGCGGATAAGCAAGCTGTCGCCGTCGACACCGTCGGCCGATACCGGTCACCGGACGAAGAGACCAGCATCGTTGCCTCGTGCGACATCTACGAGTTCCAGCAGGGCGCCGTGGCCACCATCACCTCCTACACCGTGGAATTGACGGCTCCCAATGCCGACACTTCCGACGCCTGACCCTCTGTCAACTGTCCAGATCAACCGCCCAAATACATTGGAGTGCATCGCGACCGGTGGCTTGCATATGGACGGCCGAATCCGGAGGCCACAACGCGGAATTTCGCCCAGTGGGAACGGCGTTCAACCGTCCGGGAGTACCGCCTGTTGTTGATCACCGATCCCGACGCCGAGCAGTCTGGCCTGGACAGTCCCGCCAGCTGGCCGAGTTGGTCGCTGGCCGTGCCGATCTAATCCCGCTTCACTGCCGAAAAAGGTGCCGCCTACCCCTGCCAGCCCACTGGGCGGTTGCTGACCGAAACCGTATGTTCGACTGGCTGGCTGGGTTCACATCCGTTTGAGGATCAACGATGGCGGCTAAATTTGGCAGTGCATCGAATGGAGCAAACGGATGAGTTCGTCGCAGCCAGATCGGAAGCCCAACATGCAGGACTATGCGGCGCGCAACCGTGAGGCGCGCAAGCGCGAGGCGCGCAGCCTGGATCTGGTGCAGCGGATGATCATCTCAGCTCTGGTTGCCATAGTCTTTGGAACCTTTTCGGCTGTCCTTGCCGCCTACCTGGTCATCCGCGGCGATCAGGATCTTCCCTCATTTAGTGTCACGGGACTGTGGGTCATGACCGGCGTATTGGGCCTGGCCACGGCCGCGGCCATCCTGCTGATCAATCGTCGACGCCCGTACAGCCCGTGGGTGCTCCTTGGGCTCCTGCCCATGGCGATCTCCGCTCCCTGGATTCTGGGCTAGCACTCAACCAGCGCCTGCTCACGACTGGGAAATCGCTCTCACGGATCGAGATCTGCTTCGGACCGCTCGGTGAAGATTGCGGCAATTGCTCGAGTCACCGTATGCGCCGGGCTGAATGTCTGATCATCCCAGTGCTCCACGCCCTGGACGTCGCGCATTGACGACGTAATGAAGACCTCGTCCGCACTCTTGGCCTCATCAAGGCTCAGGGTTCGTTGCTCGACCGTGCTCCACTCCATGATCAACTCACGGGTAATGCCAGCCAGCGGGCCGGCGCTCAGCGGCGGCGTGACGACAGTGTCACCGAACACCACAAAGATGTTGGTCCCGGTCCCCTCGCAGACATGACGTGCAGTGTTGAGGAAGATCGCCTCGCTGGCGTCGTGCTTCGACGCGTACCCGAGACCGCGAACATTCTCTGCGTACGAGGTGGATTTCACGCCAGCAAGCGCGCCGTGTTCGTTGCGTGTCCAAGGAGCAGTCACGATGGATGTAAGCCGCGGAGAGACATCAACCGGCGCCAGCATGATGATCACGGTGGGCGGCCCGTACGCTGCCTCGGACCCCAGCGGTCCGCGCCCGCCGGTATAGGTGATCCGCAGCTTGCCACGCGGGAAGTCACACCCCCCAAGAACCGCATCGATCGCTTCCCGGATCTGTCCATGATCAGGTTCTGGGAGGCCCAGCGTTGCCGCAGAGCGATTCAGCCGGTTCAGGTGCCGCCGTACGGCAAAGGCGCCGCGTTCGGTCACCTTCAGCGTCTCGAAGACACCGTCGCCAACGACCAAACCGTGGTCAGTGCCGGAGACGGTGGCCTGATGTGGATCGTCGTAAAGATGGCCGTCCAGCCAGATCCTGAGCTGCCCGGTCAGGTGCGGGGCGGATTCGGTGAGCTGCACCTGGTCAGGTTATCCGGCTGCCGTGATCGGGCCGTCTGCTCGACGGCGCTTCGCTTTAGTCGGGGGCGGACACGTTTGGACTCCGGCCTTAGCCTCGGCTATGGTTTCTGATCGCACCCGAGCCGGTTTGGTTGCAGGATGCGGACGTGGCTCAGCTGGTAGAGCATCACCTTGCCAAGGTGAGGGTCGCGGGTTCGAATCCCGTCGTCCGCTCGGAGCGAGTCTCGCCCAGTCCCAATGGGGAGCAGTGTTTCCTGGTGGAGTGGCCGAGAGGCGAGGCAACGGACTGCAAATCCGTGTACACGGGTTCAAATCCCGTCTCCACCTCGGGCGATTGGCGCAGTGGGAGCGCGCTTCCCTGACACGGAAGAGGTCACTGGTTCAAATCCAGTATCGCCCACCAGCATCACACCTGGTCAGAGCCAGATCGCTGGCTCCCAGACCGTCCCCTGGCCCGGGTCCCGAGACGGTTGCTTACCTAACTGCTTACCTAAGCCCCCGGCTTCTCATGCGGCGCGGAGACGACGCCTTGGTCACCGAGCGGCTGTCGTGGCCGTCGCTGGCGGTAATGCCATGCCAGTAGCGTTCGTACACCAGGTAGCCGTGGCGGATCACGAGCACGCTGCGCACTTGTGGGTAGAAGTTCGGGACTGCGGTGTTCAGATCCTCCAGGACCGCAGGGTCCATCCTCTGCTGGTCGGGTCCCGCGGTCCGCCAGCCCGCCGTGGGCCAATAGTCCCGTTGGGTTGGCGACTGCGATGCCGCGCTGGTCGCTGTTGCCTCCTGGCGGACGGGCTGGTACATGCAGCGGCCAACACACACGCTAGACCGGCTGCCAGCAGTCGGGTCCATCGCTGCTGCCTCAAACGCGCTGTAGGAGCCGTTGACGACGTCCAGCAGGTCCGCGATGGCCGGTCCAAGGAACGGAGGCTGCCGGTGATCTTAAGGATGACGCCACCTCCGGCACGACGACTCTCGTCGGCCCGCGCTAGCGCCAACTATGCGCTGAAGCCAAGGTGGCCGCAAGAGATGCCTGCTCGTCAGGAAGGGTCCTGAACGCGGCTTTGATCCACTCCTGACGTCCGTAAGCGGGTTCGCTGGACGGTGAGGTACAGCCGGTGGCAGGTGATCACCACCACTACCCAAGCGAGCCCGAGCGTCCAGCCGACCAGGACATCGGTCAACCAGTGGTACCCCAGGAAGACGCGACTTAGGCCCATTGCGACGAACCAGGCGACGGCGAGGACGACCGACAGGATCCGCGCGATCAACGACGTCAAGTGCAGCAGGAGGAGGTAGGCGACGAGGCAAGCGATAACCGTGCTATTGAGAGTGTGACCGCTGGGAAAGGACGGCGACGTCTCGTACGGCGGCACCGCGTACGCCAGCGGAGCGCGTGCCCGGCCGACCAGTTGCTTACCTACCGCGGTCATCAGCAGCGAGCCGGAAGCCCCGATCGCCATCAGCACCAACGGGGTCCAGGAACGCCAGCGCACCACCATGATCGTCACCACCACCACAGTGATGATCGTGAGCTCGAGCGCGCCGCCGAGGTCGGTGAAGAACTGCACGACGGCCACGTTTTGAGGTGTGCGCAGGCTGACTGCCAGATTGAGCACCGGGACGTCCAGGTTCGACAATCCGTTAGAGGCCTTGACGTCCTCATAGACCTCTGCGCTGGCCCACGTCAGCAGGGTTAACAAGCCTGCGCCGATCGCTGACGTCACGACCAGGACGATGTTGGCGGAGACGTAGCGGGACAGGCGCAAGACGAGGGCCACGAACCAGCCGCCGATCCGGGACCACCGGGTTAGGTCCCGTCCGCCGACGAACTGCTCACTCGCCGACTGGTTCAGCCCCTGAAGCGGAGGTTCCGCTCCGGCGGCGCTCTCGTGCATGCGGTCAAGTCTTTCACCGGCTGGGAACGCTCGCCCACCCGAATGGCCGCGCGAACATCGTGCGCCGCGTCCTGCTGCTCGTCATTACCCTCGACCGAATTTCCTGGCTTGCATCGACGATCACCAGAGGAGCTGTCGGAGGACACCATGACCTCCTTCAGAACGGATTCCAACGAGGCCGACCGCTGACTTATCGAACACGCTCTCGCCCTCAGGTCGATCTGACACCAAGAAAGACGGCTCCTTGCACATCAGCGATCACGATCCCAACGGTGTTCAGGCATGTACGCCCGACGAATCTCAAGCTCCGATGTCCGACACACCTACGGCACGGAGCTCGCGGCGGCCGGGCTCGGCGGCGGTGGCCCGGCTGGCCACCGATCATGATCATCAGTTGATCGATGGCTACGGCCGCT
>Ga0307290_10000493_pt1 | contig 13246 bp, 23 predicted proteins | sample ER_DNA_144_FD_194472 | JGI IMG/M metagenome (GOLD analysis project Ga0307290, IMG submission 194472) | Bulk soil microbial communities from the East River watershed near Crested Butte, Colorado, United States - ER_DNA_144 | ecosystem: Environmental > Terrestrial > Soil > Floodplain | place... | reverse complement strand
CCCAAAACGACACGGTTGACCCCCTACCTGCCCACCAATCTAGTGTACTTACTCCTTCGCTACCAACGTTTCCCCGGGCAGATGCACCTTCTCGGTGCGGTAGTTCCGAATGATGCCATGCTGCACCCGGATGGTCACGTTCCCGGTGTAGTCTGCTTGGAGCAGCGCCGTCAGCTCTTCCACGAACGCACGGAATACCTCAGCACCAGGACGCTCGTTGAGTGGGCGTGTCTGCATTTAGCTGCTCGCCTTCGGCAATGCTGTGCCACAGCGCCGACGGTTGCGCATCTGCTCTGACCGTGTAGCCCAGCGCACGTTCTCCGGTTCGTAATTCCCATCGTTGTTGATGCGATCAATGGTGTGCTGAGGCGATGGCTTTGGCCCGATGTCCGCTGCGAAGGCAGCGAAGTCCTTCCGCCACCGCTCGCAGACCTGAATCCCACGCCCACCGTAGTACGGATACGTCTTTACCGTCGGACAATCGCACCGCCTGAGCATCGCTTGCCAGACACCGTAAAGTCTCGTCTCGGTACAGCCATGCGTCCGCGTGGCGGTCGACGCTCTCTCACGCTGAAGACACCCGCACGATTGAGTATTGCCATTCATGAGATCATAGGTAATTACCGCGACTGTGGATCCGCAGTCGCATTGACACAACCAGCGACGCCTACTATCGCCCGAGCGGACACCACTCAGCGCAACGAGTCGACCGAATCGGCGACCAGTCAGTACGAGAGGATTCGGCATTAGCTTGATGCTTTCGGAACCACTGTGATCCAGATCCTCCCGCTGGTCGGAAAGACAGCTGGGCCTCCAGCTAGTCCCGTCACGGTGAACTCGCCCCCAAAGACGCCTGGCGTATCGCTGTCCACACCCGCCCATAGGTATTTCACCATGCCAGCAACTGCGCTCACGATCACCACCGGTGCCGCATTCACCTTCACGGCGCCCGTGCGCTTGCGCTTCATGCTGAACGTCACCGTGCCACCGCTCAAGTCCTGCGCGCTGCCATCGCCCTTCGTCAGCGTGGCCTCGAGCGCCGGATTCTGCGCACCCTGTTTGATCTGGAAATGCGAATCACTCACTGCCGACTCCGCGCAACGGCACCTAGATAGAGCGACTGGCCATGCTCAAGACATGCGCTATCCCCTTCGGTAATGTCGGCCGCCCTGTGTGTCCCGGCGAGGGCGAAGGCTCTGGAAGCCATCATCAGTTCGCCACATCCGCGGCGCTACGGCCCGTCTCGTCCCACACCGACCCAGTCCACATGAAGTGGAACCAACGGTGCTGTCCGTTGGCGATTGCTGGCAGCACTGAACCGCCGCCCTGTAGCCGGTAGTCCCCGCCCAAGGTGATGGCCCCATGCGCGCCGCCAGAGATGTTCGCAATGCGTATACGCATCCGCCGCCCGCGTGCGCGCTGCGTGATCGCCGGGTTGTTGATGGCGAACGCAACGCCGTCTGTGATCGAAATCTGCAGGTCTTCGGCCCGCTGCGGTGATGGCGTGATTGACGTTGAGTACGTCGCGCCAAGCAGGAAGTCGGGCGTCACGAGACTAATACCGTCGTAGATCACCACGACGGGGCTCCCCTGCCAGACCGTCACCGAGTTGATGCGCGGTGCGACGTAGACCGATGTGGCAACGAAGTGTTGCTGACTGAAGGACGGCGCATCGACGATGCCGATGTCCGCGTGGTTCCCGTCGCCCGCGACGAGCGTAACCCACTGACCGGCCCCGAACTGCACGCCGATGAGGTTCGGCTGGCCGTTGACGCAGTTCCGCACCACGATCCGGTTCTTCTGCCCGCCATCCATCGACACACCCCTTCGGCACCAGTTCGCATGCTCGAGCACGACGGTGTTCTCTACGCACGGGCCATCAACGATCTGACCGACCACCGATCGATCGTCGATATTGACAACCGCCTCGCATGAGTAGGCGTTCTCGACGTGCACGTAGTTACGCTTGCACTGGCCGAAGAGCCACACACCGGTGCCCACGTGGGCGGTAAAATTGCCGACGGCCTGGACGTTTGCGAGGATACGGCAATCCTGTACGGCTTCCAAGCTCGCGCCGCCATGATCCCAGTTGCGGATCTCGACCCCCGGCCCGATGTACAACCGCCGCGCCCAGCGAGCTCGCACTCCTTGCGGGTTTTTGTTGTCGTCCGCGCCATTCTGCGTCGCCATGTTCCCATCGATGACCCCGACGCCTTCGAACCGCACATCCAAGGCCCCGATGAACGCGGGCATCGCCGTCGCTGCAAGATCCATCGTCGCCCGCGGATCAAGCACGGCGTCGAGCGTGATGCTGTCCCCGGCAATCGCCGACACCACGAACGGCTCGTAGATAGGACGTTCCACAGCTGTTGTGTCCGCATGGGTGGTGGCGGTCGTGCCGCCATAGCCGCGCGTGCAGCCGAGAAAGTGCGTGGCGTCGACACTGGTGTACTGGATTACCTCATCCTCGATGCGAATAAAGTTCGCTGCATTCGCATTGCTCGTCGGGAACCCCGCTGTCGAGACGACCGTGATCGAGGCCGTTGCGGCATCGATTCCGCCGCCGACGTTGATCGTCGTATTGTCTTTGCAAAGGTACGGCAGCCGCCCAAGCACTGCGATCGGTGACCCAGCCTCGAGCGCCCCCCACTTGGGATCGCTCGGTACCGCCTTCGTGATGATGGCGCTGCCGTCGACCAGGGCGACCGTAACGTTCAAATCTTGGTTTGTCCCGATGATGTCGAAGCCGTTGATCGTGTCGACGCTCGGCGTGAAGGCCGAGCCGTCGGCTTTCGCCGACATAAAGTGCGTTCCCTCCATGACGATTGTCGTGTGCGACCGCGGCCACTGTTTTACGGCCAGTCGCACATCTTGCGGCCCGAAGAGCAGCGTAAAGGCGACCGTGGAGTACGCAGCCAACCCGGCGAAGACATCAACGTCAAGGACGATCGGCCCGACGAAGCCGCGACAATCGACGACGCCACCCGTCGCCGCGAGCGCCGTGATGGCCGCCTGAATCTGCTGGCCAGCAGTCGCCCCCACCATCTGATAGGCGAGCACCACGGCGGGTCCGAAGTTTGGCAGGACCGGAGCAGGATCAGCGTCGGGGTCGTAGCCACTCTGGGACAGCAACGTCCGCAACGGACCATTGACGATATCAGGATAAAGCGGATCATTCCGCGCAGCAGCGCGCTGTCCATAGGTAATCCAGGGAAGCGCGCTCATGGATCGATGAAAAAGTGCAGGCCATCAAAGGCGAGCACCCCGTCGAAGAAAAAGCCTCCGAACACGCGATCCAGCTCCGCACCGCTCCCGCCCGAGACAGCTACACCATAGGCTCCGCTCACTGACACGTTGAGCCCAGATTGGCCGAGCTCGGCGCCTGGGACGGCGGATACACTCGCGCTTGGCGCACCAACGAGCACAACGCCGTAGGGTGGACGTCCGAGCTCGGTGAACGCCACGAAAAGCTGGCCGCCATGCAGGACCACCACCATCGGCTCACGCCGGACCCGGATCCGATCGCCCACGCGGCTGACGACGTGCACCTGCACGGGTAGCCGGGTCGGGACGAGCGACGTGCGGCTCGGCCGGAGGTACACGATTGCGGCGCGTCGGATGACGGGCAGCCGCTCGGTCGCAAGACTGATGACATGGATCTGCGGCGCTGGCTTGGCGGCCACCACCACCGGCACCAGCGCGTTCCGCAACACCACCACGTGTGTCGGGGGCGTCCGATGCTGTTGCAGAATGATGTGGAACTGCGGGGCCAGCCGATCCGGGACGAACGACGCCCGACTCGGTCGAACAACGACGACGGTCCCATGGGTGGGGGCGCGCTCGAGCGCCGTGACGATGTGGATCTGCGGCGCTGGCGTCGTAACGACTGCAGCAGGCGCCGCGGGTGTACGCAGGAAGAGGACATCCGCGTCGCGGCTCGGATGCTGAACCCGGAGCACGGCAAGGCTAATGACATGAATCTGATCGGCGGGAACAACCCTGAGCGGTGCCCGCAGGTAATAGACGTGGGTCGGCGGCGGGCGATAGGCATCGGCTTGAAAAACATGGATCGGCGAGACCGTCGCCGCAACGACTGCCACGGCAACGAGCGGCGCCCGTAGGAAGATGGGCGCATGGGGTTGGCTGCGACCGAACCGGGCCATTCCTACCGCTCCATCGTCAGCAGATTGCGCGACACGTCGGGATCGACGACCTGTTCGCGGGGCAGTACCTCGACGTGACGGCTAAACGCCAAGAGCACAGAGCCCGGCACGAGAGTGCGACCGGACTGGCGCTCCACCGCCGCGATTCGGTCCTTCGCGTGCGCAATCATCGGCACCTGCCCCATACGGGCCGCCCAATGCAGCGGGAAGACGACGCACACCTGCCGCTCTTCCCATTGCGCCACGGCGACTTGGCGATCTGGCTCGTCCCAAGTCACCCACCGTGCGGCGATGCGCACGGCGTCACTCCTCGAATTCGAGGTAGCCGCGGACGTTGACATTCGCCGGCGCGTTGCAGCGCAGCAACTGGCCCTTGCCTGCGCTCGCCCCGGCAATCGTCCCGACCTGCTCACGCCCGAGCGGGAACTGAATCACGAGCAACCCGCCGTTCGGCGTCACGAGCCAGTGCTTGATCGGAGTCACCGTCGTGGGCTCGGCGGAATAACTCTCACCCGCCGTCGCGATCGCGGCATCACCGCCGAGCGGGCGAATCGGCGCCGGCGTGGGGCTGGTGCCCGGCGTTCCCGCAGCGCCCTGCGTACAACCGCACAGCTCGACGAGGACCGGCACGGCGGAGGCTGTGACGCCATCGAAGCCCGCGCTGAGCTCGCAGATGACGGGACCGCGCGTCCCGGCGATCACGTTCGCGATGGTCTTGGCGGCCCCGCCCACGAGGGCCGTGGCGGCGGTGGCTGTTTTTACGACGTAGCCAACTGACATCTCAGGACTCCTGACGTAAGAGGTTCACTACCATACCGCACTCCGCACTACCGCTTGGCGCACGATCACGGGCTCGGACTGAATGGCGGCCGCCGCGGCCGGATTCGCCTTAAACGCGATCGGCACCTGCTTCGCGTCCGCCGCTGCACTCGACCAATGACGATTGCGGAAGCCCGTTCCCGCACCTGCCGCGGCGGCCCCGCGCCAGCGCGTCCGGGTCGTCTCCGTGATCTTCGCCCACTGGCCACTGGCGCCGTCCACGACGCTCACGGTCGTCGCGGGGTCCCACAAAACGTGGTAGCCGCCGGACCGCGCGATGGCGTTCGAGGTCCGCAGCATGAGGCCGGCGGTCGTCGTGACCTGCCCCGCGTAGAGCATCGCCTTAGCCCATACAGGACCGCGCGAACGCCCGGAAGCTTCCCGTCGTCGTGCTATTGGTCTGCAAGTACCACGTCAGGGCGCCGATGTCCGTACCATCGGTGTCCAGCTCCGTGAGGCCGTCGATCTGCACCGTGCTGTCGCGCTCGACGTAGATGTTCGCCGCGATCCCGGGCAGATACGCCAGCGGGAACGCCAGATTCAGGGCAATGACCCCAGCCGTATGGGCGGCGGAGAAGGCAAACGTCTCGACCGACCGGACACCGAAGTCACCCGTGGCCGTCCCAAGCCATGGGATGAGACCATTGCCGCCGGTCGGGATGAGACGGCCCGTGATCGCGGACGCCACGGAGGTGCCCGTGTCGGAGACGTTCGCCGTGTTCCCATCCTGGTCGGTATAGCTCGTGAGCGAGAACGTGCCCGTCCCCGTCCCGAGGGCGGTGGTGATCTCGAACGTGGCGAGGACGCCAGCGCCGAGCGTCGAGCCGTACTGCCGGGTCTGCGCGACGGAGTTGATCGTCTGGCTCGTCGCGATCGCGGCGTTGATGTTGCCGCAGGCGACAAGCAGATCGACGAAGATCGCCCAGTCGATCGCCGAGGTCGAGTTGAAGCCGAGCGTGAGGAGGTACTTCTTATCCGCGCCGCTCGGGTTGATGAGCGAGCGCCACGCGCCCGTCGTCGCGCGGGTGTGCACCGCGCCGCCCGGAATGTTCGTGTAGGTCCCCGCGGCCGGATCGCCGCCTTGCCGCCAGAGCGACGAGAATGCCTGCGCCACGGTCGTGAGCGTGAGCTTGGACATCGTCGCGTCGTTCGCCTTGCCGTTGGCGCGCGCGTTGATGATGCCGTCGTAGGTGGTGATCGCCGCCGCCAGCCGCTTCGCCGCGGCGACGCTCGGACTCAGCGGCACGTGATCGGCCGCCGCCACGGCCGCGCGGTCAGGATCGAACAGCTTGCCGGGAAACGTGCGATACCACGAGTCAGATCGAGGCCGGAGAACGAGGCCCTGCCGCAGTGACCAGAATCCTTCGGCCAACCGCCCCAAATGCGAATGGTCCCACACGTGCGGGACGGGGCGATAGATGCGCGCCGCCGAGAGATCGAACTCGAGGGCGAGCCCGCGTCCCCAGAGCATGCGGCCCAGCTTGACGCCGTTCGGCGCGATGAGCCAAGACGTTAGACGATCCCCATCCCATCCCGGTGGCAACCGCCGAGCCATCTGTGCAGCCGTCCCCAGCACGACCGCGAGCGCATCAGGGTCGTGAGGCTTCATGGTGTCCAGTAGGGCGGACCGCCCGCCTGTCGCGCGCTCGCGGTCGCCGAGATGATCCGCGCGATGGGCGCGCCGAGCGCATCCCACGTCACCACGACGAGGTCGAGCGCCGAATCAAGCGATGCCGGACCCTTCGTATGCACTTGCGCCAAGCGTTCGACGCCATCGCCGTTGATGTAGCGCACAAAATCACCCCGACTAACGGCCCCAGAATCCCCGCGCGGGTCCGTCGTCCGAGCCGTGTCGGGCGGCAGCTCGGCGCCGGGGCCCGCAGCCATTATGAGATCACCTGACATGTGAGGGCGTGATATTGGGCAGCACAGCAAAACCTCCTGAAAACGAAAACCTCCGACGCCCGTTGGTGCGGGTGCCGGAGTGCCGTGGTCGTGGTTAACTCCCCTCTGAATGTAATGCTTAACGCATGATGCCGCTTTATTCCTTGCGCTGCCGGGGTAAGATGGGAGGGTCATCTTCCCCGGGTTTCCATGTCCCTTTGAATTCGAATTGCACGCGGCCCGAGGGACTGCAGTTGACTGTCATGCTCCCGACGAATCCGCGGCGCCGCATTTCTTCGATCTTGCGCAGGATCAGCTGAAATTCGGTATCTGCCCCGCTGAGGCCAGCACATTCACTCATTTCTCAGGCGCCTCTCCGGTGGCGACCCCCCAGAGTTCAACGTCGTCTGGCGCGAGCCCGAACACACGGTGGCCTTCGGGCAGCAGCTCACTGTGGAGACTGCCGGGATTCTCCTCGGCGCGCACCGTCACCTGAAGGCACACGCTCCCATCCTTGCGCTCCCCGAATGAGTAAATATGTCCCTTCTGTCCCGTGGACTTGATGCGCACCGGCTCCCACGGGGGGAAATGTTCGGCGATGACCCGCACATGCTCAGGGCGACCTGCGAGCCATTCGTGCCATGCGATTTCTCGCTCGTCGGGGCTCATGCGTGCTCCCCGGTCCTGGGTGGTGCCTCAGGTGCTGGGAGCGGAGCCGCCACGTCAGCTTCCATTGCCAGCCCCGACGCGAGTAGTGCGAGAGCCCCGATATAGGGCAGTACCTTCACGGCCCAGCCAGGCGAGCCGTCGCCGTCCACATTGCGCTGGAACACGCCCACCTCGAAACCTTCCAGCACCTTGGCAATCGCTTCGTCCTTGGTCATTGGTCCTCCCGGGTCCCGCGTGGGGCCCACGGACAGTCGGTGCTCGGGGCTTGCGGTTGGAGCGCCTGACCGAAGTTCAGTTGCCGCAGCCAAATGCGTCCCGTGAACAGAACGCGAAACCGTTCACGCCATGTGAGCGCCCACAGCGAGATGGTCTCGCGCTCGTCGGTGTACGCGGGCAGCGGCAAGTACGGGGGCTGATTCGCCGCCCAGACAATCGTCTGTTCGGGAAACTCGATCGGCTTCATGTTCCGCCCCTTAAATGTTTGACCGCTTCCTGGGCTTCAGCGCTGCGCATCCACGCCTCAGCCTCCCAGTCTTGGGAGTCGAACTCCCCTGAACGAGCGCGGCGGGCCATGTCCCGCAGTCCGTGCTTCGCCGCATCGTTGGCCAGTTGCATAATCGGCGCACCAAGTGGCGACTTGAAATCGTCGTAATAGCCGCCACGCGCGCGGATCACCATATCGGCTGGCGCTCCCGCCTCAACAAGCGCACTGGCCAGCCTATCGCTGGTGGCAGTTTTCTCACTCATGGTGCTGGCTCCTGGGGGGTCTCGCGTGGGGCGGACCCCAACGCTTCAAGTAATTCGTCTTTCGTCAGCGCGATTTCATCGAACAGGAGATACATCAGTTCCGGCTCGACGCGCTCCGAGATGAACACCACCACGCGCGCCCCAGAACCTTTCATCCAGCCCGCTTCAGTGTGCGCGGAGCGACCGGAGGGAAGCACCAGCACGCAGGTGTCCGACACGTGGAGCGCGTTTTCGTCGTGCGAGAAGCCGAGCTGGGCGATCGGATGGCGCAAGGCCGCACGATACTGCTCGGGGCTCCAGTTCTCCCACCCGCCATCAATCTCGCGCCATGCGAAGCCAGTGACCCCCGGCGCTGGATTGCGGAAATCATAGACCTCGTGGCCCGCGTTCCGTAGCCACTGGACGACCTCAGGCTGAACCTTCGTGCGCCATGACGCGGCAACGTAAATCACTGTGTCGGCCCCTGGTGTGGGGCGGACCCCAACGCCGCCCGCGCTTGAACGATCAAGTCGTCGAGACTGTCGTCGTGACCATACTTCGCCAGATACGCGGCGCTCGTCATGGAATCGCCGTGCCAGTCGATGAATCGCTGGAGCAAGGCGTGGAGCCCGTCTGGGGCGCTCGCCACACAGGGGCCTTCGGGTTCGGGGTCAAGGAGCACCGTGGACTTCCGCCCTTTCGGATGCACGACGCCGCGCTCATCGATTTCGATGATTTCCTCTGGCGATTCCGCGCGGGGCGCGTCCCCGGAGTCGGGCAGCGAGACGCCACGGACCAGCCCCGCCTTGACGTGCGACAGCCGCAACTCAACTTCGTTCGCTACCGCGTCGGGGCGATTCAACTTCGGGTGCAGCCACCCACCGCTCGCGCCGCGCTGCAAGCGAATCCAGCGCACCGTGTCGTCGATCAGCGCGGCCAGCCGCTCCGGGCCCTGCACGGATTCGGGAGGCGCGGGCTTCTGCTCTCCTACCCACACGCGAGCTAGCGGCACGCAGGAGTCTCGCATATGCGCCAATGCAGGAAGAATCTCCGACACCGCTATGGTCGGCGCACCGCATTCAGAACACGGCTTCGTTCCCTTGTTCGGGCCCTGCATGGATTCGGTCATGCGTGGGCTCCTTTCGTACCGGGCGGCAATGCTGGTGGTGGCCACCAATAGACGAGCCCGCAATTCTCGCAGACGAGCACGATGAGCAGTTTTCCCGCCTTACCCCCTATCGGTGTCTGCATCGTGAAGGGCTCGCGGACGTGCTTCTCCACCAAATTCCCGACAGCGGACGAGCAAAACTGGCAGAGGCTCAGGCGCCGCCGCGTCAGTGCTACCTCGTCACCGGAGAGTTCCCTGCCCACCGCCTTGTCGCGTTTCTCGCTCATTTAGCCGTCTCCTTTTGGGCCGCGGCCGCCAGAAACGCCGCCAGCCCAGCCTCGTCAACGGTGTCGAATGATTCGTCGGCGCGTGCCTGAACATCGACAGCGCCCCATGACGCTTCTACGCAGGCCGCGAGTCGCGCATCGACCCGGGCCTGCCAATCGCACGAACAGCCGACGACCACCCATTCGGGCTTCGCGTCGTGCTCCCGTCCGATGACCGCCCATACGCTCGGCGCTTTCAGAAGATCGCAGCGCAGTGCGTGCGCCGTCCGATCCCGTACCTGCTGAATCGCTGCCGTCACCCGAGCTACTAAGTCAGTCATGGCGTTTCGTCCTTGTGTTGGCGCACGTATTCGTCGAGGCCAGACCAACGCATCGCTCCATCCCGGCGCGCCTGGACGATCAACGCCCGCGCGCCAATGAACCTCACGCACTCGTTGTACAGCGTGCTGCATGCCCCGCCATCGAATGACTTGATGTTCGCGAGCATCGCCGTCGCACCGCGTAAAAACTCAGCGCTACCGCTCATTGGGTCCTCTGGGGCCGAGCCCCCACGGAAGTCACGCCCAAAATCACGTCCTCATACCCCTCGGGGCTCGCCGCCCAACGCCACAACGTCCACCAGCAGGGGAACGTATGGAGCGCGGCGCGCAATCGCCCACGCCGGGGTGCCCAGTCGCGGAGCCACCGGTACATCCACCACGGGCTCACCGGGGGACGCGATTTCCAGATTTCGCGCAGCCAGTTTACGGACATGGATACATCTCGCTTTCGTACATCGTCACCAGCTTCTTGCACAACGCCCGCTCATCGAATCCCTGCGTCTGCAGCATCCGGGTAAACGCCTTCGGCCCCATCACGACATGCCGCATCTCGCGGTGCGCGCCACACGTCGGGTAGCAATCGCCTTTATCGAATCCCCCGTGCGATCGCAACACGAAGTGCTCCACCTCCGTGGGCGTCGTCTGCACGACATGGAGCGCGAGGCACACCGCGCACGGCAGCGTATGGAGCCACGCCACGAAGTTGCGATCCACGCGGGACGCACCGAACGCCCGCCCTTTACGTTTCGCATTCCGGCGTTTCATGCGGCCCTGGTGGAGACGCTTCGGCTTGCGTCGGGGCGGCTTCGGGCACGGGTAAATCACGGCGCGGTCCGCAGGATGAATGCAGCGACGTGGCGTCCAGTCCCGCGCCCGGCGATCCCGTCCTCTGTCGCAAGCCAACGCACATCCCCGAGATTCCGGACCGCCGCGCCCGCAGCAAGCAGCATGAGTATCCACTTGTCGATCGGATAGACGAGCACGACGCTCTTTCCTTGCGCGTGTTCGGCCAGTGCCTTCCGCGCCCATGCCGTCGGCCCCTTGCGCTTCCCCTCGTGCATGATCGCGCCGAATGGCGGATTGACATAGTTCGAGGTGCCCCACGGCATAACGAGCCCGTCGAAATCGTCCGGTTTTGGATACGGACAGGGATCGAACGTGAACCCAAACTCGGCATCAAGCGCCGCGTACAGATCGGGCGGTGTTAGCCAATAGTGTTTCCCGTCGGCCAAGTTGCCGATGTGGAACTTGTTGGCCTGTGGATCCAGGCGCTTAGTCACGGCTGCGGGGTCTCCGAGAGCCCGTAGCACGCCACTCATGCCACACCCCGCAACCGCCGAAGAATCCATTCGACGACCGGAACAGCCACGGCGTTTCCCAACGCGCGATACCGGGCGCTGTCCGAGGCTCCGTCAATCAGCGTCCAGTCGTCGGGAAAGCCTTGGAGCCGTTCGCATTCTCGGGGCGTGAGACGACGGGGGCGCACGCTACCGCCTGCTGCGAATACCGAGGGACCGCTGCCGGTGCCCTGTCCGTTCGGGTTGACGCGCAACGGAGGCGATTGTCCGTCGTCTCGCGGGGTGTCGAGTGCAGTAGTCGCAAAGGCCACGATGGGCGTTCCCCGTCCCGTGCCGTCCTCTGAGGCGTCGGCCCCTTCGGCACTCAACGAGTGCGCGACGATGGTATCCGTGTCCTCATCGTGGCCCTTGTAGCTCGTGCTCGTAATCGGCCATGCGATAAACGGGACACCGCCGGTCACGTCCCCGTTGCCTCTTCGGAGCGTCCCCATCGGGCCGACGTCCGAGCCGTGGCATTGGTGCGCCACCATCGGGAGTTGGTCTCCGATGCCGCGATGTGTGTCTATCGTCCCAGCCACGATCAATCCGCCTTGGGCGTCGTTGTCATCTGCGCCACCGCTTCCAAGGCTTCGCGTAAGGCTCTGGGTAACTCCCGCCCGCGCTTTGCGGCCCTTCTGAGAATCCCCCGACACGCCTTCGGACTCAAAAAGAACTTCGGCGGGACACTCGGCTCCAAGATGACCGACAATGAACACGCGACGGCGGCGTTGGGGGACTCCGAAGAACTGTGCATCCAGCACGCGCCACGCCACACCGTACCCGAGTTCATCCAGCGCGGCGAGGACCGTCTCGAAGTCTCGTCCCTTGTGCGAACTAAGCAGTCCGGGAACATTCTCCAGGAGAAGCCAGCGCGGTCGTAACCGGGCGGCAATTCGGACGATTTCCCAAAAGAGTCCTGATCGTTCACCGACTAGACCTTTCCGCTTGCCGGCGACCGACAAGTCCTGACAGGGGAAGCCCGCCGTGATACAATCCACAGCCAAGTCCCGGTCGGATGACCCAGGCGGCGGAAACATCTGGACATCCGGCCAGTGGAAGCGCGACGCGAGCCGTGCCCGGTACACGGACATAGCGAAATCGTCAATCTCGACCGCCCAGCGTAGCGAGCACCCTGCCCGTTGAGCCGCAAGGCCGAAGCCCCCGATCCCGGCAAACAGTTCACCGACACGCACGGTGGGGCGTTCTCTCCTCCCCCGATCCTTGGGTTTCGGTTTCGGAACCGGGTAAATCACGGGGCACAGTCCATGTAGGCACTCACGAACGCCGCCGCCGTTTCGGGGACGATGGTGTTTCCGAATCCGCGTAGCTTGCCCACTCGGTTGGGTATCCCATGAGCCACGCGACCCACGTTGGGTTCAGTTGCCCACTCAGCCACACGCCGTCCTTCTGTGCGCGCTTCCGTGAGTTGCTGCCGCCGTCCAGTGCTCGCCCCGCCGCTGTTGGCGTCGGGAAGTGCGCTTTGCTCACCGCTTCGATGAGGTTCCCGCCGTTCTTGCTCTTGCGTGGCGTCACCCGTCCGCCGTGACTGCCGTCCGACGCACGGGGGGTGGGCCACGGGCGTTGCCGTGCCGCTCCCGTCAGCTTGAGGGTCCGCTTGGAGTGATTGCCCCGACTGTACGTGTAGGCGCTCCCCGTCGCGTCGTTCGCCACAGGTGTCGGCCACGAACCAGAGGCGTTGTCTGATGTGTGGCGCGCCCGCGCTGTGTGCTCCCAGTACGACCGCCGCGAAGGCGTAGCCCTCAGCTTCCATGTCTGTCGAAACCAGGTCGAGCCACCCGTGCCCAATAGCACCTTCAACCTGCTCCCCAAAGACGACTGGAGGGCGACACTGGCGGATGAGCCGCACCCATTCGGGCCAAAGATGTCGAGGGTCACTAAATCCACGTCCTCGCCCCGCAACACTGAACGCCGG
>Ga0307290_10000488_pt1 | contig 13287 bp, 11 predicted proteins | sample ER_DNA_144_FD_194472 | JGI IMG/M metagenome (GOLD analysis project Ga0307290, IMG submission 194472) | Bulk soil microbial communities from the East River watershed near Crested Butte, Colorado, United States - ER_DNA_144 | ecosystem: Environmental > Terrestrial > Soil > Floodplain | place... | reverse complement strand
GAGCAGGTTCTAATCTCGTGCCACCGGCTTATCCGGTGGAAGTCGTCGTTCCCGGCGCTTGCGGTAGGCGCCACACGGAGAGTCCGCCCCCGTCGTAATCGAGATGGAACCCCGCCCCTCGAAGCATCGGCTCGAAACGCAACCGAGCCACATCGCCGAGGAGGACGGTCGCGACGTGATGGTCATCCATCCAGCGGAGGAAGGTTCCCGAGGATGGGGTCGGCCGGTCCATGCCGGCCCACATCTCGTCGTTCACGACGTTCCCCCGAGGCACCCGCCCGATGTAGCCCATCGCCAGGCGGAACGAGTACCCGGCCGAGAGTTGCCAGAGAAGCTCTCCTTCGTGGGAGTCACTCAACGGGTACACGATCTCGTCCGGCCTGAGGACGGATCGGTAGGTGCCTGAGGTGAAGAAGGGGGGGATCGTCCGAGCTTCGGCGCCTCCGGATACCAACGCATCGGGGGCCAGCATCACGAGGGTCACAACGGCGAGACCCCACCGCAGCCAGCTGCGGCGCGGCGAGCGAGCCAGCCACAGCGCAACGATCACCCCGAAGGTGAGCGCACCGAAAACGAAGAAGCGCCCCGGAAGCGCCGCTCCCAGCAACGGAACGTGCTGGAGGAGCATGCCGGGCAACGGGAGGATCGACATGCCCGCGACATGGAGCATCGGTCCGAGCGCCAACACGAAGCTGAGAGCGAGGAAGCCGAGGAGCAACCACGTCTCCCTCCGCCGTCCCTGCGCCACCGCGAACCAGACCAGGATCGCAACGGCGCACACGCCCAGGTACCCGGCGTCCTCGGTCGGGGTTGCCGGGAACCGCGACGTCAGCCCGCTGAAGGCAGCGCCCCCGATCAAGATCCCCGGTCGCGGGATCACGAGACTGAGCAGGTCGACCGACCATCCTCCCCACGGGGGAGGTCCATTCATCGAGCCGTCCGCGCCGAGGAGGGCGGCAACGAGATAGGGCAACAGGATCATGGCCGCGATCGCACCAGAGAGCAGCGACAGCCGAGCCGTTTCCTTGATCCGAGGTCGGTCGTCCCCGCCGTATCTGATGGCGCCGAAGAACGCGGCAGCCGCGAAGGCGACCGTCGTGGCGGCCAGTTCGGTGAACACCGTGAACAGACCGACCAACACGAGCGCGAGCCACCCGACGAACGCCCACGAACCGAGAGACCCTTCCACGTGACGGACCGCCAGGTATACGCCGAGCGGTATCAGGAAGACCAGAACGAGGTTGAGGTGACCGTGCATGTGGCCGGTCATGTAGGCGGAGAAGCCGAACATCGCCCCGCCCACGAGGGAGGCCGCGTATCGACGGGTCAGGCGGTAGCACAGCAGGTAGGCAGCCCAGGCCGCGAGGGCCGGCGCGAGGATCATCAGGATGTTGTAGGAGGCCAGGGAGCCGAACGCTCTCGTCACGGGCCACATCACGAACGCCGGACCCGGCATGGAGGTGACCCAGGTGAGGTCGGCGCCCTCGGGAGCAAGGATGCGATCGGTCCTCAATGGCACGTGGCCGTGCGCGAGCTCCCAGGGAGTGAGGCCCAATGCCCACTCATCGAAGATGGGGTCGCCAGCCGATCCGTTGCCGACGTAGCGCTCTTGGTGACCTCCGACGATCGGCGAACCGAACACCACGAATGACGCGACCAGGAACAGGAAGAACGCAGCGAGCCCCAGCCACACGGGACGAACCTGAGGGCCATGGCTGGACTCATCGTCCGGGGCGTCGCGGAGCACGACCCGAGAAGCCTTGGCCGACAGAAGGATCGACATCCGCAGAGGATAGACAGGTCGGGGTCGCTCCCACGCAACCGGACCGAGCCGGTCGGGCCAGGGGCTCGACGTGGTGGAGTCCTCGAAGCCACCCTTCCTTCGCGGCTGAGGCGGGAAGATCCGAACGGCGTCTGCTGCCTCTGTACTGCCCAAAGGCCGACCTGAGACATCGCTTGGATGGGGTTGTCGACCCGAGCGCTCGGTCCCGTGTCGGTCGGGCTGGGTCGCGAAGTCTCCGGTCGTGGAGGTTTCGTGGACCTCTGATCACTCTTGCGGAGACGGGAGGATTCGAACCTCCGGGAGAGTTTCACCCCTCCAACCGCTTAGCAGGCGGCTGCTTTCGGCCACTCAGCCACGTCTCCGCACACCATCCTAGCGAGGCGCTCGCTCGCTAGGCTGCGCGCGTGCCGCACGTGGTGGTGATCGGCGGAGGCATCATCGGCGCGGCATGTGCCGACGCGCTGACGCAGCGTGGTGCCTCCGTCACCCTCGTCGAGCGCGACGAGCTCGCCGCCGGCGCCTCGGGGCGGAACCAGGGACTCTGGGTTCCGCCGGAGGACCCGGTGCTCTACGAGATCGCGGCGCGGTCGCTCGCTCGCTACCTCGAGATCGCGGATGAAGCTCCGCTTCCCATCAGGATCGACGCGCTGCCGATCGGCACGGTGTTCGTCGCCGTCGACGAGGAGTCGATCGGAGCGGCGATGGACACGCTGGCCGCCGTGTCGACCGGGGGGTTCGCCGTTGAAGAGCTCGACGACGCCGCGCTCGCGGAAGCGGAGCCCGAGCTCGCGCATGACCTTGCGGCGACATGGTTCATCGACGCCGGCCACCGGCTGGATCCGGCCGCGCTCACGGTCGCGCTGGCGTTGCTCGCGGCATCCCGCGGGGCGGTGATCCGGCACCACCTGTCGGCGCGAGCGCTGATCGCCGACGGCGACCGGGTGACCGGCGTGGTGACCGACGAAGGGAAGATCGAGGCAGATGAGGTCGTGGTCGCGGCCGGACCCTGGTCGGCGCGTCTGCTCGAGCCGCTCGGGATCTCGGTGCCCGTCCTCGGCGTTCGCGGATGGCTCGTGCGGGTCGATCCCCGCGAGCAGCTCGTCCGCCACCTCGTACGGACCGCGGAGCCGAGCGACCCAGTCGCCGCGGTCCGGGCGGGCGACATCGCTCGCAACGGGTTCCCGCCGAGCGATGGATACGGCTCGATCGTGCATCCCCACGACGACGGGACGGCGCTGATCGGGTCGTCGCGGGCCGCGTGGCTCACGCCGGAGCCGGAGGACCCATCGGTCCCGCAACGGCTCCTGACGAGCGCGATCCGCATCGTTCCTCGGTTGGCCGACGCGCTGATGCTGTCGTCCTGGTGGGGGCTGCGCCCGATGACGCCCGACCAGCGACCGGTGATCGGACGGCTCCGCGACGGGCTCGTCGTCGCGACCGGTCACGGGAGCGAGGGCGTGATCAACGGTGCGGGGACGGCCGAGCTGGTGGCTGCGGTCGTGTTCGACGAACGGCCGCCGTTCGACGCGTCGCCCTTCGATCCGTTCCGCTTCGCCTGAGGCGGCTCAACGAACGAGCCGGCCGGCTCCGTCCAGGAGCTCGAGCGTCCGATCGACGGGCAACGCGTACAGGGTGTGCCCGTCGCGTCCCGTCATCGAGCGAGCGGCCAGCAACGAGTTCACCACGGCCTCCTCGGTCGCCTCCACCGTCGCGCGGAAGATCGCCGACAGGATCGTGCCGGCGCGGGGGCCGTCGGCGATCGCAGACGGCGCGAACGGCTTGCCGTCGCGCGGGACGCGAGCGGCGGTCGAGAAGGCGAGCAGCTGCTCGCCGCTCGTGTTCGACGCGTGGGAGCCGCCGCGGGCGAGCCCCATGCCGGCCCGCTCGGCGACGCGCCGGAGCTGGTGCGGGAGCAGGGGCGCGTCGGTCGCGACGACGACGATGCACGAACCTTCGTGATGGTCTTCGGGCATGAGGTCGGTGAGCCGTTCGCCCACCCGGACCCCGTCGATCAGCAGGTCCTCGCGATCGCCGTGGTTCGTCATCACGAGCGCGCCGACGGTGAAGCCGCCCTGATCCCCGTCGAGGATCCTCGACGCGGAGCCGATCCCACCCTTGAAGTCGAAGCACTGCATCCCGGTGCCGGAGCCGACGCATCCTTCTTCGACGGGATCGGACGTCACAGCGTCCAGCGCGGCCCACACGTCCTCGTCGTCGATCGGATCCGCGAGGACGTTCGAGAGCCACGAGTCGTCGCACTCGGTCACGCACGGCATCACCGACTCGCCGGCGTCGCCGTCGTGATGCGCGATCCAGCGCACCGTCGCGTCGTACGCCTTGCCGATCAAGAGCGACGACGTGAGGACGATCGGGGATTCGAGGATGCCCCACTCGCGGATCGAGTTGATCCCGATCAGCTCGCCGTACCCGTTGAGGATGTGGGTGCCGGCGTACACGGGCTCGGACCAGGGGAAGCCTTCGTGCGGCATGATCGCGGTCACGCCGGTGCGCACCGCCTTTGGATCCCCGTCGTCCCCTTCGATCACCGTCCGGTGACCGACGCGAACGCCCGCGACGTCGGTGATCGTGTTGGACGGTCCCGGCGCTCCGCGACCGATCGTGATGCCGAGGTCGCGGGCACGAGGGCTCGACATGGCCCGCTACCATACCGGCCGTGGGGATCCTCGGCCTCGGTGTCTCGTTCCGCCGTGCGCCCGTCGAGCTGCTCGAGCGGCTGGCCTTCGATGACGCCGACCTGACGAAGGCCTATCAGCACGCGCGCGACCTCGACGGACTCGACGAGGTCGTGATCCTGTCGACCTGCAACCGCGTCGAGGCCTACGGGAACGTCCCGAGCTACCACTCCGGCTTCCTCGCGCTCAAGCGTGTGCTCGTCGAGACGCGAGGCATCGAACACGAGGAGCTCACCGACCCCCTGTACGCGCACTGGGAGCGCGACGCGACCGACCACCTGTTCTCGGTCGCGGCGGGTTTGGACTCGATGGTGCTCGGCGAGACGCAGATCCAACGCCAGGTGCGTGAGGCCCTCCGCCGTGCGGAGGCGGAGGAGGCGGCGGGACCGACGCTCGCCACCGTGTTCCACGCTGCGGTGCGTGCCGGCCGCCGGGTGCGCCAGGAGACGGGACTCGGCGCGGCGCCCGACGCATATATCGCGATCGGAACGGATCTGGCGGACGAAGCGCTGGGCGGGATCGCTGGGCGGAGGACGGTCGTGATCGGCGCCGGCGGGATGGCCGAGCTCGCCGTCCATCACCTCCGGAGCCGCGAGGTCGGCCCGGTCCGGGTGCTCAACCGCTCCTTGGAGCACGCGCGCGCCCTGGCCGAACGAACGGATTCCGACCACGGCGGGCTGGATGCGCTCCCCGGTGCCCTCGAGGACGCCGATCTGATCGTCTCGGCGACCGGCGCGGCCGGCCACGTGATCGGTCGGGCCGACCTGCGGCGGTCGACGGCCGGCCGCGCCGGTCGCCCGCTCGTGATCCTGGATCTCGCCGTGCCGCGCGACGTCGAGCCGGAGGCCGCGGAGCTCGCCGGGGTTCGGGTGATCGACATCCTCGCCCTGCGCGACCGGATCGGTGAGGACTCGCCGCAGACGGCCGAGGAGGTCGCGCGCGCCCGCGCGATCGTCGACGACGAGGTCCGTCGATGGATCGTCCGTCGCCGCGGCGACGAGCTCGCGCCGGTGATCAGGGCCCTCCGCGAGCGTGGCGATCGGGTGGTCCGCGCGGAGATCGATCGATGGGCCTCCCGACTCACCGAGCTCACGGCGGTCGAGCGCGACGCGGTCGAGGCGATCGCGCGCGGCGTGGCGGCCAAGCTCCTGCACGATCCGATCGTCGCGATGAAGGAGCGGAACGAACCCGGGACCGACCGCGGGCACGCGAGACTGCTCGCCGAGCTCTTCGGGCTCGATCCCGACGACGAGCGGTGACCGCGCTTCGGATCGGGACCCGTCGGTCGGATCTGGCGCTCGCGCAGGCCGGCCAGGTTCGCCTCCTGCTCCAGGCCAAGGGCATCGACGCGCAGCTCGTGCCGATGACGACGGCCGGTGACGAAGGCCAGCCGGTCGATGTGACGACGTCCCCCGCAGGGCTCAAGGGGATGTTCATCGACACGATCGTCTCCTCGCTGCGCGACGGGACGATCGACCTCGCGGTGCATTCGGCGAAGGATCTGCCTGCCGAGGAGGAGGACGACCTCGTGATCGGGGCGGTCCCCGAACGCGCCGATCCACGCGACGTCATGGTCATGCGTGGTGACCGTCCGCTCGCGGCCGGGATGTGGGTCGGAACCTCGTCGGTCCGCCGGCGGGCGCAGCTCCTCGCCGTGTATCCCGGTGTCGAGGTCGCACACCTCCGCGGCAACGTCCCGACGCGGCTGCGGAAGCTCGACGCCGGCGACGTCGATGCCGTGATCCTGGCGGCCGCGGGGCTCGACCGCCTCGGCATGCGTCGCGAACACGCGCGACACCTCGGCGTCGGCGAGATGGTGCCGGCCCCAGGGCAGGGGTGCCTCGTCGTCCAGTGCCGGGCGGCGAACCGGAAGCTGCGGGCTGCGCTCACCTTGCTCGAGCACCACGCATCCGGCGTCGCCCTGGAGACAGAGCGGGCGCTCGTGCGCCGGCTCGGCGGCAACTGCGATCTGCCCCTGGGCGCGATCGCCGCCGTGCGGGGCGACACGGTTCGTCTGGCGGCGATCGTCGCCTCGCCCGATGGATCGCAGCTCGTGCGCGCCGCCGCCGACGCGTCGCTCCCCGAACGGGCGGCGGGGCTGGTCGCGGATGCGCTCATTGAACAGGGCGCCGACGCGATCCTCGAGTCGGTGCAGGGCACGTGATCCGCTCACCGCTCGCGGGCAAGACCATCCTTGTCACGAGACCGGCTGAGCGGAGCGTGCGATTGGTCAAGCTCCTTGACCAACGGGGGGCACGAGCGATCGTCGCTCCGACGATCGCCTTGCGCCCCGTTCGCAGCGCGGCCCTTTCGGCCGCGCTGCGCGACCTCGCCGCCGGCCGGTACGACTGGCTCGTGCTGACCTCGCCGGCGACGATCGCGATGCTCGCGGACCGGCTCGCCGGTCCGCGAGACGTGCGCGCCGCTGTCGCGGCCGTCGGCGACGGCACGGCCGAGGCGTTCCGTCGCTGGGCACGTCGTGACCCCGACCTGCGCCCGCGGACCTTCACGGTCGCGGCCCTCGCCCGCGCGTTCCGGGGCGGGGAAGGCCGCGTCCTATGTCCGCGCGCCGACATCGCACCCGACGGCTTGGAGGAAGCGCTCCAGTCGAAGGGGTGGAGCGCCGAGCGCGTCGACGCCTATCGGACGGTCTTCGCGCGGAGGCTGCCGCGCGACGCCACGGACGCGCTCGGCGCGGGCGCGGTGGACGCCGTCACGTTCACGAGCGCCTCGACCGTCCGGGGATTCGTCGGCGTCCTGGGAGCGGTCCGCGGCCTGCCGAAGGTCGTGTGTATCGGGCCCGTGACCGCCGCCGAGGCGAGGGCCCGCGGGCTCACGGTGCATGCTGTCGCGGACCCGCATACGACCGATGGTCTCGTGGGTGCCCTGGAGCGCGTCTTCGCTCCTCGCCGCCCGGCTCGACGGTAGTCAGACCCAGACGCGACGCAGCGCGGCCAGTGCGTTCCCCCCGACGAGCTTCGCGATCTGCTCGTCGGTGTATCCATGTCCGACCAGCCACCGGAGCACGTTGGGGAACTCACTCAGGTTCTCGAGACCCTCCACGTGATCGACCTGCTCGTACAGGCCCGACTCGCCGGTATCCATCGCCTCGGCGTAGAGCCGGTGGAATCCCACGTGGTCTCCGAAGACGAGGTCGGGGCCGAACCCGACGTGGTCGATGCCCATCACGCCGATGCAGTATTCGACGTGCTCCATCACCGATTCGAGCGAATGCCGCGGATGCCGGATCCCGATCGTGGTGTGCGGCGCCGCCTCCACGCCGCAGAGCCCGCCCGTCGCGGCGACCGCCTTCAGCAGCTCGTCGGTCTTGAGCTTGCCCTCGTCGAAGAGCGCGCGAGCCCCCGAATGCGATAGGAAGACCGGCCGTTCGGACCGCTCGCAGGTCTGCATCGCCGTGAGGTCGCCCGTGTGCGACACGTCGATCGCCATCCCGAGCCGGTTCATCCTTCGGACCGCGTCGCGTCCGAACGTCGTGAGTCCGCCGTCGCCCGGATCGCGGATCCCCCCGCCGAGCTGGTTCGACTCGCTGTAGGCGATCCCGCACATCCGGATCCCGAGCCCGAACAGCACGTCCAACCGGTCGAGCTCGTTCTCGATCGGCGCCGCCCCCTCGAGGCATGGGATCAGCGCGACGCTGCCCGTTCGATGAGCTTCCTCGATGTCGGCGACGGTTGAGCCGACGAACACGACCGTTTGGTGCGCGACATCGGCCAGATGCATCCCGAGGTCGTGGATCACGTCGGTCCACTTCCAGCCGCCCTTCGAGGTGATCGTGGCGGTTCCGTCCATGAAGTTCTCGAACACCGCGTCGAGGCCGCTCGCCGCGAGCCCCTCGAACCCGTAGGACTCGCGTCCCTCGCGGATGTAGGCGTCGTTCTCGGAGAGATCCGCCGGCAAGATCCCCGCGTGGTCGTGAAGAGAGATGCACACGCATGATCGCAGGAGCCCCTCGGCCCGCTCCTCCTGCTCGGGTGTGAGCGGATAGACGAACGGCTCAACGCGACCGATCTGGGGTGGCAGCTCGAACTCGCGGTAGTCCCTTCCCGGTTCCAGGTAGGAGAACGAGCGGTAGCCGTCCCAGCGCTTCTTGGGCTCCACGAGCCCGAAACCTACGTGATACGGATCCTCGCCGCGACCGTGTCCGATCGTCGCTCCAGGTACTCTTGCCCCGATGAGCTTCCCCGAACATCGCGCGCGCCGCCTTCGGCGGACCGCAGCCCTCCGTGAGCTGGTCCGCGAGACCGAGGTCCGTCCCTCCGACCTGATCGCGCCGTTATTCGTGAAGGAAGGGCTCGAGGAGCCCACGCCGATCTCATCGATGCCCGGACAAGCCCAGCACACGATCGAATCGCTCCGCAAAGAGGCAGCCGAGATCCGCGACCGCGGCGTCCTCGCGTTCGTGTTGTTCGGGGTCCCCGTGCACAAGGATGCGGAGGGATCGGAGGCGTGGAACCCCGAGGGCATCGGTCAGCGGGCGGTCGCCGCCCTCCGCGCGGACTTCGGCGACGACGCCGTCGTGATCGCCGACCTCTGTTTGGACGAGTACACGGACCACGGCCACTGCGGGGTCCTGAACGACCGGGGCGAGGTCGACAACGACCAGACCGTCGCGCGCTACGAGCGGATCGCGACCGCGCAAGCGGACGCGGGGGCACACCTCGTCGGGCCGAGCGGGATGATGGACGGTCAGGTCGCCGCGATCCGGTCCGCGTTGGACCGAGCCGGTCATACCGACGTCGCGATCCTCGCCTACGCCGCGAAGTTCGCCTCCGCGTTCTACGGGCCGTTCCGCGAGGCCGCCGAGGGTGCGCCGCGCTTCGGCGATCGCACGGGCTACCAAGAAGATCCCGCGAACGCGGACGAAGCCCTCCGCGAGATCCGCGCCGACATCGACGAGGGCGCGGACATCGTCATGGTCAAGCCGGCGCTGCCGTACCTCGACATCGTCCGCGCGGCGAAGGAGTTGGGCGGCGCGCCCGTGGCCGCGTACAACGTGAGCGGCGAATACGCGATGCTCAAGGCGGCCGTGCAGAACGGCTGGCTGGATGAGCGCCGCGCCGTGGTCGAGGTGCTGACATCGATCCGTCGCGCGGGGGCTGACATGATCCTCACGTACCACGCGAAAGACGCGGCCGACTGGCTTCGCTGACCCGCGCCACCGCGGCCTGGTCACACGGCGAAGGGTCCGTATCCGGGCGGTGAGGGGGCGGGTCCCTGCGCCTCCTCCCAGCGGTCGGCGATCCACAGCAGCAGGTCGTCGCGGAACCGAGGCGCCGTCACCTGCAACCCGAAGCGGACACCGCTCGGGAACGCCCCGGCGGGCAGCGAGAGTGCCGGATGCCCGGTGATGTTCTGCATCATCGTCACGTACAGCGCGGGGTCGGAGCCGCGACCATCAGCTGGCCCCTCCGCGGGGATCGCGTCGGCCGCCATCACGGGAGAGAGGACCACACCGTCCGCGCCGAGCAGCTCGTCGAGCGTGCGGACGTACTCGAACCGGTGGCGTTGAGCGGCCAGGTACACCTCGAGGCTCACGCGCGAGCCGAGCTCGAGGAACGAGCGCGCGGAGGGAGTGAGCTCCGGGGCATGCTCATCGATCCACGAGCGTCCGAACAGGTGCGCGTGCTCGGACGCGCAGACGGCCATCCATTCCTCTTCCGGCTTGCGGTCCCCGACGATCTCTGCGGGGGTGAGCCGGCGCGGAACGACGCCGAAGACCTCCGCGAACCGTTCGATGGCGGCCTCGAACGGCAGACCGGCCTCGGGCGGGAGCGGCCCCATGTCCTCCCAACGCTCGAGCGCGAACGCCGCGCCGATGCTCGGCGTGTCCGATCGCGGCCGCACGGGTTGGGTCGTCGGGTCGCCCGGCGTGGGGCCCGCGAGCACGTTGAGCAACAGGCGCAGGTCGTCAGCCCGCAGCGCGAGCGGACCGTCGGTGGAGTAGTCGATCCAATCGGGGATCGGGTCGCGACCGATCACGCCGTTCGTCGGCTTGAGCCCGTAGAGCCCACAGTAGCTGGCGGGGATCCGGATGGATCCCCCGCCGTCGGTGGCGGGGGGGGGGGGGGGGCCACCCCCCCCCCCCCCCCTCCCCCCCCCCCCCCCCCCCGGGCGGGCGCCCGCCGCCCGCCCGCCGCGGGGGGGGGGGGGGGGCCCCCCCCCCCCCCCCCGCCCCCCCCCCCCCCCCCCCCCGACCCGCCGGAGGACCCGCCGCACGTGTGCGCCCGGTTCCACGGGTTGCGCGTTGGACCGAACAACAGGTTGGACGTGTACCCCTCCGCCGCGAACTCGGGAAGGTTGGTCTTGCCGACCACGATCGCGCCGGCGGCGCGGAGGCGCGCGACGACCATCGCGTCGTTCCGCGCCTCCGACGCCGACGCGAAGACCTGCGATCCGAACGTCGTCCGCATCCCGGCGACATCGGTCATGTCCTTCACCAGGAGCGGCAGCCCCGCGAGCACCCCGGCCTCGGCGCCGGCGGCGATCGCGGCGTCGAGCCCTCGCGCGTCCTCGAGCGCCTCGTCGGCGCGGAGGGCTACGACGGCCCCCAGGTCGGGGTCCAGTGCTTCGATCCGGCGCAGCGACTCAGCTACGAGCTCGTGGGCACTCAGGCGCCGCTCGCGGACCGCAGCGGACAGCGCACGGAGTTGCACCCTCTCGTGATCGCCCATCCGATGGACCTCCGTCAGCCGGGACCCGCCGCGTTCGCTTCCGCGACCCAACGCGGCGCGCGTCGCCGATAGAGGGCGTACGCGATCGGGCCGACAGCGATCGGCAACCAGTACGACGCCAGCCGATAGGCGAGGGTCGCGAGCGTCGCTTGCGCCGCCGGGACCCCCGCGAGCACCAGCGTCGCCGCGAGGCCGGCCTCGACGAACCCGAGACCGCCGGGGGTGATCGGGATCAACCCGAGGACGACCGCCGAGACGTACGCGAGCAGCACGAGCGAGGCCTTCGGACGCGCGCCGGCAGCGACCAACGCGGCGAGCAAGGCGAGGTAATCGAACAGGACGTTCCCTGCCGAGCGGAGGATCGCCTGTCCCCATCGCTCGCCGAGCGTCGCTCGGACCACGTCGCGAGCGCGGGTCAGCCGCTCGTCGAAGCCGATGAGCGGCGGGCGCCTGCGCAGCACGGCGTTCCGCACCCGCTGAAAGAGCCGGCCGGCCCACACGATCGGCCCGTTCGCCAACAGCAGCGCGGCGCCGGCGGCGACCAACAGGATGAAGGCTCCGACCCCGAGCCATGCTGCCCGAGCCAGCCCGCGATTCACCGCGACGCCCCCGAGGATCGCCGGCACCGAGAGGAGCGGCAACGCGAAGACCGTGGCGACGTTGATCAACGACACGGCGGTGAGCCCGGTCGCGATGCGGGTCGGGTCCATGCCTCCTGCGACCAGCAGCCGGTATTGGAGCGCCGCACCGACGGCGTTCCCCCCCGGGAGGACCCGGCTGATCGAGTTCCCGGCGAGCTGCGACGTTCCGATCAGGAAGTACCGCTTGGACCGCAGGCACAGGCCGATCAGGGCCCAGATGCAGAGGAAGCTCGCGGCCTCGAGAGCGACCATCACGGGGAACCACCCGGGGTTCACGTGGCGCAGCTCCCTGAACGAGCCGAAGACCCCCACGAGCGACGGCCACACGACGTAGAAACCGATCAGGGCGATCAACAGCGCGACGATCCGGCCGGGCGAGACCACGCGGGGCCTGGCCGGCACGATCCGGGTCTCGGCCGGCTCGGTCACCCGGTCAGCGTCCCTTCCCGGGCGCACAGGCGTCAACGGCACCGCTTCCGTAGCATCGGGCCGTGACCAGGTCGGAGGAACTGTTCGTCCGCGCGGGAACGGTGATCCCCGGCGGCGTCAACTCCCCCGTCCGCGCGTTCGGCGCGGTGGGAGGCACCCCGCGGTTCCTCGATCGCGGCGAGGGCGCGTACGTGATCGACGTCGACGGCAACCGGTACGTGGACCTGGTCGGTTCGTGGGGTGCTCTGCTGTTCGGGCACGCCCATCCCGAGATCGTCGGTGCGGCATGCGCGGCGGCTGCCAGAGGCACCACCTTCGGCGCGCCAACCGAAGGGGAGGTCGAGCTCGCCGGTCGCATCGTGGACGCACTCCCGGGGGTTGAGCTCGTCCGGCTCGTCTCGAGCGGGACGGAAGCCACGATGTCCGCGGTGCGACTGGCGCGTGCAGCGACCGGACGCGACCGGATCGTGAAGTTCCACGGCTGCTATCACGGACATGCCGACGCGTTCCTCGCTGGCGGTGGCAGTGGCCTCGCGACGTTCGGGATCCCGCGCTCCCCGGGCGTGACCGAAGGTTCGACGAGGGACACGATCACGGCGCCGTTCAACGACCTGGACGCGGTGGACCGCGTGTTCGAGGAAGCCGGCGACGCGGTCGCCGCCGTGATCGTCGAGCCCGTCGCCGCGAACATGGGCGTGATTCCACCCACCGACGGCTTCCTCGAAGGCCTCCGAGCCCGGTGCACGGAGAACGGAAGCGTCCTGATCTTCGACGAGGTGATCACCGGGTTCCGGATCGGCTACGGCGGGGCGCAGACCCGCTGGGGCGTCACGCCCGACCTGACGACGCTCGGGAAGGTGATGGGGGGCGGGTTCCCGTGCGGCGCGTTCGGCGGCCGGCGGGACCTGATGGAGCGGCTCGCGCCGTCCGGGCCCGTCTACCAGGCGGGGACCCTCAGCGGGAACCCCGTCGCCGTCGCGGCGGGCATCGCGACCCTGGACCTGGCGCGTCGCTTCGACCCGTACCCGGGGCTCGAACGCACGGCGGAG
>Ga0307290_10000475_pt1 | contig 13534 bp, 9 predicted proteins | sample ER_DNA_144_FD_194472 | JGI IMG/M metagenome (GOLD analysis project Ga0307290, IMG submission 194472) | Bulk soil microbial communities from the East River watershed near Crested Butte, Colorado, United States - ER_DNA_144 | ecosystem: Environmental > Terrestrial > Soil > Floodplain | place: USA... | reverse complement strand
GGGAAGAATTGTCAAGTCTCTTCCACCGAACTTCTCAATCTCGCCGGCGCTTTGAGCCAGTAGCTCTCTCGGAGCCATTCCAGCGCGCTTTCGAGTGTCTCCTCGTCGGACACCTCCGTCGTGACCCACCCGTAGCGACCGACATAGCGCGCAACGCTGACATGTGGGAAATGCAGCGCAATTTCCCTCTCGTCAGGGGTGAGTTTCACCGTGAGCGTTACCGAACCTTCTCCATCCGACATTGCTGCGAACATCTTGTTGTCGCCAACCTTGAAAACCGGATGTCCCCAAGGCGAGTCCTCATATGTCTCCGGATACGACAATGCGAGCTCGCGAATACGTTGTCCGTACGACATGTGTTGTATTTTCATCGTTTCGTAGGGAATCGTGCGGGGTACGCAACGTGCGATTCAAACTGCTAGGAGGAGAGATGCCTCAAAACATACGAGACGTCATGACCTCCAATCCGTGCACCATCGACGCAGAGAAATCAGTTGCGTACGCCGCGAAGATGATGCTCGAGGAGGATGTCGGCCTCGCACCGATCGTGGAGGGCGACAAGTTGATCGGGATGCTGACCGACCGCGACATCGCGACGCGGGTCGCAGCAGAGGGGAGTGACCCCGATCAGGTGAAGGTTCGCGACGTGGCGTCGAAGCAGCTCATCACCATCGATCCAGGGCAGGATCTGGACGAGGCGCTGCGAATGATGGCCCAGCATCAGGTACGCCGTCTACCGGTAGTCGAGGAAGACGGTCGGCTCGTGGGTGTCGTTGCGCAAGCAGATATCGCTCGAGAAGGTGACGACACGCAGACGGGTCAGCTCGTAGAGGAAATCTCCGGATCAGGAGGACGGATGTCAAGCATCGAAGGAGTGCAGTTCCCAAGGCAGGTAGAAGACGAACAGCCGCAGATGGAGAGCCCGTTGGGTCAGGAGCCCCAGGTCGAAGAGCGGCAGCAGGAAGAGGAAAGCATCTCGAAGGTGCAGTCCTCCAGCCGTGGACGCCGCAAGCGCAAGACGGCAGCACGAAAGACCACGGGGACACGCAAGCGTAAGACCGCTTCGCGGAAGCGAAGCACAGCGAAGCGGAGCACCGCGAAGAAGCGGAGCACCACGAAAAAGCGGAGCACCGCGAAGAAGCGCAGCACCGCCAAGCGCAAGACCACGTCGCGCAAGCGCAGTACCGCCAAGCGCAGCACGGCGAAGCGCCGTGGGGCGGCGAAGAAGCGGGGTGCCGCGAAGAAGCGCAGCACCGCCAAGCGCCGCGGGGCCGCGAAGAAGCGCAGCACGGCCAAGCGCAAGACGACGTCGCGCAAGCGCAGCACCGCAAAGCGCAAGACGACGTCGCGGAAGCGGAGCACGGCCAAGCGCAGCACGACGAAGCGCCGCAGCACCGCCAAGAAGCGGGGCACGGCGAAGAAGCGCAGCACCGCCAAGCGCCGCAGCACCGCCCGCCGCTCGACGGCGACGCGCAAGACCGGCACGCGCCGGCGCACGACGCGCCGCAAGACGCGGTAGCTGGAGGCTCAGGAGAACGAAAAGGGCCCCGCGTGAGCGGGGCCCTTTTTCTTGCCGCAAAACTGTGTCCCTGCTACGGCCGGTCGATCGTGAAGGTCGGCGAGGTCCAGGTCTCGATGTGGGCGGAGTTGTTCCGTTCTGCCAGGGGCTTCTCGACCGAGAGCTTCAACGTGTACTGCCCGTCCGCTGCGGTTCTGATCCTCTTGCCGTTCCCGGACATGTACGTGCCATCCCAGGCCAGCACGAAGGCGCCTGTGCTCGTGCTGTTCCGAGGCAGATATTGGAGATCGATCGCGCGGCCCAGATTCCGGCCGGCCGCTGTGATGACCTCGATCGTCAGCCTCTGCGCCTGGAGGTCGAGATGGAATGGAATGGTCGGCTGGTCGCCGCCCACCAGCGTGAAGGTCGCATTCGTCAGCGGCCCGTCCAGGTTGGCGTTCGTGAGCCAGGGCAAGCCGAACGGATGAGTCAGGATCTGGATCGACTGGTAGTCGCCCTTGAAGCCGACATAGGGGACGCGCAACTTCGCGCCGCCGCCGCTCGGGGTCAAGACGACATAGCCGCCGTAGATACTCCTGTCGGGGAGGGCTCCGTTCGGCGTCACCGTCACGTCCACGGTCTGTGAGCCCCCGGCCGACACGGCCACCTGGGAGGGTCTGAAAGCCACGTCGGCGAAGCCGGTGAGAAAGGAGACTGCGAACGTGTTCGGGCCTGTCGACAGTGCGGGGACATTCGAGAGGGTGTACGTCACCGTCGCCGAGCCGTTGTTCCGGATCGTGATCCGCTTGGTGATCGGAATACCTCCCTGCCCTTCGCCAAGCGAGAGCTTGCCGGGCAGCACCAGCGTCGTGGCCTGGATCGCACCGACGACGTCGAGCATCCCGGCGCCCTGGCGCTGGACATTGTCGAGAAAGCCGGCGCCGGGAGCGCCCCAGAACGGCTTGGGATCTGCACTGTTCTGGAGGATGTCGCGTACCTGGGCTGCGCGGAGAACGTTCCGCTGGTCATCCTTGCCGCTCCGCCAGCTTTCGTCGTTTCCGTCGTCACCGTTTCCGTTGTCGTCGTTGTTGCGACGCAGATCGCTTCGAGACTGGAGCAGCAGCGCAACTGCACCGGCGACGTGCGGCGCGGCCATCGAGGTGCCGCTCAGGGAGCCGTAGCCGCCCTGCTCGAGCGGAAGTGTGGAATAGATGAACCCACCAGGTGCCCCCAGATCCGGCTTCAGGCTGAGATCTGCCGCTAGGCCGAACGAGCTCAGCGACGAGATGAGGTTTCCGAGGGCGTTGGGGAACGAGTCGACCTTGTCCGTCCAGGTCATCGTGGTCGTATCAACCGCAATTCTGTTGTTCAACAGCACGCCCTCAGAGTCCGAGACCGCGACGACGGGGATCGTCAGCGCCGGCGCGCCCGCGACGGTGGGGTTGATCCAACCGGAAGTGTTGTTGTAGAAGACGACCGCGGAGGCGCCCGCTGCCTGGGCGTTGATCGCCTTCACCCGAAACGCGCAGGTTCCGCGCCGGATGAGGACAGCCTTGCCGTCGAGGCTATGAGCCGCCAGTGCGGTGCAGGCATCGGCGGCCGAGGCCGGCGTGCCGGTCTTCGTCAGGACCAGGTCTCCTGAGGTGGGTGCTGCCGGCGAGCCCTCGGCGTTCAGGTAGCCGACCTTGGTGTCGTCCGGGGAGACGGTGAAGTACGGCGTGCCGTTCAGCTCCGTGTTGTCGAACGCCGCGACGCCGATCACATTGTCACCGACACCCGGCGAGCCGGCTGCGTAGAGGCCACTGCTGCCGTTGTTACCGATCGACGCAACGACGACGACACCCTTCTTCACGAGCTTGTCGGCCGCCTGCGCTACGGGTGACTGTGGCCAGTTGTCGAAGCCGGCGCCGATGCTCATGTTGAGCACGTCCATGTGGTCATGCAGGACTCGCTCCATGGCGGCGAGCAGCATGTCGTCGGAGGTTGAGCCTTGGCAGCCGAAGACGCGGTATGCGCCGAACGTGACGCCGGGCGCGACACCCGTCACCTTGCCGTTCGCACCGATGATCCCCGCCACGTGTGTGCCGTGCCCGTTGCAGTCATCCGGATACGCATCCGGGACCGGATTCGGGTTCGTATCTGCGTCGAAGGCATCGCCGACGAAGTCGTAGCCGGTGGTGACACGACAGCCGCGGCCGAAGCAACCGCCGAGATCGGGATGGTTGTAGTCGATCCCCGAGTCCATGACGGCGACTCGCACACCCTTGCCGGTGAGGCCGAGCTCGTTCTGGGCAATGTCGGCGCCGGTCATCTGGATGGCGCTGGCGAGGTCGGGCGAGATCTTCGCGGACGGAGGCAGTGCGTGCGTCTCCACCGGGAAGACGGCCTTGACCGATGCGAACTTCTGGATCGTGCCGATCTCGGAGGCTTTGGCCTCGATCGAGACCCCGTTCCATAGCGACTTGAAGCGGTACCGCTCTTTGTACTTGACGCCCTCGGACTTGGCCTCGTTGCGGAACGCCGCACCGTCGCCGTCGAGCTGCTGGTCGGAGCTGCCGTCAGCTAGAGCCCCGCTCGGGAACTCGACGAACCAGTACTTCGGTGACTCGTTCGTCATCTGCCCGTTCTCGGCGGAAGGCGACTGGCTCGCTGGAAAGACCTGCTCAACGCCGCTCCCGGCCGATGCCGCACTCACGATGACCACCGCAACCGCAGCGAGTGCGAAGAGCGTTATGCCGCGAAACCTCAGTCGCTTCATGTCTCTGTTGACGCCCCTTCTACGTGGTGAAGAAAACACCTCGGACCCGACAAGCGCCGCAGGCGCCTGAGCCCCATTCGGTTGACCCAATATAGGAGTCCATGTCAGGCCGGGAATGCCCCTTTCGGGGGCTACAGGGCCGGCAAAATCCCGACTTCTCGCCGCGCTTCACACGCCCCGCGCGACCAGGCGCCGAAGGAGTAAGCAAGCCGATCGAAATCATCATGGCCTGCGCAGCAGGCCGGATTTCGATCGGCGATGGGCGGTACTGGGCTCGAACCAGTGACCCCCAGCTTGTCGAGTACTGGCGGGACTCGGTCAACCGGGAGCTGGGTCGGTCAACTCGCCTGATGGAGCGGTTTCCGGCACGCGCGCTCGGTCAGGGTTGGCCGTCATGCTGGGGGGTCGGTTCCGAATGTCATGCCAGCCAGGCATTCTCGATAAGACGGTCGAGCTGACCGCGCTTGTTGCCGACCGCCATCCGGTTCACCCCCGGGGCGATCTTACTCGTCCGAATAGGCCACTAGTCACGCTTCGCCTTGCGCGCCGCGCCACCTTCACCCGGACCGGCCCTGTAGATCGAACCGCTCGAGCGCGGCTGACGAATCAGATCCGGCTGCGGCCGTTGTGGCTGCGGCGGTGCCGGTATCTCCCCTCGATCCCCCCGGCTCCGCGCGGACGCAGCCTTTCTCGATGATGCGAGACTCTCTGTGCACCAAAATCAGGTGCACGAGATCTACGATTTTTTTAGAAGGTACGCGGCCACCGAACTACCCGCCACGGCGACCAACTCGGTATCAGCCGTGAGCGGTAAAGGCAGCGACGACAGGAGTCCGCGCTACGAAGCCGACTCGGCCGAGCGCGTCCTTGCCGCCAATGTTGTAGGAGTAGTAGAGACCGGCTGGCTCGATCTGAGCGTGAAGCATTCGTGCTTTGCGCGGCAGTGCCAGAACTACATCCCTCTGGTCGCGTGTCCTCCGGACGTGAATCTGATGGTCGGACACGTAAACCACGAACACATCGTCCGCATCCTCAAGCTGCACGGGCGTGTTGTTCCCGCTCGTCGACAGCTCTTGAGCACCAACGCGTTGCCCAGAGTGGAGGTCATACGTGTCGAGCAGCCCTCTTGGTCGAAGAATGAAGAGCTTCGCCCTGCCGAGGCGCGCGGCACGAACCGGTCCATCCGTCACCTTGCGCCGTGCTCGAGTGCCAAGATCGCGGACGTCAACCGAATCCGCCCGCACGGCGGCGACGACGTTGGCCGCGGCCGAAACAATTCGTACACCACGGCCAGCGATCAGCCTCTCCGCTCCGCCGGCAGAGACCAACAAGCTCCTCTCTACATGTCTGGAAACGTCCGCCGCCGTCGGACAACTGGAGAGCGCGTTGCAGTAGCTCTCTACGCTGTAGACGATTCCATGCGCCCCTGCTTCCAGCGAAGTCAATGACTTACCCGCAGCCGCGCTGGTTCCGCCGTTCGCGACTGATTCGAACGCCGGAAGTGTTCGTCCGCCAAAAACGTCTCCGCCATACTGCACGTTGCAGGAATGGCCTTTCCTGGTGATCGCCCGACCGATTTTCTCCGCGCTTACAGCTCGGATCATCAAGCAGTCGCTTCCCGAGTTCACGTCGCCCCAGCCGAAGACCCACGCAACAAGCGTCGGTGCGAGGACAAGGTCGTCGATGCTGTTGTACCCGGCGTTGCCGTAGCAGCCAGCGGGGATGGTCGACTTGCGCCGACTCCTCGGTGACCAGAGGAGAACCTTGCCGCACTTTCCTGGCCGCTCTGCGGCGACCGCGACAACGTCTCGCTTCGCGGAGATCGAAGACACGCCAGGCAGGCGGATCTCGAGGCGGCCGAGTGGGTGCAACATGCGGGGTGGTGTGACGCTCGCCAATCGGGGCCCTCGTATGACGCCCCGATCCGTTCCGCCGATACCAATCGCTGTGAGAACAGCGGCGGCAAGCGCCGTGGCGACGACGACTCGACAAAACCGCGTCGTGCATCGGCTGCCCAGGGGAGAAACGCACGCAGCGAGATAGCGGAGGATAGGAATTCGGCGCAACAGAGGCCTCATCTGTAGTACGTTCGGCCACCACCAGAGAACGACTCACAGCCCTTCGGCTTAGCCGCTTTCCGGGGATCTCTCCCTCGCCGGGAGCCGTGAGCCGCTCCCCACCAGGAGTTCTCCTCTCTTGACGCTGCAAGCGCAATGGTCCCGTTCGGGCCACGAAGCATAAGAGATCCAGAAAGGACGCAATGTGCGTCAAAAGCGTGCGCTCGAAAGGACGCAACGTGCGTCAAAACGTGCGCTGAGTGTGAGGCGGCGCATTAGCGTGGACGGGGGGCCGGGCTCTCGCGGGCCTGGCCGCAGGTCCCCGCGTCCCGGCTCCCAGAGCGGACGTCTGATTTGCGCGCGGTAAACAGTGCTTCGCGGTCGAACGGCTCACGCCGCGCGGACAAGCTCGCAATCTGACGCAGGCGAAGGCGGAGCGCGAGAAGCTCCGCGTGCAAGTTCGCTCGGGCGAGGCAGTTGTTCCCTCGAAGGTGACCCTGGCGTCAGTCGCGGACGACTTCTTTTCGACGTTCGAGTCTCTCGTGTCCTTGATCAGCACTGGCAGGAGGTCAGAGAGCACGCCAGGCGTGACGATGAGGGGCGCGAGGACGCTTCATAGCTGGCCCGCGAACCCGGACTTGACCAATCCTTGACCACAAGACGAAACGAGGCCCTCGCACGCGGGCCTCTCTCTTTCTGGAATCACGCCTATGCAGGCGATTCGTCTGATGGGCGGTACTGGGCTCGAACCAGTGACCCCCAGCTTGTCGAGCTGGTGCTCTCCCAACTGAGCTAACCGCCCTGGTGGAGCGGCCAGTCTAGCCGAGGCTTCCGAGGGTCAAAAGATCTCCGGGCACCAGGGATGTCGGTCCCAGCGAAAGAGGGCATCCGCGCGCTCGATCGCCCCTTCCTTCAGTTCGACGAGCCGGCCCGCACGCCGAAGCGCGGCAAACGAGACGCCGCCGAGCAGCGCGGAGCCGAGCGACTGCACGGGCACCGAAAGCTCGGGCTCGTCCTTGCTGCGCTCGGCGCGGCCGCCTTCGAGCTTCCAGCGTCCTTCGTTCCACGGACAAAACTCGTCCGCGACGTCGAACACGATCGAGCCTTCGCCCGAATAGCTTCGACCCGACAGAGCCGCGCCCACTTCCACGAGCCGGACCCAGATCCCATCGCCCATCCGGTAGCGCATGCGTCGCGGCGTCGCGAGCAGGAGGAACAGCGGATGGTCGGGCGGTAGCAGATAGGACTTGACGGTCGCGATCCAGTCCACTGCGAGCAGATAGGCCCAGAGATCGCGCAACGCCTCCGGTGACGTGCCCAGAGCCTCGAGGACTCGCAGCTCCGCGTTGGTCGTGCCTGCCTCGAAGCCGGGCTTGTGCCTGTATACGGCGTAGCCCTCCATCGACCCGTCGCGTTCGTAGGCGACCCAGCGCTTCGGGCCCGCGCCGTCGCGGCGTTCCTCGGGATCGGCGATCTCGCGGTTCTCCCACCACACGTCGTTCCGCGAGAACATGCCGGGCCACTGGGACCGGATGCGATCGTAGACCGACGGGATCCTGTCCTGAGCCTGCTCCGGTTCGATCAGCCGCAGAGTCCCCTCGGGCTCGAACGGCTGCGCAAACGCGGTGTGCTCGCGCGCGAGCGTGATCTCACCGCAGAACGATGCAAGCCCATAGCCGAAGCGGCCGTAGATCGATTCCTCCGATGCCCACAGAGCCGCGAGCGGTTCGCCCCGTTCATATGAATCGTCGAGCTGCGCGCGCATGAGGGAGCGCAGGACTCCGCGCCGCCTGTGCGTGGGCACGACACCGACGACGCTGACCCCGGCGGTCGGCAGGTCGCCACCGGGAACGGTCAGGTCGAACGCGAACGATCCTGCGCCGCCGACGATGGCTTCGCTCGACCATGCCCCGTACATGCGCTCGAACGGCAGCAGGTTCGTGAAGCGCTGCATGCGCTCCTCGTTAGCGACCATGCCGAAGTACTGGCCGATCGCGAGGACCGCACCGGTGAACTCATCGAGGTCCGCGACTCGGCGAACGTCGAAGCCGGTCAGAAGTCCTCCGGACAGTACGGGGGACGCGACGTGCGGAAAAGGTCGGTCGCGCGCTCGAGGGCGCCGGGCCTCAGCTCGCGAACGCGCTGCGCCGCCGCAAGCCGCCCGAAGTCGAACGCGCCGAGATAGGCCGAGGCGAGGTCGGCGACGTCGAGCTCGAGCTCTGCGTCGTCGTCGGTCCGGCCGGCGTCGCCTCCGATCCTCCACTTGCCTGCGTTCCAGGGGCAGAGCTCGTCGCGCACCTCCACGACGACCGAGTCGTCGGCCGCGTACGTGCGGCCGCTCAGGGCGGCACCGAGATCGACCAGTCGAAGCCAGAGGCCTTCGGTCACCCGAAGCATGAGGCTCCGCGGGTCCAAGACCATCAGGAAAAGCGGCGATCCCGGGTCGTGCCGGCCCTGTATCCGCACGACGAGGTCGATCCCGAACAGGAATCGCCAGAGCTCCCGCTCGGCCGCGGGAGACGTCGCGCATGTTTCCAACACCCGGACCTGGCTCTTGGCGAACCCCTCTTGCCAGTCGAGCTTGATGCGATAAAGGGTGTAGCCGACAGGCTCACCGTCGAACTCGAGCACCGCATAGAACTTCGGTCCGCCGCCGCGGCGCCAATGTTCGGGGTCGGCGAGGCGGTAGAGGTCCCAGAGGAGCGGGCTGCGACTCGTGAAGCCGGGCACCCGCCGGCGAACGGCGTCATAGATGGGCGGCAGAACCTGCGCGGCTTCTTCCCGGTCGATCAGCCGTACGGCGCCGCGCGGCCCCGGATCGTCGCGGAGCGAGAACCGCGACCGGTCGGCGTCGAGCTGCACCGTGGGCGCAGAGATTCCATAGCCGAAGCGGCCGTAGATGGCCGCCTCCGAAGCCCAGAGGATGGCCAGAGGCTCGCCGCGCTCGTGCAGATCCTCGAGCTGCCGCTTCATCATCTGCGTGAGGATTCCGCGGCGCCGATGGCTCGGGAGAACGCCCACCCAGGTGACACCGCCCGCCGCCAGCGCCCCACCCGGAACCGTGAGCTCGAACGGCAGGGACGCGGTAGTACCGACCGGGACAGCCCCGTCGTAGGTCACCAGGAAGCGATCACGAGGCATCGCCTTCTGATGCCGGTCGAGGTCCTCTTCCTTCTGCTCCTCGCCGAACGCGGCCTCGACGGCCTTCATCGCCTTCCGCATTTCGTCCTCCGACGGATTCCGGATCTCCACGGACACGCGTCGGACCCTACGGAATGCGTTCGAGAGGCGCGTAGTCGAGCATGAGCCGGCGTTCGCTCCCGTCTGCGAAGCGCACGGTGACGACGCCGCCGGCCTCGATCTGAGTCACGACGCCCTCGCCGAGCGTGCCGTGGCGAACCGAGTCTCCCGTGGAGAGCGAAGGAACGTCCTCGCGCGGTGCGACGCCTTGCGCGCCGTACGACGACCACGATGCCGGCCGCAACCGTTCCCGTTCGATCGAGCTCGGCAGCTCGTCGAGGAAGCGAGACGGGAGGTTGTAGCCACGCGAGCCCCAGAGCGAGCGGGACGACGCGTGCGTGAGCGTCAGCTGTCCGCGCGCACGCGTCATGCCGACATACGCAAGCCGACGTTCCTCTTCGATGCCCTGCTCCTCGATCGACCTGCTGTGCGGGAAGATGCCCTCCTCCATCCCGATCAAGTAGACGGCGCGAAATTCGAGGCCCTTGGCATTGTGGAGCGTCATCAACGTCACGAGGCTCTCCTCGCCGCGGATCGAATCCTGATCGGAGAAGAGCGAGATCTCCTGCAGGAAGTGCGACAGGGACGGCTCCTCCGCCGTCTCTTGGTACTCCCGCGCGACACCGACCAGCTCCTGCAGGTTCTCGAGCCTCCCCAGTGCCTCGATCGTGCGCTCCGCCTCCAGCGCCTCGACATAGCCGCTGCGCTCGAGCGTGCGCTCGAGGAGCTCCGAGACCGGGAACTCGAGGGCGCCGGACTGCAGCGACTGCATCAGTGTCCGGAATCCCTGTACGGACCTGAGCGGAGCGGCACCCACGCCTGCCTCCTCCGCGAACTCCATGGCTTCCCACAACGAGCGTCCCTGTGCATCGGCCCAGGTCTGCAGGCGTGCAAGGCTCGAGTCGCCGATGCCCCGCCGCGGCCTGTTCGCGATCCGCTGCAACGAGACGGCGTCGTAGGGGTTGTCGATCGCCTGCAGATACGCGATCGCGTCCTTGATCTCGGCGCGCTCGTAGAAGCGCGGACCGCCGATCACCTGGTAGGCGACGCCCTGACGGACGAGGACATCCTCGAGCACTCGCGACTGCGCGTTCGTTCGGTAGAAGATCGCGACTTCGTCCCCCGAAAACCCTTGTTCGACGAGCCCCGCGATGCCGGCGGCGACGAACCGCGCCTCAGCGTGCTCGTCCTCCACCTCCAGCACGCGGACGGGCTCGCCGTCGCCGAGCTCGGACCAGAGCTCCTTCGGCTTGCGTTCCCGGTTGTTCGTGATGACCGCGTTTGCCGCCTCGAGGATCGAGTTGGTCGAGCGGTAGTTCTGCTCCAGCGCGATCGTGCGCGTGCCGGGAAAGTCGCGCTCGAAGTCGAGGATGTTGTTGATGTCGGCTCCTCTGAAGGCATAGATCGACTGGTCCGGATCGCCGACAGCCATCAGGTTCCGATGCTTCTCGGCGAGCAGTTGCAACAACCGGTACTGCGCGTGGTTCGTGTCCTGGTACTCGTCGACCAGGATGTAGCGGAACGCCTGCTGCCACTTCTCGCGCACGTCGGGGAAGCGCTCCAACACGTCGACTGTGAGCATGAGCAGGTCGTCGAAGTCGACGGCGTTCGAGGCGAACAGACGGCGTTGGTACAGCTGGTAGACATCAGCGACCGTCTGGTCGTAGAACGACTGCACCTGGTTCGCGTACTCGTCGGGTGAGATCAGTCGGTTCTTCGCGTGGGAGATCTGGTTGTGGATGCCGCGCGGCGTGAACCGCTTCGGGTCACGCTCCAGCTCCTCTAGGCACTGCTTCACGAGTCGGATCTGATCGGCCTGGTCGTAGATCGTGAAGTTCGAGCGATAGCCCAGCCGCTGCGCTTCGCGTCTCAGGATGCGCCCGCAGGCGGCATGGAAGGTGAGGATCCACAGCCCCTGGCCGCTGCGCCCGAGCAGGCGTTGGAGCCGCTCCCTCATCTCGCCGGCAGCCTTGTTCGTGAAGGTGATGGCGAGGATCTCGTTCGGCTTCGCACCGACCGCGTTGATCAGGTGCGCGACGCGATACGTGAGGACGCGGGTCTTGCCGGACCCGGCGCCGGCGATGACGAGCAGCGGCCCCTCGGTGGTGAGCACGGCCTCCCGCTGAGCGGGATTGAGGTCCGCGAGGTACTGCTCCGGCGAGGCGACGGCCATGGGTCGATGCTAGCGAGGCCCTCTCGGCCCGGACGGGCCGTGGCCCATCTACCCGTGCCGGCGTGAGCCACGGCGGGGACTGTCCCCGACACGTCTCGGGAAGACACTGCCCCAACTGGCTCGAACGGCCCTGGGGTTCGGGCCAAGAGTGTGATTTTTCTTCCACACACGGCGGCTGCGGACACGCATAGGCTTCCCGTTCGTGCGGCTCGCGCTCATGATCGAGGGGCAGGAGGGTGTGACCTGGGACGACTGGGTCGCGCTCGCCTCGGCCTGCGAGGAGCACGGGGTCGAGGCGCTCTTCCGCTCCGACCACTACATCTCGTGGTTCGACGAGAGCCGTCGTGTCCTCGATGCATGGGTAACGATCGCCGGGCTCGCCGCGCGCACGACAAAGCTGGAGCTCGGCACGCTCGTTTCTCCCGCAACATTCCGCCATCCAGCCGTGCTAGCGCGCTCCGCGGCGACCGCGGACGAGATCTCCGGCGGCCGCGTGACCGTCGGCATGGGCGCCGGCTGGCAGGAGCGCGAGCACCGCGCATATGGCTTCGAGTTCAGCACCACACGCGAACGCGTGACACGACTCGGAGAACAGCTCGAGATCGTGCACGACCTCCTCCACGAGGACCGCGTCGACTTCGACGGCACGTACTATCGCCTCGAGGACGCGCCGGGCTTCCACCGGCCGGACCTCCCGATCCTCGTCGGGGGTAGCGCGAAGCCGGGCACCGCCCGGCCCGCCGTCAGGTTCGCGGACGAGTACAACACCCTCTTCGGCACGCTCGACCAGGTCCGCGAACGCAAGCAGGCACTCGACGAGGCGTGCGAGCGCGGCGGCCGCGATCCCTCCACCCTCCGCTATTCGCTGATGGCGCCCTGCGTCATCGGCCGCGATGAGCAAGAGGTGCTGGCATCGGCGCGACGCATCGGTGCGCGCTTCGGACAGGATCCGCAAGAGGTGCTCGAACGTCATCGTGAGCACGGCCCGGTCGGCACGATCGCCGAGGTAGCCGAGCGCCTGAAGCAGATCGAGGAGATCGGCTACGAGCGCGTCATGCTGCAGCACCTGGTGCACGACGATCTGGAGACGGTGGCGCTGATCGGGCGCGAGCTCGCTCCGGCCGTCGCGTAACCGCGCCGTTGCGCGGCCCGATCGACCGCCTCTTTCCGAACCTCCCGCACGGTCTGCGGATGGTGATCGACTGGGTGAGCACGATCGCGGGAGCGGTACTGATCGTCCTCGCGGTCAAGGCATGGGTCGTGAATCCCTATCGAATCCCGTCACCGTCGATGGAGCCGACGCTCCACTGCGCCCGACCCGAGCCCGACTGTGAAGCGGGCAGCTCGGACCGCGTGCTGGCGAATCGCTTCATCTACCACTTCCATCCTCCGAGGCGGCGCGACATCGTCGTCTTCCACGCTCCGGACGCAGCGCGACGCGAATGCGTCGGCGGCACTTTCGTCAAGCGGATCATCGGCCTGCCCGGTGAGACATGGTCCGAGCGGGTCGGCGTGACCTACATCAACGGGCGCCGTCTTCCCGAGCCCTACATCGCTCCAGCGCGCCGCGACACCGAGACGAAGATGCTGCTCGACATCCCCCCGCTCGGCAAGCTTCACCGTATCCCGCCGCGGATGTACCTCGTCGAGGGAGACAACCGCGCGCACTCGTGCGATTCACGCGTCTGGGGGCTCGTACCGCGCGCGAACATCATCGGCAAGGTCTTCCTGACCTACTGGCCGCTCGGCAGACTGGGCACGCCGTAAAGAGAGAGCCCCGCCGAAGCGGGGCTCTCGAACGCAGTTGA
>Ga0307290_10000464_pt1 | contig 13765 bp, 11 predicted proteins | sample ER_DNA_144_FD_194472 | JGI IMG/M metagenome (GOLD analysis project Ga0307290, IMG submission 194472) | Bulk soil microbial communities from the East River watershed near Crested Butte, Colorado, United States - ER_DNA_144 | ecosystem: Environmental > Terrestrial > Soil > Floodplain | place... | reverse complement strand
GTGGCCAGGTGCTGCATGAGCCGGGTGCCGCGGCCGGCCGGGACCATGCCGGCGTCGGGCTGCCAGAGGCCGTGGACGTCGGCGTCCAGGCGGAAGGTGGGCCAGCGGCGCATCACCTCGGCGGCGTCCAGCCACTGGTAGGGGACGCCGCAGGCCTCCAGGCTGGACCGGTAGGGGCCGGGGGGGATGGCCGCCCCGGCCGGGAACAGGTCGAGGCCGCCGGTGGTCACCACCAGCCGCTCCTCCGCCTCCCACTCCAGCTCCGCCCAGGCCCGGTAGGCCAGGCCGGTCAGGCGGACGTAGGTGGGGGTGTGGTAGGAGGGCGGATGATGCGGGCGTGGTCGTGGGAGGCGCCCCGGTGGTGCCCGAGCTCGAACTGCTCCAGCCCCAGCACCCTGGCCCCGGCCCTGGCCAGGACCCAGGCGGCGGCGCTCCCCAGCGCCCCCAGCCCGACCACGATCACATCCAGAGGCCCAGCCGGCAGGGGACGCGGCCCCATGGCCAGCCGGTCGCGCCCGGTCACCCTCCAGCCCCCGGCTCCTTGTCCTCTCCCAGCCGGTCCAGGACGTAGCGGCGGATGTCGAGGCTGGGCTCCTCCATGGGGGCGAACCAGCCGCCGCTGTAGGCACGCGAGGCCATGCCCCGCTGGACGCTCTCGCACATCGCCCAGTCCTGGCGGTTGACCAGGTCCCAGAGCTCGACCGCGTCCGAGGGGTCGAACCCGGGCCGGGCCTGCTCGTCGGGGTGGAACAGCAGCTCGCACACGACCGTGGTCTCGGCCGGGCCGTGCGGCCACAGGGTGAAGGCGGCGACGTGGTCGGCGGACAGGCTGAGCATCAGGTTGGGGTAGACCAGCTCGCCCTTGTGGCGGGTGCGCTCGTCGGCGTCCAGGCCGGGGAACGGCGCCCGGTCGCTGCGGCCGGTGGCCGTGAAGGTCCAGGCGCCCTCGCGGTGCGGGATGCCCCGGTCCCAGTCCAGCCCGGCCCCGCCGCGCTTGAACGCGGGCACGACCCGGCACAGCTCGGGGTGGACGCCGGCGCAGTGGTAGCACTCGTTGTAGTTCTCGGCGACCAGCTTCCAGTTGGCCCCGACCCGGTAGGCCAGCCGCCGCCCGACGGCCAGCGCCGCCAGCGGGTAGCGGCGCAGCCGCTCGGGCACCGGGCCGAGCTGGTCGGCCAGGGGCACCGCCTCGTCCGGGGTCAGGTGCAGGAACACGAACCCGCCCCAGGTGGCCACCCCGACCGGGTGGAGCCCGAAGGCCGCCTGGTCGAAGCCGTCGATCTCCTCGCTCCAGGGGGCGCGCAGCAGGTCGCCCTCCAGCCGGTAGGTCCAGGAGTGGTAGGGGCAGCGCAGCGACCCGGCCTTGCGGGCCGGGGCGGCCTGGGGGCCGCCCGGCGGGCTGGGCGGGCACGGCACCACCTGGGAGCCGCGGTGGCGGCAGACGTTGTAGTGGGCCCGCAGCTCCCCGGACCTGGTCCGGACCAGCAGCACGCTCTCGCCGGCCACGTCCACCACCTGGAGCGACCCGGGCCGCTGGAGCTGGTCGGCTCGCCCGGCGCAGAACCACTCGCGGTACAGGATGCCTTCCCGCTCCCGCCGGAAGGCCACCTCGTCGAGGTACCAGGACGCGGGCAGGGCGTGCTGGAGGCCGGCCATGACCGCTCACCTCCTCGTCACCCGGAGCGGGTGGGGATCCTCAGCCTGCGGCGCCGCTCGGCCCGGCGCAGGTCCTTGGAGATCTGGCGGACGACGTTGCGCCCAGGGATGCCGGTGACCCCGCCGCCGCCGTGGGTGGCCGACCCGGCCTGGTAGAGGCCGCGGACCGGGGTGCGGTAGTCGGCGTAGCCGGCGGCCGGGCGGGTGTGGAACAGCTGGCTGGCCGACAGCTCGCCGTGGAAGATGTTGCCGCCGACCAGCCCGTACTCGTGCTCCATCTGGTAGGGGCCGATCACCTGGCGGAACAGGATCGAGTCGGTGAACCCGGGCGCGACCGCCTCCATGCGGGCCACCACCCGGTCGGCGTGGGCCTCCAGCTCCTGGTCCATCGGCTTGCCGGCCCAGGTGTGGGGCACCCACTGGGTGAACATCGAGACGATGTGGTGGCCCTCGGGGGCCAGGGTCCTGTCGAACACCGAGGGGATGCAGACGTCGGCGAACGGCACCGCCGAGGGGCGGCCGGCGGCCGCGTCCTGGAAGGCGCCCTCCATGTCGTCCAGCGACTCGGCGAGGACGATGGTGCCGCCGTGGACCTCGGGGTCGAACTCCGGCCGGCAGCTGAACCGGGGCAGCCGGTCGACGGCCAGGTTGACCTTGACCGTGCCGCTGCGGGTCTTCCAGCGCTCGATGTCAGCCACGAAGTCGGGCGGCAGCTCGGCCCGGTCGACCTGCTCCAGGAAGGTGATCCTGGGGTGGGTGGCCGCCACCACCAGGTCGGCGGTCAGCTCCTGGCCGCCCTCCAGGACCACCCCGGTGGCCCGGCCGTTGCGGATGGTGATGCGCCGGACCGGGGCCGAGGTGCGGATCTCGGCCCCGAAGGAGCGGGCGGCGGCGGCCATCGCCGTGGTCACCCCGCCCATGCCGCCCTCGGCAAAGCCCCAGCTGCCCAGGTGGCCGTCGCCAACGTCGCCGATGTGGTGGTGGGCCATCACGTAGGCGGTGCCGGGGGCCCGCGGCCCGGCCCAGGTGCCGATGACGCCGCTGACCGCGTGCACGGCCTGGAGCTCGGGCGACTCGAAGAACTCCTCCAGCAGGTCGGCGATGCTCAGGGTGAACAGCCGGGTGACGTCGGCCGCCTTGCGGGTGTCGAGCCCGCGCAGCCGCCAGACCAGGCGGACCTGCTCGGCCAGGTCGACCGGGTGGCGGGAGCCGACCTTGGGCGGGACCGCCGACAGCAGCGGCCCGAGCACGTCGGCCAGGCCGGCCATCCAGGCGTCCCAGCGCTCCTCGGCGTCGGCGTCGCGGGGGGAGAACTTGGCGATCTCCTCCCCCCGCCGGGCCGGGTCGCTGGCCAGCTGGAGCGAGGTGCCGCGGGCGTGGGGGGCGAAGTAGGGGCCCTGAGGGTAGACCTTGTAGCCGTGGCCGTGCAGGTCCAGGTCGCGCACGATCCCCTGCGGCAGCAGGCTGACCACGTACGACAGCGAGGTCACCTGGTAGTCGGGCCCGAACGGCCGCTCGGTGACGGCGGCGCCCCCGACGACCTCGCGGGCCTCGCAGACCAGCGTCCGGTGGCCCGCCCTGGCCAGGTAGGCGGCCGCGACCAGCCCGTTGTGCCCGCCCCCGACCACGATCGCGTCGTATCCGCCCATCACCTCACCTCGCAGCGGCGTGCGCGTCCGGTCCCTACTGCCCGGCCTTGTGGACCTGGAGGGTGGTCTGGACCAGGTCGAACAGGCCGTAGCCGGGGGCGCTGTAGAAGCCGGCCCACTGCTTGGAGTAGGCGTCGACCACGTTCGGGTAGGACATCACGATGTAGGGGCGGTCGGTGGCGATCATCTCCTGCGCCTGGTAGACGAGCTGCAGGCGCTTGGCCTGGTCGATGGTCACGCCCTGCTGCTTGTAGAGGGTGTCGTACGTGGGGTTGCAGTAGCCCGAGTCGCTGTTGTTGCCGTACTGGTCGCAGGTGAGCACCGAGATGATGTAGTCGGGGTCGGGCTCCGGGATCCAGTCCCACAGCGAGAGGTCGAAGGTCAGGTACTTGTTGTCCGGGGCGGTGATCGCCGCGAAGGCGGCATTGGGGTCGAGGACCTTCTCGTTGACCGACACCCCGATCTGGCGGAAGGCCGCCTGGATGATCCGGAACGTCGGGGTGAGCTGGGCTGTCCGCGAGGTGGGCACGATCACCTCGTACTGCATCGGGTGGCCCTCGGCGACCCGGGTCCCGTCGGCGCCCTTCTTGTAGCCCAGGCCGTCGAGCAGCTGGTTGGCCTTGGCCAGGTCGAAGGGGAGCGGCTTGACGTTGGGGTTGTGCCACTTGCCGGTCGAGGGCGGCACGATCGTCGTGCCCGGCTGCCCCTCTCCGTTCAGGGCCACCTTGACGATCTGCTGGCGGTCGATGGCGTACTCGAAGGCCTCGCGCACGGTCGGGTTGAGCAGCTCCCGGTGGCTGGTCTTCTTGGGGTTGGAGTTGATGATGAAGTCGTAGAAGAAGTTGCCCGGGGTGCGGCTGAGGTTGTAGCTCCCGCTGAGGCTCTGGACGGCGGTGGAGGGCACGTCGCTGACCGCGTCCAGCTGGCCGTGCTTGAAGGCGGTGAGCATGGCGTCGTCGTTGGCGAAGATCTGCACCCCGACCCCGTCGATGTTGGGCTTGGGCCCCCACCAGTTGGGGTTGCGCTGCATGAGGGCGAGCTGGTCCTTCTGATACTTGGTGAGCATGAACGGCCCGCCACTGACCAGCGGCTTGCCCCCGGTCGGGGTGTTGGGGTAGGTCTTCAGCCCCTTTGCGTTGCCCTTGGCGAGCGGCTCCCAGATGTGCTGGGGCAGGAAGGCGAGCTGGACGAGCTGGGACAGGACGTTGGCAACCGGTTGGTTGTAGTGCAGCACCACGGTGTTGTCGTCGGTGGCCTCGGCGCTCTTGAGATGGGTGATCGTGTTGGCCAGCATCGCGGTGGCGTCGTCCTGGAACTTCACGATCGTCGACAGCTCCCAGGCGATGTCCCTGGCCGTCAGCGGCTGGCCGTCGGACCACTTGGCGTTGGGGACGGTGTGGAAGGTCCAGGTGCGCCCGTCCGCCGACTGCTGCCAGCTCTGGGCGAAGTATGGCTTGAAGTCGAAGTTGGCGTCGTAGATGACCAGGTACGGATAGATGTTGGTGTAGACCCAGGTCGAGGTGGCCTGGAACGACACGAACGGGTTGAGGGAGTCGATCGTGCTGGAGACGCCCATGCGCAGCACGCCGCCCTTGGCCACGCTTCCACCTGTGCCGCCGCCGCTCTTCTGCGAGCCGCAGCCGGCCGCCGCGACGAGCACCAGCGCCAGGACGACGAGACAGGACCGGGATCGCGTACGCATCGGCTCCTCCTTGATCAGACGAGGACGCAGGCGGCACGGTGCCGCCCGCCGTCCGGCCCCGACGACGGGACCGGACGGAGTGCAGGGTCGATGGTTGGGCACTGCTCCTGGACCAGCGGGCAGCGGGGATGGAAGCGGCAGCCAGACGGGATGGCGGTCGGGTCGGGCGGCTCACCCTTGAGGATCTGGGGGATGCGGCGCTCGCGCGGGTTCCGGGGCGGGACCGCCGACAACAGCGCCCTGGTATAGGGGTGGGCCGGGGCGTTGACCACCGTCCGGGCGGGGCCCTCCTCGACGATCCGGCCCAGGTACATGACCGCGATGCGGTCGGCGAAGTGGGCCGCGGTCGAGAAGTCGTGGGTGATCATGAGGATGCCGAGGTCGGCCTCCTGGCGCAGCCGGGTCAGCAGCGCCAGCACGCCGGCGCGGACCGACACGTCCAGCATCGATGCCGGCTCGTCGGCGACGAGCAGCTCCGGCTCCAGCACCAGGCCGGCGGCGATGGCGACCCGCTGACGCTGGCCGCCGGACAGCTCGTGCGGGTAGCGGTCCAGGTACAGGTCGGGCGGGGCCAGCCCCGCCCGTTCCAGCGCGTCCCTGGTGCGCTGGCGGCGCTCGGCGCGGTCGCCGACGCCGTGGATGGCGAGCGGCTCCTCCATGGTGGCGCGGACTCTGAACCGGGGGTCGAGCGACTCGTAGGGGTCCTGGTAGATCAGCTGCATGCGCCGGCGCAGATGCCGCAGCGCCTTGGCGGGCAGGTGGGTGATGTCCTCGCCTCCGAAGCGCAGCGTCCCCGCGGCCGGCTCCAGCATGCGCAGCACGGCCCGCGCGGTGGTCGTCTTGCCGCAGCCCGACTCGCCGACCAGCGCGAGCATCTCGCCCTTGGCGACGGTCAGCGAGACGCCGTCGACGGCTCGGACGTACTGCTGCGGTTCCCGGCGCATCGCGCCAACGACCCCGCGCCGCATCGGGTAGTTGACCACCAGGTCGCGAGCCTCCAGCAGCGTCCGACCGGCCGGTTGGCCGGTCGGACGGTCGGCCGCCGCGGCCCGGCTGCCGGTCGGCGGACGGTCGAGGGTCATGCCCGCGAACCCGCGCCGGCGGACGGCTGGACCTCGCTGTCGAGGTCGTTCAGGTGGCAGGCGGCGTGGTGGGCGGGGCCGACCACCTGCAGCTGCGGGCGCTCGGTTGGGCAGGGCTCGAACGCCCGGTCGCAGCGGGGCTGGAAGGGGCAGCCGGGGATCGGCCGGTCGAGCCGGGGCGGGGCGCCCCGGATCCACTGCACGTCGTCCTCGCCGTAGATGTCCGGGGTGGCGGCGAACAGCAGCCGGGTGTAGGGGTGGCGGGGCTGGTGGTACAGCTGGTCGATCGGGCCGACCTCGGCGACGGCGCCGGCGTACATCACCGCGGCCCGCTGGCACAGTTGGGCCACCACCGGGAGGTCGTGCGTGACCAGCAGCAGCGTGAGGCCCAGCCGCTCGGTCAGCTCGACCAGCAGCTGGAGGATCTGAGCCTGCACCATCACGTCGAGGGCGGTGGTCGGCTCGTCGGCCAGCAGCACCTTGGGGTCGCAGGCCAGGGCCATGGCGATGGTCGCCCGCTGGCGCATGCCGCCGGAGAACTCGTGCGGGTAGCGGTCGGCGGCCGAGGCCGGCAGCCCGACCAGGCCGAGCAGCTCCCTGGCCCTGGCGGCGGCCTTGGCGCCGGACGCCACGCCGTGCAGCTCCATCGGCTCGCGGAGCTGCCAGCCGACGGTCTTGACCGGGTTGAGGGCGTTCATCGCCCCCTGGAAGACCATCGCCAGGTCCGTCCAGCGGTGGGCGACGACGGTCTCCTCCCCGCGGCGCAGGACGTTCTCGCCGTCCAGCAGGACCTCGCCGGCCACCGAGGCGTTGGGCGGCAGCAGGCCCATCACCGCCAGGATGGTGGTCGTCTTGCCGCAGCCGGACTCGCCGACCAGGCCGACCCGCTCGCCCTGGTCCAGGGCGAGGTCGACGCCCTGCACGGCGTGGAGCTCCCGGTCGTGGCCCAGGTCGAACCAGACGTGCAGGTCGCGGACCTCGAGCAGGCTCACAGTGTCTGCCTTCCCGTGCCGACCAGGGGACGGAGCCTGAAGCCCCGCGTCGACAGGTGGGCGACCTTCAGCCGCGGGTTGAGGGTGTCCTCGATTGCCTGGCCGAGCAGGTAGCAACCGATCGTCAGCACCGACACGCAGAGCCCGGCCGGGACCAGCGTCCACCAGGCGCCGACGCTGATCGCCGAGCGGTCGAAGGCATGCTCGATGATCGAGCCCCAGGTGACCTTGGTCGGGTCCCCGAGGCCGAGGAAGGACAGAGCCGTCTCGTCGAAGATCGCCACCGCCACCGTCAGCACCGTGTTGGCGATCAGCAGCGGCGCCACCTGCGGCAGGATGTGGCGGACGATCAGCCGCAGGTGGCCGGCGCCGAGCGAGGCGGCCCGTTCCACATAGACCCGCTGGCGCACGCTCTTCACCTGCGCCCGGACCACCCTGGCGGTGCCGGTCCACAGGATGATCCCGATGACCAGCACGATGTTGAACAGGCTGGAGCCGAACAGCGCGGCCAGCACGATCATCAGCGGGATGTCGGGGATGACCAGGAAGTAGTCGGTGACCCGCATGAGCGCGGTGTCGACGCCAGCGCCGAAGTAGCCGGCGGCGATGCCGACTCCGCCGCCGATCACCATCGAGACCAGCGTGGCCGCGAAGCCGACGATCAGCGAGACCTTGGTCCCCTCGATCAGCAGGCTGGTCATGTCGTAGCCGGAGTCGTCGAGGCCGAGCCAGTGGCTGGCCGAGGGTGGCCCGAACACGGGGCCGACCTGGGCGTTGATCGGGTAGGGCTCGATCCACTTCGACAGCAGGGCCACCAGCAGGAACAGCAGCAGCAGCATCCCGCCGGCCAGGGCCGAGGGCCGTTCGCGGAACAGCTGGCGCATGAAGCCGGCGGCGCTCGGCCGCGGCCCGACCCCCTCGGCGCCCAGCCCGGTCTCGGGCAGGACGGCGCTCACTCGCTCACCCTCGGGTCGAGCCGAAAGTAGAGGAGGTCGGCGAGCAGGTTGAAGACCACCACCGAGACGGTCAGGACCAGGAAGGTGCCCTGCAGCATCGGGTAGTCGCGCTGGACCACGGCCTCGTAGGTCGCCCGGCCGATGCCAGGCCAGGAGAACACCACCTCGACCAGGATGAAGCCGCCCACGATCGACCCGAGCGACAGGGCCATCAGGGTAACGGTGGGCAGCATCGCGTTGCGAAGGGCGTGGCGGCGCACCACCACCTTGGCCGGCAGGCCCTTGGCCCGCGCGGTGAGCACGTAGTCCTCGCCAAGCGTCTCCAGCATGGACGAGCGGACGATCAGCGCGTAGCCGCCGTACAGGGTCAGGGCGACGGTCAGCGACGGCAGGAGCATGTGCCTGGTGGTGTCGGCGACCCGCTGCCAGAAGCCCGCCTCGATCAGGAACGGGTCGCTCATGCCGCCGGCGGGCAGGTAGCTGGCCAGCAGGATCAGCAGCATCAGGCCGAGCCACTGGGTCGGGAAGGAGTAGAACAGCAGCGCCACGCCGGTGTGGCCGTAGTCGGCGGCGCGCCCCCGCCGCCAGGCGGCCAGCACCCCGGTAGCGATGCCGGCGACCATGGCCACCACCGTCCCCAGGGCCAGCATGGGGACGGTGTTGGCCAGGTTGGTGGCCAGGTGGGTCCTCACCGGCTGCTGGTCGGCCCAGGAGATCCCGAGGTTCCCGTGGGCCAGTTGCTGCAGGTACCGCAGGTACTGGACCCAGATCGGCCGGTCCAGGCCGAACTGGTGCTTGAGCGCCTCCTGGAGCTGGAGCGAGGCGTGGGGGACGTGGGCGATGTTGGTGACGGCGCTTCCCGGAAGGACGCGGAACAGGAAGAAGTTCAGCGTGATGGCGACGAAGATCGTCGCCATCGCGAAGCCGGTGCGCTTGATGAGGTAGTCGCTGCGCCGCATCGCCCGTCCCACCCCACTCTGGCGATCGTCGATCCCTCAGGAAGGACGTACCTGACTGAACAGTCAGTAATTCAGTTGCCTATTGTGCGATGCGGCCCGCAACAGAACAAGGGTCCCGGCCAGTTCGTCGTGGCCGAGGGACGGGGACGACAATCTGGTCAGCTGTCTCGTGCTGGCCATGCCGACCTGAGCGGTCACCTCGCCAGGCCGACTCGTTCTGTCAGTACCGGTAGGATCCCTGGACCCGGACGGCCAGGCGGCGGGCGCACTCCTGGATCGAGCCGGCGAACGACGGGTAGGTCTGGAACGCCTGGGAGAGCTGGCTGGCCGTGAGCCGGTTGAAGCAGGCCGCGGAGACGGGGGCGATCAGGTCGGAGGCGTAGCTGGCCACCACCGCCCCACCGGCGATGGTCCCCGAGCCGGGCCGGGCCAGCAGCTTGACGAAGCCGTCGGGGCGGTTGCTCATCTTGGCCCGCGCGTTGCCGGCCAGCGGCAGGGTGTCGACCTCGACCTCGATGCCGGTCTCGGCCGCCCGCTGCTCCGACAGCCCGACGGTGGCGATCTGGGGGTCGGTGAAGATGGTGGCCACCACCGCGTCCCAGCGCAGCGGGGCGACGGCCTGGCCGAGCAGGTGCCACATGGCGGTCCGGCCCTGCCCGGCCGCCACCGAGGCCAGCATCTGCTTGGAGGTGACGTCCCCGGCGGCGTAGATGCTGGGCACCGAGGTGCGGCTGACCCCGTCCACCACCACCGCGCCGCGCTCGTTGGTCGCGACGCCCATCTCGTCCAGGCCGAGGCCGCCGGTCTGGGGCACCTGGCCGATGGTCAGCAGCACGTGGCTGCCCTCCACGGTGCGCCCGTCCTCCAGGTGGACCACCCCGCGGTCGCCGACCCGCTCCACCTTGGCCGCCCGGGCGTTCTTCAGCGTCTGGAGGCCACGGCGCTCGAACACGTCCTCGATGACCATGGCGGCGTCCTCGTCCTGGGTCGGGAGGATGCGGTCGCGGCTGCAGACGAAGGTCACCTGGGCGCCGAAGCGCAGGAAGGCGGTGGCGTACTCGGCCCCGGTGGCGCCGGCCCCGACCACCACCAGATGCTCGGGGACCTGGCGCAGCCTGTACACGTCCTGGCTGGACAGGATGACCTCGCCGTCGGTGGGGGCGGTGTCCATGCGGCGGGGGTCGGACCCGGTGGCGAGCAGGATGGCGTCCCCCTCCAGGCGCTCGGGGCCGCGCCCGCCGCCGTCGCCCGGGGGCCGGACCTCGACGGCGTTGGGGCCGACGACCCGCCCCCGGCCCAGCACCACCCGGACCCCGGCGGCCAGGACCCGCTTGCTGATGTCCTCGGACTGGGCGAGGGCCAGGTCGCGGACCCGGCGCATGATCGTGGGCAGGTCGACCTCGTAGCGGGGCACCTGCTGGCCGGGCATGCCCTCGAAGTGGACCCCGAGGCTGGGCGCCGTCTCCAGGGTGTTGAACGCCTGGGCCGAGGTCAGCAGGGTCTTGGAGGGCACGCAGTCCCACAGGACACAGTGCCCGCCCAGCCCCTCGTCGTTGACGACCGTGACCTCGGCCCCCAGGTCGGCCGCGACCAGGGCGGCCTCGTAGCCACCCGGCCCGCCTCCCACGATCACGACCCGCATGGGCCAATGGTAGCTAGCTCACCCGTCTGAGGGCGGCCACCAGGGGGATGAACACCCAGCAGGCCAGGCCGAGGCCGATCAGGTTGATGCGGCCGGCCCAGGGGGCGCGGACGCTGAACGCCGCCAGCAGGAAGCAGACGAAGGCGGCCAGGTACAGGAGGAACTCGAGCGCGTCGGGCATGGCGCGACTCCTTCCGGGTGCGGGCATCGGGACAAGCTCCACTACACCCGCGCGGAATCCCCACCAACCTACGCAAAACGACGGAGCTTGTCCCGGCGCCGCTCAGAAGGTGTCGGGGGGCCGGTAGGTGCCGAACTCGGCCCGGAGGGCGTCGCAGACCTCGCCCACGGTGGCCAGGTGGCGGAGGGCCTCGCGCATGGGGACCAGCAGGTTGTCGCGGCCGCGGGCGGCGTCGCGGAGGGCGGCCAGGGCGGCCTGGACGGCGCCGGCGTCGCGGCTGGCCCGGATGTCGACCAGGGACTTGGCCTGGGCGTCGGCGATCGCCGGGTCGAGCTGGAGGATGGCGACCGGCTCCTCCTCGCCGCCGGCGTAGCGGTTGACGCCGACCACCACCCGGTCGCCCTGCTCGACCGCGCGCAGCTGGTCGTAGGCCGAGCGCTCGATCTCCTCCTTCTGGAAGCCGCGCTCGATGGCCGCGACGGCCCCGCCCAGCTCCTCGACCCGGGCCATCAGCCGCCGGGTCGCGGCCTCGACCTCGTCGGTCAGGCGCTCCACGAAGTACGACCCGGCCAGCGGGTCGACCGTGTCGGTGACCCCGGTCTCGTTGGCCAGCACCTGCTGGGTCCGCAGGGCCAGGCGGGCCGCGGCCTCGCTGGGCAGGGCCAGGGCCTCGTCGTAGGCGTTGGTGTGCAGCGACTGGGTGCCGCCGAGCACCGCCCCCAGGGCCTGGACGGCCACCCGGACCACGTTGTTGAGGGGCTGCTGGGCGGTGAGCTGGACCCCGGCGGTCTGGGTGTGGAAGCGCAGCATCCGCGAGCGCAGGTTCTCGGCCCCGAACCGGCCGGCCATGGTGTCGGCCCAGATGCGGCGGGCCGCCCGGAACTTGGCCGCCTCCTCGAACAGGGTCGTGCGGGCCACGAAGAAGAAAGCCAGCCGGGGCGCGAACGCGTCCACGGCCAGCCCGGCGTCCACCGCCGCCTGCACGTACGCGATGGCGTTGGACAGGGTGAAGGCGACCTCCTGGACGGCGGTCGCCCCGGCCTCGGCCATGTGGTAGCCGGAGATCGAGATGGTGTTGAAGCGGGGCAGGTGCTCGGCGCACCAGGCGAACAGGTCGCAGGTGATCCGCAACGACGGCGCCGGCGGGTAGATGTAGGTGCCGCGGGCGATGTACTCCTTGAGCACGTCGTTCTGGACCGTGCCGGTGAGGGCGGCCGGGTCGACCCCCTGCTCCTCGCCCACCAGCTGGTAGAGGAGCAGCAGCACGGCCGCCGGGGCGTTGATGGTCATCGAGGTCGAGACCTGGTCCAGCGGGATGCCCTCGAACAGCCGCCGCATGTCGGCCAGCGAGTCGATCGCCACCCCGACCTTGCCGACCTCGGCCGCGGCCATCGGGTGGTCGGAGTCGTAGCCCATCTGGGTCGGCAGGTCGAAGGCGACGCTGAGCCCGGTCTGGCCATGCTCCAGCAGGTAGCGGAAGCGGGCGTTGGTCTCGGCGGCCGACCCGAAGCCGGCGTACTGGCGCATCGTCCAGGGTCGCCCGCGGTACATGGTCGGGTAGATGCCGCGGGTGAAGGGGTCCTGGCCCGGCTCCCCCAGGGCCGCCCCGGGGTCGAACCCGGCCAGGTCCGCGGGCCCGTAGACCACCTGCACCGGGATGCCCGACTCGGTGAACCGCTGGTCGCCGTCGCCCATGGCAGAAACCTCCCGAAGATGGTCCTCAGCCTACCCGCTGACGGTGCCGACGGTAACGAACGGGTCCCGGCGGCGATCAAGGGAGTTGAGTCGGCCGTAGGCCGACGATCAATCGATTCCGACGGCAGATTCGCCGGTCGGGTCAGCCGCGGGGTCGGTAGCCGGCCAGGAAGGCCTGGACCTCGTCCTGGGAGGCGGCCCAGCGGTCGGCCGGCGACTGGAACAGGATGGCGTGGCGGCGGCCGGCGGCGATGAAGGTGATGTCGTAGCCGCGGGTGAGCCGCCCCTCGTCGAGGAAGGTGTACTCCCACTCGGCCGCGGGGATGCCGCGGAAGGTGGCCGCGTCCAGACGCAGCCGGCGGTAGTCGTCGCGGGGGTGCCTGGCCGCGAACGAGCGCTCGAGGCTGCGCTGGGCGATGAGGGGGGCCATGCCATCGGTGGTCGGCTGGACCCGGAAGAAGCGCTCCCCGCTCGGCTCGGTGAAGTCGATGAACGCCCCCCGCTCGGTCGGTGTCCAGGTGGGCGGGAACGACAGCCGGTAGGTCCCGTCCGGGTCCTGGAAGGTGCGCCAGCTGGCGGGCACGGCCGACCGCCTGGTCTCGGTCGGCGGCCGCTGCTGGCCGTCGTCGCGGGTGAGGCCCTGCCAGATGATGACGCCGACCAGGACCACGGCGGCGGCGGCGAAGACCACCGGGAGCCGGGCCCGGCGCCGGCGGCCGCCGGAGAGGACCGGCTCCCCCGGCATCGGCACCGGCGGGACCGGGGGCAGGCGCCGCCGTCTCCGCCGGCCCGGCGGCGCCGCGACCGCCGTGGCGCCGTCGTCCTGGCGCCGGACCGGGGTCGGCACCGGCGGCGTGTCGCCGGAGGCGACCGCGTCCCGGTGACCGCGAACCGCCGTCGGCCCGGCGGGTATGCCGGCCGCCGCGGTCCCGTCGGCCCCGGCGGCGGGCCAGGCGGCCCCGCCGGCGGCCTCGGTGCCGCCGCGGCCGGCGGGTGCCGCGGCGACCTGGTGCAGCAGGGGCCGGAGCTGCGTCGCCGTGGCGCGGCCGGCCGGGTCCTTGACCAGCAGGCGGGCCAGGACCGGAGCCAGGGGGCCCAGGCGCTCGGGCCGGTGCGGCTGGCCGTTGACGATGGCGCTGAGGGTCTGGAACTCGCCCCCGCCGAAGGGTGGCTGGCCCTCGACCGCGAACCAGAGGGTGGCGCCCAGCGCCCACAGGTCGGTGGCCGGGCTGACCGCCTGGGCCTCGACCT
>Ga0307290_10000463_pt1 | contig 13777 bp, 13 predicted proteins | sample ER_DNA_144_FD_194472 | JGI IMG/M metagenome (GOLD analysis project Ga0307290, IMG submission 194472) | Bulk soil microbial communities from the East River watershed near Crested Butte, Colorado, United States - ER_DNA_144 | ecosystem: Environmental > Terrestrial > Soil > Floodplain | place... | reverse complement strand
CGGCGGGTGCCTACCTCGGGTGGGCGTACTTCCCGTCGCAGTACAACGCCCGCCCCGAGATCGACGGGATCGTCATCGACTGGGAGTCGATGCCGGGCACGTCGACCACCTACGCCGGCCGTTTCGATCTCGGGTACACGGTCACACACGAGACCGGACACTGGCTGGGCCTCTACCACACGTTCCAGGGAGCCTGTAACGCCAAGGGCGACCACGTCGCCGACACGCCTGCGGAAGCCACGCCTTCGTCAGGGTGCCCGGTCGGCAAGGACACGTGCGCGGACCCCGGTCTCGATCCGATCCACAACTTCATGGACTACTCGGACGACGAGTGTTACACCGAATTCACGGCCGGTCAGGCCGAGCGGATGCAGGACCAATACCTCGCCTACCGCGCCGGCTGACTCGCGTGATCCTCTAATCGAAGGGCCGGGCTCGCCCGGCCCTTCGAGGTTCCGATAGACCACCGGCGTGCGACCGGTCGCCCTCTACCTCCGCAGCCTCGACCCGATGCTGCCGCGCCAGGTCTGGCTCGTCCAAACCGGCGGCGTCGTCAACTCGCTCGGGAACGGGATCGTCTTCCCGTTCATCGTCATCTACCTCCATAACGTCCGCGGGATCTCCTTCGCCGCGGCCGGGCTGGCGCTTTCCGGCGGCGCCGTCGCCGCGCTCGCAGCCGGTTCCGCCGCGGGCACGTTCGTCGACCGCATCGGCGGCCGGAACACGCTGCTCGTCGGGCTGCTGCTGCAGGCAATCTCCTTCGCGCTCTTCCCGCTGATCCGCGAGGCCTGGCACGCGTTCGCGCTCCTCGCGCTCGAGGGAGCGGGAACGGCCTGCTTCTGGCCCGGCCAGTCGACCCTGCTCTCGAAGCTGACGCCGCCCGAGCGAACTCATTCGGCCTTTGCACTGCAGCGAATCAGCATGAATCTCGGACTGGGCATCGGCGGCGTGATCGGCGGTCTGATCGCGACCACACAGGATCCCGACAGCTTCACTACGCTGTTCCTGCTCGACGCCGCGACGTTTCTCGTCTTCATTGGCGTGCTCTCGACGATCCGCGAGCCGGCGGCCCAGGCGCCTACTGGAGCGAGCGCCGACGCGGTCGGCGGGTACAGGGCTGTCCTTCGAGACCGGAACTTCCTCTGGCTGATGGGCCTGAACGTCATTTTCGTCGCGGTCGGCTACGAGGTCTTCGCGCTACTGCCGCCCTTTGCGAAGAACTACGCGGACGTCAGCGAGCGCTGGGTCGGGACGATGTGGCTGGCCAACACGATCCTGATCGTGCTGATCCAGCTGCCGGTCTCGAAGGCGCTCGAGGGTCGCCGCCGGATGGCAGCGCTGGCGCTGATGAGCCTGCTGTTCGCAGCGGCCGCGCTGATCGTCCTGGGCGGCGGTATCTGGTTCAGCGGCACTGCGGCCGCGCTCGTCTTCGTCGGCGCGACGCTCGTCTTCGGCGTCGGCGAGACCCTCCAGGGGCCGACCCAGGCGCCGTTGGTCGCCGACCTCGCACCCGACCACCTCCGCGGCCGCTACTTCGCGCTCGGCTCGATGTCCTGGAGCGCGGGCAGCATTCTCGGCCCGGCGATCGGCGGCCCGCTGCTCGGCTGGCATCCGCTGGCCGTCTGGCCACTGGCGGCCGCGGCCAGCGTCGCCGCCGCGTTCGGCTGCCTGGCGCTCGAGCGTCGCCTCCCGGAAGGAGTGCGGCGCTCACCGGTGGGCGGCCCGGTCGACGCGGCCGAGCCGCTGCCGAAGCCCGCGCCTGCCTAGGGCTAGACTGGAGCGTCCGCGCCTGTAGCTCAGGGGATAGAGCGCGCGCCTCCGGAGCGCGAGGTCGGAGGTTCGAATCCTCCCAGGCGCATCACCGAGGAAAGTCCGCCCGCTTTGCGGGCATGACATGAGCACTGACCTCTCGTTACGGCTGAGAAGATTCCTCGAGTTAATTGAGGCGCGCGTACCCCGGGCCAGTCGCGTGCTGGAGGTTGGCTGCGGCGACGGAGAGTTCGCGCGAGCCTTGAGCGACGCCGGTTACGTGGTCACGGCCATCGATCCCCGGGCTCCCCAAGGTTCGATCTTCCGGCGCGAGCGGCTCGAGGATTTCGGGGGAGACCAGCCGTTCGATGCCGTCGTTGCCAGCCTCTCGCTTCACCACGTCGCCGACCTGGCCGTCGCCGTCGACAAGCTCGCTCGGCTACTCGAGCCAGGCGGCCTGCTTCTCCTCGACGAGTTTGCAAGGGAAGGCTTCGTCGGCGAGACCGCGCGCTGGTACCACGGCGAGCGACGCGAGCGCGACCCCCAGGGGCTCCCCGACGACTTCGACGTGTTCATCGAGCGCTGGCAGTCCGACCACGACGACGTTCATCCGTTCGAGAACCTGCGCGCCGCGCTGGCCACCCGCTTTTCAGAGCAGCTGTTCGAGCGCGCCCCGTATCTCTACGACTACCACCTCGACGACTCGCTCGAGCCGCTGGAGCGAGACCTGATCGAAGCGCGGAAGATCGAGCCAATCGGGATTCGCTACGTGGGTAGAAGCCAGGGTTGAGGGGTAAAGTGACGAACACAGCTATGCGACTGGACGACCCCCTCAGTACCGATGCCAAGCCTGCCGCGCATCAAGCGAACGCGGCCCCGGTCGAGCGACGGGGAAGTCCTCGCACGCCCTGAGCCGCGCGTCCAGGAGCTCACCGCCAACGGCCTGACCTGGGTCCATCTCGATGCGCCGACCGTCGAGGAGGCTACGGCTCTTCAGGAGCGGTTCGGCTGGCACCCGCTCGACCTCGAGGACGTGCTCTCGAAGCGCCAGCGGCCGAAGGTCGACGAGTACACGGACGAGGGCTACCTCTTCGCGGTTCTCCACTTCCCCGTCTACGACAAGAACGTCCAGCGGCTGAACGCCGCCGAGCTCGACGCGTTCATCGGCCACGACTACCTGGTGACGCTCCCGAATGTGGAGCTGCTGCCGGTGACCCGCCTCTTCCGGCGCTGCGAGGAGGACGAGGCGCTGCGGAACCAACTCTTCGGCAAGGGCTCGGGCTACCTCCTCTACCACGTCCTCGACGATCTCTTCGACTACTGCTTCCCGATCCTCGACAAGATCGGCCACAAGCTCGACTCGATCGAGGACGACATCGACGACGAGCGCTTCGACGAGGTCGTGCGCGACATCTCGAAGGCGAAGCAGGAGATCATTTCCTACCGCAAGATCATCAAGCCCCAACGGCCGACCTTGCGCCTGCTGGAGCGGTATGTCGAGCGCTTCCTGCCCCAGGAGCTCGAGCTCTACTTCGACGACATCGTCGACGCCTCGGAGCGCATCTGGGACCTGCTCGACAACTACAAGGAGGTCGTCGAGGCGCTCGAGGATACGAACGAGTCGGCGATCAACCACCGCCAGAACGACATCCTCCGCGTGCTCACGGTCGTCAGCGTGATCCTGCTGCCGCTGACGCTCGTCACCGGCATCTTCGGGATGAACGTGCATTTCCCGGGCTTCGAGACCGCCGCCGCCTGGTGGGGGATCGTGGCCGGAATGCTTGGCCTGGCCGTCTGCCTCGCGCTGTTCTTCCGCTACAAGCGGTGGTTTTAGGCCGAGTCGCGCTTGCGGACCACCATCGGCTCGAGCGGCCTGATCGCGGCCTTCTTCACGCGGCGGCGGTTACGCAGGAAGACGTAGACGAGCCAGCCGAACAGGAACAGCACGCCTCCCGCGAGGAGGATCACAGGGAGTGCAATCCAGTCGGAGCCGATCTGGGTGATGCCGCCGTTCCCTCCGCCGCCCCCACTCGCGCCGGCCGCGTAGTCGTGTGGCCCCGCGACGGCACCGCCTCCGAAGGTCGCGGACGGGCTGAAGGAATCGACCAGCCAGCGGCCGTGGAGCTTCTTCACCTCGCCGAAGAACTGGATCGAGTCGCCCTTGCTCGACGAGAGCATCAACTCGATCCCGATGTGGTTCGGCTTGACGAAGTCGACCGTCCAGTTGTGGAATGTCTTGCCCTGAGCGGGGAACGGGTAGACCGGCAGATCGCCCGTGTTCCAGTCCGCGCGCGTGACGCCGTAACGCATGTTCGGCGTCACGAGATCGTAGGAGGCACCGACGTTCTTGCGCTTGATCGCGCTGTTGACGAAGGCGTCCAGCGTTTGATTGATCGCCGTGCGGTCGGCCGGGCTGACCCTGGCAGCGGTCGCCGGCGCGGCGAGCACGAGTGCGAGGACGGCGGTGACCCCGAAGACGCGCATCACCCGGAAACTAGCAAAATGTTTTTGCCGGTCACATCTGCACTGGACGTAGGGTCCGGCTCGTGACGAAGCAGCTCTGGGCACCCTGGCGCCTCGAGTACATCAAGCAGGCCGACGAGCAGCCCGGCTGCGTCTTCTGCCTTGCGCAAGAACGGAGCGACGAGGACGGACTGATCGTCCACCGCGGCGAGCGGGCGTTCGTCCTGCTGAACAAGTTCCCGTACTCGTCGGGCCACGTGATGGTCGCTCCCAACCGTCACGTCGGCGAGTTCGGCGAGCTCGAGAACGACGAGGCCGTCGAGATCCACCGGCTCGCCGCCCAGGCTCTCGGGGCGCTCGCGGCCGTCTACGAGCCGCAGGGCTACAACCTCGGCTGGAATCTCGGCCGGATCGCCGGCGCCGGGGTCGTCGACCACGTGCATCAGCACGTCGTTCCGCGGTGGGCCGGTGACACGAACTTCATGCCTGTGCTCGCCGACGTGAAGGTGCTCCCCGAGCATCTCGCCGAGTCGAGAGCAAGGCTGGCCGCGGCCTGGCCGCACTGAGTCAGCAGTCGAGAAGAGCGGGCGGGCTCATCCCGAAACGAAGCCTGGCCTCACGGGAGGCTTCGGAGGGGGAAGGTCAGAACCCGCCCGCGTGGCGATCATCTACCTCCGGGAGCAGAAGTTCCACCCCTCGTCGCCGTTGCCAGGCGGCAAAGCGGGCCTAGCTCGTCAGGGGACAAGGGTCGTGGCGCGAGGCGACGGCCTGCTGCGCTTTCCCGCCGCGTCGTAGGCGCGCACTTGGTACGCGTACTTCCGCCCGGAGACGACGCTGGTGTCGTCGTACTGGAAGGCGGGGGTGGTTCCCAGTAACTGGCCGTTGCGATAGATCGAGTAGCCCGAGACCCCGATCGGACTGGAGCCAGCCTTCCACGAGAGACTGACCTTGCCGGGAGTTGCGAGCGCGGCCGCCCCCTTCGGCGCGCGGGGACGCGCGCACGAGATGTGGCCCGAGTTGACGTTGGCGACGACGCGCTTGATCGAGCTGTAGGAGCCCTTTGGCGTCCAGTCGGCCCAGAGAACGCCAGACTGGTAGCCAACGAGGTTCGGATCGTCCCGGATCAGGAAGTTGAAGATCGCGCCGACGTACGGCTGGCAGTACGCGATCCGCAGCGCGTAGCGCATCTGGGTCGCCTGGTCGGGCGCGGGTGTCGTCGCCATCGACGAGGAGGCGCTCTGCAGCCGAGCGACGTCGGGAATCGTGCTGACGTTCTCGAAGCCGTAATAGAGCGGCGCACCCGGGCGCGGGGTTGTCTGGAAGCCGGTCTCGAGATACCAGATCGAGACGCAATGACCGCGGTGGAGGCAACGGCCCGGCACCGGCTGGGCCGTACGGGCAAACGATTGCTTGTAGGTCGAGACGAGCCGGTTCCAATCGCCCTCCGAGATCGCGTTCGGGGTGGGATGCATCAGATATGGCCGCTCGGAATTGACGAGTCCGTAGGGATGGTGGACGAGCGTGTCGAAGATCGGGCGCGTCCGCCCTGAGGCGCGGTAGGCAGCGGCCATGTCTTGAATGAACGCCGTCGGCGAATGGGAGACGTTGCTGTATGCCCAAGGGTTGTCGTTCCCGGCAGGCGAAGTCCCCGGCGCGGCGACGTTGACGGACGGCCGGAAGGCGTGCAGGACGTCGTAGCAGCGGGCGAGCAGTGCCTCATAGGCCTGTGGCGCCGCACTGCTTCCGTCCGGGTTGAACTGAGGTCGCCAGAAGAAACTGGAGTTCGCCTCGTTCCCGATCACGATGTCCTTGATCGTCGGGAAGCCGGCGACGACGCTGCGCGCGTAGGTGCAGAACTCATTCCTGGCGGCGTCGTCCAGCGGGGTGCCCGATCCAAACGTCTGGACGACCACGACCACCCGGCCACCGGTCGTGCTCGGCTTGGGACGATTCTTCTTCCGGCGCTTGGACTTCGGAATCGGCCCCGCGGGATGACGCGTCTTCGCCACGGCGCCCAGGGCCGTCACGAGCCCCCTCGCTTCCTGCGCACTCAGCGCGACCTTGCCGGGCCTCCACGTCAGCGTGAACAGGTATCCGCGAGCGCCGAGACCCCCGGCCGGCGCGGTGGCCTGAAGCCCGACGTCCATCGGTGCGTTGTCAGCGAAGCCGAAGAGGATTTTCGGCGCAGCCGAAGCAGACGGCGCGATCGCGCACGTCAAAGCAGCCGCAGCGCAAAGCGCGGACAGGCGGGCGATGAGTCGATGTTCTCTCACGGGGTGGCTCGAGAAAAGGGTGCGGCTGAGGAACTTCGTGCTATTTCGGCGGTTCTCCCGCTGGTCTCCAGCACAACTACCCAAAGGTGTGAAATTTAGAGCGGACGACGGGGATCGAACCCGCGACCCTCAGCTTGGGAAGCTGATGCTCTACCAACTGAGCTACGTCCGCGCTGGGGCCAAGTGTAGCCCGTCCGAAAGAGCGTCTTTCGGATCGCCACCACTTCCGGCACCGTGCATTTCGTGCGGAAACTGGTCGTCGGGCTCGTGCTGGCGGCGGTCGTCGCCGGCTGCGCGCTCCGTCGCCCCGGGCCGCCGCCATCGCCTCACTGCCGCTCGGGCTCGCCGCTCGTAGGCGTCTACCACCCGGAGCGGCTGAAGGTGAAAAGCCGGTGCAGGATCGCGACCGGCACCGTCGAGAAAGTGAAGGCCGAGGTCTACGACGGTGACATCCATCTTCAGCTGCGGCTCGACCGCGGCCAGGAGAAGCTTCTGTCGTCCGGCAACGGCCGTGTCGACGGGACGCTGGTTGTCGAGATCATCCCCTGGGATCGCGCTCGTGTCCTCGTCCCCGACGTAGGACAGCGAATCCAGGTCGTCGGCCCCTGGGTTGACGACACCGCCCACGGCTGGCGCGAGATCCATCCGGCCTGGTGGATCAGCGCCGGGGCGTTGCAGCCGGCGACCGAAGACGAGCTGAGACGAGTCGACCGCCTGCTCCACGGGCTTGAGCCCGCCGCCCTCCTCGAGAGCGACTGAGGGGCGGCCGCCGCAGCGTCGCCCCTCGCGCGGGATTGTAAGGCGAAACCGGGTTGGGAAGGCCGCCATCCGGGATAATCGAACCGCGACAGCTTTCGAAGGAGGACGAATCGATGGACATTCAGCAGCTCGAATCGACCGCGAGGGCGCTCGTCGCCGAGGGCAAAGGGATCCTCGCTGCGGACGAGAGCGAGGGGACGATCAAGAAGCGCTTCGACTCGATCGGGCTCGAGTCGACCGAAGAAGCTCGCCGCGACTACAGGGAGCTGCTCTTCGCGACCGAGGGCGCCGAGGAGTTCATCTCCGGCGTGATCCTGTTCGACGAGACGATCCGGCAATCGGCCTCTGATGAGACACCCTTCCCCAAGCTCCTCGAGAGCAAGGGGATCATCCCGGGAATCAAGGTCGACAAGGGCGCAAAACCGCTCGCGCTCGCGGACGGCGAGACGATCACCGAAGGGCTCGACGGGCTGCGCGAGCGCCTCGCGGAGTACCGCGAGCTCGGCGCTCGCTTCGCCAAGTGGCGGGCGACGTACTCGATCACCGAGGACGAGCCCAGCGAGTATTGCGTCTGGACGAACGCCCACGCGCTCGCGAGGTATGCGGCGCTCTGCCAGGAGGCGGACCTCGTCCCGATCGTCGAGCCGGAGGTCCTTCAGGACGGAACGCACACGATCGAGCAGAGCTCGAAGGCCACCGGGCGAGCACTGCAGGCGGTCTTCACCGAGCTCCACGACCAGCGCGTCGACTACCGCGGCACATTGCTGAAGCCGAACATGGTCCTCTCGGGCTACGAGGCCTCGAACCGGGCGTCGGTCGACGAGGTCGCCGAGGCGACCCTTCGGTGCTTCTACAAGCACGTGCCGGCGGCCCTGCCGGGGATTGTCTTCCTCTCGGGCGGCCAGTCGGACGAGGACGCGACCGCGCACCTGAACGCGATGAACGCACGCGGCACGCACCCGTGGCAGCTCTCGTTCTCGTACGGCCGCGCGCTCCAAGCGCCCGCGCTGAAGGCCTGGGGCGGCAAGCCGGAGAACGTCGAGGCCGCGCAGCGGGCCTACTACCACCGAGCGAAGATGAACAGCGCCGCGCGGACGGGGATGTATGCGCCGGAGATGGAAAAGGAGCTGGTGACTGCCTAGCTAGGAACGAACGAGCTTGCCGTTCGGCCGAACGACCAGCCACCTGCCGCCGAACTCGACCACGTTCTGGCAGCTGATCCGGCCCGGCTTCCTGTCGCCGACGTAGTAGTAGAGCGGCCGGCCGGCGTAGGTGATCTGACGGCGCCCGTTGCGCCGCTTCGTCGTGCCCACCAGCCCTGGCCGGACGCCGTTGCCGGTCACGAGCGCGCCTTTCTTGTAGTAGACGGGCCAGGTCTTCGCGCAGGCGCCGTAGCAGTTGCTCCGTCCACGCCGGTCCTTCGTGAACGCGTAGAGCACGTCGCCGCGACCGTCGAAAAGGATCCTTCCGTAGCGGGACGATTTCGCGCTCAAGGTCGGCGCCGGCCCCGGCAGCTCCCGCGATCTCGCAGCGGGAGCAAGCGCCGGCGCGGCGAGCGCGGCTGCGAGGACAATGAGAAGGCGACTGTGCATGTCGTACCGTCGGCGGTCCGGGCCGGACGTTACCGCTACCGGTACTCGCGCCCGGTGAAGGTCTCGAGCTTGTCGAGCGCGTGCGAGGCCTCGATTCGGCGGACCGTGCCCGACCGGGAACGCATCACGATCGAGTCGGTGATTGCCCCATTCGGCAGGTAGCGGACGCCACGCAGCAGCGCGCCGGTCGTGACTCCGGTGGCGGCGACGAAGACATCCTGGCCCGAGACGAGGTCGTCCGTCGTCAGCACCCGATCGAGGTCGTAGCCGTCGTCGACGAGCTGCTGCCGCTCGTCGTCGTTGCGCGGCCAGAGACGTCCCTGGATGCCACCACCCACGGCCTTCAGCGCGGCGGCCGAGATCACCCCCTCGGGAGTGCCGCCGATGCCATAGAGCAGGTCCACCCCGGTCCCGCCCTGCGCCGCTGCGATCGCCGGCGCGACGTCGCCGTCGCGGATCAGGTTGACCTTCGCCCCGGCTTGCCGCAGCTCCCCGATCAGCGCCTCGTGGCGGTCGCGCTCGAGCACGACGACGGAGATCTCCCGCGTCGAAACGCCTTTGGCCTTCGCGACCGCGTTGACGTTCTCGGTCGGCGACGCGGTGATGTCGATGACTCCGATGCCCTCCGGGCCGACCGCGATCTTCTCCATGTAAACCGCGGCGCCAGGGAAGAACATCGTTCCACGCTCCGCAACGGCGATCACAGCGATCGCGTTCGGCTGGCCGAGCGCCGTCAGGCGCGTGCCCTCGAGCGGATCGACGGCCACGTCGACCGCGGGCCCGGTCCCGTCCCCCACCGTCTCGCCGTTGTAGAGCATCGGCGCCTCGTCCTTCTCCCCCTCGCCGATGATGACGACGCCGTCCATCGAGACGGAGTCGAGCATGGCCCGCATCGCGTCGACGGCCGCCTGGTCGGCGGCGATCTTGTCGCCGCGGCCGACCCACCGGCCGGCGCCCATTGCGGCTGACTCGGTCACTCGAACCAGCTCGAGCGCCAGGTTCCGGTCAGGCCGGACCACGGTGCGATTATCGCTCACATCCGCTCCGGAGCTTCGACGCCGATCAGGTCAAGAGAGCGCGCGATCACATTCTGAGCCGCGCGCACGAGCGCGAGCCGGAAGGCCTCGAAATCGCTTTCGAGGACACGGTGCTCGTGGTAGAAGCGGTGAAAGTCGTCCGCGACACGGATCGCATAGACCGGGACCGCCTGCGGTCCGCGTCGCTCCACTGCCTCCTCCACGATCTGGGGGAACTCGAGCAGGCGCTTGATCAGGTCGCGCTCCTCCGGTGCGAGCGCTCCGATGAGCGCCGCGTCGCCTGGCCCCGACGCGTTTCTCAGGATCCCCGCGATCCGGGCATGCGCGTACTGGACGTAGTAGACGGGATTCTTCTGGCTGCGCTCGGCCGCCAGGTCGACGTCGATCTCGATCGTCTGGTCGGGGCCGCGGTTGACGAGATACCAGCGGGCGGCATCGACGCCGACCTCGTCCATGAACTCGTCGAGGAAGACGACGTCGCCTCGGCGCTTCGACATCTTGCGCTGCTCGCCTCCGCTGGTCAGGTGCACGAGCTGGTAGATCAGGACCTCGATCCGATCGGGGTCGTAGCCGAGCATCCGCGCCACCGCCGCGTACCAGTTCCGGGTCCCGTGATGGTCGGCGCCGAGCACGTAGATGGCGCGATCGAAGCCGCGTTCGAGCTTGTCGGCGAGGTAGACGACGTCGGCCGCGCGGTAGGTCGGCCCTCCACCCTGCTCCGAGGAGCGAAGGAGAACCCGGTCGTCGTCGTCTCCGTATTCCGACGATCTCGCCCAGACGGCCCCGTCCTTCTCGTACGTATCCAGCCGGGGGAGAAACTCCTCGAGGCGCCCTTCGAGGTTGCTTTGGAGGGCCCACGAATCGAAGTGCACGCGAAATCGGTCGAGCGTCTGCTCGATCTGCTCGAGCATCTTCGGAACCGGATCCTCATCGCTCGCCGCGAGCTCGTCGATGTAGGCGCCCTGATAGCCGTCCTCCGGCGGCTCCTGGCCCTGCCGGCGCGCCTCCACCGAGGCGCGGAACTTCTCCATCTGGGCCCCGGCGTCGTTGTAGTAGTACTCGCGCTCGACCTCGTGCCCGGCGAACTCGAGCAGACGCGCGACGGAGTCCCCGTACGCGCCGTTACGGGCGGAGGCGACTGTGATCGGTCCCGTCGGGTTCGCGGAGACCATCTCGACCTGGACGCGCTCGCGCGCCCCCGGCTCGCCAGCCCCAAAGTCCCGTCCGCATTCGAGCACTTCCGCAAGCGCCTCGGCAAGCCAGGCATCGGTCAGCCAGAGGTTGACGAACCCAGGCCCCGCGATCTCGGCTCGCTCGACCGCGGGCACCGCGGTCGCGCCCGCTGCGAGCTGCTCGGCAAGCTCACGCGGGGCCAGCCTGCGTGCCGGTGCCAGCTGCAGGGCGGCGTTGGTCGCGTAGTCGCCGTGAGCGGGGTCGCTCGGCCGGTCGAGCTCGACCGGTGCACCCAGGGCCTCGCTCAGCTCGGCCGCGAGGCGCGCGACTGGATCAGCGACCGGCAACGGCTTCGGCAGACCGGAAGAGGTCGTCGAGGAGGCGCAGCTCCTCGTCGGTTCCTGCCGCGATGATCACGTCGCCCGGTTCGAGCTGCATGTCCGGGTTCGGCGTCGTCTCGAAATGACCGTCACGCTTTCTGACCGCGATGATCACCGCGCCGGTCTTCCCGCGGATCCGCAGCTGGCCGATCGTCTGGCCCGCTTGCGCGAAATCCGGCGGGACGACGAGCTCCTCGAAGCGCAGGTCCGTCTCGGAGGCCGCCGTCGTGACGATGTCGATGAATGCGGTCACCTGCGGCTTCAGCATCAGGTTGGCCATCACCCGACCCGCAGCGGAGTAAGGCTCGACCACGCGGTCCGCGCCGGCCAACCGCAGCTTCTTCGAGGCGTCCGAGGTCGATGCCCGGGCGACCACCAGCAGGTCGTCGTTCACGGCGCGACCAGAGAGCGTGATGTAGAGGTTGTCCGCGTCAGAGTCTGCGGCGGCGACCAGCCCCTTCGCTCGGTCGAGCCCGGCCGCCCGAAGATCCTCGTCGTCTGTCGCGTTGCCTTCGATGTAGTAGTCCCCGCGCTCCCGCGCGGCCTCGAGCGCGTCCTCGTGGAAGTCCACGACCACGTACTGCGCGCCGGCCGCGCGAAACTCCTCCGCAATCTGCTGGCCGACCCGGCCGTAGCCGCAGATGATGATGTGGTCCCGAAGCTTCTCGATCGCCCGTCGCCTCCTCTTTTCGCCCAGTGCGCCGGTCAACACACCGCGGGCGATGCTCTCCGCCAGCGTCGACGCGACGAACGCAAAGATAGTCACCCCGGCGAAAACCATGAAGATCGAGAGGATTCGGGAGGAGTCGTTTTGAGGGACCGTGTCGAGCCCGACGAGAGCGCTCGTAACGACGGAGCGGTAGAACGACTGCAACCAGCTTTCGTCGAGAGACCAATGAAAGCCGACCATTCCGATCGTCAGCACAAACGCGAGAGCGGCCACTGCAAGGCCGATCCGGCGCGGGCTGAAGTTCTCGTCCACGCGGCTAGTATCGTAGGTCCGTGGACGGGGACCAGGAGCGCCAGCTCAACATCCATCTCGATCCGGAGCACCTCGCGGGGGTCTACGCGAACTTCGCGAACATCAGCTTTTCGGACTACGAATTCACGCTGACGTTCGCGCGCATCGACCACGAGGTCGAGGAGGGCGACGTCCCCGGCGTCGTCGTCGCCCGCGTGAACATGTCGAACCGATTCATGCGAGAGTTGCTCGACGCGATGGAGGACTCGTGGTCGAAGTGGTCCTCCCGCGAGGGGATCAGGAACCTGCCCGAGACGCCGCCTCCGCCCGGGAACGACTCCTAGCGCTTCTAGCGGCCCACGCTTCCGTCATCGCCAGACGCTGCATCACCGTCGGGTGGTCGTCGAGCACGACGTACGCCCAGCCCGGCGGGCTCGGTTGGGCGAGGTCGAGGCGGGTGAAGCTCCGGAAAGCCTCACGCCCCGCGGGTGGGTCGCGCGTGGCCTGCAGAGCCATCCAGTCCGCCTCCGACTCGTAGCGGCGCGAAACCACGTTCTGCAGCGGCAGCACCAGCAGGCTGAGCACGAACGAGACGAGGAGCGCGAACGGGACGACCTCGGCGCGATGCAGGCCGCCCCGCCGCCGCGTGGCCTCGGCGAGGAGAAAGGTCAGCGGCACCGTGAAGAGCAGGCCCCACCCGATCCCCTTCCAGATATGGCGTCGGGCCGCATGGCCGAGCTCGTGCGCAGTCACGAACTCGATCGCCCGGTCGCTCAGTCGCGACTTGAAGAGCGTGTCCCAGAGGACGACCACGGTCGTGGGACCGAGGCCGATCGTCTCGGCGTTGACGGCCCGGGTCTCGTCGCTGACCTTGTCGACGCGGATTTTCACGTCAGGCACCCCTTCTCGCTGCTTCAAGCGATCGATGGAGGGAGTCACCTGGGGGTCGCGGATCGCATGAGTGCCGATCGGAGCCAGTAGGGAGCCGACGACAACGAAAACCACGCCGACCCCGACCAAGAGTGGCGCGGCGACCGCCCACCAGCGGCGGGGCCACCGCTTTGCGAGCGTCATCACGACCGCGACGACGATCGCGACGGTCGCCGTCTGCGCGAGGATCCCGCCCCACTGCCCAAGCACGTAGCTCAGGTAGTCCTGCTTGGAGATGCCGTACCGGCGGTCCCACCACAGGCCGAGCAGGCCGACGGGCAGCGTCGCGAGCGTCACGAAGAGCGAGGTTGCGACCCCGAGCATGACTCCGGCCCCGGTCTCTCCGAGCCAGAAGCCTTTCGCCAGGCGCCGGCCGAGCAATGCCAGCACGGCAAGGACCGTCAATTGCAGGGCGACGCCGACCAGGAACAACAGCCTCCCGACCGAGCTGTAGCGCGCG